>Ga0105048_10011800_pt1 | contig 13757 bp, 4 predicted proteins | sample MAT05_FD_78382 | JGI IMG/M metagenome (GOLD analysis project Ga0105048, IMG submission 78382) | Freshwater microbial communities from Lake Fryxell liftoff mats and glacier meltwater in Antarctica - MAT-05 | ecosystem: Environmental > Aquatic > Freshwater > Ice > Liftoff microbial mat | place...
GGCGGCGGTCTGGGGATCGACTACGACGGGTCGCAGTCGGACTTCGAGTCGTCGATGAACTACACCCTTCAGGAGTACGCCAACGACGTTGTGTACCGCATCAAGACGGTGTGCGAGGAAGCCAAAGTCCCGCAGCCGCAGATCATCTCGGAGTCGGGGCGCGCAATGGTCGCGTACCACAGCGTGCTCGTGTTCGATGTCCTGGGGACGAGCAACTTCGACAACTGCAAGCCGCCCGACGACCTCCCCGAGGATGCCGCCCAACCGATCCGCGATCTGTTCAATATCCACAAGGATCTCAACAAAAAGAACTTCCTCGAATACTACCACGACACCCAGCAGGCGATGGACCAGGTCCTGAGCCTGTTCAACCTCGGGTACATGAAGATCGACCAGCGCGCGCTCGCGGAGCGATTGTTCTGGGCGGTAGGTCGCAAGATCCAGCGACTGATTAAGGATGTCGACAACGTCCCCGACGACCTGCAAAACCTCGACAGTATGCTGTCGGATACGTACTTTTGCAACTTCTCGGTATTCCAGTCGATGCCCGACTCGTGGGCGATCAAGCAGTTGTTCCCGATCATGCCGATCCACCGCCTCAACGAGGCCCCGACGCGCCAAGCGGTTCTCGGCGACATCACCTGCGATTCCGACGGCAAGATCGACCAGTTTATCGACCTGCGGGACGTAAAAAGCACGCTCCGGCTGCACCAGGTCGACAAACAGCCCTACTACCTCGCGGTGTTTTTGCTGGGGGCGTATCAGGAGATTCTGGGCGATCTGCACAACCTGTTGGGCGATACCAACGCGGTCCACGTCAGCATCGACGAAGAGGGGCATCCGTCGATCGACCATTACATCCCCGGCGATAAGGTGTCCGAGGTGCTGCACTACGTGCAGTACTCCGCAGACAAGCTGATCGACCGGATGCGTCGGGAGGCGGACCGCGCGGTCAAGGCGGGCCGCATTTCGCTCAAGGAATCGCGGGCATTCATGCGGTTCTACGAGTCGGGTATGGACGGTTATACCTACCTGGAAGAGTAGTCGCATTCCGGCGCGTGGGGCACGTCAGTACCCTGTTTCTCGTCCTCGATACTGCCCGGATCGAGAAACAGGGCACTGACGTGCCTCGCTCGCCCTGCGTCAAAACAGTCGTCTCACTTTGAGCCAGCCGAACTTCGAGGCCACAGCCGCTGCCATCGAACCGACCGCCCCCGTCACCATCGCCCAGCCGATCAATTCGCGGACGGTCACTTCCTTCTCGTATTCGACTTGCTCAGCATCCGAGTGCCCTTCCGATGTCGTCGGATCGGTCCCGGCTACCGACGTTCCCGACGATACCGGTTGCAGCATCGCGCCGGTCGATCCCGGACCGTCCGCGACGACCTGCGTGACGACCACGCGGATCTCGTCCCGATTGAGTGCGTAGAGCATCACGGAGGTATTGTGGTCCTCGTCGAACGGGGACGCGAGCAGTTGCAGGAGTTTGGACCGCTCGGCGACCTCGGGGATTTTGACCTCGTATTGGGTGACGAACGGCTCGAGCGAGGTCGGGGATCGCGAGACATCGGGCAGGCCGAGTGAGGCAGCGATCGAACCGAGTGAACCCCGGGCGTTGGCGATCGATGCCTGGAGTTCGTTCGGTGCCATCATCGACCCCCCGACCTGCGAACCCAGGCCGAGCGACACCACGGGGTCGATCGCGAAGGACGGAACCGGAAATGCCGCGAAAACCGGTACGTTGACATCGGTTCTCGGGACGGGGTCCCCTGGCGTAGCGACGAATGGGGTCATCGGGACGGTCGAGGATGTCGGCGGGGTAAAAATCTCCAGCGGCGGCGACACGACGATACTGACCGTGGCGGATCGGCTTTCGAGGATGCCGTCCGAGATCGTGTAAGTGAACGTGTCGGTTCCGACGAACGTCGAATTCGGGATGTAAGCGATCGTCCCGTCCGCACGGACCTCCAGTCGCCCGTGGAGCGGTTGCCCGATCCCCGCAATCGACAGCGAATCGCCATCGACATCGGTATCGTTGGCGAGCAACCCGGCCACCGAGAGGAGGACCGTCTGTCCTCGCACGGTTTTGAAACCATCGTCTCGCGCGACGGGGGCATCTTCGACCGGTCGGACGGCGATGAGGACGACGATATCCCCGGAGAGCTTTTGGCCGTCGCTCGTCCGATACGAGAACGAATCCGGGCCGTTGTAGTCGGCGTTCGGGATGTAACGGTAGCCGATATCGGTGCGGAGGATCGTCCCGTGAGCGGGTTGAGTCATTTCAACGATGAAAAGATTGTCGTTTTCGATATCGGAGTCGTTCTGCAACAGAAACACCGCGAGGAAGTCGAACGGCACATCCTCGTCGAGAGAAAACGCATCGCCGACCCCGACGGGGGCATCGTCGATGGGCCGTATCGTCAGGGAGACGGTAACGGTCGCCGAATCGAGGATGCCATCGCCGATCCGATATGTAAAGGAGTCGAAGCCGTTGTAATTCGCTGCAGGGGTGTAGACGAACGAGCCGTTGGGTTGGAACGAAAACGACCCGCGCGTCGGCCCCGAGACGAGGGTCGCCGCGAGAGCGTCGCCATCGACATCGAAGTCGTTGGCGAGTACCGACGCAGCGAGGGTCGTATCTTCGTCGAACGCATAGGCATCGGCACGTGCGACGGGAGCATCTTCGACCGGCACGATGCGAATATTAACGGCGACGACGTTCGACAACAGCGATCCGTCGGACACCCGATAGGTAAAGGAGTCGGAACCGTTGTAGTCCGGGGCGGGGGAATAGACGTACGTGCCATTTTGCTGTAATGCTAACGTGCCGTGCGAGGGCGGAGCGACGACGACGATCGTCAGGGCGACATTATCGACATCGCTGTCGTTGGCGAGCAGACCCGCCGGATCGATAACCAGCGGCGTATCCTCGTCGGTGATCGTCGATTCGCCGAGGGCAACCGGGGCATCGTTGACGGGAGCGATGTTGAGGGTCACGGCGATGGGACTCGAAACCGCGCACCCGTCGGTGATGGTGTAAGTGAACGAGTCGATGCCGTTGTAGTTCAGAACCGGCGTATAGGTATAACTGCCATTGGTGAGGGTCAGCGTGCCGTGGGTGGGTCCGGTGGCGATCTGCGAGAAGGCGATCGGGTCGCCATCGACATCGGTGTCGTTGGCGAGCAGTCCCGCGACCGAAAACGTCAGCGGGGTGTCTTCGGTGGCGTTCCGGACATCGGCCGCGCCCACCGGGGTCTGGTTGACGTGGTGGACGGTGATGGTGACGACGGCGTCGCGCGAACGGTCGCCGTCGTTGGTCCCCCGGTAGGTGAAGGTGTCCGTGCCGAAGTAGTTGAGATCCGGAGTGTAGACGAACGAACCGTCCCCCGCGAACACCAGCGTCCCGTGCGTCGGCCCGGTCAAAAGAGTCGCCCGTAGCAGGGGGGCGAACGAACTGTTGGAGTCGTTGGCCAGGACGTTGCCGACGACGACGTTGTTTTGGTAGGCATCGAAGGCATCGGCATCGATGTTCGGGGGCTTGGGGCAACCCTCGGCATCGCCGTAGTTAAACCAAACAGTCGCCATCGCGGAATTGAGGCCGTCGCTGACCGAGTAGATGAACGAGTCGCGGACGCGGTTTTCCGACTGTCGGGTGTAGGTGAACGCACCCGTCGCGATGTCGAAGGTGAACCCGGGGTCGTTGGCGGGGCCGCTGAGCAGGGTGAACGTCCGCGTCGGGCCGTCGGGGTCGAAGGTCTTCACCGCACCCGAAAGCGGGGTCAGGTAGGCCGCTTCGTAGTAATCGCCGAACGCGAGCGGGGCATTATTGACCGCCGAGATGCTGATATCGACGGCGACGGTGTTGGAGTAATCGATGCCGTCGAACGCGCGGTAGGTAAACGAGTCCGCGCCGCTGTAGTACGCGAACGGGCGGTAGACCCAGCGGAAGGTTTCGTTGAAGATTTCGCGGGTGACGGTGCCGTGCTGCGGGTCGCACACGACATCGACGCGCAGCAGATCGCCGTCGGCATCGGTGTCGTTGCCCAGGATCGTGGTCGCATCCAGGATGACGAACGTCGATTCGGTCAGCGTCAGGGTGTCGCCGAGTGCGACCGGTGGGTTATTGCGGACGACGTTAATCGAAACAGTAACGGGGGCACTCTCGCGGACTCCGTCGAAGATCGAATAGGTGAACGAGTCCGAGCCGAAGTACCCCGCGTTGGGTCGGTAGGTGAACCCGCCGTCGGTGCGGAAGTCCAGCGTCCCGTGGGAGGTCGAGGATCGCAGCGTCGGCGAGAGCGGGTCGCCGTCGGCATCGGTGTCGTTTCGCAGGACCCCGTCCGACGCGGAGATCGGCAGGCCGAACCCCTGTCGGACGCTGTAGGCATCGGCGACACCGATCGGGGGGTTGTCGGCGACAATGGTGAACGTGATGGTCGCGGTCGCTCTGGTCACCCCGTCGAAGATCGAATACGTAAACGAGTCGGTCCCGAAGTATCCCGGATTCGGGGTATACGAAAACGTGCCATCGGCGAACAAAACCAGCGTACCGTGCCGGACATCGGAGGCGATCGAGGGTGCGGAAAGCGGATCGTCTGCATCCCGGTCGTTCGCGAGGATGTTGTTCGTGCCGGACGGCAGAGTGCCGCCTTCCCGAAGCACGAACGTATCGTCGTTGGCGACCGGCGGGGAGTTGGGTGCGGTGACATCGATCGTCACCGTGCCGATCGATGAACCCCCCGCGCCGTCGAAGAGTCGATACCGGAACGTGACGGTGCCGACGAACAGCGGGTCCGGAACGTACGTAAACGCGCCGTTCGACCGGAGGTCAGTCAGCGTCCCACTCGTCGGCCCCGAAACCGGATCGACCGAGATCGAAAGTGCGTTGCCGTCGGGGTCGGTATCATTGGCAAGCAACCCACGACTCGCGGGAACGGTCAGCGTCGTGCCGCCGACCACCGAGTACGAATCGGGGTTAGCGACCGGGTCGCCGTTTCCGGCCACGAAGATCGTGACGGTGGCCAGATTGCTGCTGCCGGTGGTGTTGTGGAACGCGAACCCGTCATCGGCTCGGTAGGTAAACGTGACTGTCGGGGGACTGCCGAGCGTACTGAAATAAGTGAAGGTGCCGTCGGAATTGAGTAACAACGTCCCGACTGACGGGTCGCTCACGCGTACCGCTGTGCGCGGATCGCCCTCGTTGTCGTAGTCGTTATTCAACACACCGATCGATGAATCGACGGTGAGTCTCTGCCCTCTCCCGACGGAGTACGAATCGCTGTTGGCTCGTGTGGCAAAGTTGGGGAAGATATCAATCGTCACCGTGGCATCGGCGGTCGCCCCCGACGCGAACGTCGTGCGGTAGGTAAAGTTCGTCGTGGTGGCGGTCAGTTCCGTACGGGGGGCATCGTAGGTGAAGTGCCCGTCGCTACCGAACACCAACGTTCCAAAGCTGACATCCGCGAGTAGTGCGGCGGACACCGGTGCGTCGAACGCATCGCCATCGTTGTCGAGTACCGATGCGCCGAAGGAGGCGTTGGAAAGCGTTCGGCCCTGCACGACACCGTACGAGTCATCGCGGGCGACCGGGGCGACAGCGGCGATCACATGGATAGTGACGCTTACCGGGGAATCGGCTTGCTCGAGATCGTCGCTGACGTAATACTGGAACGTGTCGTCACCGACGAACCCGGCGTTGGGTACGTAGACGAACGACCCATCCAGGGCGAACGTCAGCGTGCCGTTGGCGGGGTCGGTCGCTTTCTGTGCTGTCAAAATATCGCCATCGAGGTCGATGTCGTTGGCGAGAACGCCGGGGGGCGTAACGTTCGAGGTCGTATCGACCCTCGTGGTATACACGTCCGCCACGGCGCTCGGGGCCCGGTTGGCCGCAACCGCAATCGAAACGTTAGCCGTTCGGGTCGCGCCGAAGGGATCGAATGCGGAGTAGACGAACGAGTCCGTACCGACGAATCCCGGATCGGGGGTGTACACGAACGTCCCGTCACTGCGAAAGTCGAGTCGCCCATTCGCTACCGAACTGAACAGCGTTGCCGTCAGCGGCCCGTCGGTGTCGAAGTCGTTGTCCAGCACGCCGAATGGCGAAATCAGAATCCTGTTCTGACGCACGAAGTAATTATCGTCGGAGGTCGTGGGGGGTGCGTTGGGCCCGACGACGATCGTCACTGTCTGAATGTCGGAATCGCGCACGCCGTCCGACGCTGTGTAGGTAAAAGTGACCGTACCCGAGAACCCGGAATCGGGCCGAAACTCGAACGAACCGTCGGAGCCAAAGGAGGTCAGCGTCTCGCCGGTCGGTAGCGTTACGAGTTGGGCGGAGAAACCATCGCCATCGAGATCGGTGGTGGTCGAGAGCAACCCGGCGGCTGCCGTCACCGTCAATACGGTTCCGAAATCGGTCGCGTACGAGAGATCGGTCGCAACCGGGGGATTGTCCGCGATGACGTGGACAGTCACGAGAATGTTTGCAGATTCCAGCACCCCATCGGAGATCCGATAGGTGAAGGTGTCGTCGCCGAAGAACCCCGCGTCGGGGGTGTAGGTGAACGTCGTGCCCGAGAGCGTCAACGTGCCGTTGGCCGGTTGCGAAAAGCCCGCGAAGGAGATCGGGTTGCCGTCGGGGTCGGAGTCGTTGTCGAGCAGTCGGGCGCGGAAGAACGAAACCGGGAACCCTTCGCGGGTCGAAACGCTGTCGGGGCCGCCCACAGGGGGATGGTTGGCATCAACGGTGATCGTCACCGTCGCGGCATCGGAAAAGCGAAAGCCGTCGAACGCGCGATAAGAAAAGGTGTCGGTCCCGGCATAGCCGACGACCGAGGTGTAGCGGTAGGTGCCGTCGGGATTGAAAATCAGCGTCCCATTCGCCGGGCCGCTGCCTTCCACGAGTTGCGCAGTGAGGGCATCGCCGTCGGCATCGGTGTCGTTGCCCAGCACGCTCGGGGCATCGAGCGCGAACCCGCCCAGAGCCCTCGCGGTATCGGCGACCGCGACCGGGGCCCGGTCCACGACATCGATGGTCACCGTCACTTCGTCGGACAGCAGCGAGTCGTCCGAGACGCGGTAGCGGAAAGTGTCCGTGCCGACGTACCCCGCAGTCGCCCGGTAAGTGAAGGAACCATTCACCGCGAACGTCAGCGTACCGTGGGTCGCAGTGGCGGTCAGCGACGCAGTCAGCGGGTCGGCGTTGGCATCGGAATCGTTGGAGAGCACACCGGGAGCGGCGACCGTCAGAGTGTCGTTGTGGAAGGTCGAGTACGAATCGGCGACCGCGACGGGAGCCCGGTTGGGCGAAACGTTAACTGTCACCAGCGACGGACGCGAATACGCCGTGCCGTCGAAGACGCGGTAGCTGAAGTAATCGACCCCGGAAAAGCCCTCGAGCGGAGTGTAAGTGTAGCTGCCGTCGGGGGCGATCGTTACCGTTCCACGATCGGGGTCGCAGAACACGGACGCGGTTAGGGGGTTGCCGTCGGCATCGGTCGAGTTCGTCAGCAGCCCGGTCGTGGCAGGGACGGCAATTCCGGTGCGGAACTCCGCGACGATGTCGATATCGCCCGAGATCGGACGGCGATTGATGGTGACGGTCGCGGGGTTGAAATGCTGAGCGCCGTCGAACGCCCGATAGGTAAACGTCACCGGGCCGATGCGGACCCCGTCGGGCCGAAAGTCGAACGACCCGTCGGGGCGCAGGTTCAGCGAACCGCCGGTGTCGTTGGCGAGCAATTCCGCTTGCAGCAGACCGCCGACGAGATCGAAATCGTTCGTCAGCACACCGTGCGCGACATCGACGCGGAGTACGACTTCGTTATCGAGTTGGTACAGGTCGTCGACGGCAGAGGGGACGAGGGTGGCAGGGTTTTCTCGCACCTCCAGAACTTCGAGGTCGAGCGACGCGGCGGTGCGGTCGCGGGCGATGCGGCAATCCGGGGTTCGTTTGCTGGCAGTAGACTTCGAGAACATCTCACACCCCGAGATCTGGGCAAAAGGACATCGCAACCGTTATTGAATCGTCCCGATCACCACGAAGGGTGCCCAGTGCATCGGCGAGGCGAATCGCGGATCCTGGCGGAGTTTCTTTCGCGCTTCCTGCATCGCGGTCCCGGCCGCGAACGGGGTCGTCGCCCGGAGTGCCTTCCATTCCCGGAAGAACTCCTCCATGAGTTTCGCGGTCGAGTTGTCGGCGACCTCCCAGTGGCTCGCGACCACTTGTCGCGCTCCGGCGGTGAGGAACCCACTCGCCAGCGTCACGCCGGCTTCGAGGGGGCGTTCCGGGCCGATGTTGGTGAGGCACGCGCTGAGTACCGCGATCTCGCACTGTTGCAGCGGGAGGTGGTAGATTTCGTGCAGGCACAAAAACCCGTCGTTGCTGGTGTCGATTTTGCCGGCACCGGGGGTCAGCAGCAGCGCGCCGAAGAGGTTGCCGAACTGGCTGTCGGCGAACCCGTGCGCGGCGATATGGACGATCCGTTTGCCTCCGACCGCTTCCCGGAGATTTTTCTCGGTCGCGTTCGCTTCGACCAGTACCGTACTCCGGCCGGGAAACAGATCCGCGATCCGCCGCGATTCCTCGCCCGACCAGATCAGCCGATTGACCGCCGCGAACGCCGAGCGTTCCTTCGTCCGACTCGCCGGATCGACGGGGACGATCGCCGACGCGGTATACGTCGGGTCGCCGAGCGTCAGCAGATCGACGGGCCGGTCGGCGGCGACCGCGGGGCGTTCCGCGAGCAGCGACAGGATTCCCAGCGAGGGCGCGTACACGATCGGCGGAAGGACATCGAGTGCGAACACCGGGGACGCGCCCGATTCCAGCACCAGGGCTTCCAGGGGCAGCGTGTGCATCGCCCCGTCGGGGACGACGATCAGTTGTTTGGGCTTGGTCCGCAGGATCGCGACCCGCAGGGCTTTCGGCAAAAAGATCTCGGCGAAGTCTTCGGGCTTGGAGGGGAGGCCGGGCGACTTCTCTTTCCCGTCGATGCGGCGGATCACCAGCGACCGGGCCGCGTCGAAGTTCTTGCGCAAAATCCAGTTGCGATACCGGGACACCAGGCTCCGGGCGACACCCGCCCCCAGGGGGACGCTTTCGCCCGACAGGCGAACCGGCGGCAGCAGGGCCTCGGACGGTTCGTCGAACGCGGCCGGACCGTCTTCCACGAACACCGTGCGGGCCGCCAGTTCCTGCCGGGCGGGGGACGGCGGGGCGATACGGATCGTGAACTCCGTCGGGACGCGCAGCGGCCAGACTCCGATTTCGGTACTGCCGGGCGACACCAGGAACGCATACCCCCGATCCGGGCCGAGGTGGTAGATCAGCATCGGTACGTCGCGGGTTGCGGCCCGCTCGCGCATCCGGGCCAGCGATGTCGAAGAGGGGTCGTTCTCGCTGAGGTGGCGATACGCGGGGGAGGCGTTCATGATCGCGCGCCAGACTTCGCTGTATCGCTCCTGGGCGGTCTCGAACTCTCGCAGTGCCTCGAACGCCTGCTTCTCGCCCTGCGGCGACTGCGACAAACTCCCCGCTTTGGTCCGCAGCGCGTTCATCTGCAATTGCAATTCGGCTTCTTCGCGGACCAGTTTGGGGCCGACATCGGCGGGCAGATCTTCGCGGGGATCGACATTCGCGAGCAGCAGTTGATCGAGCAGGGTCCGCGAGCGGCTGCGGGCGGATGCGACGATCGCTTTTTCGGGCCGACCGAGAACGACGTACCAATCGACCAGGGTTTCCAGACCCGGTGCGAACTGGCTGAAGTAGTCCGACCGCTGGCGGGCATCGCCGAACACCTGCACGCGCGAGGCCTCGATCAGCGCGAACCCCGACTCCATCGTTTCGCACGCCTCGGCACGTCGGCCCGCGTCCCATTCGAGACCCGCGAGTCGCCAGCGCGACATAAACGCGATCGCCGGCATCCGCTTTTCGTTGCCCTTCAGAGCCGCTATCGACCGGCGGTAGTACGCCGTCGCTCCGACCGGATCGCCGACGGCTTCGCGGTTGGCCCCGAGGTAGTTGAGCGTCCGGGGCAGCAATCGCGGCTGGAATTTCGTCTGCAACCCCTCGACTTCTTCGAGCAGCTTTTGCGCCCCGGCGTTATCCCGCTTGCGCATCGCCGCGATGGCGAGGGTGTGCTTCGCGGTGATCCGGACATCGGGGAGTTCGATCCGGTTCTTTTCGATCAGTTCGACGACGTGCGTCGCGGTTTGCTCGGCCTCTGCGGGCTTCCCCGAGGCGAGATACAGGCTCGTCAGGGCGGCTTCGTAGATCGCGCTGCCGACCGAGTCGGGCGGACTGATCTCTTTCCAGATGACGTACGCACTGAGGCACCATTGGGTCGCCGCCTTCAGATCCCGCTGCGACTTGAACAGCAGCGACAGGTTGAGGTGGATCTGGCTGCGTTGGGCCGCAGTGCGGGACCGGCCGAGGCGTTCGCACGATTCCAGAGCCCGGTCGTAACACGCGACCGCTTTGGCGAACTGCCCCTCCTGAGCCGCTACCCCACCCAGCAGCGAATCGAACTCGACGACGATTTCCGTTTCGGGCAACTCGTAGCGGCGGATCAGGGTTCGGCAGGCGGCGACGAGTTCGCGGGTGCGGTCGGGGTTGTTGCGGGCCAGTTCGGTAGTAGCGAGATTGACGTAAGCGCGGGGCAGTTCGATGAGATCGACGGGGGTCTGTTTTTCGAGGCGGGCGACCGCCTGTTCGAGTGCGGGCAGGGCCTGCAGGTACTGCCCCAGCAGGTAGTGACCGCTCCCGGTTTCGCTCTGAAGGCGGGCATCGGACAGGAAACTGCCGCTCCACTGGTCGGTTTGCGAGCGGGTCAGTTGCAGGGCCTTCTGAAACTGCATCCCCATTTGATAGAGCGAGTGGAGTTTCCATAGGGTGCGGACGGTCTCCCCGGTGGCGATGCCGTCGCGCTTCGCTTCGTCCAATGCCACTTCCCAGACGCGGACCGCTTCCGCACGCACGCGGTCGGCATCGCTGGAGTGGTCGAGCGCGAGGATGCGGGCTTTTTCGGCGAGCAGGTCGCCCTCGGCGATCTTCTCGCCCGCGAAGTGTTGCCGTTGCAGCGCGAGGGCGATTTCGAGGCGTTTGAGGGCCGGTTCCCGGCGACCGTCGCCGCTCAGGAGGGTCGCCAGCCGACGATTCGTCTCGCGCTGCCCGCTGAAGTCCTCGGCCGTAACGAGTTCGGGGAGGAGTTTCTCCAGCAGAGCGATGCCGTCGGCGGATCGCCCGAAGTACATCAGCGCGTCGGCGACCCGCCAGGAGATGTCGCGTATTTCGGCGGATTTGAGCGTCCCCCGATCTCCGACGATCAGATTCTGCCCTTCGACGCGGACCCGCTCCCAGTAGAGTTTCGCCTGCGTCGGATTCTTCTGCTTCTCGGCGCAGCGGGCGAGACATTCGAGAACCATCGTCAGCCGTTCCCCGACGACGAGACTGTCGAGGGCTCGGTCGCGGGGGAGAACGCTTTCGAGGAGTCGGGTGGCTTCTCGGTAATGGCCCAGCCCGAGGTAGCAGATGCCCTTCTGGAGATTAGCGACCCGCTCGAATTCCGGATCGGCGACCGAGGCGAAGCGGGCCTGGCGGGTGCTGATGAGCTGGAACGCTTCCTGATAGCGACCGAACTGGATGTAGATCGACAGCAGTCGTTCCCAGCAGTTCTGAGCTTCGCTGGCTTTTTCGCGTTTGAGGATCTCGCGGTAGAGAGGTTCGGCGGCCACCCAGGACCTCTGGGCGAAACGCTTCTCGGCGAGTTTCAACAGTTCCGATGTCGATCCTTCCTGTGCGAATCCGGCGGTCCCGGAAATCAGGATAACGATCGACATCAGGATCGAGCGAGTCATGGGACCATCTCCCTGCTTATAATCAACGTATACTAGCTCATTTATGGCTTCCTGCGAACGCGAGTTCGGACAAATTCGTGTCCCTCGTCATTCGCTGGGGCCGATATTGAAGCCGATCCGTACGTTTCCTTCTATCGGGTGGTGATTAAATGCTTTCATTCAGCAAATTCGAGCAGGGACTCCCGCTCGACGATTTTCTCGTCAAACACGGCTCGCTCAACCATAAAACGCGATGGAACGCGACCCTCCAGGCGATCGTGCTGACACCCGAGCAGGTAGCGACCATCCGTTCATTTACCCGAGAAGTGAACGTCCTGATTCTGGCGGGCGCGTGGTGTGGCGATTGTTCTTCCCAATGTCCGGCGTTCGACAAATTTTCCCAGGTCAACCCCCTGATCCGGGTCCGGTATATCGACCGCGATGTCCACGCCGACGCACAAAAGGAACTCCAGATCAACGGCGGCAACCGGGTCCCCGTGGTGGTCTTTTTCAGCGAAGACGGGTTCGAGGTGTCGCGGATGGGCGACAAGACCCTCTCGCGCTACCGCGACACGATGCACTCGATGGCGGGCGACGGTTGCGCGACGGGGATCGTAACGGGGACCGACAGCGTCTTTAACATGGCGATCGCCGACTGGCTCGCAGAGACCGAGCGCGTCCAATACATCCTGCGATTGTCGGGCCGCCTGCGGACCAAACACGGGGACTGAGCGATCGCACTGCGTCGCGCTACCCCCGTGGGACGGACGCACTTCAACCGCTACTTCATCTTCTTGAGATGCACATTCGCCACATCCCACATGTAGTGGCCGATCTTTCGTGCGACGGCCTCTTTGAGGTGTTCTTTGCACTTCGCGGCGTCGCCCTCGGCTTCGTACCACAGCGCGATGTACAGGTTGGCATAGAAGAGCTTTTCTTCGATGCCTTCGTTGCGGACACCGTCCTTTTTGGCGGCTTCCATGACCGCCGCAGGGGTGGCCTTTTTCTGGACCATGAGGTAGATCTCGGCCATCGGCACGCGGGCATCCGGTCCGACCTTCAAAAGCGACTCGCGGGCCTTGTCCGGGGTGGTTTTGCGGGCGAGGCACAGCCAGTGCCAGAAGGCGTTTTCGACATCGTTGCCGAAGACGGTTTCCCCCGCCTGGAATTGATCCGCGCCGTCCTGATATCGGCCCGCGTAATACAGGCTGATGCCGCGCTGCCAGTGCGCCGCCTTGGCCCGCGGCACTTCTTTCAGATACGAGTCGAACTCGGCGATCGATTCCACGACTTTGCCCGCACAAAACAGCGCGGAGCCTTTACGGTCGTGGGCGAGTGCGCCTTTGGGATCGAGTGCCAGCGCGGTGTCGAACGCGCGGATCGAGTCGTCGTAGCGGCGGAGACGGAGGAGGGCATCTCCCCGGCGGAAGTGGGCGACGGGGCTTTTGCCGTCGAGTTTGACCGCTTCTTCGGCGAACTCCAGAGAGGCATCGAGCTTTTCCATCTTCAGTGCCAGTTCGGACTTTCGCAGCAGTTCGACGAGCTTTTCGTCGGGCTCGGCGCACAGAGCCAGCATCGGCAGTAGTAACATCGACATCGGTAACAGTCGCATAGCGGGTCTCCCGGAAGAACGATCGATCCATCTGATCTTAGGGGAAAGCCGTCGAACGGGCGCGGTCTGCGAAATGCGTTCCCTCCGCCGACGATCGCCGATACAATGGCAGAAACACCCGATCCCTCCCCCGCCGAGGTACGACGGTCGTTGATCCGACCGTTCTCCCCGAAAGCTCCGATGATCGCCAAAATCCTGTATTCGCTGTTCGCGCTGCCGATTGCGATTATGTTCTGGTACGCGATGAAAGCCTCCGCGAACGACCGCAGCGATCGGGTGTTTCCGCCAGCAGCCCGGATAGCGGTGA
>Ga0105048_10011801_pt1 | contig 13756 bp, 10 predicted proteins | sample MAT05_FD_78382 | JGI IMG/M metagenome (GOLD analysis project Ga0105048, IMG submission 78382) | Freshwater microbial communities from Lake Fryxell liftoff mats and glacier meltwater in Antarctica - MAT-05 | ecosystem: Environmental > Aquatic > Freshwater > Ice > Liftoff microbial mat | place...
CAGTGACCTGCGCGTGGCATCGGGCGGTGTGAGCGGCGGCAGCGGCAGCAGTTCTGGAAACGCGGGCGGCACGCAGAGTGCCGCTGCGCCATCCGCAGCGGCGCAGCAGCTGGAAAACAGCCGCGTAACTACCAGTTCGTCGACCAACCTGTGGAGTGAGTTGGCGGATGCCGTGCGCGGCCTGGTGGGCAGTGCTGCCGGGCGCAACGTCATCGTCAGCCCGCAGGCCGGCATCATGGCGGTGCGTGCAATGCCCGACGAGTTGCGCCAGGTCGACCGGTTCCTGAAGGCGGCGCAGATAGCAGTGGAACGCCAGGTGATGATCGAGGCCAAGATCGTCGAGGTGGAACTCAGCGACGGTTACCAAAGCGGGGTCAACTGGGCGGCTCTGGCCACAGCCGGGGGCTCAGGCGGACTCGCCGCCGGCGTGCTCGGAAGTGGTGTCGCGTCGTCCAATCCCCTGCTGCAGTCGGGCGTGGTGGTGCGGCCCGGCGCGGTGCCGATCCCGTCTGTGCAAAATGGCGGCGGTTTGTTCGGCCTGGCCCTGTCCACCAGCCGTTTTGCGGCCGTGCTGGGGTTTCTGGAAACACAGGGTGATGTGCAGACCCTGTCCAGCCCGCGCATCGCCACCGTCAACAACCAGAAAGCGGTCCTCAAGGTCGGCACTGACGAATACTTCGTGACCAACGTGTCAGGCGGCTCGACCACTGCCGCCGCTGCCGGCTCGACGGCCAGCACCACGTTGCCTACTTTGACGCTGACGCCGTTTTTCTCCGGCATTGCGCTGGATGTGACGCCGCAGATTGACGACGGCAACAGCATCATGCTGCATGTCCATCCGTCGGTGACGAATGTCACCGAACGCACCAAACAAATCGACCTGGGAAGCATCGGAAACTACCGCCTGCCGCTAGCGTCGAGTACGGTAAACGAGTCCGACACGATGGTGCGTGTGCAGGACGGAAGCATTGTGGCCATTGGCGGTCTGATGCAGGTCGACTCGAGCCGCTCGGCGTCGGGTGTGCCGGGCTCGACCAGGCTCAATTTTTTCTCTTCCCTGCTCGGCAACAGCGCCAAGACCGGTCGCAAGAAGGAGTTGGTGGTGCTGATCAAGCCGACCATCATACGTTCGGCGCAGGACTGGGAGCAGCAGAACCGCCAGGTGCGCTCGGCGCTCGACGACATCGAGGTGGTGCGCAGCCGCGTGATCCGCCTCGACGGTCGGGTGGAAGACGGCCGGCCGAAGTCGCCCTGACCGTGTTGTACCTGCGGCACTTCTCGTTGCGCGAGGCGCCGTACGCGATTACACCGGATTCGGCGTTCTTCTTCCCGCACGAAGGCGCGCAGGCAGCGCTCAACACCTTGCTGGTGGCCATCCGCAGTGGCGAAGGTTTCCTGAAAATCGTTGGGGAAGTGGGGTGCGGCAAGACCGTGTTGTGCCGCCAGTTGTTGCGCAGCCTGCAGGATGAATGTGTCACGGCCTATCTTCCCAACCCCGATCTGGGACCGAAGGACCTGTTGCTGGCGCTGGCGCAGGAGCTTGGCCTAAAACTGGCGCAGTCGGCAACGCGACATCGGCTGCTGGACGCGCTGCATGCCTGTCTGCTGGCGCATGCGGCGCAGGGGCGCTCCGTGGTGGTGGTGATCGACGAGGCACAGGCGATACCGCTGCGCACAGTGGAGAGCCTGCGTCTGTTGTCCAACCTGGAGACCGAAAAGCGCAAACTGCTGCAAATCGTTTTGATGGGACAACCCGAACTCGATCACAAGCTGGCGCGGGTGGAAATCCGCCAGTTGCTACAGCGCATTACGTTCAGTGAGCACCTGGGTCCGATGGCGTTGCAGCGTGTTCCGGTGTACCTCAAACACCGGCTCGCGGTGGCTGCGGTCGATGCGCACACGGACACGGATGTGTTTGAGCCGGATGCTGCCCGCGTGCTGGCGCACTTCAGCGGTGGCGTGCCACGGATCATCAATGTGCTGGCCAACAAATGCCTGATGTTGGCCTATGGTGAAAATCGCCACCGGGTCTTGTCGGCACATGTGCACATGGCAGCCGACGATACGGCTGGAGCCACGCAGACTGCCTCATGGTGGGACCGGTTGCTCGGTGCCAGGCGGCAGCTCAAGCCGCTGCGCAAAGCGCCGGTGACACCGGCCCAATCGGCGCCGGACAACCCAAGGCGGCCAGCGTGAGTGTCATCAACAAGATGCTGCGTGATCTGGACCGCCAGGCGCCGACGGGGCTGTCCGGGCACCCCTTGCAGAACCTGCAAGACGGTGTGCGGCGCGGGACGTCGAGTGTGTCGAATGGTACCGCGGCGGCGACGGGTGTCGGTGCTACACGCAAGCCGCTGTTGGCCGCGGCTGCGGTGCTGCTGGCGCTTCTGGCGGGAGTCGTATTGTGGTGGTTGTCCGGCCAGCGCAGCGGTCCCGCATCGAGTGCACAGAGTGCAGTGGTGGCGGGCGCGGCTGCAGCGCCCCAACCGGTGCCGGCGCTGCCGTCCGAAGCCGCTGCTGCCGACAAGGCTATCGCACCGGCTGCCGCTATGGCAAGTCCGGTGGCAGCCAACCCGCCACAGGCGGCGCCCCCACTGGCCGCTGCGGTTCGACCCGCGCCAGCCCGGGCGCCGGTCGTGCCAAGGTCGGTGGCGCCAGCCGCGCCGGTGCCGTCGGCGCCAATAGCGCCATCGGCGGCCATGTTGCCAGGCGTGCCAGTTCCAGCCGCGGGCAAGGTTGAATCGGCGCCGCAGCGGGTGGACCGGCCGGCCTTGTCGGCGCCGCCGCCGCGACCGGTGGTCGCGACCTGGCAGGATGCGGCGCAGGAAGCTTTGGGACAAGCCCAGGGCCTGTGGAACGCCGGAGCGCGTGAACAGGCGGCGGAACTGGTCGCGCAGGCGCTGGCAGGCGTCGAGCGCGCCCATCCGGCAGAAGTGTCCGGCTTCGGGTCGGCGGTGGTACTTGCGCTGCTGCGGGAATCGGTGCGAATGGAGCTTGCCCAGGGCCAACATGCGACGGTATTGGCGCAGCTCAAGCGCTATGAGCGGGTGGCAGTGGGTCAGCCGGATCTGTGGGGGCTGCGCGGCAATGCGGCACAGCGCTTGGGCCAGCACAGCGAGTCGGCACAGGCGTATCAGATGGCCTTGCGGCTGCGCCCCGGTGAGCCGCGCTGGATGTTGGGTGCGGCGGTGTCGCTGGCCGCACTGGGACAGCTTGCCGCCGCCGCCGAGATGGCCGACCAGGCGCGCGCGCTGACCGTGATCAGCCCCGAGGTGCTGGCCTATCTGCGGCAGGCTGGCGTGGCGCTGCGTGAGCGTTGATCGGGCAGAAGGGCAAACGGGCAGAAGGGCAGTGGGACAATACCGGAATGCGCAGAAAGATCGACGTTGCCGAACTGGTGGTAGGGATGTACCTGCAAGAGTTTGTCGGCAAGTGGATGGACAACCCTTTCTGGCGCAAGAGTTTCCTCATCACCAATGCCCGGGATGTTGCGCTGATCCGCAGCACCAAGGTAAGCAAGGTCTGGATCGATACCGCCAAGGGCCTGGACCTGCCAGCACCGGTGCCGCTGGCGCCAACCCCGCCGACGCCTGCGCCGCAGCAGGGCGCAGAGCCGACGCTGGCCCCGCCGGCGTTGCCAGAGACGGTACCGATCACGCAGGAGTTGCAGCGCGCGGCGCGTATCTGTGCGCAGGGAAAACAGGCGGTGGCCGACATGTTTCGCGAAGCCCGCATGGGCAAGACAGTCGACAAAGCCGGTGTCGCACGACTGGTGCAGGACATATCGGATTCGGTTGCCCGCAACCAGGGCGCCTTGATCAGCCTGGCGCGGCTGAAAACTGCCGATGACTACACCTATATGCATTCGGTGGCCGTGTGCGCCATGATGATTGCGTTGGCACGGCAATTGGGATTGGATGCGGAGGAAACACGCGCCGCTGGCGTGGCCGGCTTGCTGCACGACATGGGCAAGGCGCTGCTGCCGCTGGCAGTGCTCAATAAACCTGGCAAGTTAACCGCTGCCGAGTATGCGATTGTCCGCAGCCACCCGGAGTTGGGGCACCGGATGCTGAAGAGTGCTGGCGACGCCGCGCCGATGTCACTCGACGTATGTCTGCACCACCATGAAAAGATGGATGGCACCGGTTATCCAAACTCGCTGCGCGGGGACCATATCAGCCTGCACGCGCGGATGGGGGCTGTTTGTGACGTGTATGACGCGATCACTTCCAACCGGCCCTACAAGCAGGGCTGGGACCCGGCCGAGTCGATGCGCCAGATGGGCCAATGGGCTGGCACGCATTTTGACCCACTGGTGTTTCAGGCCTTCGCAAAGAGCCTGGGCATTTATCCGGTCGGGTCGTTGCTGCTCCTCACCTCGGGGCGCATCGGCGTGGTGACGGCGCAAACCGAAGGCTCGTTGACGACTCCTGTGGTCAAGGTGTTTTATTCGACCAGGATTCGGGAACGTATCACTCCAGAGGATGTGGACCTGTCGGCGGAAGACTGCTGCGAAAAGATCGTCGGCCGCGAAGACCCGGCCAAATGGAAATTTCCCGACCTTGACGCGATGTGGTCAGGCTAGGAGGCTGTCGGTTTCAGAACCCTCGCGTGATCGGCATCTCCACTTCGCGCGGTTTCGCTGCATATTTGCCGAGTTCCAGTTTGGCAATCGCGTTGCGGTGCACCTCATCCGGCCCGTCGGCAAAACGCAGCGTTCGGGCCTGGGCATAGGCAAAGGCCAGCGGGAAGTCGTCACACATGCCCGCACCGCCATGCGCCTGCATGGCCCAATCGATGACCTGACAGGCCATGCTCGGTGCGACCACCTTGATCATGGCGATCTCGTTCTTGGCGACCTTGTTGCCAGCCACATCCATCAACCAGGCCGCCTTGAGCGTCAACAGGCGGGCCATGTCGATCTTGCAGCGCGCCTCGGCGATGCGCTCCTGCGTGACCGTCTGTGACGCGACGGTCCGGCCAAATGCGACGCGGGATGAGGCCCGTTTGCACATCAGCTCCAGCGCCCGTTCGGCCACACCGATCAGCCGCATGCAGTGGTGGATGCGGCCTGGGCCGAGGCGACCCTGCGCAATCTCGAAGCCGCGTCCTTCACCCAGCAGGATGTTGCTGACCGGCACGCGGACGTTTTCGAACAGCACCTCGGCATGTCCATGGGGTGCGTCGTCATAACCCATGACATTGAGGTTGCGCAGTACCGTGATGCCTGGGGTGTTTGCGGGTACCAGCACCATGCTCTGCTGCGAATGCCGCGGTGCTTCGGGGTCGGTCTTGCCCATGGTGATGAAGATGGCACACCGCGGGTCGTTTGCGCCCGATGTCCACCACTTGCGCCCGTTGATTACATAGGTGTCGCCCTGGCGTTCGATGCGGGTGGCGATGTTGGTCGCGTCGCTGGATGCCACGTCGGGTTCGGTCATCGCAAATGCAGAGCGGATCTCTCCATCGAGCAGCGGCTTGAGCCAGCGCGCCTTGTTTTCGTCCGAGCCGTAACGGGCGATGGTCTCCATATTGCCGGTGTCGGGGGCTGAACAATTGAAGACTTCGCTGGCCCACGGCACCCGGCCCATGATTTCGGCGAGTGGGGCGTACTCCTGGTTCGTCAGGCCGGCCCCGTGGTAACCCGAGGCGGAGGCGCTGTCGACTGGCAGGAACAGGTTCCATAAACCGGCAGTCTTGGCCCTCGCCTTGAGCTTCTCGACGGTCTGCAATGGGGTCCAGCGTTGTCCGGCGCGCGTGTGGGTGTCCAGCTCGCGCGCGTAATCTTGTTCCGCCGGGTAGACGTGGTCGTCCATGAACTGGCCGAGCCTGGCTTGCAGTTCCTTGGTTTTGGGTGAATAGTCAAAGTCCATTTGATACTCCGTGGTGCTGGGAATGGTGGTGCGAGGGCGCGTCGGCCTGCGTGACTTCCGTGGCCAGGCGTCAGGCCTGGCTGGCAAACTTCCAGGCCTTTTGGGCCAGTGGACGCACGCCGGCGGCTGAATGGGTGGCCTGGGCACTGGAGGCGGTTCCCATTTCGACGCGCTTCGCAATGCCCTGCAGGATGGCCGCCAGGCGGAACATGTTGTAGGCGATGTAGAAGTTCCAGTCGGTTTTCAGGGCGGCTGGTGTCGCCAGGCCAGTGCGCTCACAATAGCGGTGAATGTAGGCCTCCTCCGACGGGATCCCAAGGCTGGCCAGATCGAGCCCACCGATGCCGCGAAATGAACCCGGTTCGATGTGCCACGACATGCAGTGATAACTGAAATCCGCCAGCGGGTGACCGAGGGTGGAGAGCTCCCAGTCGAGCACCGCCAGTATGCGTGCCTCGGTCGGGTGGAACATCATGTTGTCGAGGCGGAAGTCGCCATGCACGATGCTGGTCTTGCTGGAGTCCCGTGCGCTGCCGGGCATGTTGGCGGGCAACCATGCCATCAACTGATCCATCTCGGGGATCGGCTGCGTGATCGACGCTACGTACTGCTTGCTCCAGCGGCCGATCTGGCGCTCGAAATAGTTGCCTGGTTTGCCATAACCCGCCAGGCCCTGTGCCGCATAGTCCACTGAGTGCAGCGCCGCAATCACGCGGTTCATCTCGTCATAAATCGCGGCACGCTGCGCATTCGTCATCCCTGGCAGGGATTGGTCCCAAAGGATACGGCCTTGCACGAACTCCATCAGGTAGAAGGCGCGGCCGATGACCGATTCGTCCTCGCACAGGCAAACCATCCTGGCCACCGGTACGGGGGTGCCCGCAAGGCCGCGCATGACGGCAAATTCGCGCTCGACCGCATGTGCCGACGGCAGCAGTTTGGCAACCGGGCCGGGTTTGGCCCGCATCACGTAGCTGCGTCCTGGTGTGACCAGTTTGTAGGTCGGGTTGGATTGCCCACCCTTGAACATTTCCACCGCCAGCGGGCCTTCGAAACCGTCGAGGTTCTGCCGCAACCAGGCCGTCAGCGCGCCGACGTCAAACAGGTGTTGGTCGCTGACGGGCCGGGTGCCCTCAAAATGGTCGAAATTGCTCACTGGAGCACCTTCGTGCTGCGCACTGCGGTGCTGGGCGCCTTCGGGCGGCCGGGCGGCGCACACGGCCGCTTGTGCATCATTGGTCGGCCTCCACGATGCGCATCAAGGCGTCGCGGTTGCGGATGATCAGGCCGCCCGGTTCGATGCGCAGGGTCTCTTCGCGCTCCATCGACTTCAACTCCTGATTCACGCGCTGGCGCGACGCGCCGAGCAACTGCGCCAGTTCTTCCTGCGCCAGATGCAGGCTGATGCGCATCTCGCTGGCGTTGGACAGGCTGGGCACGCCGTAACTGCGCACCAGATGAATCAGTTGTTTGGCCAGTCGCGCGCGCAGCGGCAAGGTATTCAAGTCCTCGACCAGACCAAACAGCTGGCGGATGCGCCGCGCATGCAGTCGCAGCATGGCTTCGTACAACTCCACATGCGCGGCCAGTATCTTCTTGAAATCGGCCTTGGCAACACACAGGATGGTGCACTCGCCGTGCGCATAGGCATCGTGGGTGCGCCGGTCGCCGTCGAATATCGACACATCCCCGAACCAGATGCCGGGCTCCACGTAGGTCAGGGTGACTTGTTTGCCCGATATCGATGTCGAACTGACCCTGACGGCACCCTTGGCGCAGGCTATCCAGTCTTCTGGTGGATCGCCGCGGGCGCAAATCAGGTCGCCGTCGCGGAATCGTTTGACGTAGGCGCATCGAAGAATGTCGTGTCGAAGTGAAGGAGACAGGGAGCCGAACCAGCGACCAGAGTTGATCGCCTCGCGCTCGTCGATGGTAAGGATCGGATTTTCCATGGGCTGTCTTTTGGGTGACTGGTGGCCAGCCTATTGTCGCGTGTGGGACCAACCCGAATATCGACTGCCAGGGATGCTCTGCCTAACTCCCGCCATGCGCGTTCGGGTCCGAAGCGGGATGATTTGCGCGCCAACACCGCTTGCGTGTGCCCGCGGCACACGCAAGCGGCTTGTCATGCAAAGTCCCCGTTTTGGGCCGAACCCCTTTGAGGGCTTGGTTTTGCGGGCGATCCGCTGCGTTGCGAAACCAGGCAGTGCCTCGGCCCGGTTTTGGGTTTTGCGCCTTGCGCCGCATCCCGCAAAACCCCCGCCGCGCGCGGCGCGGGTTATGCAAAGTATCCCTGGTTCTCATCGTGAAGCAGGCTCAGGCCGATCGCGCCACGCCGGCGCAACGCGGGCCAGCAGGCTGTCGGGCTGTGGGTTGGGTTCCAACCCAAGGCCCGACAGCCTCCCAAGCCGGTAGCGCGGGTCTCCGGACACCGTTTGCATGTTGAACAAGACTTTCAGGATGTTGGGCGGACCGAAGGTGCTGCCTGTTTCCAGCGGCTCCAGCGGATGAGCCAGCCCGAGCCGGCTGGCCATCTCCAGGTCCGCTGCCGAACAGACCCCCTGCTGGCACATGTCGCAGGCAATGTTGACGATCATTGCGACCACCCGCTGTGTGACGAAACCTCCGCTGTCACGGATCACGCTGACCGCCTTGCCATCGCGTGCCATCAGGGCTGCAGCCGTCCGCCGCATGTCACTTCGCGTGGCGGGGTTCATGGCGAGCACCCTGCGGCGCGTGCAAGCGTCGTCCACCAACAAATCGATACCGATGGTGCGGGTCGGGTCGAGCCGCTCGACGACCGCCATCGTGGTGACGTCGAAGCCCAGCGGGGCTAGCAGAATCAGTGCTGCAGCCGAAGGCGTCTGCGTGGATTCCGTCGGAGCGCCCAGGTCCGTGGGCAGTTGTAGCAGCTGCGGCCGCCGTGCAGCGCGCGGCGACACCCAGACCGGCTGCAGTTCGTCCGGGATGGGCAAGCATTGGCTCAGCTGGCACCTGCCGCGTTCCTTCCTCATGGCGTTGGAAACGTTCGCCAGACTTGCGACGGACCGGGCCGCCGGCGACGCGTTGCGCGGCGAGCGCGCCGGGCCGATAACGTGGCTCGTCGTAATACTGGCCATAGATCCTCTCCATGACCGGTTGTCCAGCCGGGTCAGGTCCATCCACGCGACCGGCCCGAGCTTGAAGCCGACCTGGTCGCGCAGGATTTGGTCGGTGCTGCCAAAGTCGCAGATGCCTTCTCCCACCAGCCGCATTGCCTCAGTGCCGTAACCGCGGCCGGCGTGGTGGACGATAAAGCCGGGTCTATCGGCAGCGCGCAATGGGGTGTGGCCGATGTGCCCCGAACGAGCCACCAGCGCGGCGCAGACCTCAGTGGTGGTGCGAATGCCGGCGATGACCTCGACGACCTTCATCAATGGCACCGGATTGAAGAAGTGCAGGCCAGCCGTGCGGTGCGCAAGCGCCAGACCTGCGGCAATGGCGGTGACCGACAGCGATGAAGTGTTGGTCGCCAAGACCGTGTCGGGGCGCACGGTGGTCCTTCGGGCTCCTTCCAACACCTCCTTGAACGATCAATTCAGGATTGGGCCCAACATCCGTTTCCGCCAGATTTACGCGCTTGCTGGCAGCCGTGCACATCGAAGGAGCGAAATAGCGCGACCTTTGCGTCGAGCCGCGCCACGATGGCTTCGACGACCATGTCACAGTCGGCCAGGTCGGCCAGATCGGCCAGATCGGCCAGGTCGGCCAGCTTGGCACAGGACAGGCGCGCTTGATACTCTGCCAGCTGGTGGGCATCCAGCCTGCCCCTGGACTCCATTCTTCGCCACTGTGCTACCACCCGGTCTGTGCGCAGGCGGCAGTGCGCGGTGGCTGGTCGACCAGCAGCACGGTGTTGCCTGCCTGCGCGGCAATCTGGGCAATACCACGCCCCATGGCGCCGGTTCCGACAATTGCGACGGTTTGAAACTGGGGGTGCATGCGCACGGTTATTCACCGAAACCAGATCCCTCCAGCAGTTGGTCGACCGCTTGGTCATGCAGCGCATCCAGCGAATGCGGCTACGGATCTGACGGCTGGAGTTGTGGTTTTTTGGTCAGTTGATCCGGGCTGAGTTGAGGGAACACGATGTTCAGCGGCAGGTAGTGCTGCGGCCTGCCTGGGATGCCCGTTATCATGTTGCTTGGCTCGACAAACGGGCCTGTGTCCGATTTCCCGCTGGCCGGGATGCAACTTTGAGCGAGCTTATTCTCACAATCCATGCGGACGACAAAAACACGACTGCTTGGCTGGCTGCTGCTGGCTGTGGCCATTGACAGTCACGCCTTGACGTTGGGGCGCATGCGTGGGGCTGCCTTGCTCGGCCAGGGACTCGATGTTACGGTGCAGGTGCAGACTGACCCGGACGAGAGTGCTTCCAGCCTGTGCCTGGAGGCGGATGTATTCCACGCCGACACGCGCCAGGATCCTGGTCGGGTGCAACTGACTTTTGACGCGCCCGCAGCGGGACAGCCGGTGACTGTGCGTATTGTGTCCGCCAGTGCCATTGACGAGCCTGTTGTGACCGTCTACTTGCGCGCTGGTTGTGCACAGAAGACTACGCGGCGTTATGTATTGTTGTCCGACATTGCGACTGAGCTGCTCGCAACAGTGCCCAGCCGTTCCGGGCAATTGGCGCTGGTAGTGCCGCCAGCGGCTCCGGCCGGCACGGCCCCTCTGGTGTCCCCCAATGTGGCGGTCGCCCAGACGCGGGCTGGCGAAACGGCGGCGCCACCGAGCGGCGCGGCGGGCGTCGCATCAACCAAACCGGTGGCGCCTGCGAGAAAGCGCGCTGCTTCGGCGCCGCGCAAACCCGCTGCGGCAAAGTCGGCTGCGGCAGTAGTGTCGGCGCCGCTGGCGCCGGCAGTTTCCGAAAAGCTCCAGGCCGGGCGTTCGGCCGGGCAGTCACGGCTCAAGCTCGACCCGATCGAGGTATTGACGGAGCGCGTGGCGACACTGGAGTCGAGCACGGCCAACGTGCCGAATGAACTGGCAGCACGTGAGGCCCAGGAGTCGCAGCGACTCAAAGCGCTGGAAGACAACGTGAAAAGTCTGGTTGCGCTGGCCAGCAAGAACGAAGCCAGCCTGCTGGATTTGCGCACACGTTTGCAACAGGCCGAATCGGAGCGTTATTCGAATCCATTGATTTATTTGCTGGCGCTGCTGCTGCTGGCCAGTCTCGCATCGATTGCTGTCCTGTTGGCGCGCCGTGGGCGCGCGGCCAGCGGCACTGCTGGCAACTGGTGGAATGCCAGTCCAGCCATGGAGAAAGCACGACCTCCCGAGGCGATGGCGACCACCGGGCGGGCGACAGTCACCTCTGGTTTTGCACCTGTCTCGGCGCCCGTGCCCGTTTCCGTTCAAGACTCCCAGCCCACGCCGCTTGAGCAGTCACGTGCCGGAGGCCCGCGCTCCCGACCTGCGCCGATCACCCAAGTCGATGTCAGTCTGGTTGAAATGAGCGAGTCAACCTTTGACCGTTTGATGCAGTCGGGTGCAACCCATAGCGCAGTGCGCAAGGCAAAGGAAACCCAGGGGCAGCCGGTTGCCGGGACGGTACTGCCGGCCAATGGCAGGCGCCTGATCAATTCGGACGAGTTGTTTGACATTCGCCAGCAGGCGGAGTTCTTTGTGTCATTGGGCCAGACGGACCAGGCGGTGCGGATTCTCGAAAACCGGATCAGCGAAAGCGGTGAGTCGAGCCCGTTGGCTTACTTGGACCTGCTCAAGATTTTCCACTCCTTGGGGCTGAAGGCGGACTTCCGCCAGGTACGCGAAGACTTCAATCTGCTGTTTAACGCCAGGCTGCCCGACTTTGCCGGGTTTGGTGACGAAGGACGGGATCTGGAGTCTTACCCCGCAGTGATGGAGCAGATCGAAGCCGTGTGGGGCACACCGCAAGCCCCGGCCCTGCTGGAGTCGCTGGTGTTCCGTGAACAATGGAACTCGGAGCGCGAGGTGTTTGATACCGCCGCGTTCCGCGACCTGTTGCTGCTGCACGCAGTTGCCCAGGCTGCGGACAGCCTTGCGGACGAGCTGGTCGTCCCGGTTGCTGCGTCCATTGCGCGCTCTGTGCCGCCAGCCCGCTTTGGACCTTCTTTGCCAGCTGGCGCAGGGCCAACCGCCGCGACCGACGCGCCGTTGCCGCAATTGGATGGTGTATCCGACGTGGACATCGACTTGTCCGATCCGGGCCTGTCTGCGAACAACAGCTCCGCAGCTGCGAACACTGGTTCCTTGCCGTCTGCGTTGGACGATTTGATCCAGTTTGATCTGCCAGGCGCCGACGCGCCTGGTGCTCCCAAGCGCGGCGCGTAGCGCCCGCTCAGCGCCGAACCTGCAACGCGCCGGGATTGACGATGTTGCTGGGCGTGCCGCGGATAAAGTTGGTGACATTTTCAAACGCGGCACTGAAGACCAGTTCGTAGCTGTCGAGCTCAACGTAGCCAATGTGCGGTGTGCAAATGCAGTTTTCGAGCCGCAACAGGGCATGGCCCTGCAGGATAGGTTCCGCTTCGAAAATGTCCACCGCTGCCATGCCTGGCCGACCGCGGTTGAGTGCCGCAATCAACGCATCTGGCTCAATGAGTTCGGCACGCGAGGTATTGACCAGCAAGGCCGTCGGTTTCATGCGTTGCAGATCCTCCGGACGGACGATGCCGCGTGTGCCATCGGTCAGTCGCAAATGCAGGCACAGAACATCGCTGCGCGAGAACAAGTCCTCGCGTGATGCCGCAGTGACAAGCCCGAGCGCCTGTGCACGTTGCCGCGACGGCTCACTGCCCCAGACCAGTACCTGCATGCCAAATGCTTTGCCATACGCAGCGACAAGTGAGCCAATTTTCCCGTAGCCCCAGATACCAAGGGTTCTGCCGTGCAAACGGTTGCCAAGCCCGAAATTTGCGGGCATGGACGCTGCCTTCAGCCCGGACTGTTGCCAGACCCCATGTTTGAGGTTGCCGATGTATTGCGGTAGCCGACGCATCGCCGCCATCACGAGGGCCCAGGTCAGTTCGGCCGGAGCGACCGGGGAGCCAGCCCCCTCGGCAACGGCGATGCCGCGTTCCGTGCATGCCTGCACGTCGACGTGGCTGCCGATGCGACCAGTCTGTACGACCAACTTGAGCTTTGGGAGTTTCTCAATCAGTGGGCGCGTCAGGTGCGTGCGTTCACGAATCAGCACGATCACGTCTGCATCCTTGAGGCGTATGGAGAGTTGGCCTATGCCTTTGACCGTGTTCGTGTAGACCTTCGCCTGGAAGGACTCCAGCTTGCTGGCGCAGGCGAGTTTGCGCACTGCATCCTGGTAGTCGTCAAGGATCACGATATTCATCCGCGTATTGTGCCCTGCCGGTTTGTAGGCCCCAGGCGCAGCAGCGTCCGGGTGCTGCCATTGTGAATCCGAACAGACGGCGTGCCGACGGCCAGCCGCGGTTGGCCAGGTTTCGAATCCACCCTCCAGGGAAACCCTATGTTGATCGCAATGTCGTCCGCGAGCTTGCCGGCCTGTGCCACCATGCTGGGCAACCTCAGCCATATGCTCACCAGGACGCAGGCCTTTGTCGAGACAAAAAAATGCGACCCGGGCGCACTCACGAACGATCGAATGGCCCCGGACATGCTGCCGTTCACCCGCCAGATACTGATTGCCTGTGATGTCGTCAAGAACGGTGTGGCGCGCATCTCCGGCGTACAGGCCCCGAAGTTCGACGACCAGAAGACAACACTGGCCGAGTTGCAACTACGGGTGGCAAAGACGCTGGACTTTTTGAAGACAATCCCGGCCGCACGACTTGACGGCATGGAGGACAAAGAGATCACGTTCCCGGTTGGCCTTGAGGCAA
>Ga0105048_10011802_pt1 | contig 13756 bp, 15 predicted proteins | sample MAT05_FD_78382 | JGI IMG/M metagenome (GOLD analysis project Ga0105048, IMG submission 78382) | Freshwater microbial communities from Lake Fryxell liftoff mats and glacier meltwater in Antarctica - MAT-05 | ecosystem: Environmental > Aquatic > Freshwater > Ice > Liftoff microbial mat | place...
ATCCATCTTGATCGCTCCGGCGGGGGAGATGTGGTCGGTGGTGACGGAGTCTCCGAAGATGCCGAGCGGGCGAGCGCCGTGGATTTCTACGATGTCGCGCGGGGTGGGGGTGAATCCATCGAAAAAGGGTGGCTCTTGGATATAGGTGGATTCACGATCCCATTCGTAAACATTGCCGGTGGAGGATTTAATCTCGTTCCACTTCGGATTCTGAGTGGAGAAGCCGGTGTAGAGGCGTTGGAAAACATCGGGCTTGAGTGAGGAATTCATCGCATCGGTAATTTCCTGACCGGTCGGCCAGATATCGGCGAGGAAAACCGGGTGGCCATCGGTGCCATAGCCGAGTGGCTCGGTTTCCATATCAATATCGACGGTGCCTGCGAGTGCAAAGGCGACGACGAGAGGGGGGGACATGAGGAAGTTCGCCTTGATCGATTGATGGACGCGGGCCTCGAAATTTCTGTTTCCTGATAGAACGGAGGCGGCAATGATGTCTTCGGCTTTGACCACGTCTTCAATGCCGGGATCGAGCGGGCCGGAGTTTCCAATGCAGGTGGTGCAGCCGTAGCCGACGGTTTGGAATCCGAGTTTGTCGAGTTCGGCCTGGAGGCCGGTTTTATTGAGGTAGTCCGTGACGACACGGGAGCCGGGGCCGAGAGAGGTCTTGATCGAGGGCTTGATGGTGAGGCCTTTGGCGTTGGCCTTCTGGGCGAGCAGGCCGGCCGCGAGCATGACGCTGGGGTTGCTGGTGTTGGTGCAACTGGTGATGGCGGCGATCAGCACGGAGCCGTGGGTGATGGTGTCCTTGATACCGCCCTTGCTATCCACGGTGACTTCCCAAAGTGGGTAGGAGGGATCGGTATTTTCCTCGGTGATAACGCCGACTTCCGCGCCGAATGCGGTGGCGATGCCTGGAGTGCTGTCTTTGATACCATCGAGCGAAGGCGGAAGATCAAGTGGTTCGCTGGAACCTAACGAGGTTTGTTTGTTGTATCCATCAGGCGTCGGACCTGTTAGGAGCGCTGCCCATTGGGATTTCAGAGCGTCCACATCAATGCGGTCCTGCGGGCGCTTGGGTCCGGCGACGCCGGGCTTGACGACAGATAAATCGAGATCGACGACTTGGGAAAACTCCAAAGCATCGCGCTCGGTGGGGATGCCCCAGAGGCCTTGGGCCTTGTAGTAGTTTTCAACAGTGGTGCAAAGTTCCGGCGAGCGACCGGTGCCGGCGAGGTAGCCGATGGTGATTTCATCGATGCCGAAGAAGCCCATGGTCGCGCCGTATTCGGGGGCCATGTTGGCGATGGTGGCGCGGTCTGGCAGGCTGAGTGCCTTGGCTCCGGGGCCATAGAATTCGACGAATTTCCCGACGACTTTGGTTTTGCGTAAAACTTCGGTGACCAACAGCACAAGGTCGGTGGCGGTGACACCGGTGTTGAGTGAGCCTGTGAGATAGACACCTACGACTTCCGGGACGAGGAAAGTAACAGGCTGGCCCAACATTCCAGCTTCCGCCTCGATTCCACCCACGCCCCAGCCGACGACACCGAGGCCGTTGATCATGGTGGTGTGGGAATCGGTGCCGACGAGGGTATCTGGAAAAAAGATACCGTCTTTTTCCAACACGCACTTGGCGAGGTATTCGAGATTCACCTGGTGGACGATGCCGATGCCGGGAGGGACGACTTTAAAGGTGTCGAAGGCCTGCTCGCCCCATTTGAGGAACTCGTAGCGCTCGCGGTTGCGGTGGAATTCGAGATCGAGATTTTTCTCCAACGAGCTGCCGGTGCCAGCGTAGTCCACCTGCACCGAATGATCGACGACGAGATCGACGGGGACGAGAGGCTCGATCATTTTCGCATCAAGCCCCATGCCATGGACGGCGGAGCGCATGGCGGCAAGATCAACGAGGAGAGGCACGCCGGTGAAGTCCTGCAGCACGATGCGTGCGACGACGAAAGGGATTTCATAATCACCGGGAGCGGCGGCATTGTAGTTTGCCAGGTTCGTGATGTCCTTTTCGGAAACCTTGAGTCCGTCGTTGTTACGGAGGAGGGATTCGAGAACGATCCGGATCGAAACGGGGAGTTTTGGGAGATTCGGGAAACCTTGTTCGGCGAGGGCGGGAAGGGAGTAGAATTTGCCATCGGCTCCAGAGCCGGTGGTGAAGGTGCTGAGTGTGTTCATGGATGGATCGTGATGGAAAGCGGGGTGAAAAAGGATTAGCCGGACGGAGAGTCGGGGATGATGGCGGATTTGTCAAAATCGATCACATCGAAGGGCAAAGTTGATTTCCAAGGTTGAGTTCGGGATCTGGGGTGGATAGTTTGGCGGCATGTGGACAAGGGCTCTCGGATTGGTGTGGCTTGCTATTTTTCTCAACTCTTGCGGGGGCATGGGAGCGCCACCGGAATTGGGCGATCTGGAAGCAGGAGGCGAGCCATCAGAAGGAGGAATCGCGGAGGTGCCCAATCCAAGCCCGGCGATGGCCAGGAAAAGTGGCAAGGCGCTGGACCGGATCCAGCGTGGGCACGAGGTTTACATGCTGCATTGTGGCGAGTGCCATCGGTACAAATTACCGCAGGATTTGGATATCGATGAGTGGCAGACGGCGGTGCCAAAAATGATCGGGCATGCAGGCTTGGAAAAGGCGGATGAAAAGGCCGTGCTGGATTATGTGGTTGCAGTGAAAATCGAGCGAGGTGAGCAGTGAGCGGGGTTGGTGACTCCGTAAAAAAGCCCCGCTTGTAAGCGGGGCTTTTGAGTCGAGCGAGGGATTCCGCTATCGGTGAAGTTTACTGAAAGGAGGGAGCCTTGTGCTGTTTGAAATAGCCGTCGCCCAGATACATGCTGACCGGGTAATCAGGAAGCGGACCGGCATCGGGTGGGAGTGGGATATTTCCGTAGGTGGCATCCTCGGGTTGCGAGTAGGAGATGCTCACCGGAGTACCGACTTTGACGAGGCGGAAAAATTTCGGCGCGAGATTCTCATGCATGCGGATGCAGCCGTGGGTGCATGGGCTGTGCTTGACCCAGCCGGTGTGAAAACCGTAGGCCGGCTTGAATTCGCACCAGTAGGGCATCGGCGTGCCTTTGAAGGAATAACCGGGCGGCCTTTGGCTGAGCTTGCATTTTTTCACGCTATTTCCGCTGTAGGCGTAGCCGTGGGTGTTGGCGCGTCTTTTCTCGGTCTTGGTGAAGATCTTGAAGTTTCCGGAAGGGGTAGGGGAGCTTGAAGTACCTACGGAAACAGGCATGGCCAGGAGAATTTCCGATCCTTCCATGACGTAGGTGCGTTGTTTGCTGAGGGAAACTTTGACACGGACGTTGCCCGGATTTTTTGGAAGCTTGGCGGGGCGGTCATACGCTTGGTAAGCTCCCAGCCCTGATCCGCCGGATGGCATATTGGAACAGGAGGACATGAAGGCGGCCGTGGAGACGGCGACGGCGAGGACAAGGACGGTTCTTAAATTCATGGTGACGTGAGTTGCTGGGAGAATTGCGGATTGGCTGAGAAATGCAAGCTGGCTCTGCGAGGAAATTGATTACTGGACCCGTTCCCATGAATCGACGCGATTTCCGACGAACCAAACGGAGGCGACATGCTCCGGGATGTATTCGACTTCCGGCCCGAAACCAAAGCCCAGCGTTGAGTAGCCGCGCCGCCCGTAGCGACCGTATGGCATGCAGGCACCATGGCCATAGCCGCCATAGAACGAAGTCGTATAAACGGGCCGGGAATTGCTGTAATCCCATCGCTCCGAAGCTTTTTGGTTTTTAAATCCTTGAAATCGGCGGCTGGGAGAACCCCATGCCAGCTCGACGGCGGCGGGCGGCATCCCGCTGGCGATTTGCCCATCCCGGACGAGCGCCTTGTGTTTCTGACTGAGGCCCACAAATTTTTCAGGACTGTTCTCAATCCTCGTCTGCGGGGTGGTGGGAGCGCAGGAAACAAGAAGCCCGCCGCAAACAAGCACCAGCGCAAAGATTTTCATACCCGTGAGATAATCTCTAATGCCGGGATTTGCAACAAACGGAATCGCGATTTCAAATAACCTCACAAACTGACTTGCCAACGGGGAATGAGCGGCGGCAATCTTTCCGCGAAGCCTTCCCAACCTATTTATGTCAGAACTCCTCGAAGAAGACGATCTCACCACCGCCTTGAAAAAGTGCCCTGAGTGGGACTATGAAAAAAAGGCCATCACCCGGACCATTGAGTTCGAGGAATTCACCGAGGCAATTGATTTCGTGAACGATCTCGCCGAAATCGCTGAGGAGGCCCAGCACCATCCAGACATCACCATCAAGCACACCAAGATCACCCTCAGGCTCACCACGCATGATGCTGGCGGTGTGACGGACTCGGATATCGAACTCGCCCAGCGGGTGGATAACCTGGTGGACTGATCCTGACAAAATCGCTTCAATCCTCACCTGGGGAGCATCAACTCCTCATCGGTCATCCCTGTGATCTCATTGAGGCCCTTGAGCAAACGCCTGAGGATGAGGAAAAGAAAAAGAACGATGGGCAGTCCGATCACAAGGAAGCCCCAACCGGTAAGCTTGCCAACGATGGCGTTATAGTCTTCCAAGGCATTGATCGCCTGATGGTCGAAGGCGCGGAAAAACCACTGCGCGAGGCCGAGATTCATCAGCGAACTGATGAAGAAGGAACCGGAAAACCAGCGGGTGGATTGGCGCAAGAGATTCTGATAGGCTTCGGTTTTCCCTAGCTCGGCGACTTTGTTTTCGATTTTCTGGATATCGAAAATGCTGTCGTTATAGAGAAAAACATTGAGCAGGGGATTGCGGGTATTTGCAGAGCTGAGGATGGCGAAACCCAGTGCGAGAGGGATGGAGGCTTCCTTGATGCCGAAGAGCAGCCCTGCATTCGGCTTCACGCTGCCATCCGGATTCCAGAGGTAGAGCGTGAGACCACCGGTGAGGGCGATGGAAATGAGACCCAGCCCGGAAAAGAAGTTTGGCTTGCGGGTTTGGATGAAGTGCCAGATGCCGTAGCCCAATGGCAATGCTAGGGCCACAATCATCGCGTAAATAGGGCCGATGTGCCACGGTCGGACCGCCTTGCCGAGTTTTTCCTGCAAGTCGGGATCCTTGCTCAGGAAACTCAGAACCAATACCGGAATGATCACGTTGATCAGAATGTTCGCGAGCGGGTGCTCTTGCTTGGGCTTGGGATCAGACATCGGAGAGGTAACCATGGGCGATCAAAAGAAAGCATTCTGTGAGGAATGGGGAAATAAAAAAATCAAATCGCTATTTCCCAGAAGGACTCACGGCTGTCCAAAGCTCCCCCCATTATCTCGACCCACCCGGCTAGCGCCTTCTTTGAGGGTTGAGGTTCGATCAGCGCTTCCTCCCAAGTGGAGAAAAGTGCTTCGAGGGATTCGGTTTTGAGGATCAGGTTTTCAGACATGGCAGGTGTTAGAGAAGGAGATAGGTTGACGGATGGATAGAGCGTGAGAGGGTGGTGCCATGAAAACATTCACAGCGGTAATTGAACGGGATTCCGCGACCGGCTTCCTTGTCGGGTATGTGCCCGGTTTCCCCGGTGCCCACTCTCAGGCGGAAACGATGGACGAACTCCACGAGAATCTCCGCGAGGTGATCGCCATGCTGCTTGAAGACGGGGAACCCCTATTGGAAGCGGAATTCGTAGGAATACAAAACGTCGCGGTCGCCTGATCATCATGGGCTCGCTTCCCGTTCTCAAGTCCGCCCAAGTCTGTCGCCTTCTCGAACACTGCGGGTTCGTCGCTGTCCGTCAGCGTGGCTCCCACGTCCAATATCGCCACGCCGATGGACGGGGCACGACAGTTCCCGTTCACAAAGGCCGCGATATTGCGCCGCCACTGGTCCGGCAAATCGCCCGCGATATTGGAATGACTGTTGAGGAATTGATTTCCTATCGCTGAAATCAATCTCAAGAGCTGAACGCCAGCGGAAGCCAGCGCTCGATCAGTAGATCAAACTTTTCCAAAGATCGTCTGGCCCGTCGAACGGAGATCGTCGCAGGCCTCTTTCATCCGCTCACAAAGGCTCATTTCGCCCTTCTTGAGATAGGAGCGCGGATCGTAGCTTTTCTTGTCGCCCACTTCGCCATCCACCTTGAGGACGCCTTCGATGTTTTGGCACATGTGAGTGACGATGGGGCGGGTGAACGCATACTGGGTGTCGGTATCGATGTTCATTTTCACCACGCCGTAATCGAGAGTCTCGCGGAGGTCGCTCTCGGAAGTGCCTGAGCCACCGTGGAAGACGAGGTCCATTTCAGCGGCGGCTCCGTGTTTATCCGTCACGGCTTTTTGGCCATCGCGGAGGATGGACGGCTTGAGCTTGACCGCACCGGGCTTGTAGGAACCGTGCACGTTTCCGAAAGTAGCGGCAAAAAGGAAACGCCCGAGCGGCTGGAGTGCCTCATATACTTCCACCATGTCTTCCGGGGTGGTGTAGAGTTTTTCGATGGGCAGGCCGGAGGTGTCGTGGCCGTCTTCTTCACCGCCCACGCAGCCGGCTTCCACTTCCAGGATGATCCCGAGTTCGGCACACTCCTTGAGAAGCGCTTTTGAAATTTCGAGGTTTTCCTTCAGATCGACCACCGATCCATCGAACATGTGGGATTGAAACAACGGCCCTTTTCCTTCGGCGATGCGCTTGCGGGAGGCTTCCAGCAGCGGCTTGAGGAATCCATCCACCTTGTTCGGGTGGCAATGGTCCGTGTGGAGCGCGATGAGCACGTCGTATTTTTCCGCCAGCAGGTGGCAGGCCTCGGCCAGGACGATGGCGCCGAAGGCGGCATCCTTCAGCATGGTGCCGGAAGCGAACTCGCCACCACCCGTGGAAACCTGGATGATTCCATCAGACTTTGCTTCGGCAAAGGCGCGCAACGCACCATTGATGGTAGGCAGCGAGGTGACGTTGATAGCAGGATAGGCATAACCACCTTTTTGGGCGGCATCTAACATGGCGCGATACTGCGCGGGAGTTGCGATAGGCATGACGAGCGTTTGCGTAGCCGCTCCGCCCCCTATCGACAAGCCGGAATACGGCGTTTTTTGAAATTCTGCGCAGGTTGTCTCTTGCCAAGCAGCTTTTCGCCCTATTTCCTCCCAGCATCGCCCATGAGTCCCGCTCAAACCATTGTCTGTAAACCCACCCCCTGGTTCCTTTTGCGGGCCTTTGTGATGCTGCTCATGTTCGGGGTGTTTGCCGTCTTGTTTTACATCGATGGCTCTACCGGCTATCGCAAAAAAAACGAAGCCTACTTCCTCCACAAAACCTTCCAAAAGGCTGATGCGGATTTCGCAAAAATGGACGTTCCCAACGGCTCGCTCAAACCCGAGGAGTGGAAATCCCACGCCGCCGCCCAAACCGTCGAATTCCCCGAGGATCGCTCGATTCTCCCGTTGAATCTCGAACTCCCCATGAAGTGGCCTGCCATTCTCCATGATTTTGAAAAAATGAAGCCGCTCCAATGGAACATCCTCTGGCGCGAATACACCAAGGAACGGGGCATGGACGGTAAACCCGCCGAAAAGCCCTTCGATGCAGGCAAGATCCGCGAGCAATGGATTGTTTTCTGGATCTGCCTCATTCTCTCCGTTATCGCCGCATTTTTCCTTCTTCGCACCATCCGGCGCTCGATCTCCGCAGACGGCGAGGCCATCACCGATCAAAAAGGAAAACGCGTGCCATTTCCCGATTTGAACCGCCTCGATCTGCGTAAATGGGACACCAAAGGTCTCGCCTTCATCGACTACGATGGCCCGTCAGGCAAAGGCCGCTTGCGGGTGGATGGCCTCACCTACGGCGGATTCAAAAAAGAAAACGGTGAACCCGCCGAAATGCTCATGCAGCACATCCGCACTCACTTTTCCGGGGAAATCATCGAATATACCCAGGCAGCCGAAGTAGATTCCGCCGCCCCACCTACGACCACCGATTGAAGAAATTCTTGAATCTTTGGGTTTTTCGACTCCAGATTCGTTTTCGAGGTTGCCAAGGCGGGTATTCAAACGATAACCACCTCCAGCACAAGTTCTCACCAACTCTCACCAACACCAGCACATGTCAGATAAAAGTATCGAAGCCCGCGTAAAAGACATCATCGTTGACCAACTTGGCGTCAACGCAGATCAAGTCACCATCGAAGCCAAATTCGTCGAAGACCTTGGAGCGGACTCGCTCGATACCGTGGAACTCGTCATGGCCTTTGAAGAGGAATTCGACATCGAAGTGCCTGATGAAGAAGCAGAAAAGCTTCAAGCCGTGGGTGACGTGATCACCTACATCACCAGCCAGCAAGCCTGATTGCGCCAGGTTGAAATTTTGCAAAAGGGCGGGCTTCTCAACGAAGTCCGCCCTTTTCTTTGCAAATGGCCCGAATTTAGCACATACTCGCGCAGATGCATTCGCCGGACGATATTCAATACGCCTTGGAAACCACCAAAGTCCTGCATGAGCCGGACCGCAGAATCGATACTTTCGGCGAAACCCGTTTCCAGTTTCAACTCATCAGTGAATCGATGGACTCCGTCGGCGAGGTGAAAATCCGCACCGGTGAGATCGAGGCCATGCGCCCCAGAATTCTCAGGCCCTCCGGCTATCAGGAAGTCCAGTTGGATGGATTCGATTCCACCGCACGCGCCCGTTTTGATAAAATGGTGGAAAAATTCCGCGAAGAGGGCAAAGACCTCGCCTTCCTTCAATACGGCTTCCAATTCCGCCGCGGCAACGTCCACGAGGAAATCATTCATGACACGCTTGGTGCCGTTCGCGAGCGCGCCCTCGAAGACATCCGCCGCACCGGCAATCCTTCCCTCGCCATCATCGAGGGCGTGGACGATGCCTGGGAAATCTCGATTCTCAAGTTCTCATTCGAAATGATACTTCGCTCCCATGAGATCAACGCATTCGACTTCAAACGCCGCGGTCTTATCTGAAGATCTGCAGCACCCCGTCATGAGCCTCTGGTTTTTCATCAAAGTCATTGCCGCACTGCTGGTCATGGCCGTGATGGCCCTCACCGGCATGCTCGCCTATCACGTCACCATCAAGCCGCTCGGCGGGGTCTTTGAAAAAATCATCCCTAATCCCTCAGACATTGTCCGACAGCAGCCGGATGAGGATTTCGCTAACATGCTCGATTCTGCGGAACTCCCGGACATTGATCCCGGCGAAAAGGCCTTCCAAAAAGCCCACGAACTCCTCGCTCTTGGCAACCTCGGCGAAGCTCGCGAAAAACTCACGACCATTATCAATCTTTACCCATCCTCCTCCTCCGCGCCCTTGGCCCGCCGCATCGTGGGCGATATGAATCTTGATGAAATGCTCTCGACCGCCCACATGGAGGGGAAAAAAAACCACGTCGTCAAACGCGGGAACACCTATCTCGGAATCGCCGCTGGGTATCAGACGAACATGGATCTCATCATGCACCTCAACGGGATGATGGATCTCAAGAATCTTCAGCCCGGCGATGAACTCATCGTCATGCCCCTTCACTTACGCATCCTCATCGAGCCGCAGCGTAAATCCCTCTCGCTCTGGGAAGGCGGACGCTTCATCCGCGAGTATCCCATCCTCCACGTCACCTCGCCTGCCACCCTCACCAAGCAAATCACCACCATCGGCTCCAAGCTCGCGGACTTCGGTGGCAAGAAAATCCAATCCACTTCCAAGGATTACCGTGGAGCACATAAGATCATCCAGCTCACCAAGCCCAAAGTGCAGATCATCGGCTACGATGGTCCGGCGGCGGAAGTGCCTCACGGCATCGTCCTCTCGGTCGCTGATATGGAGGAAATCAGCCTCCTCACCCGCCCCGGCAACGAAGTGGAAATCCGCTGATCATAAGGGGAGGGGGCCTCTGGTCCCTTCGTTCTTGGCAAAGTCAAAGCCCAGACAACGAACCATAGGCCCCTACCCCCTGTTTCAATGCGGGCCGCATCGCAAAAATGCAGTCAGCTTTGCTCTGGGAATAAGTCCTCTAATTCCCATCACCCCACTCTCGGCGGTGCGAAGCCCTCACGGTATTGACGGCGCACGATCGTATTCGTCGCCTCTGCATGATTGGTGAATGCCAATTTGGATTTATCCCATAACAATTCCTGTCCCGGGAAACGTGTTGCCTTCACTGCTAACAGACAGGCCTCCGTGATCCTCACCGCATCCTTGAAGGGCGCGCGCAGCTCGGTCTTCTTGCCAAGACAGTTGTCCACCCAGGCATGCCAATGGTTGAGCGGGGGAAACTTGGGCAGCCCCGGCATCCGCAGGCCTTCTTCTCTTTTGCCATCTCTCCATACCTTCAGGTTACCATCTGCTTCCAGCGTCAGCGTGCCGCCTTCGCACACCACCACGGTCATGTTGCTATCCTTGATTTCTTCGCCGACTCGCATCTGCTCCAGCGACGGCCGCTGATCGCTGTCGTAGTAATGGATCGGGAAAACCGTGTTCGCATACTTGTCTGAATCCACCTTGTAACTCACGGTGGATTTGCAGGGATTCACATGGAAAAACTCGCTGGCGGCCTCCGGGCAATCGGTCTTTACCGAGAACGGAGTGATCAATTCATCATAGCTGAAGAATACCACATCCAGTAAATGGCAGCCCCAATCACCAAGGCCGTTCGTGCCGAAGTCCCACCACGAGCGCCACTGTACCGGAGCCAGCGCATCATGATAGGGCATCTCGGCACAGGGGCCCAGCCACAAGTTCCAATCAAGGTGCGCGGGAATTGCAGGGTTCTCTTTGTTGACTTTGTTATAGTTGAAATAATGGTTGTCTGCGGGATTACCGGTCCAGCAATAGGACTCGATGGCTTTTCCGAGTTTACCGGCTCGCAATATCTCAATCGCCGCCCGGCGGCCAGGGTGCACCATCCGTTGGTTGCCGAGTTGCGTCACCAGGTTTGGCTTCGCCTTCAACGCCATTTCCACCATCGCCAGCTCGGCCAATTGATGGACCAGAGGTTTTTGACCATAGACATGCTTGTCATGCGCCATCGCTGTGAGAATCATCGGTGCGTGGGAAAAATCCGGAACCGAGACGATCACCGCATCAAACTTATCAGCATGCTTCGCAAATGCCTCGCGGTAGTCTTTACAGGTAAATGCACTGGGATGATCTTTCGCTGCTCGGGCGAGATAGTTGGAATCCACGTCGCAAAGTCCGACAATCTCCGCATCAGGATGGGCAGCCACGGCTTTTCGATCAGCCTCGCCAATGGTGCCCACCACGCCGATGGATAGGACGCGGAGTTTGCCATTCGGAGAGGCGGCGCGGACGCGCGGCATGCCAAGAGCGGTCAGGCCCAAGCCTGCGGCGGCTGAATTTGTCAGGAATTTTCGACGGGTAGAATGCTGATTCATTTTGTTTTTTCTTTGCTGAGAGGGAGATCGCTACGCAACAGTGACGGCTTTTTTTTCGCTCCGCGATCAAATTTTCGGTTTTCTCAGGCTGGTCGCTAGGTTCTCGAAACCAAGGGGACTTTGACCAGGCATCTTTGCCATTTTGAATGGGATCGTAGTTCTGTCAAAACGCCCTTCTCAAGCTCCTGATTCCGCAGGATCATCTCAATCCAAGCCAACTCCAAGCGCTCCGCTTGTTCCAAAATCGTCACAACGCGGTCATGGGAGAACCCGCGCAGCGCCACTTCCCTCACCACTCTATCCCCCACCGCCCAGATGACCTATGACCCTAGCGGTCGCCTCATCTGGGTCAGGCCAGCCCCCAAACCCCTGGAGTTTTACGGATTGGGACGGTGGGCCGTCACTGATGCAGCTTGGTGACCAGTCCCCACATGGTGGTGATTTTTTTAGTTTTGCCCATCCTCATTTACATTCGGCAGAAGCGCCCCCTACTCTGGCAACAAGGTGGATGGTTATACCTCCATCAAAGGCGGCGGTTTCCAACCGCCAAGCCCCACCTTCGATTCCAAGCGAAATTGTGCGTGAGGCAAATCAAAGCGGTCAATGGAACCTCACCATCCAACTCCGCGAAATGTTCCAATTTTCTTTTGGGATTTACCAATTCCTCAAGCAACCTACCGTTTGGACATCGGACAATGGCGGAACTTGAGAAACTTGACACCCTCCAAGTGGTGGAGCTTGCAGACGGCGTGGAGATCCGCCTGCGGATGGCGGGGCCGATGCTGCGGGCGGGGGCCTACGGGATTGATTTGATGATTCGTGGCGCGGTTCTCATTTTGGGAGCCTCCATCATTTCCATCGCTGGCCTGGCGATCGGCGGGAAAGTGGCTCAGGGATTGATTCTTCTCGCGTGGTTTCTCATGGATTGGCTCTACCCGATAGTTTTTGAAATCGGCAAGCGCGGGGCCACTCCCGGCAAGCGGGTGATGGGCCTGCGCGTGGTCCAAGCCACGGGATCTCCCATCACGCTCGGCCAGGCGGTGGTGAGGAATTTCCTCCGCTTCATCGATGGAATGCCATTTTTCACTTATGCATTCGGTCTGACGGCGTGCTTGGCGACGAAGCGTTTTCAGCGTCTCGGGGATTTGGCCGCAGGCACGGTGGTCATCTATGAGCGGGTGCAAGCCATGCCTCCCATGGCGCTCCCGCCCCCCATCGTCGCAGTGCCCTTGCCCGTGGGTCTCACCGCGGGTGAGCTGAGGGCGCTGGCCTTGTTCCGCGAGCGGGCCGCCCTGTGGTCGGAGGGCAGGAAAATCGAGATTGCAGACCAAGCCAGCGTGCTCAGCGGGGTGACCGGTGCGGCTGGAGTGGGCCGCTTGTTGGCGATGGCCCACTGGGTGCAGGAGAAACGGAACGAAATCAGATGATCACCCACCCATCATGACTTCAGGAGATTTCGAATATCAAAATGCCGGGCGCTGGGCAGAATACGAGCGCTTGTTGATGCTCATGGAAAAAGGCAAGCCGGATCCTGCGGCAGAACACTTGCCGCGTTTGTTTCGTGAACTTTGTTTGGATCTCTCGCTGGCGGAATCCAGAATGTATGGGGCGCAGATCACGGAGCGGCTCAACGGGCTGGTCATCCGGGGCTACGAGATCATCTACCGCACGAGGCGTGGCTCATGGGAAAGCATTCTCTCCTTCGTCACGGTGAAGTTCCCCCAAGCGGTGCGGAAGGACTGGCGTTTGTTTTGGTTGTGCAACGGGGTCTTCTGGATTCCATTTTTCCTGCTCCTCATCTCCGCCCGCCATGACATCAGCTGGGTGCAAGCGGTGTTGGGTGCCGAGGGCATGACTTCGATGGAAGAGATGTATGGTGGCAAGGAGGAACAGCTCAGCCACCTGCGCTCCGAGTATGGATCCAACTTCATGATGTTCTGTTTCTATATCTATAACAATGTGGCGATTGATTTCCGGATCTTCGCGGGTGGAATCTTCGCCGGGCTGGGGACTTTGTTCTATCTCATCTTCAATGGCTTTCACCTCGGCGCGGCAGCGGGTTATGTCAATCATGCCTGCAATCCGGAGTCCTTCTGGACCTTTGTGGCGGGCCATTCTTCGTTTGAATTGTTAGGCATGATGGTTTCCGGCATGGCGGGAATGAAGCTCGGTTTGGCGATTCTCCGGCCCGGGCGGCTCCCTCGCACCCGTGCCTTGGTGCTGGCGGCCAAACAAGCTCTTCCTCTCATCTACGGTGCGGCGCTGCTCACCACCCTGGCTGCCGTGGTGGAAGGGTTCTGGTCGGCGCGGGCCCTGCCCTCGAATCTGAAGTATTTCATGGGGGCCATCGGCTGGATTCTGCA
>Ga0105048_10011804_pt1 | contig 13754 bp, 13 predicted proteins | sample MAT05_FD_78382 | JGI IMG/M metagenome (GOLD analysis project Ga0105048, IMG submission 78382) | Freshwater microbial communities from Lake Fryxell liftoff mats and glacier meltwater in Antarctica - MAT-05 | ecosystem: Environmental > Aquatic > Freshwater > Ice > Liftoff microbial mat | place...
CGCGGGTCGCCCTGACGCGAGTCGCCCTGACGTGGGTCGCCCTGACGCGAGTCGCCCTGACGTGGGTCGCCCTGACGTGGGTCGCCCTGACGTGGGTCGCCCTGACGTGGGTCGCCCTTCTGTCGGTTGTTTCCCTGTCGATCTCGGTCTTGCCGTTGGTTGTTGTCGCGCTGCCGGTCGTTGGGCTGACGGTTAGACTCAGGTCGTCCACCACTCCGCTCCTGACGCGGATTGTCGGTACGGGCTGCATCTGGGCGAGACAATTCTGCATTGTCTGCTTTTGCAACCACTGCTAGAGTTTCTTGAGGCCCGGCACTCTCACCTACCTCATCAACATAAGCCATGATTTCTTCAGGCTTTGTCGATGGGTTCCGGTCATCCCGTGGGCCACCTGGGCGCTGTCCGCCGTCGCGGTTGCCTCTGTTGCGGTTGCGATTGCGGTTATTGCGGCTATTTTTATCGTTACGCTTTTCGGGCTGACGCTCTTCCATAGTGGGAATCCGTTACGAAGCGACGCTGTTATTGGAAAAATCTGTCGACCAATGGTTTGGGGCAGATAGTCCGAAAGTGCTTCTTTACGCGCTCATTTGCCATCTTGAACAGGCAAAAGCAAGAACGTTGTCTGTTTTTGTGTGTTCATTAAGCAGTATTATTAATTTTTCTGCAAGTTACGATATTCTACGGATGTCTGAGACCACCCCCACTATTCTGATTGCCGACGAGGTTCACCCGTCGCTATTCCCGATGCTCTCCGAAGCCGGTTTCCAGTTTGAGTACCAGCCTGCCATTACCCGTGATGAGCTTCTGGAACGCCTTTCTCCCTTCGCCGGGCTGATTATTCGCAGCAAAACCAGCATTGACGAGCCGCTGCTTCAACGCGCCCCGAACCTCCAGTTTATTGGCCGGGCGGGGGCCGGCCTAGATTTAATTGATTTAGAGGCTGTTACCAAACGAGGTATTCGGGTTTTCCATGCGGGTGAAGGCAACCGCAATGCCGTGGGTGAGCATGCCGTGGGTATGCTGTTAGCCCTCTTAGCCAACATAGTCCGGGCCGATGCCGAAGTGCGCCGGGGTATCTGGAATCGCGAAGGTAACCGGGGCTATGAACTGGGATCCATGACGGTGGGCATTATCGGATACGGTAATAACGGTTCGGCTACCGCCCGCCGACTAAGTGGTTTTGGGTGCCGTGTACTCTGTTACGATAAATACCGCACTAATTACGGCGATAGCTACGCTCAGGCAGTGCCAGTAGAACAAATTATGGCCGACGCCGATGTAATCAGCCTGCATATTCCGCTTACCGATGACACGAAACAATTAGTTAATGATGCCTGGATTACCAGCATCAGGAAGCCTTTTTACCTAATGAATGTGGCCCGTGGCGAAATTGTATCGCTGGCGGCATTGGTGCGGGGGCTCAAATCGGGCAAGGTACGTGGGGCTTGTCTGGACGTACTGGAGAACGAAAAGCTCGCTAAGCTCAGTTCGGAGCAGCAGCTCAGTTTCGATTATCTGCGTCAGTCGGATCGGGTGGTTCTGACTCCCCACGTGGCGGGATGGACGCACGAGAGCTATGTGCGAATCAACGAGGTTTTGGTACGGCAACTGCGGGAATTATGACTACTGATTTGATAGTATAATCTAAAACAAAGTCGCTTGAACCGGGTTATATTTCTTGATTCACTTAAAACTCAACGATAATGAAAAAGTTAATGATGACGCTGGCTATGGCCGCGTTGACCCTTACGTTTGCCCTTGGGCAGGACGTAAAACAGGAAGCTAAAGAAACGGCCAACCAAGTTGGCCAAACGGCCAAAGCTGCGGGCCGCAAAGTAAGCCGCGAAACCAGACAGGCAAGCCGTACAGTGAAGAGAGCAGCCAAAAATACGGGCAATGACATCGACCGGGCAGCCAAAAATACAAAGCAGGATGTGAAGCAGGGAACCAGCAAAGCTCTCAACAAAACGGAGCGCAAAATGAAGAAAGCCGAGCGCAAGCTGGATAATTCAAAATAGGCCCTTAAAAAGGGAATGAATACGGTGCAATGAACAATAGAAACACTCGGTCAGTCAAGTAGTTGTCGTTATTCATTGTGCATTATTCATTTCCCAATTAACAACCCCTGGGCTAGCTCTTTCCCTGCTCCGAAATTCTCGTAGTTGATTGGAATTCTCCGCCCATTGGTATACTCGTTGTAGAGCCAGGGGTCGCCGATGATAAATACTTTCCCTTTGCCCAACTTGGCAGTAGCCATAACGACTCCACCCGCATGACTTACAACAGCTTCTGCCGGGGCCTGCACTTGTAAGGGTGCGTATTCTTTTACATGAAGCAGCTCGCAGTTGATCTAATCATTAGCCATGAGCATAAGCGTACCACTGGCCCGCACCCAGTCAGTGACCGCTTTAATGTATGGCGCTTCAATAAAATTTGGTTTAGCTGTTTCGTTTGGGGTGTTGCCGCATGAACGAGTCGGCCATGCGCTGCGACAGAGGCAGGGATTGGGAGAAAAGAAGCAAAAAAGCGAGTTGTCATAACATAGTTCGGTTTGGGGTATATGGCAGGAGGTGCACTTGGCAATATTCTACTTTTCAGTCGCTGACTTAACAAACGGGGCAAACGCCGGACGGTAATAAATTGTATAGTTGGGTAACTGCACAGAATCAATAGGAACAGGAAGCAGTGTGTTAAGTCGGTCGCGCAGGTGCTGAAAGTCGGGGCGCGACAGTATGGCTACATCGGCGGGTTGCCATTGGTTGCCCGTTGGCCAGATGCCATACTGTTTATGGAAGTAGGGCATGATATAATCGAAAGCAAAAACATTGGAATGAGGTGGCAGGCTGGCGGCCAATCGTCGCATTACGGCTCGTTCTTTTTCTTGCAGAAACCGGGCATCCATATTGGCACCGGGCGGACCCATAAAAGCCGCTTTCCACTCGGCCAACCCTGGTAAATCCGTTCTGGTTTCTTTTAACAGTGGTAGCTGTATTAACCACAGAAAAGCCGTTGACCATACCATTTTCCGAACTGAGACCGGGCGAAGGTCGTGTGCAAACGTACCAACAACTAGGAGCAGAAAGGCCGCCGAAAAGCCCCAGATCAGCACGAAGCGTGGGGGCCAGGAGAGCGCAACGAGGTAAAAAAGGGGTTGGTCGATATAATACGCACTCTGAACTATATTAAGTATGGTCAGTGCGGTTACCCCAACCAGCCAAACCGTCCGGACAGCCGTTTTCAAACGCGGTTTCAGAGCACGCGTAAAAAGTTCGAGCAGTACCACCACCGGCAACAACAACGCCAGCGACTTTACCAACAAAACAAATAGTTGCCAGCGGAATAAGCGTTCGCCCATGTGCGTTTCGAGAAGGTATAGCGCGTTTTGTAGGCGTGGCGCAGCAAAGTTGTTTTTGGCCGCAATCCAAACCATTCCCGCCACAAATACCACCGACCAACCAAGCACCGCCAACCAAAACCGGCCCGTTTGGCGACTCGGCCCAATCAGCAATCCCAACAATGGATGCAGCTTTGACCGCATCTCTCCAGAACGCTTAAAATAGGCTAATGCCACCGCCGAACCATGAATTATTAAAGCTAAAATAGCACCTTCTTCTCTTATCAACACCAGAAACGCCCCTGCCAAAACCAGCCAAAACCCGTTACCAGCTTCTTTTCTCCCTTCACTTTTCTGTCCTAACCCCACTGCCCAAAACAGCGCGGCCGGCAAATAGGTCAGTTCCGAATGCCAGCCTATAGTGGGGTGGTCGTTAAGCCAGAATGAGACAGGGCCAAGTAAAATAACGCCTACCAGAGCAATCTGTGCCCAGTCTGGCACGCCAGCTCGAATCAACTGGCGATTAGTGAGCCAGTAGGCCAGCAACAACAGAACGGTTTGCACAAAAAAAAGGCCCTTCGCCCCGAAATAGTAACACAGAGGCCCCCACAGCAACACCGTGTAATAATTGTGAATGCGATGATGGTAGCCCCAGATATTGTCGTACATGAACGGGCGGCCATCCATCCAGCTGTATGACATCTGCAAAAATGCATACATGTCGTTGAACGAGTAGCCGAGGGCGTCGAACCGAAGTATTTTATAAAGCAGGAAAAAGAGTAACGTTCCCAGAATCAGGCCGTAAGAATACCGCATAGTATGAAAGTCGAGTAGTTGCAAACTTAATGACTCGTCAATAACTTTCCGTTATGTTTGCTTACCGTTCACGAAGATATTCTGGATTTCCTGCCTCAAATTGTCTTTTTTCACAGTTCTATCGCACGTGTACTACCTGAATTTATGATTACTTCTGGTGATATTTCTACTATCAAGGCAGCGTTTACTGCTCCCCTGCCTCCAACCGATCAGGTCACTGGTCCCGAACGGAATCAATGGATTGAACGTAACCGATACTATTATAAATGCCTGGTCAATTTTCTTCGATACAACATTCCGTCCGGTAAGTCGGTGCTGGAAATTGGTTGCGGAACAGGGTATTTGCTCCATTACCTTTACCCAAATAGGGGCGTTGGTGTAGATAGTAATCCGAACCTGGTGGCTCATGCCCGTCAGCAATACCCACACCTGGCCTTTTTGAATGCCGATGCCAAGCAGCTAAATCTTTACGGAGAAACCTTCGATTTCATTGTCATCAGCGACACCGTTGGTTATTTCGACGATGTGCAGCAGGTGTTTGGGCAGTTGCATACCCTTTGCCATGCTGATACACGCATCATTATTACCTACCAGAATTTTCTGTGGCTACCGGCCCTGAATTTGGGGGAGAAAATTGGCCTGAAAATGCCAGAAAAACGCCAGAACTGGCTTGATCGGGCTGATATTGTTGGCTTGCTCGACGTGGCTAACCTCGATGTTGTTCGCACGGGCCGCAAACTTCTGATGCCCCGTTACATTCCGTTACTGTCGACATTCTTGAATAAATATGTAGCTAACCTACCGTTATTCAACAGTTTAGCATTAGTCAACTTTATAGTGGCCCGCAGCCCGAAAGGATACAAACCTCTCAACGAACAGGTGGTAAGCGTGGTAGTTCCAGCCCGCAATGAAAAAGGCAACATCGAGGACATTGTCCGGCGAACACCCAGCATGGGTAAACAAACCGAACTGATTTTTGTAGAAGGCAACTCTACCGACGATACCTGGGCCGAAATTCAGCGGGTGTGCGCTACCTACCAGGGGCCACACGCCCTGAGCTGCACCCAACAGGAAGGAAAAGGGAAAGGAGATGCTGTTCGTAAAGGTTTCGGAATGGCTACGGGCGACGTGCTGATGATTCTGGATGCCGATATGACTGTGCCACCCGAAGATTTACCCAAGTTTTTCGAGGCCATTGGCTCTGGCAAAGGCGAGTACATCAACGGAACGCGCCTGGTATACCCGATGGAAAAGGAAGCGATGCGGACATTGAACCTGTTGGGAAACAAGTTTTTTTCAGTTGCTTTTTCATGGCTCCTCAATCAGCGCATCAAAGACACACTATGCGGCACCAAAGTTCTGTCGCGCGATAACTACACCCGTTTGATTGCCAATCGGTCATACTTCGGAAATTTCGATCCTTTCGGCGATTTCGATTTGATTTTCGGGGCCTCCAAATTAAACCTGAAGTTTGTAGAGATACCGATCCGGTACCGCGCCCGAACATACGGCGAAACCAATATTTCGCGTTTTAAACACGGTTGGTTACTGCTCAAAATGACCGCCTTCGCCCTGAACAAGATCAAGTTTGTTTAAGATTAAAACAGCCTCTCGATTCAATGTTGGGAACGGTTGGGATACCAAGATTTTTTCTGATCATTCCAACTGTTTGCCTATTTATCGGGTCTAGGCAGTAGTGTTATTACCAAAATCCATGAAATACTTCTTTCTTTTCATACTGTTGGTTTGTTTGTTAGGCTGTTCGGCCAAAGATCTCGACATCGGGGGTCTCACCGTTTTTTACGCAGAAACACAATGCTCTGATCCGTGGCTGAAACCCGGAAGCACGTCGGCAACGGGCTGGCCAAACGACGAACTCCGTGCCCAGGCGATAGTCAGCTACCTGCTCGACAACAAGGTGAGCAGTGCTCGCAACGTTCGCTTCACCGAAATTACACCCATCTACAACGGGGGTAGCAATCTGGCACCGAGTACCGGAATTTCAATTTGCCAGGCCTGTACGTGCTTATCGGGACGCCGAATCGACGTAACGATCAACGAAACCGATTGGGAACGGGCCCAAAAACTGGGGTTCAAACGGCAGTAAGGTCGCCTTACCCGCTTTGGGGTTACTGTGGCCAAGCCGCCAGACAACCAAACGACCCGTATTGATACGTCGGCAAGAACGGCCAATTCGTCGGTATGTATTCCCATTCTCTCGGTTTAATGACTCAACGAAGCAACGATTGACGTATTCTTAAAGTACTTAATGGTAAGTGAGAATCAGTTTATCCCCTTTACCATGATCTCAACTATGAATACTTTTCAGAGACTTCCCCTTTCGGTCGTTATTATTACTCTTAATGCCGAACGAACATTAGCGCAAACCCTAAAGTCGGTAAATGAGTGGGCCAGTGAGATTGTACTGGTTGATTCGGGCAGTACCGACAACACACTTGACATTGCCCAGATTTATAGATGTCGCATTTTACACCATCATTTCGATGGCTTTGGCACCCAAAAACAGTTCGCTATCGACCAGGCTGCCAATGACTGGATTTTACTTTTAGATGCCGACGAAACCCCGGATACTATCCTGCAAGCGTCCATTCAAGAGATACTTGCTGAGAATTCCGACCCCGACAGAAGTTTCAGCCTACCCAGGAGCCTGATTTTTATGGGCAAACCGCTCCGACATGGTGGGGAGCAAAACAAACCCGTTGTGCGTCTTTTCAACCGGAAGCACGCGCACGTGACCAGTGCGCTGGTACACGAAAGTATTGTCAGCGAAGGACCTGTAACCATGCTCACTGGCACACTCTGGCACGACAGTTATGGTTCTCTGCATGAGTATGTTGCAAAAATGAATCACTATACCTCGCTTAATGCCCAACAGTCAGGTTACTTACAACGAAAACAAGGGCCGCTTGATGTATTCGTGCGGTTTATCTTCAAATTTGTGAAGGTGTACCTGTTCAAACGCAGTGTTTTAGATGGGTTACCTGGCTTTGTATGGGCCTTTTTCTCAGCAGTTTATCCTGTCTTGAAATATGTTAAGCTCTACGAGCAGGCATCTGAATCTCAGGAACAGGCTCCTGAGTACGTACCAACCGTTATTCGAACAACAGTGTCAGTTGGCACTTGGCTGTTAGCACTTGTTGGTTCACTATTACTCCTTTACAGATTCTTCCGTTTAATCTCGTCCACCGCAAATTTGACGGCTCGGGCCGTTAACGCCATAAATGTAATCGACGGGTTTTGGGAGCCGGTTGATGTCATGCAGGCGCCATCGGTTACGAACACGTTTTTGCAGCTATGTAGCTGATTATGTTCGTTTAATAACGATGTTTTCGGGTCGCGCCCCATACGCACGCCACCCATTTCGTGAATATCGAGGCCCGGATTGCGATGATCGTCAGAAGGGGTAATATGCTGGCAACCCGACTTTTCGAGAATTTCGCTGCCTTGTTGCAGAAAGTCTTTTATCAGCTTCTCGTCGTTGTCCGTATAGCCAATTGAGGTTACGAGTTGCGGAATTCCCCAATCATCCTTCTGGTCGGTACTCAGTCGCACGTGGTTTTCGTAGCGGGGCACGGTTTCACCCTGCATCATCATGTACACATGCCACGGCCCCGGCCGGCTCATACTCTCTTTGAAACCAGCCCCGAAACTTTCTGTAGTGGGTTGCCCCATGCTCCGGGCTGCACTGAACGCGACCATATAACCCCGCTGGAAATCCGTTTCCTGGGTAGACACATTGCGAAAATTGGGCATAAAGGCTGTTGTGGGTCGCCGTCCGTAATAATACCCATCCTCGAAGCCTTCATAACTGGCATTCAGGCTACCCCGATAGTTATGGAACGCCATATAGTGGCCCAGCAGCCCATTGTCGTTACCCAGCCCATTCGGGAATCGGCGCGACGTGGAATTTAGCAGCAACAGGTTAGAATTCAGGCAGGCAGCATTTACAAAAATGATCCGGGCAAAATAGTCCGTCATTTTCTTTGTATTTGTGTCGATTACCCGAACGCCAGTCGCCTTGCCGCGTTGCTCATCGTAAATAATTGAATGGACCACCGAGAAGGGCCGGAGCGTCAGTTTACCGGTTTTGGCTGCCCAGGGCAACGTACTCGAATTGCTGCTGAAATACCCCCCGTACGGGCAACCCCGGTAACACAAATGCCTGGCCTGACACTGCGCTCTACCTTGCTCATAATGAATCGGTTGAGGGTCGGTCAAGTGCGCGCACCGACCAATAATCACGTGCCGGTCTTTGTAGGCAGCAGCCACCGATTTCTGAATGTGTTTTTCCAGACAATTCAGTTCCCAGGGCTTCAGAAACTCGCCATCGGGCAGCGTTTCGAGACCATCTTTATTGCCGCTAATCCCCACGAATTTCTCCACATGGCTATACCAGGGAGCCAGGTCCTGATAGCGAATGGGCCAGTCGATGGCAGCTCCGTCGCGGGCATTGGCTTCAAAATCGAAACGGCTCCACCGCTGCACCTGCCTCGCCCAGATCAGTGATTTGCCCCCAACCTGATAGCCCCGAATCCAGTCGAAGGGTTTTTCCTGCACATACGGATGTTCGGCATCCTTCACGAAAAACTGCTTCGTCCCTTCGTCTAAGGCGTAACATTTGGTAGCAATGGGATTTTCTGCATCAAACTCCAGCGGCATCCGGTTTCGGTGCGGAAAATCCCAGGGATTATTGGTGGCGGTCGGGTAGTCGGTAATATGCCGAACATCGCGCCCCCGTTCGAGAACTAGGGTTCGTAAGCCCTTTTCACAAAGTTCTTTAGCAGCCCAGCCCCCGCTGATGCCGGAGCCAATGACAATGGCGTCGTAGTGGTTCGGCATTCCGATTTGTTTTGCCTGGCTGGTTCCGTTGATGTTCATGGCGTTATCTATATTTCAACCTGAAAAGGCAATACATACTGGTAACTAATGGGTGTGCCATTAACCCGTGCCGGTTCCCAACGGGGCATTCTGGTAAAGACCTTCACAATGTTGGTCACATACGTACTCATTTCTTCGGCCACGTCGGGAGCCGTTGGGCGTGAAGTAACCTGCACATCGCGCACTTTGCCATCAGTCTGAATCAGAAACTTAACGGTCATTGGCCCAATATTGTATTTCTTTTTCCGGAGCGATCTGGGGTAGTGTACGTGATCGGCAATGTACATCATGAACGCATCGTGTCCACCCGGAAAACGAGGCAGTTCCTTGTGGGCATCGGTGAGGGTGTCGGCCTTTACCTTGTTTGTAGTCGACCGGCCCCGCATCACATCGACAGGAGACTGGGCGTAACTAGTTAGGGCGCTACAGAAAGCAACGCTCACCAGGAGAAAAAGACGGCGGTACAGGGAGCAATTCATTGGGTAAAGATAATGCCCCCGTACCACAATCTCGAACCTTGCCAATCAGGTTTGACTTCCTGCTCAGGCAAAAAAACTGGGTCGGCGGAAACCAAACGTAGGTTGCCAGCTTGAATCACGACGGCGAAGAGCCTGAGCTATCGTAATAACCTTCTTACCCAATCGGCCCTGTTCTTCAATATCGGCCTGGTTGTATTGCTTTTCCTGATTGGGTTCCCACTCAAAAAGCTCGGTTTTAGCGTCGTAAATACCGACGGGTATCCGTTTTGGGTTCGTTTGAAGCTTGTTTAAAAGAGCCGCTGCTTCGTCGTGTGTATTGCTACCGACGTGGTGATACTGCCCATTAAGAAGATATAATACTGAAAAGCGATTCATAGTTGTGTTGATTAACTTGTTGTAAAACCAGTGTACAGGGTGCAGTTACAAAGCTTAGATCTGCTGCAAGGCCCGGAAACGCTCGATACCAATTACCTGTCTCCAGGCATCCTGCTTGCTGGCGTTCCGACTGCATTCTGGTTTGTTTACTAACGTGGTGTGCGTATGAAGTGCCCGAATATCATTGTTCAAGCTGGCGACCTTTCGGTTGATCTCATCGAGTTGTTGCTGCACCCTTGTCATTGATTCGCCAGAGGGGTCAGCTTTATCAATTGTTGTTGCACAGTGCCGGGGCAACAAGCTACCGCCAAACGGTTGCCCCTGGCGAGACAGAGCCTCGAATACGTCAGCGTGTTTGATAATGAACTGTAGCACGGATGCACCAACGGTGTTACGGATATTCGTTGTGGTTGTTTTGCCTTTATATGTTTGTATCAGTTCCATTGTTTTCATGTGTTGTGGATTGCCAGTTGAGTACATTACCCGGTTGATAATCCTGTTTGATTGATAAGCCAGCTAAAGGAGTCTATTCGCTTGATTTTGACGTGCAACGCTCAACCTCAACTGCCTGCCAAAGTAACGGAAGAGAAAAGTTGAAAGTTTAATCATTTAAACACGATCAGGCTAAAACGGCTGTTTTTCCCTTTAACTTCTCGTTCATTTCTATAAATAGTACAATTAAATTATCTTATTTAGAATTTTTCTTTGACCAAAAACGTCCATTTCCGACAAATTGAACATTTAAAAGTTTAGAAGCTGAACGGTTAAGCTATGGTAGCACTCGTGCTTCCGTTTTTACCCTTAATTCTGGTCAAAATCACTTGTTTTTGGCATAACTATTGGCCTTTTAGACCCTAAAAAATGGTGCCATAGCTTAGCCGTTCAGCTCCGCCAAAATTCAGGCCATGTTAGTAAAGCGACAATAGATTTATTGTCAGTCCTAAAACGTCAACTCCCGAATCTTGTCCATATACGAGCGACTCACACGCACTATGTCGCCGTTGTGCAGGATTACGTCGTAGCTGGAGGGGTATTTTTGAATCTCGCGGACGTAGTGCAGGTTGATGATATCTGAGCGGTGAACCCGGATAAACTGGCGCGGGTCGAGTTTGGCTTCGAGTGCGCTGATACCGTAGTTGCTCAGGTGATGGGTTTTGGCGGTCACGAGCGTTGCGTAGTCGCCCTCGGCTTCGATGCGGAGAATCTCGGAAACGGCCACTGTGATGAGCCGGTTGCCGGTTTGCACCAGAATCTTTTCGGGGTATCGGTCCGCCGACGCACGGTCCGCCGACGCGGTGGTGGTGGCCGTGGTCATCAGGCTCTCGGCGAGGGGCTGAATTTTTTGCAGGTTGGTGGTTCGGGGGTCCGTCACCCGCGCAACGGCCTGGGCAAAACGGTCGCGGGTGTAGGGTTTAAGCAGATAATCGACCGCGTGAACCTCAAAAGCTTGCAAAGCATATTGGTCGTAGGCGGTCGAGAAAATAATCTGGGGAATCTCGTCTAAATGTCCCAGCACCTCGAATCCCGACAGGCCCGGCATCTGGATATCCAGAAAAATCAGGTCGGGTTTAAACTCATTGATCAGCCGCACGGCATCCACGCCATTGTTAGCTTCGCCCACCACAATCAGAGCGGGGTAATGTTCCAGGTACTGCCGAATGAGCATCCGGCCAGCCGCTTCGTCGTCGATGATGATTACTTTCTGCATGGTAAGAAGACGCTGGTACGGCTAAGGCTATAACACAGAGGTACGCGGAGAGGCACGGAGTTCCACAAAGATTTTCCACAAATTATTCTCTGTGTACCTCCTTGTTTCTTGGTGTACCTCTGTGTTATAGCTCATTATAGTTAAGTGGGTATTACAAAGTCAATCACCACGCCGTGTGGCTGGTTGACCGTTATGGCTAACTCACTGCCATACATCTTCTCTAATCTAAGGCGTGTATTAGCCAGGCCAACCCCGGTTCCATTTACTTTACCATTCATACCCGCACCAGTATCGGTCACTGTGACTTTCAGCTGCCCGTTTTGTTGCGTGATTTTGATTCGGACTTCGCCCCCCTCGATCAAAGGGGCAATGCCGTGCCGCACCGCATTTTCGACCAGGGGTTGCAACAGCATGGGCGGAATTTTTGCGTTTAGTACAGTCTCAGGAACATCGAATACTACCTGGAGCCTGTCGCCAAATCGGGCTTTTTCCAGATCGAGGTATTTTTGGAGAAAGGCCACCTCGTCGCGCACCGTTACGAAGTCGGTTTTGGAGGCTTGCAGTTGGTAGCGAAACAGGTCGGCAAGGTCGGCGAGGAGTTCGCGGGTGTGTTCGAGTTCGGGGGGAACGGTGGCACTGATGGTGTTGAACACGTTGTACAGAAAATGGGGATTTAACTGGGCTTTAAGGGCCGAGAGTTCGCTTTTCACGGCCAGTTCGCGGAGTTCAGCCTCCTGAATGCGTTGCCGCTGGTAGTCGCGGTAATAAGCGTAGGCATGGTAAATACCGAACTGTACCAAATAGAAAAGTCCACCAATGTAGGTATCCCACACCTGCCCGCTGTTGCGGAGTCGCCCAATGCCAATCGTGTCTGAGACGAGGTAATAGATCGCCTGCCAGACAACAATAAAAACAGGCAAAAACACCACGTGTAACAGTACCCGCCGAGCCAGCAAGTGATGCCGTAATCCAATAAACAAGATATACCAGATAGGTGCCGTAACCAGCAGTTTGAAGCTGTAGTCCAGCAGAATACGCGGAAACCCCTGAACATAATCGCTACCCAGCGACTGCTTCGACCAGGGTCGCTGGCTAATGGATAAAGCCCCATCGTACAGCAACGCCGAGATAAGGTAAAAACCCAGTACGCTGGCTAGTTGGCGGTACGTGATTCCCCAGAAAGCGGTTCTATTTAGCGTTGGCACGGAGTTCTTTATGCTAATCAAAAGGATTGGCTTTATTCTTACGCATGAATGCGGCAATAATGAGCGATAAAATAAGCCCACCAATAATAACAGCTAGTATGCCAAACGTGAAGGTGAATCCGGGGCTTTGAAACCGCTCCATCATTTCCATTTGCTGGTCGATCTGATCATCGGACAAACCGCTCTCTTCCAGTTTTTCGCGGGTTTTATCTGCCACCTTTGCCATCACATTCGTGTCGATGAACGACATATAAAACAGCGAGAACAGACTCGACAGCAAACCCGACACAACGGATGTTGTCATGCCTACAGTTAATCCTTCACCGTAGGTCATGTACCCTTCATTCAGGGTTCTGAACTCGCGCATGGCCATGATAAGTCCGCCAACGCTGATTCCTATGGAAACAAAGCTTGTCCACGAATCACCGACATTGTCGGTCAGAAACAAAATTGTTGAGTAAACGATACTGACAAGGCCTAGAATAATGCCCCATTTGAGAGCCACACGGTACGTAGAAGTTGGTTCGTTCATGATAGTTAGACTTGATGGTTCAGTAAACAGTTTCTCTGTTTGCTAACAAACATACGTTTCTGCGACCAATCTTCCTTCTTCTTTGTTCGACTCGGAGCCGTTTTAATTCCAGGCAAACCTACCCGCTCCTTTTCTTCCCCCCTACCCTTTTCCGACGAAACGACAAATACGTCGCCCAACGGCATAGCCTGTTCGTTCACCGACATTTTCGGCCCTTCGCCGATTGTGGCTGGCCCACCGCCTAGTCACACCCTAGCTTTGACCCATCAAATCACCTAACGGCGATGTCATTTTCCCAAACGAGATGATATCGCTCCACAAAATCGCCAGCCTTATGAAAAAGCTATTCTTCCTGTTTCTGACACTAGTATCAGCATCTACTTTCGCTCAAAATGCCACAATAAAC
>Ga0105048_10011805_pt1 | contig 13752 bp, 6 predicted proteins | sample MAT05_FD_78382 | JGI IMG/M metagenome (GOLD analysis project Ga0105048, IMG submission 78382) | Freshwater microbial communities from Lake Fryxell liftoff mats and glacier meltwater in Antarctica - MAT-05 | ecosystem: Environmental > Aquatic > Freshwater > Ice > Liftoff microbial mat | place...
ATGTGCTGCATCATCACCGTCTTGCCGGTCTTGGGCTGTGCCACCAGCAAGGCGCGCTGGCCTTTGCCGATGGGCGCGATGAGGTCGATGATGCGGCTGGTGATGTTCTCTTCGGCCTTGACGTCACGTTCCAGCCTGAACTGCTGCGTCGGGAACAGCGCCGTCAGGTTCTCGAACATGATCTTGTGCTTGCTCTCCTCGGGCGTGAGGCCGTTCACGCGGTCGACCTTGACCAGCGCAAAGTAACGTTCACCGTCCTTGGGCACGCGCACTTCGCCTTCGACGTTGTCGCCGGTGTGCAGGTTGAAGCGGCGGACCTGGCTGGGCGACAGGTAGATGTCGTCGGTGCTGGCCATGTAGCTGGCTTCGATGCTGCGCAGGAAGCCGAAGCCGTCGGGCAGCACTTCAAGCACGCCGTCGCCAAACACCTGCTCGCCGGCCTTGGCGCGCTTTTTCATGATCGCGAACATCAGCTCCTGCTTGCGCAGGCGGGCGACGTTTTCGATCTCCAGAGCTTCGCCCATCGTGATGAGGTCGGCTATGGGCTGGGCTTTGAGTTCGGACAGATGCATGAGGCACCCTCAGGCAGATGCGAGGCGGCTCACACGTCAAGGGGCGACGCGGGCCGTGCAGCACAGAACACTGGTGGATTGGCGCCAGAGCCACGCGCCTGGCCATCTGGCAACCGGCTGACCCGTGAGTCGGGCCGGTGAGGGCGGTGCGTGGTGGCGGGTCAGACGAGGGCTGCGACCTGAGGGGTCAGCAACCCACGTTGATCGGTAGTATAGATGAGCGCGGGCTCAGGCCGTCAGGTGGGCGTCCAGAAAGGCCGTCAGCTGCGCCTTGGACAGCGCGCCCACCTTGGTGGCAGCCAACTCGCCGCCCTTGAACAGCATCAGCGTGGGAATGCCACGGATGCCAAACTTGGCCGGCACGTCGCGGTTTTCATCGACGTTCATCTTGGCGACCTGCAGCTTGCCGTCGTAGGCCTTGGACACCTCGTCCAGGATCGGGGCAATCATCTTGCAAGGGCCGCACCATTCGGCCCAGTAGTCCACCAGCACCGGTTTGTCGGACTGCAGCACATCGCTGCCGAACGAATCGTCGGTGACATGTTTGATCAGTTCGCTGCTCATGGGGGTTCTCCGCGTGCCCGATGTTCGAGAGGTCGATAAGGGCGGGGCACGGCCTGTGAAAAGGCACAATCATTCTGACACATCGGCCTCTTTCAGGCCTTGGGCCAAACTGCAAACTCGCTATGCCGCCGATAGAGCGAATCTGCATCGTGCCCAACTGGGCGACCGTTGATCTCTGGGACGAGGTCGCTCGCCACACGCGGGCCTGGCTGGCGTCGCGCAACCTGCCTGCACGCGACGCCGTGCTGCTGCTGCCCTTTGCTGCCTTGATCGAGCCGGCACGTGCCGCCTTCAGGCGCGCTGGCGGCTGGCAGCCGCGGGTCGAGACCGTGATCACGATGGCCAGCAGCCTGGCCGCCCCGACGGTGTCTGAACCCGGTGCCTGCAGCGGCGACACCGTGCTTGACCGATTGACGGCGGGTGCCTTGCTCAGGCGGCAGCAATGGGGCCAGGCCTGGGCGCGACGCGATCCTGAGGGCTTTGAAACAGCCGTGATTTCGGTGGTGCAGGCGGCCCAGGCCCTGTGCCTGGCTGCCAACGAGTGCGCCCCTGAGCAGGCCGATGCTTTCTGGCGCAAGGCCCGTGAAGAGATGCCAACGGCGCCGGGCCCGGCGGGCACCGAAGCGCTGCTGCTGCAGGTGGCACTGGCCTGGGCGACGGCCAGTTGCACCGCACAGGGCACCCCGGTGTCCGCGTTGCACCAGGCACGCCCGGCGGCCTGGATCGTCCTGCGGCTCGCGGGCACCGACGCGGCGGCAGAGTCCTTGCTGGCCGCCCGACACGTGCCCACCTTGCTGCTGGACGCCGACCCCGCCGAAGACTCGGTGTTTGCCGACGTCTGCGCAAGTGAAGGCGTGCGCCGCCTGCTCTGCGAAGACTTCGAAGACGAAGCGCAGGCAGCGGCCTCTGTGGTCATCGACGCGCTGCATGCCGGCCAGACGCCAGTGGCGCTGGTGGCGCTGGACCGCGAACTTGTGCGCCGCGTGCGGGCGCTGCTGGCGCGGCAGCAGGTGCCGCTGGTGGACGAAACCGGCTGGAAACTGGCCACCACGGCGGCCGCATCGCGCCTGATGGCACTGCTTCGCGCCGCGCAGCCCGGTGCACCGGTCGACGCCAGCCTGGAATGGCTGAAGACCTGGCCCCGCGCTGAACCCCGAGCCCTGGTGGCGCTGGAAAGACTCTGGCGGCAGCGACGCCCGCTGCCGCCCGGCGAAGCCGCGCACGCCCTGTGGACCCGCGCACAAGACCACTTGCAGCCCCTGAGCCAGGCGCCTGCGCAGCCCCTTGCCGACTGGTTGCTGTTGCTGGCCCGGCACCTGGCGTCGGACTTCACCATGGACAACCTGGCCGAAGATGCAGCCGGCGCGCAGGTGCTGGCCGCTTTGCATCTCGTGGGCGAAGTGCCGCTGGCCTGGCAACGAGCCGCCGAAGGTGTGCGGCTGTCGCTGGCCGGTTTTGCCGCCTGGGTGCGTTCGGCGCTGGAAGAAGAGCCCTTCCTGCCAGTGCCCGACCCGGCAGCGCAGGTGGTCATCACGCCACTGTCGCGGGCCTTTGGCCGCCCATTTGCCCATGTCGTGGTGCCCGGCGCCGACCACAAACACCTGGGCAGTGCCGAGTCACCGCCGGCCCTCATCGCCGACGCGCTGGCGCAGCGGCTGGGGCTGGACCACGCCCGGGCGCGCCGCCACCGCCAGCGGCTGGCGCTGGCGCATGTGCTGCGGTCCCCTCAAGTCACGCTGCTGCGGCGCCACCGCGACGCCGAAGAGCCCTTGTCCGACAGCGCAGCCGTGCAGGCGCTGCTGCTGGCACGTGCGCAGGCGGGTCTGCCCGATTGGCCCTTGACACCGTGGCGCGGCGCGCAAGCTGCAGTGGCAGTTCAAGCCGTGCAGCGCCCACTGCCCACGGCGATGGGCGCACTGCCCAGCGTCATCAGCGCCAGCCACGTCGACGCCCTGCGCGCGTGCCCCTACCGCTTCTTTTCGCGCGTGGTCTTGCGCCTGGACGAACCCGAAGAGCTGGACGCCGGCCTGGCCAAACGCGACTATGGCACCTGGGTGCACGCGGTGCTGCACCACTTCCACAGCGAGCGAGTTTTCGGAGGCGAAGACGACGCGGCCCAGCTCTTGGCCGCGGCCGACGCCGCCACAAGGCAACTGGCCCTGGACGCTGGCGAGCTGCTGCCCTTTCGCGCCAGCTTCGACCGTCTGTTGCCCGACTACCTGGGCTGGCTGCACTCGCGCGAAGCCCAAGGCTGGTTCTGGGCCGACGGCGAAAGCGACCACCGCCTGGCGCCGCCCGAACTGCAAGGCCTGCAACTGCGCGGCCGGCTGGACCGCCTGGACCACGGGCCCGATGGCCAGCAGCAGCTGCTGGACTACAAAACCGGCAGCTCGACCGAGTTGAGCCGCAAAGTCAAACAACCGCTGGAAGACACCCAGCTGGCCTTCTACGCGGCACTGCTGGGGGGGGCCGGTAGCGGTGGCGAGGCGCTGAGCGCGGCCTATCTGGCGCTGGACGAAAAGGGCGCACCCAAGGAAGTGCGGCACCCGCTGGTGCACCAGTCGGCCCAGGTCCTGCTCTCGGCGCTGGGCGACGAGTGGCAACGGCTGCGCGAAGGTGCGGCGCTGCCGGCGCTGGGTGAAGGCAAGGTCTGCGAGACCTGCGAGGCACGCGGCCTGTGCCGCCGCGACCAGTGGGCCGCTGCCGCGCCATGACGACACCGGCCTACCGCATCGACGGCCAGCCAGCCACCGACCGGCAGTTTTATGCCCGCGCCTGTGACCCGGCGCGAAGCGTCGCGGTCGAGGCTTGCGCCGGTGCGGGCAAGACCTGGATGCTGGTCTCGCGCATCCTGCGCGCACTGCTGGCGGGTGCCGAGCCGCAACAGATCCTGGCCATCACCTACACGCGCAAGGCCGCCGGCGAAATGCGCTCGCGGTTGCAAGAGTGGCTGGCCGAGTTCTGCGACGCACACAGTACATCCGCACAGCGTGAGCAGGCGCTGCACGACCGCGGCATGGATGCCGAACAGGTGCGTGAGCACGCCCAGGCCCTGGGCGCGCTGCACGAACGCCTGCTGCTCGATGGCCGCGCGGTGGAGGTGCGCACCTTCCACGCCTGGTTTGCGCAGCTGCTCAGCCACGCGCCGCTGTCGGTGCTCGAACAGCTGGACTTGCCGGCCGCCTACGAGTTGCTCGAAGACACGCAGGCGCTGCAAGCCGAGCTCTTCAAGCGCCTGCACCGCCGCGTCCAGGCCGACGCCGACCTGCGCGCCGATTACGTGGCACTGGTGCACCGCCACCGCCGGTCCACGGTGCTGGACTGGTTGCAGGCGGCCTGGCAGCGCAGCCAGGAACTGGCGCGTGCCGACGATGCCGGTGCGGTTGAAAACGCCGTGCCACATGCGGCCCAGGTCTGGCCTGCTTGCGCCGACGTGGCCAGCCCGGCCGAATTGGTTCAGCAAGGCGCGCTGGCGCGGGACATCGCAGACCTGGCGCAACAGCTGGGCAAGGCCAGCGCGGCGGTAGCGCAGCAGGCCGCGCGTGGCTTGCGGGATGCGTTGGCCGCATCGACTGCGGATGACGCCCTGGCCCTGGCCCTGGATGCGCTGTACACCAAAGCCGGCACCCCGCGCAAGAAGCTGGGCGACACGCCGCTGCAGCAGGCGGTGATGGACGGCCTGCAGTCGCTGCAGGACATGGCGCTGCAACAGCGTGCACACATCGACCAGCTGGCCCTGCTGCGCCTGTGGCGCGTGCTGCGGGTCGAATACGCTGCGCTCAAGCGCCAGCGCGGCCTGATCGACATGCCCGACCTCGAGCGCGCGGCCGAAGCCCTGCTGGGCGACAGCGCCATCGCCGGCTGGGTGCAGGAAAGGCTGGACCAGCGTCTGCGCCATGTGCTGATCGACGAGTTCCAGGACACCAACCCGCTGCAGTGGCAGGTGCTGCAAGGCTGGTTGTCCGCTTATGCCGGCGCGGGTGGCGGTGCCAGCGGGCAGCAACCCTTGGCGCTGTTCATCGTGGGTGACCCCAAACAGAGCATCTACCGCTTCCGCGGTGCCGAGCCGCGGGTGTTCGAAGCCGCACGAGACTTTGTCGTGCAGACCATGGCGGGCAGCGTGCTGCAATGCGACCACACACGCCGCAATGCGCCGGCCGTGATCGACGCGCTCAATGCGGTGTTTGAAGACGCGGCGCGGCTGGACGGTTGGGGGCCGTACCGTGCGCACACCACGGGTTCCAGCGCCGCGGGCCAGGTGCTGCGCTTGCCCGGTGTGCTGCGCCTGGCTGCTGCTGCGATGGCGGGTGATCCGGATGTCTGGCGCGACTCGCTGACGCAGCCGCGCACCGAGCCCGAACAGGTTCTGCGCGCACAAGAAGCGGCGCAGGTGGCTGCCGCCGTGTCCACGCTGATGACCCAACACAAGCTGCAGCCGGGCGAAGTGATGGTGTTGTCGCGCAAGCGGCGCATGCTGGCACTGGTGGCGCAGGCGCTGGCCGATGCAGGTATTTCGCATGTCGTGGCCGAGCCCCTGGCGCTGGACCGGTCGCCCGAGGCGCTGGACCTGGTGGCGGTGCTGGACGTCATCGCCTCGCCGGGCCACGACCTGAGCCTGGCGCGCGCGCTGCGCAGCCCGATCTTTGATGCAAGTGATGACGATCTGCTGTGGCTGTCGCAGCAAGCCGCGGCCACCGACACACAAGCCAAGCGCCCGTGGCTGGTGGCGCTGCTGGATGACCCTGAGCCGCCCACGGCCGAACTGCAGCGCGCGCAGCGGCTGCTGGCGCGCTGGCGCAACTTGTCGCTGCCGCCACACGACCTGCTGGACCAGATCGTGGACCAGGGGCAGGTGCTGGCCCGTGTCGCCGCTGCCGTGCCAGCGGCCCGGCGGCGCGGAGCGCTGCATGCCGTGAACGCACTGCTGGCTGCTTCGCTGCAGCACGAAGGTGGGCGTTTTTCTTCGGTCTACGGCCTGGTGCGGGCCTTGCGCTCGGGCCGCCTGAGCGCGCCCGGTGTGGCGCCGGCCGACGCGGTGCAGCTGCTCACCGTGCACGGCGCCAAGGGTCTTGAAGCGCGCGCCGTGGTGGTGGCCGATGCCGACCCCGAACGCCGCAAAGTGCTGCGCGCCGCCGTGTTGGTGGACTGGCCAGTGAACCAGCGCAACCCGCGCCGTGTGGCCTTCGTGCGCAGCGAATCCGACATGGCGCCTTCGCTGCGCGACGCCTGGGCCGAAGAAACCGCCGCACAAGACCGCGAAGAGTTGAATGGCTTGTACGTGGCCATGACACGGGCGCGCGAATGGCTCGTCTTCAGCCGCACCGAACCCCACCTGCGAGACGCCGGCCGGCCCTGGTGGGCACGGGTCGAGAGCCAGGCGACGGCCTGGGACCCCCAAGTGCAAGTCGCACCGCCGCCTGCTGCTTTTGTCGACGTGGCGGTGCTGCCCGCCTACACCCGTCCGCCAGCGCCGTCCAAAGAAGGCCGGCCGCCGGATGAGGTGACCCGCGACGATGCCGCAGCCCGCCTGGGCCGGGCCGTGCACAGGGTGCTGGAGTGGGCTGCCGGGCCGCTGGGTGCTCAAACACGCGCCACCTTGCCTGCAGCCAGCCAAGCTGCCGCAGCGCTGTTCGGCCTGCCGCCCCAGCGCGCTGCGCGGGTGGCACAGCTGGCTGCCGCGGTGCTGCACAGCCCCGACTGCCAACGCTTTTTTGAAGGCCCCGCGCTGCGCTGGGTGGGCAACGAAGTGCCCGTCGAATGGGCGGGTGAGGCTTTGCGCATCGACCGCCTGGTGGCGCTGCAGGAAGCCGGTGCGGCGGCGCCCACCTGGTGGGTGTTGGACTACAAGCTGCAAGCTGAACCGTCCACTGTGGAGGCCTACCGCGAACAGATGCGGCGCTACATGGCTGCGGTGGCCGCGCTGCAGCCCGGCGACACCGTGCGGGGCGCTTTCATCACGGGACGAGGGCAGGTCGTCGAGGTCTGAGCGGAGCTGCGGGCGCCGTCGTGGTGGCTTCATGCCCCTTCCCAAACTGCCCGCGCTTCGCACCGCTGTTCGACGCTTTGCACCGGGGCTGTGCACGGTTCAATCCACGTGTCATGCCTGCCTCGTCTTCAGACCCGACAGCAGCTGGAGCTGCATCCGCGTCCGCCTCTGCGTCTTCCCCCGCGTCTGCCCCCGCGACAGGTCGCGCGGGTGGCAACGCGGTGCGCTGGTTCGGGCGTCTGCAGCTCTTGCGGCTGCTGGGCAAGAGCGAGCTCACCATGGCCTGGCGTGTGGCCGACCCCCGCAGCGGGCAAGAGCTGATGCTGGTGCTGCCGCGTGTGCAGCCGCCCGACGCGGTGGCGCTGGACCTGTGGCAGCAGGCTGTGCGCCAGGCTTCTCGTCTGAGTCATCCCCAACTGGCCGCGGCCGTTGAGGTCGGCGTGCAGGACGGCTGGCCCTACGCGGCCTACGACCCGCGCGACGACGCCACATTGCTGGACCGTGCATCCCGCAAAGGCTTGCCGTGCGCCGAGGCCGCCGAGCTGGCATCACAAACCCTGCGTGGCCTGGCCTTTGCACACGAAGCCGGCGTGGCGCACCACGACTTGCAGCCCTACCTGGTGCTGGTGTCCGACAGCGGCCAGGTGCGCGTGGCCGGTGCCGCCGTGGCCGCAGAACGGTCGCTGCAACGCGCCGGCGAGGCCAGTGCGGCGCGCAGCGACACCGCCACCTTGCGTCTGCAGCGTGAAGCCGCCGAGCGCGATGTGCTGTCGGTGGGTGTGCTGCTGCACGGGCTTCTGGTGGGCACGCAAGCGCTGGACGAAACCGATGTCGGGCGGGTCATCCAGCGCTTGCCGCCGCTCGGGCGCGAGATCGTGCGCCTGCCCTGGACCACGGGCCACCCCATCGCCGAGCCGCTGCGCGCCATCGTCAACCGCGCCACCGACCGCCAGGAGCGTCAGCGCTACCGCAACGCACGCACCTTGCTGCGCGCGCTGGAAGGGTGGCTGCAGACCGACGCCACCACCGACGGTGGCCCGCTGGCGCTGCTGGCCGACAAGCTGCGTGTGGCGGGCGTGCTGCCTTCATCGCCCGGCGCAGCGGCCCGTGCCGCGCGCCTGGCGCTGATGGAACGCGAACGCACCAATGAACTGGCCGAGGTGGTGCTGGAAGACCTGGCGCTTTCCTTCGAGCTGCTGCGCCTGGTGAACACGGCACAGGTCCGCGGTGCGCAAGTGGCTGGCAGCGGGCCGGTGCTCACCGTGCGCCGCGCCATCGCCATGCTGGGCCTGGACGGTGTGCGCCGCGCCGCGCTGGCGCTGCGCGCATGGCCAGGGCCGCTGCAGGAAGAAGGCGCGCGCGAACTGACGCGCCTGATCGAACGTTGCCGCAAGGCCGGGCGCGTGGCGCTGGCCTTGCGGCCGGCAGGTTACGACGGCGAAGTGGTCTACCTGATCACGCTGCTGCAGAACCTGGGCCGCCTGGTGGTTCACTATCACTTTGCCGACGAAGCGCAGCAGATCCGCCGCCTGATGCAGCCTGCACCGTCCACACGCGAAGGTGAACCCGATGACCCCGGCATGCCCGAAGAAGCAGCCGCCTACGCCGTGCTGGGCGCCGACATCGAAGCCATGGGTGCGGCCGTGGCGCGGCACTGGGGCCTGGACGACAGCGTGCTGGTCATGATCCGTCGCGTGCCCATGGCCACCGCCGTGCGCAGCCTGGACGGCGACGACGACCTGCTGCGCAGCGTGGCCAGTTGTGCCAACGAAGCGGTGGACGCGCTGTCCTTGCCGGCAGCCCGTGTGTTGGCTGCGCTGCAACGTGTGGTGCAGCGCTACGGTCGGGCCCTGGACCTGAACCTGCGCGACCTGCAAGCCGCGCTGCAAGGCGGCAACGCGCCGGCTGCCGCGCCCATCGCGCAAACGATGCCGGCGCCGCTGGACCTGCTGGACGAACACCCGTCCACGGCCGGCGGCAGCTTGCGCCGGGCTGCAGCTGCGCGTACGGGTGGTGGGGTGCCTCAGTGAGTTCGGTGATGCCCGTGGGCCGCGAAGTGGCGCGCTTTCAGCTGCTGCGGGAACTGGGCCGTGGTGCACAGGCCACCGTGTGGCTGGCGCACGACCCGCGCCTGGACCGCGAGGTGGCGGTCAAGCTGCTGAGCGCGGACGCCGACGAGTCCACGCGCAGCGAATGGCTCAACGAAGCGCGCGCCGTCAGCCGCCTGACACACCCCAACATCGTGCCGGTGTTCGAGGCCGATGAATTTGACGGCCAGCCCTACCTGGTGTTCGAGTACGTGCCAGGCCCCACGCTGAGCGAGCAGCGCCGCAAGCGGCCGTCGCTGCCGGCGCGTGACGCCGTGGCCTTGCTGCTGGGTGTGCTGGACGCCCTGGCGGCGGCACACGAACAAGGCATCGTGCACCGCGACCTCAAACCGTCCAACATCCTGCTGGGCACCGACGGCCGGCCGCGGGTGATGGACTTCGGCATCGCCGCGCGGGTGGCGCCGGGTGCCGGGCGCAGCGGCCGCGGCACCTCGGTGCCGCAGTGGGGAGCAGGCCTGATCGTCGGCACCCCGGGCTACATGTCGCCCGAAGCAGCGCGTGGCGAATCGCCGATGCCGGCCATGGACGTGTTTTCAGCCGGTGTGCTGCTGGGCGAATTGCTGGCCGGCGCGCCGCTGATGCGCGAGAGCGACCCCTACCGCGCCATTGCGCGCGTGCAGACCGAAGACCTGCTGCTGCCGGCGCAGGTGAAAGTGGACGACAGCCTGCGCGGCATCGTGCAGCGTGCCTTGGCCCGTGACAGCGCCGCGCGTTACGACAGCGCCCGGTCCATGCACGCCGCCTTGTCGGCCTGGCTGACGCCGCAGGAAATTGCCGTCGCCGGCAAGGGCGGCGACAGCCACGCCACGCTGGACTTCCTGTTGCGGCGCATGCGCCACAAGACCGACTTCCCGGCACTGTCCAGTTCTGTCGTGCGCATCCAGCGTGTGGCCACGTCCGAGACCGAAAGCCTGGCCAGCCTGTCCGATGAAATCCTGAAGGACGTGGCGCTGACCAACAAGCTGCTGCGCATGGTCAACACGGTGCAATTCAGCTCGGCCGCGGGCGGTGGCATCAGCACCGTGTCGCGTGCCGTGGCGCTGGTGGGTTTTGCCGGCATCCGCAACATGGCGCTGTCGGTGATCCTGCTGGAACACATGGGCGACAAAGGCCACGCGGCGCAGCTGAAAGAAGAGTTCTTGCGCGCATTGATGGCCGGTACGCTGGCCGGTGACCTGACACCCGTGGCGCGCGAAAGCGAAGAGGTGTTTCTGGCCGCCATGTTCCAGAACCTGGGGCGCCTGCTCACCGAGTACTACTTCCAGGAAGAAGCGCTGCAGATCCGCCAGCGCCTGGCGCAGGGCCCCAGCACACCGGCGGCACGTGAAGCCGCAGCGCACAAGATTCTGGGCCTGGGCTTTGACGACCTGGGCGCCGGTGTGGCCAAGTCCTGGGGCCTGCCCGACACCCTGCAACGGGCCTTGCGCATGCCCAGTGGCGAAGTGCCCTCGCGCGCCGTGGACCGGCGTGCCGACCAGGGCGTGGAGCGCATGCGCTGGATGGCACGCGGCGCCAATGCCCTGACCGACGCCATGCTGGGTGCAGACGGCGAAGCCCAGGCCACCGCACTGAAAGAGGTCGCCGAAGCCTACGCGCCTGCGCTGGGCCTGCAGCCGCGCGACATCCTGAGCACCGCCCAAGCCGCCCGCACACGCCTGTCGGGCCTGGCCCAGGCCATGGGTGTGCATGTGGCGCCTGGCGCGCCGGCGCGGCGCCTGCTGGAAGACACGGCGGCCCCCAAGGCCGCCGCGCAGCGGGCAGATGATCGCACCTTGGTGGTGGTCGGTACGGACCGCGCGGGTGCAGCACCGGGCGCAGCACCGGGCGCAGCACCGGTCGCATCGTCGGGCGCCTCACCGGTCGCATCGCCGGGGGCACCGCTGGCAGCCGAGGTATTGGCTGCGCGCATGGCGCGTCTCAACGATGGCCTGGATGCCGTCAAGCTGGCGGTGGCGCAGCGTTCGCTGCGCCTGAACGAGGTGCTCAACCTGGTGTTGGAAACCATGCAGCAGGCCTTGGACCTTCGATGTGTCGTGTTCTGCCTGCGCGACCCGCGCAGCGGTCTGCTGCTGGGCCGGGTGGCGCTGGGCAAAGGGTCTTCCGACATCTGCAGCGCCTTTCGAATTGCGCCCGACGCCAAGGCCAGCACCGACCTGTTTGCCGCCATCTGCGCCAAGGGCGCCGACTTGCTGATTGCCGACAGCAAAACCGTGGCCAACCGCCTGCCGCCCTGGTACAGCCAGCGAGTCAACGCGGCGAGCTTCCTGCTGCTGCCGATGCTGGTCAAAGGCCAGGCCATCGGCCTGATCTACGCCGACAAGCTGGAAGCCGGATCGCTGAAGGTGGGCGAGGCCGAGCTGGCCCTGGTGCGTGGCCTCAGAGACCAGGCGGTGGCGGCTTTTGCCAAAGGCAGCGCCTGAGCTTCGGCCCAAGCCCTGCAGACTGGCAAGGGTGCCGAGCCTTACCCCCGGCACTGGTTGCAACGCTAAGGGCTGCTTGGTTCCCCACCTGACCCGGTTGGGCGCGCTTCCATGCGGGGAGGCCCGGCGAGCCAGATTGTAGGCCAGCCCTGCACGGCCACGGCTTGCTGCGGGACGCTCACTGCAGCGTCAGAACCGCCCCTCAGCGCAACGTCAGCGCAACGTCAGCGCAAAGACAGCGCAAAGACAGCGCAAAGTCAGCGCAACTGCAGGTCTTCGCCGCCGAAGCGCACACCCAAGGGTTCGATGTGCAACTGTTTGTCGCCGGCTTCGACGCGGCCCGCCACCCAGGCTGGCACGCCGCAGGCTTGTGCCACGGCCACTGCAAGTTCAGCATCTTCGGCCTGCACGTACAGCGCAAAACCGGCGCCCATGTTCAGCGTGCCGTAGGCCTGGGCCGCGTCGTGCCCGGCCTGCTGCTGAATGAAGCGCAGCACTGGGGGCACCGGCGGCACGGTGTGGATGCGGTAGCTCAGCGCCTTGGGGTGACGCAGCAGCTTGCGCCAGCCGTGGCCGGTGATGTTGGCCGCGTAGTGAACTCGCACGCCGGCGGCCCACAGCGCTTCGGTCACGGGCGAGTACAGCGTGGTGGGTGCCAGCAGGGCGTCACCGAAGTTCAGACCCGGTTCGATCTCGGTCAGGTAGCCCTGCGGCAAGCGTTCGGCCAGCTTGCGCGCCAGGCTCAGGCCGTTGGCGTGGATGCCGCTGCTGGCCAGCAGCACGATGGCGTCGCCCGGACCCAGTTTTTCGCCCAGCGTCAGGCGCGGCTTGGGGTTGACCAGACCGGTGCAGGAAGCCGCCAGATCGATGCGCCCGGCTTCGACGATGCCCGCCAGCGCCGGTGTTTCGCCGCCACCCCAGGCCACCTGGCAGGTGTCGCAAGCCGCTTTCCAGCCGGCCACCAAGGCCGATGCGCGCTCGGCGTCGCTGAACCACTGGCTGCCACCGGCGGCCCAGTAGGCCTGCACCACCAGGGGCGTGGCGCCCACGGTAATGAGGTCGTTGACGGCCATCGCGATGGTGTCCTGTGCGATGGCGGCAAAGGTGCTGCGACCCGTCAGGCGCTGCATCTCGTCGGCCACCAGCGTCTTGGTGCCCAGGCATTCCACGATGCTGGCCAGGTAGAAGGGTCCCAGGTCCACGACGTAGGCCGATTCGCCGCGTGAGGCCTGAACCTCGGCAAAGCCGTGCGACGTCAGGTGGCTGGCGGTGGCCGCAGCGGCGCGTTGTGCGGCCACCTTCAGCGGGTCGATCAGCTCGTATTGGACGCCGGCCTGCTCGTAGCTCAGTGGCGTGGGGGTGCTTGGACTCATGGCGGTCGATTATCCCTGCCGTATGCGGCGCGGGCGGCGCGGGCGGCGCGGGCGGCTGCGCCCGGCCTCCTAGAATGCCGGCCATGAATCTGCCCCAAGTTCTCTGCGTTTGCGGCCCCCGTGGGGCGTGTCAGCACCTTCGGGTGGCCGGGCGGCGCTGACATGTCCTACGTCGTCCTGGCCCGCAAATACAGACCGCGCACCTTTGCGCAGATGGTCGGTCAGGAACACGTGGTGCAGGCGCTCAGCAATGCGCTCACCCAGGGCCGACTGCACCATGCCTACCTGTTCACCGGCACACGCGGCATCGGCAAGACGACCGTCAGCCGAATCCTGGCCAAGAGCCTGAACTGCACCGGGTCGGACGGCACCGGTGGCATCACCGCCGAACCCTGCGGTGTTTGCCAGGCCTGCACCGAAATCGACGCCGACCGTTATCTGGACTACATCGAGATGGACGCCGCCAGCAATGGCGGCAAGGACGAGATCAAGGATCTCATCGAACGTGCGGCCTACAAGCCCGGCATCGGCCGCTTCAAGGTGTTCATGATCGACGAGGCGCACCAGTTGTCCAAGGACGCCTTCAACGCGCTGCTGAAGACGCTGGAAGAGCCGCCCGAGTACCTGAAGTTCGTGCTGGCCACCACCGACCCCGAGAAGGTGCTGCCCACCGTGCTGAGCCGCTGCCTGCAGTTCAACCTGCGCCCGATGGCGCCGGCCACGGTGCGC
>Ga0105048_10011806_pt1 | contig 13752 bp, 10 predicted proteins | sample MAT05_FD_78382 | JGI IMG/M metagenome (GOLD analysis project Ga0105048, IMG submission 78382) | Freshwater microbial communities from Lake Fryxell liftoff mats and glacier meltwater in Antarctica - MAT-05 | ecosystem: Environmental > Aquatic > Freshwater > Ice > Liftoff microbial mat | place...
CAGCCGCCCGCGCAGCCGCAGTATCAGCAGCCGCCGCAGTATCAGCAGCCGCCGCAGTATCAGCAGCCGCCGCAGTATCAGCAGCCCGCGCCCGAGTACCCGCCCACACAGCAGGTACCACCCACCACCGATTATCAACAGCCCTACCAGCAGCCGGCACAGCAATTCCCGCCCACGCAGCAGATGCCGCCCACTCAGGGCTACCCGCAGCAGTCGCAGGCATACGGCCAGCAGGGTTACCCTCCGCAGGGTTACGCGCCCGCAGGCTTCGGGCAGCAGCCGCCGGCTGCACCCAAGAAGAACAGCGGCTTGCTCATCGGCGGCGGCATAGCCGCAGTCGCGGCGCTCGTCGGTGGCGTGCTGCTGTTCACCGGCGGCGACGACAACGGAGGCACGCTCGGCGGCGATACCACGGTCGACATCACCATCGAGGATTCCCAGCTCGATGTCACCACGGTGTTGGCCACTGTGCCGCTCACCACGCTGGTCATCACAGCACCTCCCGTCACTCAGGCTCCGGTCACTCAGGCTCCAGTCACCACCGCAGCGGCCACAGGTGGCGTGCAGACGGTCACCGACTCCACGGGTACCTTCAGCGTGATCCTGCCGGCAGCTTTCGCCATCGACGACGCGCCAGTCACTCGCGACGACGGAACAGTGATCGCGCAGCTGTCCGGCTCCGAGGACATCGGTGCCTACAACAACGACAACGACACGTTCGGCGTCACCATCCTGGCCGCGCAGGCTTCCAGTGTGGGAACTGCGCAGCAGTTCGTGGAGTTGCTCGACCCGGGCCCTGAGGTGTGCGCCGATGGCACCATCGAAAACACATACGCTACCGATTTCGGTGAGGGCACGCTCCTGCTGCTCGACGGTTGCGGTACTGGCGGCGCCTACGCAAAGGTGTTGCTGGGCGTCTCGCTTCCGGCGCAGGGCGCGGTGCTCGTCGTCGTTGCCCAAGGTATCGGTCCCGCCACCGACTCGTTGCGCGACTTCGCTGAAGCCATCTTCGGCTCAGTGAGCGCTGTCTGACCAACGAGCCCGAGTCGAACACCCAACGCCTGCTGCAGGGTCGAACCGCAGGGCCACATCGCGAACTCGCGCTTGCCACCTGGGGACTCTTCGTCGGGCTCGCATTGCTCATGGCAGCCGGTGGGCTGTTTTCCACGTTGCTCGGCGTTCGTTCCGAGCAACGTGGGCTGCCCACGGTCGTCAGCAGCATCATCAGCGCGAGCTACTACGTTGGGTTTCTCGTCGGGTCAGTGCTCACCCTGAAAGCACTCGGGCGTGTGGGCCACATTCGGGTGTACACCGCGCTGGCATCGCTGCTGTCGGCGTGCATCGTGGCCGTGGGCATCACCAACGACCCCACCGCCTGGGTGCTGCTGCGACTGATCACCGGCCTGTGCTTCGCGGGCCTCTATGTGGTCGCGGAATCTTGGCTGAACGACCTCGCCGACAACGACAATCGAGGTCGGCTGCTGGCGATCTACGGGGGCCTGTGCGTTGCCTTCTTCGGTGTCGGACAGGTGATGGTGTCGGGGTTCAATCCCATTGCGGTCACCGGCTTCGGTGTCGCTGCCATCGTCACCTCGCTCGCGGTCGCCCCAGTGGCGCTGTCGGAAGCGGCCGTCGCACCCAGTGTCGATTCCTTTGCGCAGATCTCGCTACGGGAGTTGGCCAAGTCGGTACCGACCGGCGTCTACTCGTGCTTCCTGGTGGGCATCGCGCATGGTGCGCTTGCCGGCATGTCGGCCGTGTACGCGACTCGCGTGGGGCTGTCGCCAGGGCTCGTCGGCCTGTTCGTCGCCCTACCCAGCATCGGTGGGGTCGTGCTGCAATGGCCGATCTCTGCGGCCAGCGACGACATCGATCGACGGGCGGTGGGTGTGGTTGCTGCTGCGGGTGCCGCCGGTGTGTCGGCACTGCTGTTGCTCGACGCTCCGACCAAACCGATGGCGTTCGTGCTGATCACATTGCTCGGTGGGTTGAGCTACCCGCTGTACTCGCTGGTGAGCGCGTACACCAACGACTGGATCGCGCCTGAGCATCTCAGCGCGGCAGCGTCGCAGATCGTGAAGATGTACGGCCTCGGCGCCATTGCCGGGCCGTTGCTGGCCGGAGCGGCGATGGGGGTGATCGGGCCCACCGGCTTCTACTGGGCCCTCATCGTGATGCACGTGTTCGTCGCAGTGTTCTTCTCCTACCGTATGGTGGTTTGGCGAGCGCCACTGGCAAAGCGACCGTGGAAGGAAGTGTCGCTGCCGGCCCGCGCGTTCTACGTACCGGCCACCATTGTTGCCATCGGCCGCCGCCGTCGCAGGCCGCGCGCCACCTGAGCCCGGTCAGCCCAGCTTCTCCAGCATCCGCTGCTGCCATTCGGCCGTGGCCTGCACGTTGTTGAACGTGAACAGGTGGATGCCTTCGATGCCCAGCTCGTCGGCTTGCTTGCTGAGCGGCGTGATGAGCTTGTTCGGGTCGTACCCGCCAGGCTTGAACAGGCGCCCGAGCACGCCACCGTTCTTCTTCACGAAACGCATGCTGTTGCCGATTCCCAGGCGCATGCCCATGGTGAGCAGCTTGGTGCGGTCGATGACCCCCGGCACGCCGATGTGCAGCGGCAGCGTGAGGCCGGCTGCTCGCTCGGCTGCGGCCCAGGCGCGCCATGTGCCGAGGTCGAAGCACATCTGCGTGCTGGCGAATCCGCCGATGCCCGCCTCCAGCAGCAACGCCTGCTTGGCATGCAATGCGTCGTGCACCACTGGCGTCTCGATCAGCGCGTGGCCGTCGGGGTAGGCGGTGACGCCGATGCGAGTGAGGCCGTGGTCGGTCTCGAGAAAGTCGCGCAGGAAGGCCACCACACCGTCGTACTCGCCGACTGGCTGCGGTGCGTCGCCGGCGACGAGGAAGACTTCGCGCAGTGCGTGCGTGCGGCAGAACTCGGCCAGCTTCTTCACCGCCAGCGAGTCCTCGGTGAGGCGGGCAGACAAGTGCGGCACAGCCATGTGGCCGCGGTCGACGAGTTGGGCCGTGACATCGAGGGTTGCCTGCTGACCCTTCGCCGGGCTGCAGGTGACAGAGACGGAGGCCCCAGTGGGGATGTGCTCGAGCTGCCCGGCGAGGTTCTTCATCGGGATGACCTCGAAGCGGGCATCTGCGATGAGGGTGCGCTGTGTCGACATGGTGCTGCGTCTTTCTGCTGGAGTCGTGGTGGTCAGGCGAATTCGTCGGGAAGCTCGACCTTGCGGCGCTGCACGAACTCCTGCAGCTCCTCGTCGATCGCAGTGTCGAGTGCGGGCGGCTCGTACTCCGCCAGGCGGCGCTTCCACAGGCCGTTGGCTCGCTGTGCGGCGTCGAGGCCGCCTTCTTCGCTCCACTGTTCGAAACTGTTGTTGTCGGCCGTGTCGCTGCGGTAGAAGGCGGTCTCGAAGTTGGCCAGGGTGTGCGCCGTGCCCAGGAAGTGGTTGCCGGGCGGGTTGGTGCGCAGCGCATCGAGCGCCAGCCCGTTCTCGCTGGCGTCGAGGCCGCGCACGAACGTGGTCATCATGCCCAGCTGATCGCAGTCGAGAACGAACTTCTCGTAGCCGATGGCCAGTCCGCCCTCCAGCCAACCGGCAGCATGGAGCACGAAGTTGACACCACCGAGGATCGTGGGTTGCAGGGTGTTGGCGCTCTCGTAGGCAGCTTGCGCGTCGGGAAGCTTGCTGGAGGTGAGCGAGCCCCCGGAGCGGAACGGCACGCCCAGCCTGCGGGCCAGCGCGGCCACGGTGTAGAGCACCATTGCGGGCTCCGGGGTGCCGAAGGTAGGGGCACCGGTCTGCATGCTCATACTGCTGGCGAACGAGCCGAACACCACTGGCGCGCCGGGGCGAACGAGCTGAGTGAAGGTCATGCCGGCCAGGGCCTCGGCCAGGGTTTGCACCGCGACACCGGCGCTGGTGGAGGGTGCCATGGCGCCGGCGAGGATGAACGGGGTGATGATGCAGGCCTGGTTGTTCTCGGCGTAGCACTGGGCCGCAGCCAGCATGGTGCCGTCCCACACCAGCGGGCTGCTGGCGTTGATCAGGCTGGTCATGACAGTGCGGTCCTGCAGGTCGCCACCAAACCCGATGCGAGCGAGCTCGACGCTGTCGGCAGCGCGCGAGCCGGCAGTGACCGACCCCATGAACGGCTTGTCGCTGTACTTGAGGTGCGAATACACCATGTCGAGGTGGCGTTTGCTGACGGGAATGTCGACGGGCTCACAGACAGTGCCGCCGCTGTGGTGCAGCCACGGCGACATGTACGTGAGCTTGATGAAGTTCTGGAAGTCGGCGATGGTGGCGTAGCGGCGACCGTTGTCGAGGTCGTGGACGAAGGGGCTGCCGTAGTTGGGGGCGAAGACGGTGTTGTTGCCGCCGATGACCACGTTGTGGAGCGGGTTGCGAGCATGCTGCACGTAGCTGCTGGGCGCGTTGGAGGAGACGATCTCGCGGCACATACCGCGTGGGAAACGCACGCGCGTGCCCTCGACGTGTGCACCGCCGGCGGCGAAGATGGGGAGTGCCTCGGGGTAGTCGCGCACCTCGATGCCGACTTCCTCGAGCACGGTGTCGGCGGTGTGCTCGATGAGGGCGAGCGTCTCCTCGCTGGCGATCTCGTAAGGCGCGATCGCGCGGGTGAGGTACGGCACGCGCTCGACCACGTGCGAGGCGCGCAGCGCGGCTCGGCCGGCGCGCCCGCCGGAGCGGCGACCGCTTGACGCGCCGTCGGCGGTGATGGTGGATTCGCTCATGGTTCCTCGATTGCGGGTTCTGCATCAGGTTCGGCGACGCTGGTGGCGAGCGGTTGGTCGCGCCGGCGTCGGCGACCGCCGCGCTCGGCGTTGGTTGCACTGGAGGTGGGCTCGGGCAGGGTGACCACTTGCGCGAGATGCGGCGAGGGGGCCAGCGCATGCGGGAACGCCATAGCCGCAACGAACAGCGCCTGGAAGTCGGGTTCGGTCGCGGTCTCGACCTTCACCACGTTGCGTACTGCGGTTTCCATCTCACTGCGAGCTGCGAGCGAGAGCAGGGCGCGCACGGCGCCGGCGCCGGCCGCATTGCCCACCGAGCGGACGTACTGCACCGGGCAGTCGGGAACCAGGCCCAGCACCAACGCGTAGACCGGGTCGATGTGGCTGCCGAAGGCCCCTGCCAGACGAATGTCGTGCACCTCGGCGACGCCGGCGTGCTGGAAGAGCAGGTCGATGCCTGCGCGCAGCGCAGCCTTCGCCAATTGGATGGCCCGCACGTCGTTCTGGGTGATGGTGAGGCGAACGCCCGGCGCCTGGTGCACCACGAAGCTGAACGTGCGACCGTCGGCGACGATGCGATCGGAGCGCCGTGCGAGGTGGCCTTGCACCACGCCGTCGGTGTCGATGATGCCGGCCAAGTACATCTCGCCGATCACCTCGATGATGCCCGACCCGCAGATGCCTGAGATGTCGAGCGCCTCGGTGCCAGCATCGAAGCCGGGCTCGTCGCTCCACAGATCGCAGCCGATGACCTTGAACCGTGCGACGAGCGTGTCGCGATCGATGCGCACCCGCTCGATGGCGCCAGCGGTGGCGCGCTGGCCGCAGCTCAGCTGGGCCCCTTCGAACGCGGGGCCGGTGGGGCTGCTGGCCGCGAACTGGCGCGTTGCGTCGCCGACGACGATCTCGGCGTTGGTGCCCACATCGACCAGCAGCTGCATGGTGGCTGAACGATGTGGCCCCTCAGAGAGGATGACGGCCGCAGTGTCGGCGCCGACGTGGCCGGCGATGCACGGCGCCAGGTACACCTGAGCGTGCCGACCGGCCATCTCGAATGCTGCGGCCGGCACCGAAATGGCTTCGGCGGTTGCCAGCGTGAAGGGTGCCTGACCGAGCGGCGTGGGGTCGATTCCCGCCACGATGTGATGCATGATCGGGTTGCCCACGAGCACGATCTCGAGCACGTCGTCGACCGTGACCGACGTGTCGACCGCTGCATCACGGCACAGTTCGCCGACGAGCTCGTTGAGCGCTTCCCGTACTGCCACGGTGAGGTTGCGATCCCCGCCCGGGTTCATCATCACGTACGAGACGCGGCTCATCAGGTCCTCGCCGAAACGGATCTGCGGGTTCATGCGACCCGCCGACGACACGATCTCTCCCGTGAGCAGGTCGCACAGGTGGCCGGCGATCGTAGTGCTGCCGATGTCGACGGCGACGCCGTACACCCGATCGATGTAGCCGCGCCAGGCCGCGACGACGGTGGTGCCGCGAACGGCCACGGTGGCGGCTCGGTCGGAGCTGCCGAAGGCGTGATGCACCTCCTGCAGCGCCGCCAGCGACAGGGCGGTGACGGTGCGACCGAACTCGACCTGCAGTTCGGCGATGACCAGGTCGGCCATCGACTCGGCGTCGCCGAGCACGCTGGGCGGCAGCTCGAGATAGCAGAGCGCAATGGCCGGATCGAGCACGACGTCGCTGAGGTCGAGGCTCTTACGCACCACCGGGCGATGCACTTGGCTCTCGGGCGGGACGTCGAGTACCACGTCGTCGCGCACCTGGGCGCAGCAGCCGAGGCGGCGGTCGGGCTTCAGCCCGCGTCGTTGCTCGTAGGCGTCTTCGGTGTCGCCCCACGGGCTGAGTGCGGTGGCGGTGGCGTCGATGGCCCACTTCGAGAACTGGCCCGGAGTGAACGCCACCTGGCAGCGACCGCAGATGCCACGGCCTCCACACACAGAGTCGAGATCGACGCCGAAGTCGCGGGCAGCCTGCAGCACCGAGGTGCCCGTGGGCACCTCGCCACCGAGGCCTGATGGTGTGAAGACGACGCGAGGCATGGGTGCCTCACTGACCCCCGCGGTTGCGGCGACCACCACCGGCGCGGCCCTCGCGGGCACCGCCGGCGGCATCGGGGTCGCGGTTGGCGCGGATCCAGGCCATGCAGTCCTGGTCGTTGCCGGCCAGTACATCGGCGGCCATCACGGTGGTCTTCACGTCGGGGTGCAGCGGGTTCATGATGGCTGAGGTCATGCCGTTGCTGATGGCCATGGCCAGGAAGGTGCCGGTGATCTGGTTGCGCGCCGGCAGGCCGAAGCTGACGTTGCTGGCGCCGCAGGTGGTGTTCACCTTGAGTTCGCTGACGAGGCGACGCAGCAGCGCGAAGACCTGGCGGCCGGCAGTGCCCATGGCTCCGATCGGCATGACCAACGGGTCGACCACGATGTCGCTGGCCGGTATGCCGTAGTCGCTGGCGCGCCGCACGATCTTCTGGGCGACGGCGAAACGCACGTCGGGGTCGGTGCTGATGCCAGTCTCATCGTTGCTGATGGCGACTACGGCGGCGCCGTACTTCGCAACCAGCGGGAGCACGCGTTCCATCTGCTCGTCCTCGCCGGTGACGGAGTTGACGAGTGCCTTGCCCTGGTACACGGCCAGGCCGGCTTCCAGCGCCTCGATGATGGAGGAGTCGATGGACAGCGGCACGTCGGTGACGCCCTGCACCAGCTGGATGGCGCGGGCCAGAAGTGCAGGCTCGTCGGCTAGCGGGATGCCGGCGTTGACGTCGAGCATGTGGGCGCCGGCGGCAACCTGGGCGAGCGCGTCGGCCTCGACGCGGCTGAAGTCACCCTTCTTCATTTCCTCGGCGAGCATCTTGCGGCCCGTGGGGTTGATGCGCTCACCGATCATCACGAATGGCCGATCGAAGCCGATCACCACTTCCTTGGTGGCAGAGCTGATGACGGTGTAGGTCATGACGGTTGGTCTCCGGGTTGTGCGTTGCCGCTGTCGGCGAGGTTGGGTTCTTCGTCGTCGGCGACGTCGGCGCGGGCGATGGCCTCGCGCGTCTCGTCGTCGATCACGATCGGCTCATGGGTCTGCGCGTCGTGCGGGTTGGCGGGGTCCCAACCGCCATTGTCGATGAGTGTGTGCAGGCGTTGGTTCGTGAACTCCACCTCCATCGACGCGGCGATGGCGTCGACGGTGGTGGCCAGTTCGCCGGTGAGCGGGTAGCTGGTGCGCCGCCACTCGCCCACGTACTCTTGTGCGGTCTTCTTGCCGGCCACCATTGCGGCGCGGTCGATGGCCTTCTGAAATCGGTGGGGGAGGATGAACTGATGCTTGTCGGCGCCCATCTTGCCGTTGATCTGCGCGGGGATGTCGCGCCACAGGATGACGACCACCTCGCTGCCTCCGCGTCGTGACATGGTTCAGGCCACCTTTCGAGTGGGGGACAGGGCGACAGCGACCGCCGTGGCGAAGTGATCGAGCCCCACGTGGTGATGCTCGAAGCGCAGCCCGAGCTGGGTGGCTGCCGCCTCGGCTGCGGTGAGGACGGCGTGGGAGGTGGACTGCGAGAGCAGCACCAGCCGGCGGTAGTTGCCGAAGTACAGCGGCAGCAGTTCGGGGTGCCGGTCGAGCCCGAGACCCTGCCACACGAGTGCATCGAAGTGCTTGGCGAGGAAGTCGGTGAGATAGAAGGTGCCCAGCTCAGCCTCGTGCAGACGGGCGAACAGTTCGCTGCCGCCGAAGAACTCGTAGCAATGACTGCCAGGCAGGCGGCTGAGGTGGGGTAGCTCGGCCAACAGCGAGTCGAGCTGACCACCGGTGCCGCAGTCGGCGTAACCGATGAGCACCGACCGCTCGCCCTGCGGGTCGTGTTGCTGAAGCAGCGCGCGTAGCTGGGGCACGATGCGCTCGGGCCTGTTGTGCAGGTTGGCGGGCAAGTAGTGCACCTCGACCTGGTCGGTGAGGTGGTTGGCGCTGAGCACTGCTCGCAGTTCGGCGACGAGAGCGCCGCACGCAAGAACGAGAGGTCGGGCCATGACGTGCGCGATCAGACGGACGGGCCGGGCGGCTCGGCGCGACCGCGGCGGGCAGAGACCAATTGCTTGGCGGTCTCGCTTGCCACTGCGGCGTCGCGGCAGTATGCGTCGGCACCAATGGCCTGGCCGAACTCTTCGTTCAGCGGGGCACCACCCACGAGCACGATGTACTTGTCGCGAAGGCCGCGCTCGAGCAGCGTGTCGATGACCACCTTCATGTACGGCATGGTGGTGGTGAGCAGCGCCGACATGCCCAGGATGTCGGGCTGGTGCTCGTCGAGCGCGGCGAGGAACTTGTCGGCATCGGTGTTGATGCCCAGGTCGATCACTTCGAAGCCGGCGCCTTCCAGCATCATCGCAACCAGGTTCTTGCCGATGTCGTGGATGTCGCCCTTGACGGTGCCGATGACCACCTTGCCGATCGGCTCGGCGCCGGTCTCGGCCAGCAGTGGCCGCAGGATCTGCATGCCGGCCTTCATCGCGTTGGCGCTGAGCAGCACCTCGGGCACGAACAAGATGCCGTCGCGGAAGTCGATGCCGACGATGCGCATGCCTTCGACGAGTGCATCGTTGAGTACCCGATCCGGCGCCCAGCCACGGTCGAGCAGGATGAGCGTGCCCTCGGCGATCTCGGGTGCCATGCCGTCGTAGAGATCTTCGTGCATCTGCGTGACGAGTTCGTCGTCAGGAAGTGCCGCCAGATCCAGATCGTCGCCGTCGCTCATCCACAGTCCTTCGAAGTGAGAGGTTCTAGTCCACGATGTGGAACAGAACCGTATGGTGGAAATCTAGCACATCGTGCCAGCGTGTTGGCCCTTCGTGCTCGACCGGAACGGTATCGTCGCATCAGGGCCGTGCCCTGTCGGATCTGCTACGTCGTGCGCCCTGGCGAGTCCGCGATGCGCAGGAGGTGGGCGGTGTACTCCGGACGTGCCATCAGGGCGCGAGAGCGGTCGAAGCGGCCGACGGCGTAGGCCCAGAAGTCGTCGGCGGGGTTGCCGTTGACGTGTTGGATGACGCCCCACAACGTCCACAGCAGGTCGCACAGCGCCTTGTACGCAACCATGCGACCCAACTCGTGTGGAGGCGGCTCGCCACCGAAGTAGGCGTGGAGCAACGCAGCGTCTTGCTCCGGGCCGAAGGCGCCCTCCACGCTGAGGTCGCCGAGGTCCCACATCGGGTCGTTGTTGCCGCTGTACTCGTAGTCGATCACCACCATTCGCTCGCCTGTGTCGAGGAAGTTCTCGCACAGCGGGTCGCAGTGGCTCGGGACCAGCGGGCGCGCTGTGGCCTCCAGCACGCGCCTGGTGGCGTCGGCCTGAGCCTCGGCAGTGGCATAGCCGTCGGGGAGCGTGGCACCCTTCTCGGCGAGCAGTCGCTTGTAGTCGTCGATCATGGCGAACAGGTTGAAGTCGGCGGCGAATGGCGTCGCCCGCGTGTGCAGTTGCCGGAAGGCGCGTCCGGCGCGAGCGACGGCGTCGAGGTCGCAGAAGCGTTCGACGCTCATGGTTGCGGCACCCGCGACGAAGCGGGTCACCATCAGCCCGTCGGTGGCGTCGAAATGGACAACCTCGGCGTTCACGCCGGCGGTAGCGGCCGACCGTGCAGCCACCTCCTCAGCGCCTCGATCGATGTACTCGCTGGTGCCGGCACCGGGGATGCGCAGAACCAACTGCTCGTCACCGTGCCGTACCAGGTAGTTGACGTTGGTGAGCCCTGCCAGGCGAGTGACGGTGGCGGGGTCGATGTGGGCCAGGAACGGGATGCGGGCGAGTGCTGCGGCGAGTTCGGTCATGGCATCGCTTTCGGGTGGGGGCTCGCTGGCCAGGTCAGGCTTTGAGTCGCGTGTTGTCGGGGTCGTAGAGCGGGCGATCGTGGCGGATGGCCGGGATGGGTTCGCCGTAGACCTCGACGACGAAGTCGGTACGGTCGGCCAGTTCGATCGGTAGGTAGCCGTAGACGATGGGCTTGCCCACGGAGTGGCCGAAGTTGGCGCTGGTGGTGAAGCCGACCACGCTGCCGTCGCCGTCGGGCAGCATGATGGCCTCGCCGCTCACCGGGTAGGCCATCGACTCGAGTGTGAACGTGCACAGCTTTCGGCGAACGCCAGCTGCTCGCTGTGCGACGAGCGCGTCGCGGCCCAGGAAGTCGCCCTTCTTCAGGTTCACTCGCCAGCCGAGGCCGGCCTCCCACGGCGTGGTGTCGGGCGTGACGTCGGTGCTCCAATACACGTAGCCCTTCTCCATCCGCATCGTGTCGATGGTTCGGTAGCCGACGTCGACAATGCCGTGTGTCTGCCCAGCCGCGTGGAGCAGTCCGTACACGTGGGCTGCGTACTCGGTGGGGATGTGCAACTCGTAGCCCAGCTCGCCGACGTACCCGATGCGCACGGCCAGCACCGGGGCCGAGCCGACGGTGATCTCGCTAGCGGTCGCATATCGAAACGCCTGGGCGCAGATGTCGTCCTGGCACACGCTCTGCAGCACGTCGCGACTGCGCGGGCCGACAATGTTGAGCACGGCGCGCGCAGAGGTGAGATCACGCACTACGACGGTGCCGTCGGCGGGCGAGTTGGTGCGCACCCAGCCCATGTCGTGCGCGCCGAATGCCGAGCCGGTGACCACGTAGAAGCTGTCGGGCGCGGCACGCACCATGGTGAGGTCGCACTCGATGCCGCCGCGGTCGTTGCACAGTTGGGTGTAGATGACGCTGCCGACCGGCTTGTCCATGTCGGCCACGCTGAGCCACTGCACGGCGTCAAGCGCGCCGGGGCCGGTGATTTCGAACTTGGCGAAGCTCGTCTGGTCGATGAGGCCGACAGCTTCACGAACGGCGAGGTGGGCGCTGCGAACGTGCGGCCACCAGTTGGGCTCGGTGAAAGACGGCGCGTCGACGGGTTCGATGCCCTCTGGCGCGAACCAGTTGGGGCGCTCCCATCCGCCTCGCGAACCGAACACGGCTCGGTGGTCCGTGAGGATCGAGTGCAGCGGGCTGCGCCTGATGCCGCGCGCGCTGAGCTTCTCGCTTCCCGGAGCGGCGAGCTTGTAGTGGTGCGCGTACATCTCCACCATGCGGCGGTCCATGAAGTGGCGCGTGGTGTGGTGGAACGAGAACCGGCGCACGTCGAGCGGCCACAGGTCGAGCGACGGCCGGCCCTCCAGCATCCATTCGGCCATCATCTTCCCGGCGCCTCCGCCGGCTGCGATGCCGTAGAGGAACCCGGTGGCGACGAAGTAGTTGTCGAGCTCGGGCACGCGCCCCATCACGAAGTCCGCATCGGCGCTGTACGGGATGGGGCCGTTGAGCAGCGTGCGGATGCCCGCCGTCTCGAGGCACGGGGTGCGCTTCGCGCCCATCTCGGCGAGCTGCGTGAAGCGGTCGAAGTTGGGTTCGAACAGCTGGCGCTGGAATGGTGACGGGATGCCGCCGTCGCCACCCTGCCCGGTGCCGAACGCGATGGTGTCGGGCTCGTAGCCGCCGATCAGCAGGCCAGGACCGTCGGGCTTGTAGTACACGAGGTGGTCGGGGTCGCGCATCGTGGGCATCTTCCCCAGGTCGACCGGGGTGTAGCCCTCGATGGGCACGCTGAGCAGGTACTGGTGCTCCACCGCGGTAGCCGGGATGCGGACGCCCGCCATGCGGCCCACCTCCATACCCCACATGCCGGCAGCGTTCACCAGCATCTCGCACTCGATGGCACCACGGTTCGTGTGCACGGTGGTGCACTGCCGACCGTCGACCGTGATCGACGTGACCTGCGTGCGCTCGTGGATCTGCGCGCCGCGCATCCGAGCGCCGCGGGCAATGGCCTGCGTGACCGATGCAGGGTCGATGTAGCCGTCGGTGGGCAGGAACGCGGCGGCGAGAACGTCCTGGGTGCTCATCAGCGGAAACAACTCCTGCGCCCTGTCGGGCGAGATGATCTCCATCGGCAGGCCGAAGCTCTTGGCCATGGTGGTGAGGCGCTTCAGTTCCAGCACGCGCTCCGGCGAACACGCGAGGCGCAGGCTGCCGGTTTCATGCCAGTCGACCGCCTGGCCGGTCTCGGCCTCGAGCCCGCGATACATCTCCACCGACTGTTCGAGCATGCGGGTGGTGTTGCGCGCCGAGCGCAGCTGACCGACCAGGCCCGCGGCATGCCAAGTGGCGCCATCGGTGAGTTGGTGTTGCTCGACGAGCACGACGTCGGTCTCGCCGTACTTGGTGAGCCAGTAGGCGATGCTGCAGCCGAGGATGCCGCCGCCGATGACGACGATGCGTGCGCGCTGGGGGAGCGGTGTCATGGGTTCAGGCCTTCACTCGTGCGTTGGTGGGGTCGTAGAGGGGTTGCAGCGAGACGGTGGCCGGCACCCGCTCGCCAGCCACTTCGAGGTCGTAGGTGCCGTCGAGCACCCACGCTGTGTCGAGGCCTGCGGGGTTGCGCACGTAGCCGTATCCGATGGAACGCCCGATGGTGTAGCCGAAGCCGCCGCTGGTGAGCCAGCCCACGCGTTCGCCGTCGCGATAGATGGTCTCGCGCCCCAACAGGATGTGGGCGGGGTCGACAGTGAAGGCAGCGAGCAGCTTGCGCACGCCATAGGTGCGCTGCTGCTCGATGGCGTCGCGACCGCGGAAGGCGATGCCACTCTTCGATTTCACTGCCCACCCCAGGCCTGCCTCGATGGGTGTGTGATCGGGGCCGATGTCGCTACCCCAGGCACGGTAGCCCTTCTCGAGCCGTGTGCTCTCGATGGCTCGATAGCCGGCGTTGACCAAGCCGTGCGGCGCGCCGGCGGCTGTCAGCGTGTCGTAGACCATGGGTGCGTACTCGACGGGTAGGTGAAGCTCCCAGCCCAGCTCGCCCATGTACGTGATGCGCAGGGCGCGAGTAGGGCAACCGGCGATGCCGATGGTCTGCAACGTGGCGAAGGGAAACGCTTCGTTGCCGAGGTCGGC
>Ga0105048_10011807_pt1 | contig 13751 bp, 8 predicted proteins | sample MAT05_FD_78382 | JGI IMG/M metagenome (GOLD analysis project Ga0105048, IMG submission 78382) | Freshwater microbial communities from Lake Fryxell liftoff mats and glacier meltwater in Antarctica - MAT-05 | ecosystem: Environmental > Aquatic > Freshwater > Ice > Liftoff microbial mat | place...
CTTGGAGTGGTTGGATCGTAACGTCGGGCGCAACCGCACGATCCGGTTTATCGCGATCCTGCTGGTGTATGCCGCCGAGTTGGGCGCGGTGTTTTGGCTCGCCTACGAATTGCGGTGGGATTTCCAGGTGCCGGAGGAGTTTCAAGCCCAACGGCTGTTCCTCATCTTCCCGATCGTCGTCTGCAAAATCTTCCTGCTGGAGTCGTTCGGCCAGTTCCGGAGCGTGCTCAGTTACTTCGGCTTGGCGGATTTCAGCGGCGTGGCGGTCGCGATGAGCACGGTGTCGGGCTTTATGTTCGCGCTCTGGTATTTTGCGGAGACGCAGGCGGCGCCGCCGCGCGGGGTGATCGTGATGGATTTCGTGCTCAGCGTGGCGCTGATTTCGTCGTTCCGCCTGACCTTGAGGATGGTCCGGACTTGGTCGATCGAGCGGCAGGCGCAGCCGGGCGCGAGGGTCCGGCGGGTGGCGATCGTCGGAGCGGGCGATGTCGGCGAGGCGCTCGCGAAGGATCTGCTCCAACGCCGGGGCAGCGGTCTCCAGCCGGTGGCGTTCATCGACGACGACTTCCACAAAATCGGGCGCAGCATCCACGGCCTGCCGGTTTACGGTCCCCTCGGGAATCTGCCGAAGCTGGCGCCCTTGCTCGAAGTGAACGAGCTGGTGATCACCCTCGCCGGGGTCTCGCCGAAAAAGCTGGGAGAAATCGTGGAGCTCGGGAGGCAGATCGGGGCGACGACGCAGATCATCCCCTCCTTCACCCAACTCGCCTCGGGCGAGGTCAAGGTCGAGCGCTCCCGGCCGGTGGCGATCGAGGACTTGCTGGGCCGCGACCAGGTGAAACTCGACTCGGCGGGGATTGCGCGGCTGTTGCGGGATCGCGTGGTGATGGTCACCGGAGCCGGGGGCAGTATCGGCAGCGAGCTCTGCCGCCAGATTCTCGCGCAGGAGCCGCGGCTGTTGGTGCTGGTCGAGCAGACGGAGATCGCGCTTTTCGAGATCGAGCAGGAATTGATCGGGGGCGAGCGGGGCGCGCTCGTGCTCCCGCTCATCGTCGATATCACGGACGAGCACGCGATCCGGACCGTGTTTGCGCGGCACCGCCCGGAAGTGGTTTTCCACGCGGCCGCGCACAAGCACGTGCCCCTGATGGAGCGGCAGCCCGCCGAAGCGGTGAAGAACAACACCTTGGCGACGGCGGGCCTCGCGCGGCTGGCGAGCGAGTATGGCGTCGGTCGTTTTGTGTTCATCTCGACCGACAAGGCGATCAACCCGACCAGCGTGATGGGCTGCAGCAAACGCCTCGCGGAAAAAGCGCTCCAAGCCCGGCAACGCGCGGCGGGCAACGACACCGCGTTCATGGCGGTGCGCTTCGGCAACGTGCTCGGGAGCAGCGGAAGCGTGATCCCGACGTTCCGCCGGCAGATCGCCCAAGGCGGTCCGGTGACGGTTACGCACCGGGAGATGACCCGTTATTTCATGACCATACCGGAAGCCGTGGGCCTGGTCCTGCAGACGGCCACCATCGGCGGCGGAGGAGAGATATTCATCCTCGATATGGGCGAGCCTGTGAAAATCTTGGACTTGGCCCGCCAGATGATCGAGCTCAGCGGCTACAAGCCGGAGATCGACATCGAGATCAAAATCACGGGGCTGCGTCCGGGCGAAAAACTCTACGAGGAACTTCGCCATACCGACGAATCGCACGAGCCCACCGAGCACCCGCGGATTTTCAAACTGAAGAACGAATTCGTGACCGCCGACACGGAAACCTGGTTGGAAGAGCTTCGCCTCGTCGCGGCCCAAAATCCGCAGGCGATCAAAGAGACGATGAAACGGCTGGTGCCCGAATACACGCCGTTCGCCGACTGAGCCCGGCGTCGGCCGGCCGGGCCTCGGGCCCTCGTCGCCGGCACCAGAGGCGGGGATTCGTCCGCGAAAATGCGTCTGCCCGGCACGTTCGACGCGGGGTAATTGCACGGCGCCGGAGAAATAAAGCGGCCCCACCGTTTCGTCGTAGAATCGCGGTGACTACGTGATTTTGCATGTCGGATTGCGGGAATGCCCGGATGGGCGGTCGCAGCCGTTTCGGATAGTATGGATCGTCCAATCAATCCCATGACGATTCTCCTCATCACCTTTGTCGGCGGCCAACTGGTTCTCGGTGCGGCGGCCTTGCTTTATCTCGGTCGGCGTGCCCCGGCGCCGCAGGCTGCGCTATTCGTTCCCGCACCTCCATCGGCGTCTTCAGACCGCCGGATGCGGCCTCATGACCGACGCAAAGAGAAAGAGTCGGGCCTCGGGCTGATGACCGCGCGCGCCGAGCGCGCGGCCTGATCTCGCCCGCGGGAATTTTTCTTCGGTCGCGGTTCGAGCGCGGCCGAAGACCTCCGCGCCCGATCGCGGTGTCGCCGGACCGGAAGCGATTGCTCGCGTGCAGCGGGGTGCCGGCCGCGAGAACCACGAGCGAGTGAAAACTTTTGCGGTCGGGCGTGGTCGGGTCGTTGCCGGCGTCGTCGTCTCCCGGGAGGCCGCAGCGGGATTGCGCGGTCGATGCGCCAGACGGTTCGCGGCGATGCGCTCGACGGCCCCGGTCTTCCGCAAGAATGCACCGATGCCAGCGCGATCGGAGGGTCGCCGGAAAGCGGCGGCGGCCGAAGCGAACGCGTCGAAAGCAAGGACGGCGATCGTCGCCGCGTAGGCGGAGGGTTCGGGAACGCCGAGAACCGGTCCGAAAACCCGGAATTTTTTCCGGGCAGGCCAGCGCGCTTGCGCCCGCCCGCGCCGGGAGCGGAGCGCGCGCAAGCGCGCGGGTCTGCGGCGGGTTGATTTTCGGGCAGGCCCCGGGCGGGTCGGTAGGCTTCGGAAAGAATTCCCGTCCGGATTGATCGGAGCGGCGGCGACGCAGCGCCGCCGGCCCGAGCGTCATGCCGGCCGGAATCGCGGCGGTTGTGGCGGGTTCCGGAACGGGGTGAGCGCGCTGCCGGGGATCGGAAAATCTTGCGCGCTATCGCTGTGGAGCACCTGCGACGCGATGCGGGCGGCGGAGGCGTCGCCCGGTGAGATTTGCGACCGCCGCGACCCAAGTCTGCGCCCGGATGCGGATCGCCGTCCGGTTTGAGACGTTGAAATAGCCGGAGGCCGGCCCGGTCGCCGTAAGGCTGAAATCGGTATCGCGGGAGAGTTCCCGCGCGGCGAGCCGGAGGGCGGCTTTGCCGTCATCGGTCAGGGTGCGGAGACGGTGATTTTGGTCGAAGACCGGCGCGGAGAGGATTTCCGGAATCCGCGCGCGGATCGAACCGATTCCGGTCGACGGAATGTCGGCACCGAAACCGGTGCCGGGGCGGGAAGAAGTTTTTTCGGAGCCACGGGGCTAGAAAGTCGGCGGTAAGACCGGTTGGAAAAGGACGGTCAAAACAGGCAGTCTTCCAGTTCCCGTCCAAGATGAGACTAACGGGCCGCGGGGCAGGAACAGGTCGGTGTCACAGTCGTTTTCCGATGTTTATTTTTCCTTTTTATCTTTCTCTTTCGTCGGCGTTTGCCCGCGGGAGACAATGACCGGGAGAAAGAGGAAAGAAAAAGACCACGGACGACGAGGACGACTTTGACCCCGCCGTGGAGGCAGGAGCCTGCTTGCAGGCGCTTCGGCATGGGGCCGGCCGGCACGGGTGAAATCGCCCGCAGGCAGGCTCCTGTAAAAAGCAAGCGCGCCGGCCGACGCGAAAAAGATTCCAGGCGCTTCGGATGGGCTCCAATTCCGGTGCGAGGCAGGATCGCGCTTGCAGGCGATCCAGCATGTGGTCAGCCGGCGCGGGTGAAATCGCCGGCGAGCAGGCTTCTACAAGGCGCCTGTGTTCGTCTCATCTCGATAGCCAATTGGAATTACGTGCGGTTTCGAGCAGGTGTCGACGCCCGGAGATGCCTCGGCCGGATCAACCTACCCGCCGTTGCGGTGACGTTTCCGTCGCAAAGAAATCAAGCTGCATCAAGGGTCCCCCGGGGCCGCGAGGGATTTATTCGCCCGGCGCCGGCGTGAGCCCGGGCCGGTGGGCTCCGACGTTGTCCAGCTCAGCCCAGCGGGAAAGGCTGGCGAAGAGCACGCTCCAAGTGAAGAGCACGGCGGGATTTTGAAACACGAAATCGACTCCGGAGTGCAGGAAGACGAGGAGGCACCCGAGCGCGACCGCGAGTGAAACGGGATTGGTCCGGCAGCGGTGGCGATGAAATCGTGCCGCGCCCCAGCCCAGCATCGCGAGCACGGGCAACATCCCGACCAAGCCGAGTTCGATGGGAAATTCGAGCAGGTCGTTGTGCGCGTGCTCCCAATATTTCAGGCCGTGGGTCCCCGAAATATAGATCGCGGGATAATTTTGGGCGTAGAGGGGGAATCCGTATCGGAAGCAACCGGCGCCCCAGCCCAGAACCCAGCGGTCCCGGAGCATGTCAACCGAAGCGCGATTGGCGATGGCGCGGTCCTGCGCCACCGCCGTGGGGTTTGCCGCCAACGGGGCGAATTTTTTCCATACCTGTTCCGACCGAAGCGAGACGAGTCCGAAGCCGAGCGTGCCGACCAGAAGAATCCCCAGCGGCAGGAATTCACGGTGGTCTCCGCCCGATTTCCAGGGCCAAAATCTGCGCGCCACCAGAATGCCGCCGACGACGGCGACGAAAACAAACAGCATCAGGATGGAGGTGCGCGAATATGAGAGGACGACGGCCGCGCCGGTAATGACCGCCGCCAAAGTCCAGAGTCGCGCCGGCCAGATTTTCTCCAGCCCGCGATGGGCGCGTTGAGAGTGCCGCCAAGCCAGCCCGAAGCACAACGCCGCGCCGAGATACAGATACGGGCCGGCGTGATTGGGATAGATGAAACTGGCCATGAACGAGTCGTTGGCCGGCGGAAAGGACCAGAAAATCCTGCCGGTGCCGGAGAGTTTCTGCAGCACGCCGAGCACGGCGACGAGGGAGGCGTTGCCGGCCAGGACGGTGAAAAGCACGAGATAGCTGCGGCGACGCGAAAAGCCCGCCCACACCGTGCAGACGAGCAGCCAAAGCGAGGCGCCGACGACCAGCGCCCGCCACGGATTCGACCGCGAAAACGGCGCGTCGACCCCGGCGGGCAGCCCGGCCACCGCCCGGATCGGCTCAAGCCACCAGGCCGAGTCGTTGCTGACGAAGCGCCAGGCGGGATTGCCGCCCTGCACCGCCACATAGCCGAGCAAGACGAGCCCGGCCCAAAACACCGGGAACCGCCAAAGCCGCGCGATCGGTCTCGTGATGACGACCGGGTCGTTGGAAAAACCGCGAGCCCGGGCCCGGGGCAGGAGCACGAGCGCAAAACCGACGAGGGAAAATCCGAGACTGATCAACTGGCTCCAAACATCCACGGTGCCGAATGCCCACGGTAGAAAACACAGATGCACCGAAGTCAGAACGACGACGGTGACTTCCAGCGGATGGAGCGCCGGACGGCCCGGCATTCCTCCCTTTCCGGAGCCGGCGAATTCCGGGAACTGCGTTGAACGCGATGACGACGACATGGCGGCGGACGGGGTCGTCATCCCCGGTCCGCGTCGGACGCGGAGGCGCGCGAGCCGGAACCGGGCGTGCCGCGACCGGCGCCGTGCGGTTGCGGCCGGGGTAAAAAAGAAAAGGGAAGCGGCTTCACGCGCGCGAAAAAGGAGCGGGAGCCGGGCTTGCGGTCGAGGGCGTTTGCCTTGCGTGACAGGTTTGTAACCCGTCCGGCGCGGTTTACCGGGAATTCCGCTTGCCGCGAAAAGAGCGAACGCTTGTCTCCCGGACCTCATGTCGAATTTTCTGGCCCGAGTCCGCCTGGACGTTCCGGATCGCTTGATGGCGGCACTGGCGGTTGCGCTCGTGTTTGTGGTGTTTTTGACCGTCGACCAACTGCATTGGTGGCAGCTCAAACCGGATTATGCGTTTGGATGGCTGGTGCCGGTATTTGTGATCTACATCGTGGTCGAGCGATGGCCGACGCTGCGGTCGGTCCTGCGCGCGGGCGGTCCGAGCCCGCTGTCCCCGGCGCTGCGCGGGATGGTTTCCCTCGCGGCGGGCCTGGTCTTCGCGACGGGCCTTTTTCTGTTTTTGTTCGGGGCGTTCTACCGCGCGGGCTTCGGCGCGACGCAGCCCGGATCTCTCACCCTCGCCCTGGGTTTCGCGGGCGTGTTGCTGGGGATGATCTATTTCAACGCGCCGGACGGCAGCGTCGGCGGGAAACCTGCGTCAGGCGCCTGGGCGCTGGGGGCCGATGCCCGCCTGCGGGTGGTGGGGTTGTTTTTGTTTCCCGCGCTCATTTGGATCCTATCCGCGCCGCTCGTCTCGGCGGTGGAGAATGCCGTCAGTCTCTTTCTGCTCAGGAAGGTGGTCATAGTGGTTTTCGCCGTTTTCAATTTTCTGGGTTATCCGATGATTCAAGAGGGCAATGTGCTCATTCTCCCCGAGGGTCGGGTGGGGGTGGTGGACGCCTGCTCGGGGATTCGCTCGCTCACCGGTTGCCTCTTTGCCGGCGCGTTTCTGGCGGCGGTCTATCTGGACCGGCTGTGGAAGAAAATCCTGTTGATCGCCGCCGCGGTGGGTTTCGCGTTCTTCGCCAATCTGCTGCGCAGCTTGTTCCTGACCGCGTGGGCCTATGCCTACGGAAGCGGCGCGATCGAGGGGCCGATACACGATTGGACGGGTCTGGCCGTTTTGGGCGTCACCGTGGTCGGGCTGTTCGGACTGTTGCCGCTGTTCAAGCCCACCACCTGGCGTTGGCTCAGGTCCGGCCGGGCCGCCGTTGCAGCCGGCCCTGCTTAAGAGAATCGCGGGAAGGATCGGGGGCGACGCGGCCGCGGCGTAGTTTTACCTCCGCCGGGCGGGCGTCATCCAAAAGTCACCGAGATTTGCCTTGAGGCCCGTTTGAACCGGGGGATTCCTGTGACCTCCGAATCTATGGCGCAGACTTAAATTTATAAACTCATGAAACCGAGATTTCTCATTGTGTTGATCGCCGGCCTCTCGGCTTTGTGCCCTCTGCGGGCCGAGCCGAAGGAGGACGCGGCGAAAGCCGATGCGTTTGTCACCAGTGCCGCGCGCGATCTCAGATCGGCGGCGCTCTTCCTCTCCTTTCAAGCCGAGGACAACCCGCAACTGGCAACGCAAATCGTGGCGGCCGCTTTGGCGGCGGAGGCGCTCAAGGATCAATCCTTGGAAATCGTCGAGCAGATCATGAAGACGGTGCCGAAACGGCGGTTGGAGATTCTCCGGGCCGCGATTCTCGCGCGACCCGCGTTTGCGGTCCTTTTCACGGAACTGGCGTTGACGCTCTCACCTCCGGCCCAGGCGGCGGAGATCGTGAAGGTCGCGACCGAAGCCGCGCCGAAGGAGTTCCACGCTGCGATCGCGGCTCTTCCCGACAAGGTCGTTCGCTTTGACGACGCGCCCTCGCAGGCCCAGCCCGTTCCTCCCGCCGCGAACCCGTTCCCGTTGCAACCCGTGCGCCCGGATCTCGTCAGTCCGTCAAGCGGAGTCAGGTCCGGCGTCGGCTCGGTTCCTCCCGGCACGCCTCCGCCCCCGACCGCCGCAAATCCCGGCGTGGTCAAACCGGCCGGCTGAACCTTGTCCTCGTTTACCGGGGATTGTTTATCTCGAACCAGGGCATACCGGTGAATCAAGGGTCGTCTGCAGCGGTTCCGATTGTGTGGCGCGCCTTGGCGGTGCTTTCGGTTTTCGCGCCCGGTCTTTTTCTATCGGCGCTCCCGGGCCACGCGCAGGCGGAGATTCCCGTGCTCCGGAGCGGCGCGGCGGACGGCGATGCGGAAGCGATAAATTCCCTCGGGCTCGCCTACGCCGCCGGCCGGGGTGTGCCGCAGGATTTCGCGCGTGCGCTCTCTCTTTATCAACAGGCGGCGGACAGGGGGCTCGCCGCCGCGTGGTTCAGCCTCGGCATGGCCCACGAGCTCGGCCAAGGCGTGCCGGCCGATACCGCCGATGCCTTCAAGTTCTATCTGAAGGCCGCAGAGCGCGGTTTCCCGGCGGCGCAGTTCAACGCCGGCAACATGTATGCGAACGGTATCGGTGTGAAACAGGATCTCAACGAAGCCGTCCTCTGGTTCAAGCAGGCTGGCGAGGCCGGCGTGCCCGAGGCGCAGTTCAACCTCGGTTTGGCCTACGAGCTGGGCCGGGGCGTTCGCCAGGACGAGGGGCTCGCGATGCGCTGGTATCGTCGGGCTTCGCAGAAGGGCAATGCGCGGGGGCAGTATAATCTCGCGCTGATGATGGAGGAGGGCAGGGGAGCCCCGGCGGATCCGTCGGGCGCTATGGAGCTGTATCGGTTGTCCGCCGCGCAAAATTTCGGTCCCGCGCAAAACAACCTCGGCATCCTGCTGGCCGAGGGCCGCGGCACGGCGGTCAATTTTGTGGAGGCCTTTGCATGGCTTTCGGTCGCGGCGGACAACGGCGTCGCGTCCGACGTGCTGGCGTTGGTCGCCGGGCAGCTTTCGCCGGCCGGAAAAACGGAGGCCCAGGCGGCCCTCGCTTTGCTGCGTGTGCGCTTGGGAGGAAAGGAACGCGCGTCGACCGCGCCGGAGGTCGCCGCGACGGCGCCGGCTCCGCAGGCCGCGCCTGCGGCCGACGCTCCCGCCGGCATCGCCGCGAGAATCGAGTCGATGAAAGCACGTATGGCACTTTCGGCGGCGGAACTCGAACGCGTCCGCGCGGACAACGTCCGGCTTCTCGCGGACGCGCGCGCCGCCGAGATCACCCGCGCCGATTTGGAGCGGCGTCTCGCGGGTGCCGAATCCGCCGCTCGTTCAGCGGTGCTCACGACATCGGCGGTCGAGGCTGCCGATTCCACGCTCGTGGCCAGCAATCTCGACATCGAAAAACTCGCCGGGCTTTACCCGCGCGTCGCCGGTCTGGTCGCCGAGAACGCGAGGCTGAACCGGGAGATGAACCAATCCGCGCTCGAAACGACGAACCTCGGCGCCCAACTGCGGCTGCTCCGGCGCCAAGCGGCGGCGACCGCGACTGCGGCCTCACCGCCCGCTCCCGCCGAAAATACGGCGGAGCTCACGCGTCGCATCGCCTTATTGCGCCGCACCATTGACAGGTTGGCGGAAGAGCTCCGGCAAAACGCGGACCGCGTCTTTGAGATCGCCCGTCTGCAGCAGGAGAACGACCGGCTGCGTTCGGCACAGGTCGCCGTGCCCTGATCGGGAGAAATGCGGGTGAGAGGCGGGAGGTGGGGGCGAGAGATGGGAGATGGGTGGAAATCCGAACGGATGGGTCCACCTGCGATCAATCTGCGGGTCTGCGGGGATTCCGGGGAGTGTGTTCTCTGCCTTGGACTCTCGACTGCAGCCTTCCCGCCTATTTCTAGCGGCGTTCATTGATGAAAAGAACGACGGCCTTTTGCAGGAGCCTGCTTGCAGGCGATTTTCCCTGCGCCGACCTGCCGCGTTGTGAATCGCCTGCAAGCAGGCTCCTACCTCGGACTGAATCTTCGCCGGTCGGGATGGAAGCTCCGGCTCGCCTTTCGGCGGGACGATGCAAATCTCGTTCCGGTCGCCGGCGCGGCTCCGGCCGAAGGGAAATTTTCCGGCCATGCATGCGCGCGGTGCCGGCCTGGCGGATGGCGACCGCCGGACGCGCGGGGGAAAAACTCAGCCGAAGAGGCGGGCGGGGAAATCGCCCACACCGGGCATCGGACCGCGGCGCGCGTCGAGCTTCGGCTCGATGGACGCGGCCCATACGCGCAAATCCGGCGCGCTCTCTTGCACTTGGTTCAGCCCCGGGGCGCTCACCAGAAAACTCACGAGCGAAATGTCGGAGGCTCCCGTGCGCCGCACAAGGCTGATCGCGAGGCTGGCCGAGGCGCCCGTCGCCACGATGGGGTCGAACACGATCACCCGCGCGTCGCGCAGCGCGGGGGCGTTGGACAGGTGCAGGCGCGGGTCCGGCGTCTGGCCGGAGGCCGACACGTCGTAGCTGATCGTGCCGACCAGCAGATCCGGAAAAAATTCCACCATGCGGTGGGCCAGCCCGAGACCGCTGCGCCCTACCGCGAGAAACACGATCGGCTTGGCGATCACGTGGCCCAATTCGGTCTGGCCCGCCACCGCCACGGTTTCCGCCCGGGTCGGCAGCGACCGGGTCGCCTCCATCACGAGCGCGACGAGCAGTTGGTTGCTGAACGTGCGAAACTGATGCGGCGGCGTCTGCTTGTTCCGCAGCATCGTGAGGGCGTGTTGCGCCACCGGGTGCTCCACGACCGTAACCATCTTGGCGGACGGCAAAGTTGCTCCGCTCGCGGAATGCTTCACCGCTTCGGGCACGGACGCGCTCCGGGGTTTGATCCCGTCGGGCTGGTCGGTCGTGGTGGAGGGAGTGATCAACGGTGTGGATGAATCTGACTGCGGACGAAGCTCGGTCGAAAAAGCGGTGGCGGGCCGGGTCGTGATTGAAAAGGGCGCTACCGTTGTTGGATCGAAAGTTTTGAGTCAAGTTGCCGTTTGCAATGCGGCTGGTTGTCACCTGATAGAAGACTGTTCGTCACAATTGCACGGCGCGGGGGCGATCGTCCTCGCGGCCCGGCGAGAGGGCGACTTGGCGCAAGCACTGCGGCCGGGAGGTTTTCAACCGCAACGTTTTCGAGTGCAGGGGAGTGGTTGGTCCCCTCCGCGTCGGTCGCAATTGTTACGGTTAGATTCCGAACGCGTTAAGTTGCGCGTTGCCGGCGTCTGCCTCCTTGACCACGCGTAAGAAAATGGAAATCCACTCCATCCCGCACCCTTATGAGACCGCGATTTTCCTTTTTTCGCTTCCTCGCCCACTTGTCTGCCTTCGCTCTGGTTCTCACCGTCGTGACGCGGAGTTTTGCGGCGGACGCACCTGAAGCGGGCGCGGCCGTGGCGGCGGGCGAAGCTTCGCGATTCACCGAGACCCAGCGCGAATACATCCACAGCTATATCCTACAGAACCTGCCGGATTTTCCGCGTGAAGTCGCGGTGGTCACTGTCGAGCGGTTCCTTTCCGAGCTGCAACGCCGTTCCCCCGGCGAATTTGACCGCCTGCTCTCGCCGGATTTTCCCCTGCGCAAATATCGCTCGTTGCTCTTTCAATTGATCGGCGCGCAGCTCACCGGCCCGGCGCAGGTCGCCCTGCGCGAGGAGGTCGCGCGCAAACGATTGGAGGCGATCCTGGAGAGTCAGGCCGTGGGCAAGGTCGTGGGCGCACTGGATGCGGCGACGGCCCTCGCGAAAATCAAGGCCATGGCCCCGGTGCATCCGCGCCGGCTCGTCGAGGGCCGGATGGATGACGACGAGGTCGAGTTGCTCCTCAGGAAGGACCGTGAAGCCGGCGCCGCGCCCGCCCCGGCCAAGCCCAAGGTGCTCACCGCCGCCGATATCGTCGCCGAGTTCGGCCGCCGCAACCAGGAGGGCGCGGCGTGGCAGAAACTGCGCGCGCTCACCATCCACAGCCGGTTGCAGACGGCCGCCGGCGAGGAGCTGGAGGTGTTTTTGCTCCGCATGCGACCCGACCGCTTTCGCATGACGATCGTGGCCGCCGGGGCCACTCGCTTCGTTATTTCCTACGACGGGGCGAAATACTGGCAGCAGGCCCCGGGGCGGCCGGCGCAGGAGATTCCCGCCAAGACCGTCGGCGCGAGCCGCTACCTCAGCGAGTTCGTCGATCCGCTGGTCGCCGATTCCGGCGTGGGTTTCGAGCGCCTGCCCGACGGCGCCGACGGCGCCGCGAAAACCTACCGGCTCTCCGTGCGCCGCGCGGACGGGTCGACTTATGTGGCTTGGATCGACCAGGAGACGTTCCGCCAGATCGGGCGCGAGACCGAGGACAAACAGATTATCCGCTACTCGGATTTCCGCATGGTGGGCGGCATCGCCCTGGCCTTTCGCGAAGAGTCCACAGATGCGAAAGGCGGCAAGGCCGTGCTCACCCTCGTCCGCGCCACGCCCGATGCCGGTTTGATCCAAGCCCTCTTCGAACCGGCGGGCGCGGGCGCGCCGGATTACTTCGCCCTCGAGCGGATGCTCGCCGGAGCGACCCCGATCCCTGCCAAATGAACGCCCCTTCCCGTCGCCCGCCCGCACCGCACCCGCGCGGATTCCGCCGCTCCGAGCGCGGCGCGGTCGGACGCATTTTGCTCTTCGTCGCCGCGGGCCTGTTCGCGCTCTACCTCGCGGGGGCGACGGCCGGCTACCTCTTTGTGCGCTATGTCCGGAAAAACGAGAACATCGGCTTCGTCGATGTGGCCCTCCTGCGCTGGCGCGAGGTCCGCCGCGGGATGGCCGCGCAACAGTTCGCCAAGGCCAAGGTCGAGTGGGACGCCGCCAATTACCAGATCGCGTTCCTCTCGTATAATTTCGGCGTCAACAACGACCCCGACAACATCCCCGGCCGCTTGATGGCCGCCCAGTTTCTGCAAGCCGCCGGCTCGAATTCCATGGCGCTCACCACGCTGGAGGACGGTCTCGCGCGCGCGCCGGACGATCCGCGGTTGATCGAGCGCACCTTCACGCTGCTCAACACCACCGGCCGCGAGCAACGCGCGCTCGAGTTGCTCGCCCGGCGGCCCGCCTCGGCGTGGTCGGGGCCCAACGGCCCGGCGCTGCGCACCTACGAGCTCGAGGCCACGACCAATCTGGGCGACGTGGCCGCGGCGAGAAAGCTCCTCGATCAACACCCCGAGTTGCTGAAACTCCCCCGCGCCACGCCGACGGTCGCCCGCGTGTATTGGGAGGCCAAGGAACGGCTCCGGGCTATCAACCTGCTGACGGCCTACGTGGGCACCCGGCCCGAGGGCCTGGAGGCTTACACGCAACTGGTGCAGTGGCAGCTTTCCGCCGAGATGGGCGACGAGGCCGTGGCCACCGCCGGCCTCGCGCTGGAAAAATTCCCCGGAGAAATCGCCGCGCGGGTGCTGCGACTGGAAGCGCTCGGCGTCCGCGAGAACCTCGGCCCCGCATGGGTCGCCGCTGTCGGCGCCTATTTCAAGGATTTCGGCGCGCGGCCGGAGGCGATCACGCAGTTGGCCGCGCTGGCGGGCCGCCGGGGCTGGGTGGACCTCGCCCGCGCGCTGTATGAGCTGGGCGCGCTGCACCAGCAGAATCTCAGCATCCTCGGCTTTTGTTACGGCGACGCCCTGCTGCGGCAGGGGCGTTTCCGCGAGGTGCAGGCGGTGTTGACGCAGATCGAGAGCCAGGCGGTCGAGGGCAGCGCGCCCTTTCTGGCGCAGTTGCGGAACCGGCAGGTGATCGCGGCGGCGGCGCTCGGCGACGCGGCGGCGGTGCGCGACTCGGCGCGGCGGCTGGCTTCGGTGTTGCGCAGCGACCCGGAAGGCATGGAGGCCACGCGGCGGAATTTTCAACGCTCCGGCTTGGTCGCGGCGGCTGCGGAGCTGACGGGCCGGCCCCCGGCCGCCCGCCCGGCCGTGCCCGCCAACAAGTAGGTCCTCGCCCTCGACGCGTTCTGCGGCTAGCCCTTGCGGGGCTGGTAAAATAATCGGCTCAAGCCCCCGGTCTTACGGCTTCACTGTAGAACAGACCGGTGGTCGGTTTCCGACTCTACGCGAAGCCCGACCGGCGGTCGGGCCTACGGTCGCGGCCCTGTAGAACCGACCGGTGGTCGGTTTCCGACTCTGCGCGAAGCCCGACCGGCGGTCGGGCCTACCTTCGCAAAGCCCGAGCGGTTTCGGTGTCTGACGGTCGCGGCCCTGTAGAACCGACCGGTGGTC
>Ga0105048_10011808_pt1 | contig 13751 bp, 12 predicted proteins | sample MAT05_FD_78382 | JGI IMG/M metagenome (GOLD analysis project Ga0105048, IMG submission 78382) | Freshwater microbial communities from Lake Fryxell liftoff mats and glacier meltwater in Antarctica - MAT-05 | ecosystem: Environmental > Aquatic > Freshwater > Ice > Liftoff microbial mat | place...
GGCGGCTATGGGATGACTGTGATATCAGATCATGAACGAAAACGGACTCACCCGGCGGGGATTCATCGGCACGACCGGCGCGTTTGCGGGCGGGGCCGGCCTGCTGCAATCGCTCTACGCCCAGACCCGGCCGGCCGGCCAAGACGATCAACCCGCCATCGGCTCGACCGCGCTTGCTCCCGGTCAGCCCGGGAAAAATTACACCCCGGTCATCACGCCCAACGGCAGCAGCCTGCCGTGGAAAATCGTCGATGGAGTGAAGGTCTTTCATTTCATCGCCGGGGAGGTCCGACACGAGTTCGCCCCCGGTCTGGTCGCCAATTGCTGGGGCTACGACGGCAGCGTCCACGGCGCGACCATCGAGGCGGTGGAGGGCGACCGCGTCCGCTTCTACGTGACCAATCGGCTCAGCGCACAGACCACCATCCACTGGCACGGGCTGTTCCTGCCCAGTGGCATGGACGGCGTCGGCGGGCTCAGCCAGGCATCCATTGAGCCGGGTGAAACCTTCAGATACGAGTTCACCCTCAAGCAGCATGGCACATCCATGTATCATCCCCACCATGATGAAATGACCCAGATGGGCATGGGGATGATGGGGATGTTCATCGTCCACCCGCGCCACCCCGGGGGCCCGCTGCCGGATCACGATTTCGCGATCTTGCTCAGCGAATGGGACATCACTCCGGGGACTTCGCGCCCGAACCCGAATGCGATGAGCGGCTTCAACGTCCTTACCATGAATGCCAGATGTTTCCCCGGCACTGCGCCGCTGGTGGTGAAACAGGACGCCTTGGTCCGCATCCGGCTCGGCAACCTCAGCGCGATGGATCACCACCCGATCCACCTTCACGGCCACCGGTTTTTCGTCACGGAAACCGATGGCGGCCGGATTGCCCCCGCCGCCCGCCATCCGGAAACCACTGTCCTGGTCGCCGTCGGCCAGACCCGCACCCTCGAGTTCATCGCCGATGCCCCGGGCGATTGGGCGATGCACTGCCATATGACCCACCATGTCATGAACCAGATGGGCCACGACGCGCCGAACGTCATCGGCATGAAACCCGGCGACCTCGACAAGCAGATCCGCACGCTCGTCCCCGGCTACATGACCATGGGCCAGGACGGCATGGGTGGCATGGACATGGGCATGCCGGTGCCGAGGAACAGCATCCCCATGGTCGGTGCGCGCGGCCCTTTCGGGGAAATCAGCATGGGCGGCATGTTCACGATGCTGAAAGTCCGTCCCAATCCCGCCGACTACCCGGAAGACGGGGGATGGTACAAAAACCCCGGAGGCGAAGTTGCATCAATCGCCCCGGAAGAGGATCTGAGAAGGGACGGGATCGATGTGTCAGGGTGACTTGTCGATTCAATCCGAAGCGAAACGTCACCCGGCGCATTGCCCCGGGAAGATGGAGATCAGGGCCGGGTTCAAATCTTGTATCGGGGGTGCTAAACCTCTCTTCTGATCTCACGCACGGCTGCCCTGATGATGGGCAGCAAGGCCTCCGCCGCAGAACCACGCCCTCCCCCCAGTGCTGCGAGAAAACCGATTTCACGGCGCATAGTCGGCCCGGTGATCGGGCGGGTGATCCACCCGTCCGGCTCCACGCCCCACAAGGCGGAGGCTGGTAGGATGGCCGAGCCGCCCCAGCTTTTTGCCGCACCCAACATGGATGGCAAGGCTCCCACTTCCAGGGAAAAAACAGGTGTGCGGCGGGCCTTGGCCCAGGCGGCAAGGATCAGGGTCCGCGTGCCATAGCCCGGTGGAGGCACGATGACGGGACGCCTGGCGAGTTCAGCGACTGTGACCGAGGGTAGCAGCGCCAGCGGACTTCCCGAGGGTAAAACCGCCACGAGTTCCTCGGAGAACAACAGCTCGCCCGTGAGTTTCAGCGATGTACCGAGGCACCCGATACCCACGTCGATAGACCCCTGCGCCAGCTCCTTTGCCATCTCATCCACCGTCATTTCCAAAACCGTTACGCGGATTTCCGGATGGGCCTGGTGAAACTTCGGCAATGCCAGCGGCAGCAAACCCTGGGCAAGGACGGGCAGCACTGCAACCGAGAGCGAGCCGCGGCGCAGGCTGCTCAAATCATCCAGCGAACGCCGCAACGCTGACATGTCCCCGATCACCCTCCGCGAGTATTGCAGCACCAGCTCGCCCGCTTGGGTCAGGCGCCACTCGCGCTTCCCCCGCGTCAGGAGAGCCACGCCCAGCTCTTTTTCAAGCTGGGCGATCTGCTGCGAGAGCGTGGGCTGGGTCAGCCCGATTTTCGCAGCGGCGCGGGTAAAGCTTCCGGCTTCTGAAACGGCCTGGAAATAGCGCAGGTGCCGGAGCTCCACGCCGTCATTGATGATTGATGGCATCTATTCCTCCCATAGGCGGTAGCAAAGCAGGATTGGTACCCACCCTGCTATTTTCTTCAACGACTCCTCAATCCTATGCACTCGACCAATCTAAGCCGCCGTAGCTTCACCAAATTCGCCGGGGCTGCTGCCGCAGGCCTCGCCCTTCCTACAAATGCCTTTGCCGCAGGCAAGCGCGATGACGAGCTAAACATCCTCTGCTGGGAGGGCTACAACAGCGACAACGTCCTCAATCCTTTCCGCAAGCTGCACAAGGGCATCAAGCTCAAGGCCGAGTCCGGCACCGATGACCCCAGCATGATCAACAAGCTCCGTGCCGGTGAAATCAAGGTCTGGGATCTTATCAACCTCAACCAATGCTGGGCGCGCCAGCAAATGTGGGGCGAAAAACTCATCAAGCCCCTCGATAAGGAGCGCTTCATGCCCTACCTCGAAAAAATGATGCCCATGTTCTACAACAAGGAGATGGGCATCAATCCCTTCGCCCTCTCGCCGGATGGCAAGGAACTCATCGGCATGATGCAGCGTTTCGGCCCCATGAATTTCGTGGTCAACAGCAAGAAAATCTCCAAGAAACTCGCAGAGGACGAGGGTCTCCCGATGTTTCTTGATCCGAAAATGAAAGGCAAATTCGGCCTGCTCGCATGGGACAACTGGAACGTCCTCCACATGTGCGTGGCCTCCGGTTTCACGCCTTACAAGGTCCACACCCCCGAGGAAATCGAGACATTCAAAAAGACTGCGAAGACCCTGTTCACCAACGCAAAAATGATCAGTGCGGATCCCGCCCAACTCAACCAAGCCCTGATCAACGGCGAGATCGATGCCATTTTCAGCGGCGGTGTTTACACCTGCTCCGTCGCCCGGGCCGAGGGCTACAACGAGGTTCTGCACATCTCCCCGCTCAAAGGGCCGATGGACGGAAAAGGATCCATCCAATGGTTCGAAGTCACCTCCGTGGTCAACAATCCGAACGTCAGCCCGCTGGCGGAAAAGTTCCTCGAATACGTCCAGAAGCCCGAGATCTGCCACACGGTTGCCATGGCGGAGGCATCCCACAATCCCGTTAGCCAGATGTCGCAGCCGGAAGTTTTCGCCAAGTTCACCAAGGAGGAGCTCAGTTGCTTCCAGTATGATACCCTCGAAGAGGAAATGAACCGCAGCGCCGATTACGAGACGATCCCGGACAACGACGTGCTCACCGCGATCTATAACGAGGCCAAGCGGTCCCGCGGTTGATCGCCGGGCTGGAATTCCCGAACCGGATCCGAGAGACCTGCTGCTTCTTTGCGGGTCGAAAGGGTGGTTCGCAATCGCTCCCTGTAGTTATGCTCCTTTCCACCGCCCCGCCCATCATGGAAGTGTCGGGCGTTACCAAACGCTTCGACAGGTTCACCGCAGTGGATGACGTCACCTTTGAGATCCATGACGGGGAGTTCTTCACCCTTGTGGGACCCAGCGGAAGCGGGAAAACCACGCTTCTCAGGATGCTGGTGGGGATGGAAAAGCCAAGCAGCGGGGAACTGCGTCTGCGGGGCAAAAGGATCAACGACCTGTCTCCCAACAAGCGCCCCACCTGCATGGTCTTCCAATCGCTCGCCCTGTTCCCGCACATGACTGTGGGGCAGAATGTGGAGTTCCCGATGACCATCCGTGGCGTTTCAGGTGGTGATCGCCGCACCCGCTCCTGGGAATTGCTCAATCTCCTGCACCTTAATCCTGAGCAATACTATCGGAAAAACGTCACCCAGTGCTCCGGCGGGGAGCGGCAGCGCGTCGCCCTTGCCCGTGCCCTCGCGTATGATCCGGACATCCTGTTTTTCGATGAACCCCTCTCCGCCATCGATGCGCAGCTCCGCAAGGTTCTCCAAAAGGAACTCAAGGACATCCAGCGGCGGACAAAAAAAACCTTCTGCTATGTGACCCACTCGTTGGAAGAGGCGATGGTCATGAGTGACCGTGTGGCCATCCTGCGCAAGGGTTCCATCGAGCAGATCGCCACTCCGGATGAGATCTACGCCTCGCCGAAAAATGCTTTTGTCGCGGAGTTCATGGGCGAGGTGAACCTGCTTTCCATCACCATCCCGGGTGATGGCGTGGCGCATTGGCACACCGGGCGCAATGCCATGCCGCCGATCACGGTCAAGATCCCCGCTTCCGCCGTTCCGGTGGAGGATGGAGCCGCCCGCAAGCTGCTCATCCGTCCCGAGTCGCTGCGGTTCATCGCTCCCGGCGAGGCTGCGGATAACAGCGTGCCCGTCCGCATCCTCAACGAGTTTTCATTGGGATCGCGCATCCAGTATCACGTCGGGGTGGCTGCTGACTGCACCCTCATCGTGGAGCGCCTCCGTGAGGAGCGAACCACCGCTACCGAGGCCGTCCTCGGCTGGGATACCCGCGATAGCCAGGTCCTCGAATCATGAGCACTTCCCTCCCACTGAAACTCCGCACACTCGCTCCCGGCCTTCGCGGGTTCCTGTCGTCCACGCCATTTCTCCTGCTCATGCTCTTCGGCTTTGTCGCGCCGCTCGTTTGCGTGGTGTGGTTCGGCCTGATGCCTCCCAGGACTTTTGAGGTCGCACAGATGCCCACCTTGGAGAATTACCGCACGATCTTCGGCCAGACCTACTTCAAGTCCATCCTTTGGTCTCTCGGGCTGGCGGTTGCGACAGTGATGATCCTGCTGGTGGTTTGTTACCCGCTGGCCTTTGCCATTGCCAAGATCTTCAAGGGGGGCGGCTATTTCGTCACCTATGCCATCGTTACCTCACTCTTTGTATCGGAAAACATCCGCCTGTTCGGTTGGGTCATCGGCTTCATGAAAAACGGCGTTGTGGGTGGCACCCTTGCCAGGTATTTCGAGATTGATATCGATTCCCTGCTCTACAATATCCCGGTCATCATCCTCGGGATGGTCTATGTATATCTTCCCTTCATGCTCTTCCCGCTGGTGTTAGGCCTGAAGATGGTGCCTGACCAGGTGCGTGAAGCCGCATTCGATCTGGGAGCCAGCCGCTGGCAGGTCTTCAGGAAGATCGATCTCCCGCTCTCCATGCCAGGCGTGATGATCGGATCGCTGTTGGTATTCGTGCTCTCCATCGGCGCCATCTCGGAAGCCAAGATACTCGGCGGGCAGAAAGTCGTGACCATCGCATCGGACATCGAGTCCGAGTTCACCTACGCCCAGAATTGGCCGCTTGGCTCCGCGCTCTCCACGCTGTTCATCGCACTCACCACCATCGTCGTCTTCTCCGTTCTCGGACGCTTCGATCTGGAAAAACTGCTGGGCAAGAAATCTTCCTGACATCGCAATGATCGTTTCCCGCACCCAGAAAGCCGGTTTCAGCCTCTATGCGGGACTGCTGTTGCTTGTTTTCTATTTTCCGATCTTCTGCATCATCGTCGCCTCCCTGTCGGAGAAGCGCTTTTTCTCATTTCCCTATCCCTCGGAGGCTTTGACCACCAAGTGGTATGAAAGTGCGCTGGAATCCGCGCAGGTTGCTGACTTTGTGGTCGTCAGCCTCAAGATCGCGGGCCTCACCGCGCTTTTCTCTGTGGTCATCGGTTTCTTCGCCGCGCTCGCCTATGCCCGGCACCGTTGGCGTGGCCGCAAGACCTTTCAGCGGCTCGTTCTGCTGCCGCTTTTTTTCCCCCAGTCCGTCCTCGGCCTCGCGCTGCTGATGTGGTACAACCTGCTTCACATCACGCCCACCTGGTGGACGGCTGTCATCGCGCATACCGTGTGGATCGCGCCGATCACCACACTGGTCATTTCCATCCAAGCCTACGGCCTTGACGAATCGCTGGAGGAAGCAGCCGGCGATATGGGAGCCAGCCGGTTTCAGATCTTGCGGAAGATCACCCTGCCGCTGCTCATGCCCGGCATGGTCAGCGCGACCTGCTTTGCCATCCTCCTTTCCTGGGGAAACTTCGCCCTCTCGCTCTTCACCACCGGTGCGGACAGTTCGCTGCCCGAGTGGCTCTATGCGCGCATGACCACCGGCTACCAGCCATTGGTGCCTGCCGTGGGTGTCCTTTCCGTCATCGTAGCCGTGATCCTGGTTCTGATCCTTTTCGGCATCATCGCCTGGACGAACCGAAATGCCCGCCGCCCGGCACCCGATCATTGACCAATTTCCATGTCCGCATCCCTGAAATACAAATCCGTCATCGTCACCGGTGGAAGCAAAGGCATAGGCAAGGGCATTGCCCGGGTCTTTGCGGGCCATGGTGCCAAGGTTCTCGTCGTCAGCCGCACTGCCGGTGAGGGCGAGGCTGCCGTTGCCGAATTCATCGCCGCAGGTGGAACCGCCGCGTTTTGCCAAGCCGATGTCACCCTCCGCGCCGACTGTGAAAGAATGGCTGAAACCGCCGTGCGACTCCACGGCGGAATTGACGTGCTCTGCGCCAATGCCGGGGCCTTTCCCTCGCTGCGGTTTTCGGAAATGACCGAAGACGCATGGGACGGCATCTTCGCGACCAACGTAAAAAGCATGTTTTTGACCATCCGGGCCTGCCTTCCCCATCTGAAGGCAAGCACCGCCCCCCGCATCGTTGTCACATCGTCCATCACAGGGCCCACAACCGGCTTTCCGGGTTGGTCGCACTATGGCGCCACCAAGGCGGCACAAACCGGTTTCATCCGCACGGCGGCCATCGAGTTCGCCAAGGATAACATCACCATCAATGCGGTGCTGCCGGGCAACATCATCACGGAAGCCCTCGTGGACATGGGGCCGGAATACATAGCCGCCACCGCAGCCAGCATCCCGCTTGGCAAGCTGGGAAGCGTGGATGACATCGGGCACGCCGCCGCATTTCTCGCTTCCGCAGAAGCCGGTTACATCACCGGCCACTCGCTTGTCGTTGATGGCGGGCAGATTTTGCCGGAATCACCAGCCGCCCTATCCTGATGAAATCCAACTGGCGCACCGCCTACCGCTCGTTTTACTATGACACGATGCCGGATGATCTTCCGGACATCCGGCTTGATCCCGCGACCACCGCGCTCCTGGTGATCGATCTCCAGGTCTGTTACCTGCCGGACTCTCCCGGGGAAGACCTCACCGAATGGAACCGTTGGGCGCCTTTCCGCCAACGGCTCGCCGGGACTGTTTTGCCTAACACTTGCGCCCTCCTTGAAAAATTCCGCGAACTCGGCGGGGAAGTCATCTTTGCCCGCATCGCCTGCATCACGGCGGATGGCCGCGACCGTTCCCTCAGCCACGCCCGCCCGGGATTCAACAATCTCCTGCTTCCGCTCCACTCCGGGGATTCCCGGATCCTGCCGCAGGTCGCCCCGCTGCCCCATGAAATCGTCATCACCAAGACCACCGATAGCGCACTGACCGGCACCGGTCTCCGCCTTCTTCTCGCGAATCTCGGCATCCGCGACGTCGTCGCCTGCGGCATATTCACCGATCAATGCGTGGCCAGCACGGTGCGCTCCCTCGCGGATGAGAGTTTCAACGTGATCGTCGTGGACGATGCCTGCGCCGCCGCCACGGAAGAACTCCATCGCGCCGAACTCACCATCATCAATAACATTTACTGCCAGGTGCTCACCACCGGAGAAACCCTCACCGCCCTGACATCCAACTGAAATTTCCATGTCCCCGCTCATCTCATCCCTCGTCCACGCAGATAAATCCGCTGTGCTTGCGGATTCCGCCCGTTTTTGGAACCCTGACAAGGTCCATGCCTGGGCGGCGCGTGGTGTCGATCTCGTGATCGGCCGCCGCGAGGGCTATCACCTCTATGACATGGGCGGGCGGCGGCTCATCGACCTTCACCTCAACGGCGGCACCTACAACCTCGGCCACCGCAATCCCGAGATCATCGCCGAGCTGAAGGAGGCGCTTGATCACTTCGATATGGGGAATCACCATTTCCCGGCGGTCGGGCGTGCTGCGCTTGCCAAGGTCCTTGTTGAAAATTCACCGCCCAACATGCGCTACGCGATCTTCGCAAGTGGTGGCGGGGAGGCCATCGATATCGCCCTCAAGTGCGCCCGCTACGGCACCAGGCGCAAGAAGATCGTTTCCATCCGGCACGCCTACCATGGTCACACAGGGCTTGCCCTCGGCACCGCCGCAGACCGCTATGCAAAACAGTTCCTCAGCGACGGCCACCCGGCGGAGTATGCCAAAGTCCCGTTCAATGATCTCGCCGCGATGGAGGCCGCACTCTCCGCCGGTGATGCCGCCTGCGTCATCATGGAAACCATCCCCGCCACCTACGGTTTCCCCATGCCGGAGGATGGCTACCTGCCCGCCGTCAAGGCACTGTGCGTGAAATATGGCAGCCTCTACATCGCGGATGAAGTCCAGACGGGCCTCATGCGTTGCGGCGGTGGAGACCTCTGGGGGATCACCGGCTACGGCGTCACGCCAGACATCATCGTCACCGGCAAGGGTCTCAGCGGCGGCCTCTATCCTATCGCTGCCGCCATCGTCAACGAGCAGGCCGGCGGCTGGCTCAGCGAGGATGGCTGGGGTCATATTTCCACCTTCGGCGGCGCGGAGCTGGGTTGCGTCGCCGCGCTCAAAACATTGGAAATCACCCTCCGCCCGGAGACCGTTGCGAACGTCGAGCAAATCGCCACCCGCCTGCGCAGCGGACTCGAGGAGATCAAGGCCCGCCATGACGGCTACTTCACCGGCATCCGCCAGCGCGGCGTTATTTTCGGCCTGGAATTCGGCACCCACCCGCAAGGGGCGAAGCAGGTCATGCGCGGACTCTATCAGAACGGCATCTGGGCCATCTTTTCGCAGCTTGATCAAAGCGTCCTCCAGTTCAAGCCCGGCCTCCTCCTCACCCCGGCCGATTGTGATGAAATCCTCACCCGCACGGCAGATGGCATCGCCGCTGCTGCGCAGCATGGGAGCGCGGATTTCATTGCACCCGCCCGCGTTCCCGCCGTGAATCATCAGTAGAAACAGATGCCAGTCGCCCAATCCATTTCCCCTGCAGAATTCGCGGCTCTCTCCACGCCCCGGCAATTGCGCCGTGTCCAGCAGCTCGCACACCGGGCACCGGCCCTCTACGGGCTTCCGTCGGACTCCGAAATCAGCCTGCTCAACTATTCGGAAAACGCCACCTATCTGGTGCGCCCGCCCGGCCGTCCTCCGCTTGTCCTCCGCATCAACCGCCCCGGCTACCACCCGCGCAGCCACATCGCCAGCGAACTGGAATGGGTGCGCGCGCTCTGCCGGGACACCCCGGTGAAAACCGCCGCTCCCATTGCCGGGCGCGATGGTGAATTCATCCAGCACATCTGGCATCCCTGTGTGCCGGAACCCCGGAACTGCGTGCTGATGAGCTTCCTCCCGGGCACTGAGCCGGATGATTCGAACCGCATGGCCGCATTCGCCCTGTTGGGTGAAACCACCGCCCGTCTCCATCTCCATGCCGCCTCATGGAAGCCTGCCACCGCCGTGAAGCGCCACCGGTGGGACTTCGATGCCATGCTCGGCCCGCGTCCGCTTTGGGGGAAATGGCAGCACGGCCTTGGCATGACCCCTGCGAAAAAGCGCCACCTCAGCCGCCTCGTCACCGCGCTGCGCCCGAAGGTCGAGGCCATCGGCGAGACCCGCCCACGGTTCGGCCTCATCCATGCCGATCTCCGCGCCGCAAACATCCTCGTCCACCAAGGGGAGGTCTCCGTCATCGATTTTGACGACTGCGGTTTCTCCTGGTTCATCTATGATCTGGCCGCCGCCCTCAGCTTCCTTGAGACCCACCCGGACGTGCCTGCCTACGTCGATGCCTGGCTCACCGCCTACCAGAGGATACGCCCCCTCAGCCGGGCGGAAATCGCGGCCATCGACAGCTTCATTCTCTTGCGCCGGATGTTGTTGGTCGCCTGGATCGGCTCCCATGCGGATACCCCGCATGCCAAAGCCATGGGGCCGGAGTTTACGGATGCCACCTGCCACCTTGCAGAAAACCACCTCAGCCGCCACACCTGACCGATGGCCCGATTTTCCATCACGCTTGCCAAGACCAGCCATACCTTCCATTCGCTTGCGGAGTTGATGGCAAAGGCCACGCCGCTGCGCTCGGGCGATGTCCTATCCGGAGTCGCCGCCAGCACCGCCGCCGAGCGCGTGGCTGCCCAGATCCTGTTGGCAGACGTGCCTTTGCAGCACTTCCTCGAAGACCTTCTCATCCCCTATGAAACGGACGAGGTCACCCGCCTGATCTGTGACTCGCATGACAAGGCCGCCTTCGCTCCCGTCGCCTCCTTAACCGTCGGCCAGTTCCGTGATTGGCTCCTGCGCTATGAAACGGACGGCCCTGCCCTGACCAGGCTCGCACCCGGCCTCACCCCGGAAATGGTCGCCGCCGTTTCCAAGATCATGGGCAACCAGGATCTCGTGCTCGTCGCGCGGAAATGCAGTGTCGTCACAGCCTTCCGCTCCACCATCGGACTTCCCGGGCGGCTCTCCGTGCGCCTCCAGCCGAATCATCCCACCGATGATCCGCACGGCATCGCCGCCTCCACGCTGGACGGCCTCCTCTACGGCTGCGGTGATGCCGTCATCGGAATCAATCCCGCCACAGACAGCGTGCAAGCGGTGACCACCCTGTTAGAGCTGTTGGATGATCTCATCCGGCGCTACGGGATCCCCACCCAGTCCTGTATCCTCGCCCATGTCACCACCGCGCTCGAGTGCATGGAAAAAGGCGCCCCCATGGACCTTGTCTTCCAATCGGTCACCGGCACCGAGGCGGCGAACAAAAGCTTCGGGATCTCGCTCTCGCTGCTGGATGAGGCGCGCCAGGCCGCGCTCTCGCTCAGGCGCGGCACCGTCGGGGACAACGTGATGTATTTCGAAACCGGCCAGGGCTCCTGCCTTTCCGCGAATGCCCACCACGGCCTGGACCAGCAAACCTGTGAAACCCGCGCCTACGCCGTAGCCCGGAAATTTTCACCCCTCCTGGTCAATACCGTCGTCGGCTTCATCGGCCCGGAGTATCTCTACGATGGCAAGCAGATCATCCGCGCCGGGCTGGAAGACCATTTCTGCGGGAAAGTGCTGGGAGTGCCGATGGGCGTGGACGTCTGCTATACCAACCATGCGGAAGCGGACCAGGATGACATGGATACGCTGCTCACCCTGTTGGGCGTGGCCGGCTGCAATTTCATCATGGGGGTGCCCGGTGCCGATGACATCATGCTCGGCTACCAGTCCACCTCCTTTCACGACAGCCACTACCTGAGGCAGGTGCTCGGTCTGCGCCCCGCCCCGGAGTTTGAGGAGTGGTTGGAAAAAATGAAAATCACCGGGAATCGGCGGCTTCTCCCCGCCGCCGCCGCCCATCCCTTGCTTGCCCATGGACCCGCCTGACGCACCGCTGGCGCATGGGGATCCATGGATTCATCTCCGCCGCTTCACCGCCGCCCGCATCGCCATCGGTCGCACCGGTGGCAGCCAGCCCACCTCCGCCATCCTTGATTTCCGGCATGCCCATGCAGTCGCCCGGGATGCCGTCCATGCCGCTTTTGATGCCGGTGCCCTGGCTCGGTCGCTCAACGGGGCAGGCATTCTAACGGAATCATTGGCCACCAACGCACCGGACCGCCGGAGCTACCTGCTGCGCCCGGATCTGGGCAGGGAGCTTGATTTTGCGTCCTATGAAAAACTCGGCACACCCGGTGAAATCTCCGGACCCTGGGATCTGGTGATCATCGTTTCCGACGGGCTTGCCGCCGCCGCCACCCGCCACGCCGCCGCGACGATCGTGCCGCTGAGCGCCGAACTCACCGCAGCCGGCTGGCGCATCGCCCCGGTGTTTCTCATCCCGCTGGCGCGTGTCAAAGTGCAGGATCCCATCGGCGTGCTGCTCAAGGCGCGCCATTCACTCATGCTTCTGGGTGAGCGCCCGGGTCTCGGCACCCCGGACAGCCTCGGAGCCTATTTCACCGCAGGCCCCACCCTCGCCAGCACCGATGCGGACCGCAACTGCGTCTCCAACATCCGGCAGGAAGGCATCCCTCCCGCCCAAGCCGCCGCGAAGCTCGCCTGGCTCCTGAAAGAATCCGCCCGCCTCGGGCTGGGCGGCGTGCATTTGAAAGACAAGCAGCCTGTCCCGGGAATCGTCGGCGCCGGTGCTCCACTCTCTCCCTGAGGGCGGAAATCCGTCCGCTGCCCGTTCGATGCATCCGAGTCCCGCACCGTCATGTGGATTTGGCGGACCTGGCGTTTCAATCCTATGGATTTCCCTGGTATATGCATCCTGCGTCCGCCGTCTTAAAAATCAACTGTTCAAAATCCCGACTTGGCGAGGGCTTGGACGATCTTGTTCGTATCGCAAGGAAACCACCCCCGGGAGACCGCAGCGCCGTGCGGCTCCTACGTCAGACGCGCTCAAGGATCAGAGGGATACAAGCCCCGCCAGTGATCAAAAGCGGCTAAAGGGCTTTTTACCTTCCCGAAACTGTTAGGACAGCTAGAAACATATAGCCCATGCCGAACCCCGATTCCCAGACCTTCCTCCGTGAGCTTGATAAGAAACTGCATTCGTATGGGCGGGACCAATGGGCGTCGGGCGCCCATTTGAGACGTGCGCAGTGCGCCCGCAGGGCGGGGCAGCGGCGGAAGCTGCCGAATCAATCCAATCCCACCACCTGGCGGTTGGCGGCGATGAACATGGCGATTCGCGGGATCGACTTCAACTTCGGCAAGGAACCGGCGAATTCTTTTACCCATGACCAGCACCCTGATCTCCGCGCGGACTACGTGATGGCGAATCCTCCCTTCAACATCAGGGAATGGTGGGACGGCAAGCTGGAGGGCGATGCCCGCTGGAGCCGGAGCGAAGCAGAGTCAGCGTTGCTAACTGAATCCTCAAATAACCGAGGCAAATACGGCACGCCGCCCCAGGGGAATGCGAACTTCGCCTGGGTGCAGCACATGCTCCACCACCTCGCGCCAAATGGCTCCATGGCTTTGCTACTTGCCAATGGCTCCATGAGTTCGAATTCCAGCGGCGAGGGCGATATCCGCCGCGCCCTGATCGAGGCGGATCTCGTCGAGTGCATGGTCGCCCTGCCCGGCCAACTCTTCACCAATACCCAGATTCCCGCCTGCATCTGGTTCCTCACGAAAAACAAAGGCAAGCGCAGCCGTCCCGATGCCTCGCCCCTCCGCGACCGTCGCGGCGAGACCCTTTTCATCGACGCGCGCAAGCTTGGCTTCATGAAAGACCGCGTGCTGCGGGATTTCGCGGCGGAGGATACGGAAAAAATCGCAGGAACCTTCCGCGCCTGGCGTTCTTCCCCTGAAAACTCCAAACTGAAAACTAACAACCTCACATCGTATTCCGATGTCTCCGGCTTCTGCAAATCCGCCACCCTCCAGGAAATCACC
>Ga0105048_10011811_pt1 | contig 13751 bp, 10 predicted proteins | sample MAT05_FD_78382 | JGI IMG/M metagenome (GOLD analysis project Ga0105048, IMG submission 78382) | Freshwater microbial communities from Lake Fryxell liftoff mats and glacier meltwater in Antarctica - MAT-05 | ecosystem: Environmental > Aquatic > Freshwater > Ice > Liftoff microbial mat | place...
CAGCCAGCACGCTTGATCAGACTATTTACAAACGAATCCAGCCACGCTACGGTCGTCATCGTTGCGCCTCTTTGTTGCCTCGGGGGTGGGATGTCCTGGCCGGGACGATTCCACCCTGCCCGCCCCGGACCTACCAGCCCACCGCCTTCACACACTGCTCCTACGTGGGACAAAAACGCGGGGTAAAGGAAGCCGCTCGTCCGGTCGACACGGCTAACGCGTAGGCGCCCGACGGGATGGCAGCTTTCGGGACGATCTTCCGGTATACGTGCGCGGTCGACGAGACGAATCGCCATCTTCCAGCACAGACCACAGGAGACCTTCATGACCAATCGTGCAAGCGGCCCGTTCACCGTGGAAATAACCCCCCAGGCGCCGGAGGACAACGTCGGTGATCCGACCGTGGGCAGGATGGCGCTCGACAAGCAGTTCCACGGCGATCTCGAGGCGACCAGCAAGGGCCAGATGCTCGCCGCTGGCACGGACGTCAAAGGCTCGGCGGGCTACGTCGCGCTCGAGCGTGTCAATGGGTCGCTCCACGGCAAGACTGGCACGTTCGCCCTGCAGCACAGCGGCACCATGACGCGCGGGGCTCCGCAGCTCATCATCACGGTCGTGCCTGACTCCGGCACGGGGCAGCTCGCGGGGCTGGCGGGGAAAATGATGATCACCATCGCCGAGGGAAAGCACTCGTACGACTTCGAGTACACACTCGCAGAGTGACCATCCACGCCAGGGAGCCAAGCATCGACGTGGACGCACCTGCCCATCACGACGTCGCGTTTCAAGGGGTCGCCGCTGCGTTCGCAGAAGAAGCCGTGCTCGCCTTTGCAGGCCCTGACGCCCTCACCCTCCCTTGCCGACGGATGGAAGAGGTCTTTGACGCCGTCGAGAGCGGAAAGGCCTCGTTCGCGGTCTTCCCGATCGAGAACACCCTCGCGGGCTCGGTGATCACCAGCTACGACCTCCTCGGCGCTCGCTCGCTCAGCCTCGTGGGCGAGGTGGTGCTCCGCGTCTCGCATGCCCTGATCGCGCCGCGCGGGGTCCGGTTCGAGGCGGTTCGTCGGGTCTTTTCGCACCCGGTCGCGCTGGCCCAGTGCGAAGAGTTCTTCCGGCAACACCCGCAGATCGAGGCGGTCGCCGCCTACAATACGGCCGGCGCCGTTCGCGACGTGATCGCGGCCGGCGCCGGGGACGCGGCGGCGATCGCCTCGCGCCGGGCGGCCGAGGTGCACGGGGGGGTCGTGCTCCAGGACGAGCTCGAAGATCACCCGCAGAACTTCACTCGGTTTCTCCTCGCTGCCCCGCCGGGCGCGGCCCCGCCCCAGGGGCTCTGGGGCGCTGCGCGCAAGACATCGCTGCTGGTCACCCTCGCGCATCAGCCCGGTACGCTCGCGGCGGCGCTCGCGGTCTTTGCCCGGCGCTCCATCGATCTCTGCAAGATCGAGAGCCGACCTCTGCGCGGTCGTCCGTTCGAGTATGCGTTCTTCATCGATCTCGCCGGCGACGCGGCGGATCCGGCGCTCGCCGACGCGATCCGCGAGGTTCGCGCTCTCTCGGCGACGGCGCGGCTCCTCGGGTCGTACGGGGCGCTCGAGGCCGGGGCGATCAGCGGCGATTGACCCGCTTGCGTGGGCGGGGGCCTGCCGGCATTCTGGTCGCCACCGATCGTGGCTGACCATTCTCGCAACGCCGTCACGGCTCGGCCCCGCAAGATCCGCGTTCAGCGCTTCAGCGGCCCGCGGGACATGATCCGCAGCGCCGTCGGGTGCCTGATCGGGCTCGGGCTGATCGGGGCGCTCATGTGCCTCCTGTTCGCCGGGTCCGAGCTGGTCGCGACGATCCTTTCCATTCCGCTGCTCCTCGTCGGCCTCGGGCTCTTCATCGTCTTTGCCTTCTGCATGCTGGGCGCGCCCTTCCTCTGGCTCTCGGAGCGCTTCGCTCGGTTTTGCCAGGGATCGCTGCACGTCGAGCACGGGCTGGTCCTCGGGGAGGGCGGCGTCCCCACCGTGCTCCCGCTCTCGCTGGTGACGTTCGCGTCGCTCTCGCCGCTGGAAGACGAGCTCGAGCTCCGCACGCGTGAGGGCGACGTGATCCACGCCAAGGTCAGCGGCGACGAGGACGCGCTGGCCCTCGTCGAGGCCATCGCCGTGAGCAAGGTCCACGGGACGTGGCTCGCGAGCTTGCACCGGCGCGAGCCCGCCGCGGGGTGGGTCGAGCTGGCCTGGCTCAGCGCCTTCGCCGCGGCGCTGCTCGGCTTCGTGGTGACGCTGCCGTTCGTGAGCGCGGGGGCGGCGCTCTCCTTCGGGGCGCTGGCCGGCGGCGCGGTGCGGGTGTTCGCCGCGGGCGCGAAGAAGCCCGGCGTCACTGGCTCCGTCGTCCTCGGCAAGGATGGAATCGCCCTGAAACAAGCCGCGAGCGAGCGCTTCATCGCCTTCGGGAACATCGAGCGCGTCGACGAGACCGAGGCCGGCGCGCGGCTCGCGTTGCGCGATGGCGAGGTGGTCGCCGTCGAGATCCTCCCGCTGGTGCGGCTCGAGGTGAAGACGCCGGGCACGCTCACCGCGGCGCTCTCGGCGTGGCGGCGCTCGCAGCTGATCGGGCTCCTGCGGGAAGGGATCCGCCCTGGAGGCGCGGAGGTCATCCGCTCGGTCGCCCTGCTCGAGCGCCGCGGGAGGACGGTGCGCGCCTGGCGCGAGGGGCTCGCCCTGCTGATGCGCGAGGCCTCGGGCGGCTACCGGACCGCGACGCTGCCGCGCGAGCAGGCCCTCGCGGTGCTGGAAGACGGGCACGCCCCCGGCGAGCTCCGCATCGGCGCGGCGCTGGCGCTGAGCACGGGGGGCCGGGCCGGCGAGCACGCGACGCCCCGCGGGCTCGATCCCGACACGGTGCTGCGGCTGCGGATCGCCGTGGAGACCTGCGTGAACCAGGACGTGCGCACCGCCCTGCGTGACGCCATTTACGGCGAGCTGGAGGAAGAGACGCTGGAGCGGGCGATGGTGACGGGCCGAACCACGCGCTGACGCGTAGGGGGCACGGCCCTCGGCGCGCGGGGGCGGGGCGCGGGCGATCCGCTCATTTTGTCGAACATCGCGCCGTTCCGCGCTCTACCATCGCCCCCAGCACCGAACCTGGAGCGCCATGACGCAACCCCTCTCGAGAACCTCCGCATGAGCCCCGACGCGCTGAAGGCGGGGGACGTGCTCGCCGGGAAATACCGGGTGGAGCGCGTCATCGGCGAGGGCGGCATGGGCGTCGTCCTCGCGGCGATGCACCTCCAGCTCAACCAGCGCGTCGCCGTCAAGGTGATGCGCAAGGAGGAGATCAACGAGGAGGCGGTGGAGCGCTTCCTCCGCGAGGCGCGCGCGCTGGTGCGGCTCCGCGGCGAGCACGTGACCCGCGTCCTCGACGTCGGCGAGGACGAGCGCGGCGTGCCCTTCATGGTGATGGAGTACCTCGAGGGGAGCGACCTCTCGAACGTCGTCGACCAGCGCGGCGCGCTCGCGGTCAAGGACGCCGTCGAGTACTTGCTCCAGGCCTGCGAGGCGATCGCCGAGGCCCACGCGGCGGGGATCATTCACCGCGATCTCAAGCCCGCCAACCTGTTTCTCACGCGCGCGCCCGACGGCTCCGACTCGATCAAGGTGCTCGATTTCGGGATCTCCAAATCGATCGAGCCCGAGGGCATCGCGCAGTCGAAGAAGCTCACCGCCACGACCACCGTGATCGGATCGCCCGCGTACATGTCCCCCGAGCAGATGCGATCGGCCCGCGACGCCGACGTGCGCTCCGACATCTGGTCGCTCGGCGTGATCCTCTACGAGCTGCTCGCGGGGGTGATCCCGTTCGACGGCTCCACGTACCCGGATCTGGTGCTCGCGGTGAACATGCTGACGCCGGCCGCGTTCTCGACCTACCGGCGCGAGGTGCCGGCGGGGCTCGAGGCCGCGACGTTCCGTTGCTTCGAGAAAAAGCGAGAGAATCGCTTCGCCTCGGTGGCCGAGCTCGCGGAGGCGATCGCGCCGTTCGGTCACCCCGACGCCGAGGCGACGGCGCGACGGATCGGGCGGACGGTCAGCCCCGCGCTGCCGTCCGACCTCGCGGCGAAGGGGGCCTCGTCACGGCTCCACGCGACGGTGATCGATCCTCCGAGCGGGACGGTCGCCTCGATCAACACCGTCGCCGGCACCACGGCGGCGCAGGTCGCTCCGCGCGATCGTCGGCTCTTCGTCGCGGGCGCGGTCATGGGCGTGGCCGGCGCGCTCCTCGGGATCTTCGCGCTGGTTCGGCCAAGCGGCGCGGTGCACGGCGGAGCGTCCGCCGCCTCGACGCAGAGCGCGGCGCCGATCGCGGCGACCAGCGCGCCGATCGCGGAGGCCTCGGCGCTGCAGGCGGATCCCGATCCTCGCCCCGAGGTCGCCGTCGCGTCGGCGCTGCCCCCGATCGCCTCGGCGCTGCCCCCGATCGCCTCGGCGCTGCCGCCGATCGCGTCGGCCACGCCGCGCCCGAGCGCCGAGCCGCGGGCGAGCGCGAGCCCCCGGGCCAGCGCGGTCGCGCCGCCCCCCGCCGCGCTGGTCGTGCCGCCGACGCCGCCGATCACGCCGAAGAAGAGTCCGTTCGACGTCACCATCAAGTAGCGAGGAGAGCCCGACGATGCGACCGAGTCGCTACCCATTCCGGCGCCCGATGTTCGCGATCGTCGCGACCCTCGCGCTGTCCCCCGTGTCCGCCTTCGCGCAGAGCGGGAGCGCCGCGCCGACAACGCCGCCGCTCTCCGCGTCGCTCACCGGCCTCGCCCGCGCCGAGTACGAGGCGGGCAAGCTGCTCTACCAGGACGGCGATTTCCAGAACGCGCTGGTGAAGTTCCAGCGCGTGCACGAGCTGTCCCACGACGGCCGGTTGCTCTGGAACATCGCCGTCTGCGAGAAGAACCTCCGCCACTACACCCGCGTCCTCGCCACGCTCGATCGCTACCTCCTCGACGCGGGGCCGCTGCTCTCGGCGGCCGATCGTCAAGAGGCCAAGGATCTCGTCGACGCCGCGCGGCCGCTCGTCAGCGCCCTCCGCGTCACGGTGACCGAGCCCGGCGCGGAGATCCTCGTTGACGACACCTTGGTGGGGACCTCGCCGCTCGCCGCGCCGGTGCTGCTCGATCTGGGCAAGCGCCGGGTCCACGTCCAGAAGGCGGGGTTCAAGCCCTTCGATCTCCCCATGGAGGTCGCCGGGGGGACAGCGCTGACGATCACCGCCGAGCTCGCGCGCGACGTTCATCAGGGCCGCGTCACGGTGAAGGCAGGCCTGAAAGATCTGATCGCCGTCGACGGCAAGGCGATGGGCCAGGGCAAGTGGGAAGGCCCGCTACCGAGCGGGGGGCACACGCTCCGCGTCACCGCGCCGGGCATGGCCGCCTACCAGTCCGAGGTCCTGGTGCAAGACGACAAGTCCCGCGAGATCCTGGTCGCGCTCAACCCGCTCCCGAAGCCGTCGAACACCTCGACGTTGCTGTGGATCAGCGGCGGCGCGGCGCTGGTCGTCGGCGCGGTCATCGGCGGCGCGTTCCTCTTCCAGTCCAAACCGCGGGCCGACGTCGACGGGACGCTCGGTACCTTTCCGCTCTCGTACGGAGGTCGGTGATGAGAACGATTCGATCCTGCGCCTCGCTCGCGCTGCTGTCGGCGCTGCCGTTCGGGCTCTCGTGCTCGAGCCCTCCGCTCGGGGAGATCGTCCTGGCGATCCGCACCGACATCTCCATCCCCAAGGACATCGACAAGATCGTGATCGACGTCGCGCTCGCGAAGACCGGCGAGGTGAAATATCACATGCCCTTCGCGGCGCTCGAGCCGGACCACACCTTCAAGCTGCCCGCGACCCTGGTCTTGACGGCCTCGGAGAAAGATCCGAGCGCCTCGGTCCGCGTCCGCGTCCTCGCGTCCCGCGGCGATGAGGCCCCGCGGATCATCCGTGAGGTGATCACCACCGTGCCGGCGGAGCGGATAGTGACGCTCCCGATCACCATCGAGTTCCTCTGCGACGGCACCGCGGAGCCGGTGACGGACGCCGCCGGCAAGCCGATCCGCGACGCCGCCGATAACCTCGTCTTCCAGAGCACCTGCGGCGCCGGGATGACCTGCACGGCAGGGAAATGCGTCGACGCCACGATCCCCTCCACCACCCTCGCGCTCTACGACGAGACGAAGATCTTTGGCGGCGGCACCGGGAGCGGGGACGGCGACTGCTTCGACGCGGCCACCTGCTTCGACGGCGCGACGCTCTCCGTGGTGGACAGGAGCACCTGCCGGATCACCGCGGGCAACGACGTCAACGTCGCGCTCCTGACCCAGGGCGCGGGGATGTGCGGGGCGTCCGGGTGCTTCGTGCCGCTCGACGCCGAGAGCGACTCCGGCTGGCAGCCCGGCCCCGGCGGGACGCTCCAGCTCCCGCTCGCCGTGTGCGAGAAGCTCGACGGCGCCGTCACCGGCGTGGTCACGGCCCCGGCCGGAAAGAGCCCGTGCGCGCGCAAGCCGGCGGCGCTGCCGATCTGCGGGCCGTTCTCGTCGTCGGGCAAGTTCATGCCGGTGAGCCCGAGCGCGCCGATCGTCGTGGCCTCGGGGCAGAAGAACCCGGTCTCGCTCGTGGTCGCCGAGACGACGAGCGAGAGCCGCGTCTACTGGACGACCCGCGGGACGTTCGCCGCCGACGAAACCCCGAACAGCGACGGGGCCGTGAAGCGGGCGCAGACCACCGGCGAGCAGGCCGTGGAGATCGCCTCGGCCCAGGCCTCGCCGCACGATCTCGTGCACTCCGGGGACAAGGGCTTCGTGTTCTGGACCAACGCCTCGGGCGGCGCGATCCAGGGCACGCCGCTCACCAAGCTGAGCGTGAAGCCGCTGCTCGGCGGCCTCGGCCAGCCCGAGGGGATCGCCCTCGACGGCGCCACGCTGGTGTGGACCGATCTCACGTCGAACAAGGTCTCCGAGGCGCTGATCGCCTTCGACGGGGACAAGGCCGTGGCCGGCGCGCTGAAGCAGCTCGATCTCGGCACCTCCCCTCGCCGCGTCGTCGCCGCGGCGGGGCTCCGGTGCTGGACCTACGAGGACAAGCTCGGCACCAAGGGCGGGGTCATCGCCTGCCACGACGGGAAGTCCTCGACCCCCGTCGCGACGGGGCAATCCACGCCGCGAGCGCTCGCGCTCGTCCCCGATGGCAAGGGCCACGGCACCGTGTACTTCGCGAGCTTCGCCGACCGCAGCAAGGGCGGCGGCGTCTTCTCGGTGTCGACCCAGGCCGGCAGCGCGGTGAAGAACCTGACCCAGGATCACGCCGGCTTCCCCGATGGAGAGGACTACCCCAACGGCGTCGCCGTCGACGGCAGCGTCATCTACTGGACGAGCCGCACCCGCAGCGCAGTGATGCGCCTCGACGGCGGCGTGCTCAAAGAGATCGCCAGCGACCAGAACAACCCCGGCACGATCGCCGTGGGGACCGACGCGATCTACTGGGTCAACGAAGGCACGGCGGATCTGCCGGACGGGGCGATCGTTCGCTTACTGAAGTAGTTCGTTACCGAGGCGCTTCGGGGCAGCCGTTGGTCGCGGCGGCGCCCTTCTGCGCCGGGCACCCGTCGAGGCCGTCGGGGACCCCGTCGCCGTCGCTGTCCGCGGGGCAACCATTCCGCTTGGTGTCGGCGCTCTTTACGCCGGCCTGATCGGGGCAGGCGTCGTCGGCGTCGGCGAAGCCGTCGGCGTCGGCGTCGGCGACAGGGCAGCCGTCGCGCCGGGGATCGGCGCTCTTGACGCCGAAGGCGAAGGGACACGCGTCCTCGGGATCGGCCACGCCGTCGGCGTCGGGATCGAGGGCGCTCGCGCGCGCCTCGCTGGAGGCCGTGGGCGCCTCGGGCCGCGGAGCCCAAGCGATCGCGCCGATCGCGCGGAACGAGGGCGTTCCCAGGGCGTCGGTGAGGCCGGGGCCGGCGCCGGCCGAGACGAAGAGGCTCCGGATCACGCGCAGGGTGACGCCGAGGTGGAGCTCGACGTTGGAGGTCAGGCCGCGGGCGATCCGCGTCTGCGGATCGAGATCGAAGAACGACGCTTGCGTCGGCGTGGCGCCGAAGATCTCGGCGCCGATCTGCGCGCGATCGCCCCCGAGCCGCACCCCGGCGGCGGCCCCCCACGTGAACGTCGTCGGGTTGGGCGCGGCGTGAAAATCAAGGCCGAGCGCGGCGCTCCAGACGAAGCGCGCGACCGCGCCGCCGGCGATCACGCGCGGCGAGAGGCGGACCACCGGCTCGCCCGCGAACGAGCCGGCCGGCGCGGTCGGCGCATGAACATCGACCGATCCGCCGAGCTGAAACGGCGCGCCGTCGTCGCCGACGAGGCGAATGCGCGCGCCGAGGCGGAGATCGCCCACCTGCGCCGAGGACGGCGACGCGAAGGTGAAGCCCCCCGCGCTCGGCGCTTCGCCGCCTTGCACCAGCGCGACGGGGAGCGAGAGCGAGAGCAGCAGACGATCCCAGAGCGCGAACGAAGCGCCGACGTGGAGGAAGCCCTGGTTGCTGACGACGGGGCGCGAGCTCGACGCCGTCACCAGCGTCAGCGGGTGCGCCGCGTAGTCGAAGAGCACGAGGCCGCGCGGGACGAGGTGGCCCGCCGCGAAGGGCGAAGGCACCGACGTGAACGTATCGCCAGGCGGCGCGGGGTTGAGCTGATCGAGCGCGATCCCCCCGAACGTCTGGGCGCCCGCGCCCGCCGAGACGACGAGGACCGAAGCAAGGACGAAGGCCGCGACGCCGGCCCGAAGAGCCCGGCGATCACGCATCGCGCGCTCCTCGCGTCGAGGCCACCGCGCCGCGCTTCGGGCGGCGGCGCGCGGCGAAGAGCAGCCCCGCCAGGAGCCAGCCGAGGCGCCCCTCGTCCGAGCCGCCGACGCTGCACCCTCCGCCGGCGAAGTGGAACAGACCATCGGCGCCGCCGCCGCTGCCGCCCGCGCCGTTCGTGGCGCTCGCCGAGGTCGCGGCGGTGCTCGTCATCGGCGCGCCTCCGGAGCCCGCGGCCCCAGTGACGCCGGAGACGCCGGAGACGCCGGTGACGGTGAAGCAGCTCCCGGCCACGCAAATCCCTGCGTTCCCGGCCGCCACGCACGGTGTCCCGTCGAACTTGGATCGAACGACGCACCCCGTCGAGTTGACGTCGCAGACGCGGATCTCGCACGCGTCGAGCCCGTCGGTCGAGCAGACGATCGGCGTCTCCGCGCCGCATTTCCCGTCGATTTTGTCGCACGTCGCCGCGACATGGCAGACGTCGGAGGCGGCCTTGCAGACCTGGCCGACGTTCACGCAGATCCCGCCGCTGCACGCATCGTTGGTGCAGGCGATCTGATCGTCGCACGAGCCTCCGGTCGGCACCGCCCCGTTGAGCAGCGTGCACGCCCCGTCCTTCGAGGCGCCCTGGGCCTTGGTGCAGGCGACGCAAGGCCCAGCGCTGCACGCCGAATCGCAGCAGACGCCGTCGACGCAGAAGTCGAGAGCGCAGAGCGCAGGGCTCGAGCACGGCGCGCCTTGCGGGAGCTTGGCCGCGCAGAGCATGACCTCGCAGTACTGATCGGCAGGGCACCCGCTGTCCTGCGTGCAGCCCTTCATGCACATCGTTCCGTTGCATTGGGTGCACGACTCCGGCACCGACTTGGAGCACATGTTGCTGTTGCTGCAGGTCGACGGCGCGGTGACCATCCCGTTGCTGCACACGCCCGGGGCGCACTGCGCACCGATGGGCAGCCCGAGCTGACACGTTCCGCCGCCGTTGCAGGCCCCCGGCATGCCGCAGGGAGACGGCTGCGCGGGGCACTCATTGTCCGGATCCTTCGTCGCGCCGATGAAGCCGCACGCGCCGTCGTCACCGCCGCCCTTCTTCGTGCTGGTGCAGGCAGCGCAAAGGCCGTCGCACGCCGTGTCGCAGCAGACGTCGTCCACGCAATGGCCCGAGGTGCAATCCAGGTTCATCCCGCACGGCTTGCCGAGCTCGATCGTCATCGTCGGCGCGCCGCCGGCGCCGCCGGCGCCACCGGTGCCGCCGGTGCCCACTGCGCTGCTCTTGCCGCCGGTGCCGCCGGCGCCGCCGGTGCCGCCGGTGCCGCCCGCTCCGCCGACGCCCACCGTGACGGCGGTGCTCGTGCTCGTGGTCGGCGCTCCGCCGACGCCCACCGTGACGGCGGTGCTCGTGCTCGTGGTCGGCGCTCCGCCGACGCCCACCGTGACGGCGGTGCTCGTGCTCGTGGTCGACGCTCCGCCGACGCCCACCGTGACGGTGGTGCTCGTGCTCGTGCTCGTGGTCGGCGCTCCGCCGACGCCCACCATGACGGTGGTGCTCGTGCTCGTGGTCGACGCTCCGCCGACGCCTACCGTGACGGTGGTGCTCGTGCTCGACGCGCTGCTCGAGCCCACCAGGCTGCTGCCGCTGTTCAGCGGGCGAATGCTCGGCCCGTCGCCACGTGAGAGGCCGTCGCGCCCCTCATTGGACGAGCACGCCGCGACGGCCAGCGCCGCCGCACCGAGGAATCCCACGCTTCGAATCCACGCGCTCTGCATTGCCGCGCCGCCTGTCTGTTAGGAGCTGTCCCTACTGCCGCGCCGCATCCTACAGGAACCCGGGGTATCGAGGGTGCGTCGCTCGTCCGCGAAAGCGCTTTGCAACGGCGCCCGATTGGTCAAGTATCGCGAATCGCCATGAACCAGCCCAACGACGACGCCGCCCACGCGCCCGTAACCCAGGCCGGCGAGGCGCCGCACCCCCCCGGCGATCCCGGCGCTCCGGTCGCCCCTCCGGCGTCGCACGACACCCCGCCGCCGAAGGCTCTCCTCGAGTTCATGGTGACGGAGTGGGCAACGGCCAAGGCCGCGCTGCCCGAGCCGATCGCCGGGCACGCGTCCTTCGCGAGCCGACGGCGCGCGCTCTCCGGGCTCTTCCCCGGCGAGACCCTCGTCATCCCCACGGGGCACGAGAAGGTGCGGTCCAATGACACGCACTATCGCTTCCGCGCCGGGACCGATTTCTATTACCTGACTGGCAACCTCGAGCCCGACTGTGTGCTGGTGATGATCCCCGAGGCCGGAGGCGGCCACCGGGACGTGCTCTTCGTCGAGCCCAACCCGGGCCGCAGCGACACGACATTCTTCACCGATCGGATCAAGGGCGAGCTCTGGGTCGGCCCGCGCCTCGGCGTGCCGGAGAGCCAGGCGAGCTTCGGTGTCCACGAGTGCAAGGGCCTCCCCGATCTCAAGGCCTTCCTCGACTCTCTGGTGGGCGAGGCTCCCCCGCCCCGCTGCGTCCTCCGCGGCTTCTCGGCCAAGGTCGATGACGTCCTTTCGGCGGGCGACCGCGACAAGCAGCTCGCCACCGCCCTGTCGGAGATGCGCCTGCTCAAGGACGCGACCGAGGTCAAAGAGCTCCGCGCGGTGATCGCCTCGACCAAGCGCGGCTTCGAGGACGTGATCCGCGGCCTCCGCAAGGCCACGAGCGAGCGCGAGGTCGAGGGCATCTTCAACCTCCGCGCCCGGGTCGAGGGCAACGACGTGGGCTACGGGACGATCGCCGCCTCGGGCGCGCACGCCTGCGTCCTCCACTGGACCAAGAACAACGGGACGCTCCACAAAGACGAGCTCTTGCTGCTCGACGCCGGGGTGGAGGGCAACTCGCTCTACACGGCGGACATCACCCGCACGCTCCCGATCAAGGGCCGCTTCTCGAAGGAGCAGCGGCTGATCTACAAGCTGGTTTACAAGGCGCAGAAGGCCGCGTTCAAGCAGGTGTTGCCGGGCAACGACTTCATGGAGCCGAACCGCGCCGCGATGAAGGTGCTCGCCGAAGGGCTGGAGTCGCTCGGCATCCTCAAGACCACCGCGGCCGAGGCGCTGAAGGAAGAGCACCAGTTCTACAAGCGCTACTCCCTCCACAACGTCAGCCACATGCTCGGGCTCGACGTCCACGACTGCGCCGCGGCGCGGCTGGAGGCCTACAAGTTCGGCAAGCTCAAGCCGGGCATGGTGCTGACGGTGGAGCCGGGCCTCTATTTCCAGGAGGGGGATCTGACCGTGCCCGAGGCGTATCGGGGGATCGGCGTCCGGATCGAGGATGATCTCGTGGTGACCGAGACTGGCTATGAGAACCTCTCGGCCGACATTCCGAGCCGGGTTGACGACGTGGAAGAGTGGATGGATCGGGTCTGGAAGAGCAAGAAGAAGTGAGCGCGCCCGCCGCGCGGTGAGCCGTGGGGTTCGCTCTTTTGTGGGGAGTCTGGCGCTGGGGGGCCGAACAGGTGGGAAGGCCCAGAAGAGACCGGGAAATTTAACAGGGAGGCGAGGAGGCGGGGAGGTGAGAGGTGAGAGGCGGAGATTGAAGGAATTTTCCCTCTGGTCTCCCCGCCTCCTCGCCTCCCTGTGAATTCTCCGACTCTTCTCGGGGGGACGAGCCGGGGAGGGCGTGTACGATCCCCCCGCTGAGGGCTACTTCTTCAGCTCGTCGCGGATCCCGGCGATCTTCTTTTCGAGCTCGGCCTTCTGCGCTTCGAGGGCGTCGAGGTCCGTTTGCTTGGCCTGCTGCTCGGCCTCGATCTTCGCGGCGAGGGCGGCTTCAGCCTCCATCCTGGCGAGCTGCTGCGCGCGCTCATCGAGCTTGGCTTTCAGCTCGGTGATCGCCGCCTTGACGTCGTCGATGGTCTCCTCGTCGTCCGAGGGCGGGTCGCCGAGCCAGAAGCTATCGGCGTAGTCGCTGGGCAGCGTGGGATCGACGAAGGGCGCTCTGGAGAGGTCGCCGTGGGCGAGCGCGCGCGCGGCGTTGACCCGGTCGATAAACTGTTTGCGCATCCCGACGTCGCGGAACTCGCGGTTCCTCTGGGCTGCGGTGGTGCGCCGGCGGGAGGCTTCGTGGCCCCGGATGACCAGCGGCTCCGCCTCGGGGGCGAGGGCGATCAGCGTGGCAATCCCGCTGGCCTGGAGCGCGGAGCCCCAGGCGGTTTGGGCCAGCAATTGCCCTCCTAACACGGGCCTTCGGAACTTCGAGAGCGGCTGTCCCTTGAAGAGGTTGGTCTTGAGCTTCTTCCTGGTCTTGCTCTCGGCGACGTCGTCGACCGCGCGCGCGACGCGGCCGGCGAAGCCATCGAGGCCGCCATCGGCCTTGTCGACCGTGGCGTCCGCGCCGGAGATGCCCTCGAGGATGTCGAGCTCCGCGGGGAGAAGGAGCGTTCTGGCTTCCTGGTGGAGGCCGACGAAGATCGGGTGATGCGTCGCCGCGGGGGCCTCGCCCTCCATCTGGCAGATGGTGTACCAAAGCTCTCTGATCAGGGCGATGAGGCCGACGGAGTAGGGGAGGGTTCGCATGCTCTTGCTGGCGGAGGCTATGCGCGCGCCTCGGGGATCTCAAGCACAACCGGACAGAGGGGGTGATCGGAGGGCGGGATAGCTGCCAGGCGGCGCGCGGGGGGAGTGATCGCGGGGCGGGAGCGCTGCCAGGCGGCGCGCGGGGGGCCGATCGCGGGGCGGGAGAGTTGACCAAAAAAGCCAGGAGGCGCGGATCGCCCCTCGGCCGATCTGCCAGGGGGCGAGGGGGCGTCAGGGCGGGGGGCGCGGGAGCTGACCGAGGCGGATCGGGAGTTTGATCGGGCGGGCGCGAGGCTGCCGGGGGGCGATCGGGAGCTCGGCGAGGAGGCAGGCCGCGAGATCGGCGTACGAGGGTGGGCAGGGGGCGAGGGGGGCAGGCGTTGCC
>Ga0105048_10011812_pt1 | contig 13751 bp, 11 predicted proteins | sample MAT05_FD_78382 | JGI IMG/M metagenome (GOLD analysis project Ga0105048, IMG submission 78382) | Freshwater microbial communities from Lake Fryxell liftoff mats and glacier meltwater in Antarctica - MAT-05 | ecosystem: Environmental > Aquatic > Freshwater > Ice > Liftoff microbial mat | place...
CCGTCGGCCCACTGGGTGGAGAGCACGATGCGGTCGTCGATCTTGATCTGGTAGAAGTCGATCGAGGCGGAGAACGAGTCGCCCATAGTGTAGGTCAGGCCGAAGCCAACGTTGTCGGATTTCTCGGCCTTCAACGGCACGGCACCGAGCGAGCGGGCGGCGGCGGTGCCGACGGGCAGGGTCCTCACATCGACCGGGGTGAGCACGCCGCCGATGGTGACAAAATTGGTCGCCGTCGACGTGAAGTATTGCTGGCCGAGGCTGGGGGCGCGGAAGCCGGTGCTGACCGAACCGCGCAGGCCGAAGCCGGCCGGGAGCTTGTAGCGGCCCGCGACCTTGAAATTGGTCGTGTTGCCGAAGTCGCTGTAGTCCTCATAGCGGATCGCTGCCGAGACCGTGAGCGGATCGAAGATCTGCTGCTCGGCGTCGACGTAGACCGCGACCGCCTGCCGGCTGATGTCGATCGCGTCGGTCGGCCGGAAGCCGGCGAACACTTGCGAACCGGCCGCCGCGCGAGCGCCGGCCGCCGGGCCGTCGAGGATCGCCACGCCGCCGTCGCGGTAGGAGGCCGGCTCACCGGCCTCGATCTTGTAGGAGTCATCGCGATATTCGCCACCGAAGGCCACCTTGAGCGGGTGGGCTGCGCCCAACTCGAAGGCGCGGTTGAAATCGAGGTTTCCGCTGAGCTGACCGAGATTGAGGGTGCCGGCGTAGAACCGGGTGGGGCTCGCCGATCCGAGCGAGACGTTGACGGAATTGACCACGTTAAACTCAAACGAGTTCATCCCGTAGACGAGGCTCGCATCGTAGTTCCACGCTCCGGCCATGCCCTTGACCCCGCCGCCGATGGAGCCGTCCTTGACCTTGTTATTGAAGGTGGGGAGGAAACCGTTCGGGTAGAGCGAGCGGACGTTACCGTCTTGGCCGGCGCGGCGGTAAAAGCCGTAGGATTCGGTCTCGCGGTCGTTGTAGCCGCCGAAGCCATAGAGCGTGGCGCCGGTGGAGCCGAGGGGCAGTTCGCCGTTCACCATGAAGCCCGTGTCGGTCGTGGCGCTGTCACCCTGGCGGTGGGTGTTGCGGTTAAGGGTGGCTTCGCGCGGGTCGAGGGTGCCGCCGGCGGCGGCCGCCCCGGTGCCGGAACCGAAGTTGCCGGAGATGGCGACCAAACCCTGCGGATTGGCGGCGGTGGGCGTGCCACCGGTGCCGAAATATTGCTGGCGGGTATCGGCCTGCGAACGATCCGTGCCCTCGCGGTCGCGATAGTAGGCGCTGATGTTGACCTGGCCCGTTTCGCCGAGCTTAAAACCGTCGGCGGCGTTGAAATTGTAGACCTCGCCGTCGCCCTCGGCCGTGGCACCGTAGCTGAGATCGACGTCGCCCGACAGCGTGTCGCGAAGGACGATGTTGATCACGCCGGCGAGCGCATCGGAGCCGTATTGGGCGGAAGCGCCGTCGCGGAGGACCTCGATGCGGCCGATGGCGGAGGCGGGGATGGCGTTGAGATCGACCATGCCGGAACCGCGTCCGACGGTGCCGTTGACATTGATGAGCGCGCTGGCGTGGCGGCGTTTGCCGTTCACGAGCACCAGCACTTGGTCGGGCGCAAGACCGCGCAGCGTGAGCGGGCGGGTACTGTCGGTACCGTCGGAGATCGACGTCCGCGGAAAATTCACCGAGGGAACGAGCCGCTGGAGAATCTGAGCGGGTTCGGAAAGGCCCGTGGCGCGCAGTTCGCGATCCGTGACGACGTCGATCGGCACCGGGGAATCGGTCACCGTCCGGTCATTGAACCGGGTGCCCGTCGAGACGAACGCATTCATCTTGATCACTTCCTCGCCTGCCGGGTCGGGGGCCGGGGCCGTCTGGGCGGATACGAAAGCGGGCGCAAAGAGGGCAACCGCCACCGTCAAAGCGGTCATCCGTCGTGTCGACGTGCGTCCAGTGGGAAGCACGGGTGGGGTTTGGTGTGGGTTCATTCGATGGGAATTGTAGCAACGATTTCGTTACAAATCAACTGCAGCGACTTCAGACTTCCGCTTCTCCCGACACCCGCTGGCCAATCTCGTGCCGCCAACGTGGTACTCGCGTGAGCAACCGGTGGCTGACCGACCGACTCTGGATGGGCGCTCCGGATGCTGTCAGTCGGTACTGCTCGGAATGTCGCCAACGTCGATGCCCGTCCGCGGTTCGAAGCTTCGACCGTCAGACCACAAACATTCGGGGCTGACTCCGTGGATCGATCGTTACGAGCGGCCGATCGGCGATCTCTTAGGCATCGGCGCAGCGCGGCATAGGCTTTCGCTCGATTTGGTTTGCCGCCGACAGCACCGCCGGTCGGCATGGGAGGCAGGCCGACCACGGGTGCACACAGCGATACCTTCGTTGCCTGTCGCCCTCTGTCGTTGTCCTCTGGAATAAACCGATGAAGACCTCTCAACGCTTTGCCGGGCTCCGGCCTCTCGCCGGAGTAATCCTGGCCCTTGTCCCAAGTCTGCTCTGCGCCGAGAGCGACGACGCGTGGACCGAATTCCGCGGGCCCACCGGCCAGGGCCGTTCGGCTGCGACCGGGCTGCCGCTGGAGTGGTCCCCGACCAAGAACGTCGTGTGGAAGCAGGCGATTCCCGGGAGCGCCTGGTCTTCCCCCGTCGTCAGCCAGGACCGGGTGTATCTCACCACCAGCATCGCGGGCCCCGATGGAACGCCCTCGCTTCGCGCTCTCTGCCTGGACGCCGCGACAGGACGTCTCATCTGGGATAAGGAGGTGTTTGCGCCGGGCCAAACCAGAAATCAACCGATCCACGGGAAGAACACCGAGGCCAGTCCGACGCCGATTTTCCAGGAGGATCGCCTCTATCTTCATTTTGGACATCATGGAACTGCCTGCCTGGACCGCGACGGGCGCATCCTTTGGCGCAACCAAGAGGTGGATTACGAGGCTGTTCATGGGAACGGCGGTTCGCCCGTCCTGGTGGGCGATCTACTGGTCTTCAACGCGGACGGGAGGCAAAGGCCGCGGGTGGTGGCACTCGATCGGAAATCGGGGGCCATTCGCTGGGCGGTCGAACGTAAAACCGGCAGCAAACAGACGTTTTCCTTCGCCACGCCCTTGCTGATCGCGGTCGGTGGCCGGCCGCAGATCGTATCGCCCGGCAGCGGCGCGGTTGTGGCGCTGGACCCCAAGGATGGACGGGAAATCTGGCGGGTGCGTTATGGGAGCGGATTCTCGGTGATTCCCCGGCCGGTGTACGCTCACGGACTCGTCTTCGTCGCCACCGGATACGGACGCGCCGACCTGCTGGCGATCCGTCCCGAAGGCGAGGGCGACCTCACGGATACGCACATAGTCTGGCGTGTGACCAAGGGGGCCCCACTCACCCCTTCGGTGGTCGTCGTGGGCGACGAACTCTACGCGGTGGCCGACATCGGACTGGCAAGTTGTTTCGATGCCCGTACTGGAAAGCTCCACTGGCAGGAGCGACTGGAGGGAAATTACTCCGCCTCCCCGGTGGCGGCGGACGGACGGATCTATTTTCAGAATGAAAATGGCACCGGTACGGTGGTGCGTGCGGGGCGTGAGTTTGCCCAGCTCGCGATCAACCGCTTGGAGGAACGTACGCTGGCATCGTATGCGGTTGCCGACGGAGCCCTGTTCGTCCGCACCGCGACCCAGCTCTATCGTATCCAAAATTTAGCGACCGTCGATCCCGGTCGCTGAGCATTCCTGCGACCGTCCGAAGCTTTCGCAGAAGAGCGCGGGTGTGTATCCGTTGCCCGGACTTACATTCGGATAGGTAACGGCTGAGAGCCCTCGGTGTTTCCCTGTGCAGCGCCGCTGCCAGCCTCGGGTTACCCCGACTTTCGCAACTGGAGGCAAAGAGCGGCGGAAGTGATTGCTGAGTCGTGAGACGGAGCCAGAGGCCGCCACTACACGGCAGTGCGCGGGCTCTGTATTTTAGGTGGAGGGAGGTCGATGACACCTCGTTGACGAGCGCGAGCCAAGAGGCTACGGAAGATGCGCAACCTGTTCCATGGCGTGCCACTGGTCGCTTGCGGGTGTGCCGGGCAGACGGATTTGGCAGGCGTCGGTCAGGGGCCACCACCGATCGCGGGTGGTCGGGTCTCTGGCGATCGAGCTGAAGTCTGCCTCCGGATCGGTGCCAATGTACTCGAAGTGGCCGATCGGATAGCGCTTCCCGGCGAGCGTCAAAGCAGGGGACGGACCGGAGGGGTTGTTTGAGGAGCCGCGGTATTGCTCGGTGTGGCGATCCCGGCGTTGTTGTGGATGACGTCGAGCCGCCCGCAGGTGGAGAGCACGCGTTCGAGCGCCGCCTTGACCTCGGTATCACGGGAGACATCGCAGGCGAATCCGAGATGCCCGGATCCAAGGCTGCGGGCGGTGGTGGTGGCGGCCTCGCCGTCGCGCGCCACCAACGCCACGCGGGCGCCCTCCCTGGCGTAAGCGATGGCGCACTCTCGACCGATTCCAGTCGAACCGCCTGTGAGGAAGATCACTTTTCCGTCGAGGGGCATTGCAAAAGGGGACGATCTGAGTTGTCAGACAACTTTGAGCTTCGCAAGGTGGCTTTCTACGGGGTCAGGTCATACCGCTTGACTCGGCTGAAATTCTAAAGCCGCGGGTTTGAAGTTTAAGGTTATCGTTTTCGGCGCAGACGGATGCGGGTCTGGTTCCGATGGCTACCTCCGATGGAGGGGCCCGCTCCGTCGGGTCCTCTGAAAGTTCGGCGAACCCAGCCCCGATTTGAGTTCGCAGTTCAGTCTTAAGAAACCATGAGGCCGACAATTGGGGAAAAGGGCCGTCCGGCTCCTAGCAACCTGCGTGTAACAGAGTGTCAGATACGCGAAGCGGATCGGAATTTGTCGCCATTCAGGACATGCCCTTTTTGCGTGACCCCGGTCAAAGCGCTCCTGTTAGCGGTTAGCCACGACGACTTGTGCATTTACCCGCGATTCAAGGACTCTAACCGATATCGCCTCTGACGATATTCGCGTGACATACATCTTGACTCGAATATCGCTATTGGCGATACTCCGACTGTGCTCCCGACAACGAAACGAAATTTATGGCAAAGACCCACACAACCAAGCCCACGACCGATGCACTCGAAATTCTTAACCGCCGTATTCCTTCCACGCCCGAAATGGAACGGCTCCTCGAGGTCGAACGCCTCAACACGGAAATTGGACAAAAGATCTTCGATCTGCGCAAGAAAACCGGCCTGACACAAAAGCAGCTGGCCGAGGAAACGGGGACCACTCAATCGGTGATTTCTGAGCTAGAGGATGCAAATTATGAGGGCAATTCTGTGGTGATGTTGGCCAGCGTTTTTCACGCGCTGGGTCGAAGAATTGAGATCAAAGTGGTAGCCCCAAAACGTAAGCTGCAGCCTGCTTAGATCTTCCTGAAGGTTTTCGACCAAAGTGCCTTTGCATTTCAAAACAGCCGCGCAGGTGGCGCGCTTCAAACGGGCGCAGCGCGAGTTCGATCGAGTGCCGCTCGATTTGGCGCTAGCGAATCCTCAGGCGATTCAGCAGCGCAATTCCGTTGTGCGTTCGCGGCGGGCGATCCGGTTAATCGACTTCGACCAAGCCCAGGCCGCCGCTTCCGTCTGACGCCGAGGGACGTCCACCGTAGGACTTCGCACTGCTTCTGGCGACGAAAACCCCCGTACTTTCGGTCGGCGGTCAAGCCGGCGATTTGTGGGCGTTGTACTACGAGGCGCGGACGACCGACTTAGCTCCATCCGTTTCCCGCGATGTGGATGTTCTCGGCGACCGCACGACTTTGGAAGCCCTCGGCAAACTGGCCCGGGCCAAGCCGCAATTTTTTCCGGTTAAGCCCCCGACAAACGAAGTAGACGTGGTCATCGCCAAGGATCACAGTGGCCTTCCCCTCCTCATCGAAATGCTCCGTTACGTATACGGGGTAACGAACGAGCAGTTGCGGGAGCCCATCTATACGATGGCGGTAGGGAAAACGCATGTCCAAGTGCCCGGACCGATTGTCCTGTTGCAGGCGAATATCGCCAACGTCGCCGACATCGCTCGGACGGGTCGGCAGAATGCCCGCACGTTGTAATCTTGGCTCAACTACTTCCCGCCTACCTTGGCGACCTTCAGAAAGCGGCGGTCGAAGGAGGTATGGAAGAGCGCAAACCGATCGAGTTCCTAGAACGCCTGCTCGCCGTCGTGACAGCGGCGAAAGCTCGGAATGCGCTGCGGCAATTGCAGCTCGAGGCGCGTTCGCTCTTCGCCGGACTCCGCCATGAGCAACTGAAGAAGTTAAAGTCCTTCCTCGATAAACGTGTGCCGTTCAAAATGTAATCTAAATCAGCTTTCATCCCAAGCATCCACTATGAGGAGGTCATTCGACTGCAGACACTCCGAAACAAGACTTTCCTGAATCTCGATCTGCCCTTTCCAGCCTGGCAGCATGTAGTAATCCTCACCAATAATGATGGATCCTTGGTGTGGTGTTGGTTGTGACGTTAAATGAGGTAGAATATCCTTCGCTTTGCCGACATATCTGAGTGGATATCCGCCGTTATATTCTGTTTGCTGTGCCAACCCCGTTTTCACGAGGCGATCAAGCCAGCCAGTTCCCTCCGGACCGGTTGTCCAGCGCGCGACGGTGGGCCTGTCTTGGCCAAGACCTTTGTCTTTCTCTCTATAAATGATGACATGCCAGCCAAGCATTATAATTCCCTGATATCTTCAGGTCAGCGGCGCGTCAACCACGTCCCTTCTCCTCCTCGTTGAACGAAGCCGCAGGGTGGCAAAAAGAGGCCCCGGAGATGCAATAAGGTGAGGCCGTCACCGGTTCTAAACTGGCTGGCCAAAATCTTCGCTACGAGCACACGTCATCCGCAAATGCCAACGCGTGGACGCGCAGAGTGTAGGATGCACGCGTTGGTTGGCTGCATCGGCGCTTTCGGGCGTCGAGGGTGAATGGTCTCACGTTCGCCAGCCACTCTACGCCGGGTGTGAGCGTCAGGGATACAGCCAATGCCGCTTGCTAAGCTGCTGGTAGTTTTTGTTGCGGGTCTCCCAGCGGGTAATCCACGAGGCGACGTCGACGCGGGCACCTTTGGCGAGCAGCTCATGATAGAAATCGGTCGCGCCCATGTGCCGCAGGAAACCCTGCTGCACGCCTTTCGAGGCGGCACCGAATGGGTTGACGGGCTCCAGCTTACAGGCGAGCTGCATCAGGTAAAAACTCAGTTCGGTGGGGCGCCAGTCGTCCCAATCGGTCACCTCGACATAGATGCCCGTGGCGGGTTCGCCCTGCCGGTTCGGCGAACTGACGCGACGGAAAGCGATACCGGGAATGCTCAGCGCCCGCAGTTCCTTTTCGATGACTTCGCTCTTGATCCGCAAATGTGAGATGCCGCGGAAAGGGTAACGCTCCCCGACGCCGTGGCGAAATCCGCCGAGGTACGTTCCCAAACCTGTCATGGCGTAGCCCATACACGCGGGGAAGTCCGGGATCATCGGCGAGGTGGGAATCCAGCGGAGCCCGGTTTCCGGCCAGCGCATGCTCCGCTTCCAGCCGCGCATCGGAACGATGGTCAGTCGACCGCGGGCGCGTACCTCGGGGGTCACCGCCAGGACGCCCGGAGCTGCCGCGGCCATGTGGGCGAGCTCGCCGATCGTGAGACCGTGGACGTAGGGGACACGGAAGGCGCCGACGTAGCTGACCCATTGTTGATCGAGGGGAGGACCGTCGACTTTGAGACCGCCAAGCGGGTTGGGCCGATCGAGCACGATCACTTCGACGCCCTCCTCGAAGCACGCCTCCATCGTGTAGCGCATGCAACTGACGTAGGTGTAGCTGCGGGTGCCGACATCCTGGAGATCGATGACGAGCGCATTCAGTCCCTTAAGCATCGCTTTGGTCGGCCTACGGAATTTTCCGTAGAGCGAATACACCGGCAGGCCGGTGCGGGGATCCTTCCGATCGGGGATCTGAATTTCGGCGGCTTCGTTGCCGTAGATGCCGTGTTCGGGGCCGAAGAGTGCGACGAGTTTTACCTTGGGCGAGCGTCGGAGAACGTCGATCGTGCTCACCCCGAGTCGATTCACGCCCGCAGGATGCGTGAGCAGGCCGATTCGTTTTCCGAGAACGGCCGAGAAGCCCTGCGCTTCCAGCACGTCGATTCCAAGCATGACTGGAAACGGATCCTTCGCCGCAAGGATCACCGGCACGCTCGACGGTGGGAGCGCGGGGGTCGTCGGCGGTGAAGTCGGGGCCGGTGCGGCGGGGACGGAACGTGCAGCCGAGGTGGACGAGGTGGGCGCGTCGCGTTTATCGGTGCGCGGGCGCGTCGGGTTGGCGGAGGGAGCGCTCGAGGCGCAGCCTTGGGCCAGAACGAGTAATGCCAGCAGGCCGAAGAAAAAGCGGACGGAGAAAAACGGGCGGGTGCGGCCGGGCATTCGAAACGGGTGGGAGGAAAAGAGTCGGGTGAGCGGACGAGTGGGCGATCCGTGCGGGAGGAAGGCGGCAGGGAAATGGGGGGTGGAGACGGCGGATGGCCGGTATCTACGACGCCTCCGCCTCGAAAAGGTTCAGGCGACCTTTAAGCGGGCGAAACGCGGCTGGGTAATTCCGGCAACGGTCACGGTCTCGAGGAACATCGGTTGCGGTCTGACCCAGAGGGCGGAGGTGTCCCCATACAGCGCTCGATACAGGACCAAGACCTCGAGCGTTTCGCTATGCCGCACCATCCCCTCGACTTGGTATTCGTTTCCTTTGTGGTGCCGATACCGACCCGGACGCGGTTCGGCGGGGAGCGGAGGGAGTTGGGACATGGTATTGGTTTGAGTGGAGGGCCTCGCTCCGTCGAGGCCGGGATTGCGCGTTCACGCGCTGCCGAGGGCGCGTTCGGTTGCGTCGCTTGGCGTTTTTGACCAAACGGCCTAAAGGCCGGACTCCGAACACCGATCGAGCTTGGAGTCCGGCCTTCAGGCCGCTCCGACAGAGCGGGAGCACGAATGAGCTCAGAACGGTTTCCCGTCCGCCTTGGTTCCGCACACGCTGACCTCTAGGCCGAGTTCGGCGGCGAGAGCGGCTTTGGCGTAGAGGGCGAGATCGGCATCCTTCGCGCTGTTGGCGTAGGCAACCTGGATGTGGTTGGCCTTGTGTCGCGCCATCATCTGGTCGCGAGAAACGCCGTAGGTGACCGCGTGCATGATGGGCCACTGGACGGTGGTTTCGCTCCAGCGCCGTTCCGTCTCTTCCTTCGGCAAGGAGATCGCCTTGGCGCGGCCGAGGTCCATCTTGAGTTTGCCGTTTTCGACGAAAATGCGGCTCCAGACGATTTCGCCGGGCTTGGCGATACCGCGCAAGGTTCCGCCGCCGAGACGGAAATACATCGGCGGTTGCCGCCAGGAATCCGAGCCCGCCCAACCGTCGATGTGGTGGTCGGCAGGAGCGCTGCCGGAGATGAGGAACACCCAGACGTATTCGTTCGTCGTGCCGCTCGCATCGTAGGCGCCCCAGCGCAAGTCGTGCAGGGTATTTGCGCGCGGTTGGCCGAGTGCCTTGTGGACGCGGTCGGTGAAAAGACCGTCGAGCCCGGCGCACTCGTCGACCTCGTTGAAATGGGGAATCGGTTCGCCCTCGCGGATAATCGTGCCGTCGGCGCGTTCGACCGGAGGCCGCTCGGTCGAGTTGAGCGTACCCTCGACCAAGTCGCTGGCGGGGAGGAGATCCTTGAGGCCCTGCTGGTATTGAATGCCGATCGTCTCGGCGCCGAATTCGTCGGCGATGCGCACGGCGGCGATGTACATTTTGCACTGCGAGATCACCTGCGCCTCGGTCAGCTCGGTCGCTTCGTCGGTGCCGAAATGGAAGGTGAATCCTTTTTTCCGATACCAGGCGAGCACGTCCTGCGCGGCCTTGTCGGTCACCTGGGTCGCGCCATAGTAGAGGGCGGACTGGGACAGGCGCTCCTTGTAGACGCCCGTGGGGAAAAGCAATTCGTCGGGAATGATGGCATTGTACATGCCCATGCAGCCCTCGTCGAAAATGCCCATGATCGACTTCCGCACGCGAAGGTCGTCCGCAATTTTTTTGGCGACTGTGCGGGCCTTCGGCGGCACCGTGGCTTTGGCGAGCGCTTTGACGTGCGCGGTCTTGTGTTTGACCACGCCCGTTAGGAGCCACTGCGAGAGGCCACCGCGGAAGAAGTCGTCGTCGAAGGTTTCGCTCCAGAGGGTCGAGTACGGCACGCGCGCCTTGGTCAGCGAGCCATTGAGATTCAGCATGCCGACGAGGCCGGGCCAGGTGCCGGACCAGTTGGCGACGGTGAGAATCGGGCCCCGGTGCGAGATCAGACCGTGGAGGAGGTGATGCGAATACTGCCAGACCGATTCCGCGACGATCAGGGGTGCGGTGGGATCGACAGTGGCGAACACCGCCATGCCTTCCTTCTGGGAGCCAATGAAGCCGTGTTTGACGTCCGGCTTGTAGGAGTGAACGCGGTGGAGGGTGTAGCCGAGGGACTTGAGGACCTCCGTCAGTTTCTTCTCCATCGCGGCCTGCGCGGGCCAGCATTTTTCGTTGGCGGATTGGCGGAGATCGCCGTTGGCGACCAGCTGAATGGTTTTCTTGGGAAGCTTCTTCATGGGTACAAAGTAAGTGTTGGTTCGCTGGCTGCGGCCGCGAGGCAGTTGACTGAACCCGAAAGCGCGCTCGCAGGCATAGCCGAAAAAGTGCCGGAAACGAAAAATCCGCCTGGTCAACCGGTGTCGGTTGAGTAGTGCGAAAGCCGGGAAGGAGTTGCCTCCCGGTCTTAGCTCCGTTGGAACAGGGGCCACGGTCCCGAGCCCGTCTCGCAACCGCTCCAGGGCCGGCCCTCGCAGCGGCACCCCGTCACCGCCATAGCCTGGGCTCAGATCGAAACGATCCGCTTGCCTGAGCAGATTCCGGTCGACCGCCTCCCCAACGCAAAAATCGACTCCCCCGCGCTACAGAGTTTGGAGTCCGGCCTTTAGGCCGTCCGAACCTCGATTGCACTCTTTCCGGACGGACTAAAGTCCGGACTCCAAACTCTGTCGTCGGAGCTTCCGCCGGGTTGCGAGACGCTGCTTCCCTCGTGGCTGGGATTTTCCGAGATCGGACGAGCGTCGAGAGCGATGGGTGAGGGGTAAGGGGTGCATGGTGTTGGCAGCGAGGGACGCGCAATCCCGGCCTCGACGGAGCGAGGCCCTCCACGGGAGACTCAATCGGGTTGCGGCGCTTGTCGACGGGGCTAGTACGCCGTCGCGGTTAGTCGCGAGGCGACGGAGAGGACTCCATCGGTATCGAGGGCCAGCGCGATGGCGTGTCCGACGAGCGACGGGGACGCGACCTTGCCGCTGATGGTCACTTTGCCTCGGCTCACATCGATATCGATGTCGAGGGCGGAAAGGTCGCGATCGAGCACATATTTGGCTTTTATGACTGTGAGAATGCGTGCGTCACTGAGTTCGGTGCCGGCCTGTTTGGCTTGGGTGCGAACGATTTCCGAGCCGCGCTTGAGGTCCTCGCGCAGATCGTCGGGGGTCAATTTCCACTCCTTCAGCTTTTCGCCGACGGCGTCACGGGTGTCGCGCGCGGCGTCGCGGGCCTGCGCGCCGAGATCGCGTGCGGTTTGCTCCACCCGGGCGGCGGTGGAGGGAACGGGCGTGGGTGTGGGGGTAGGCTTCGGGACGAACTCGACTGTCGTGAGGGTGCGTGTTTCCCGGTCAAGGTAGATCCGATAACCAAAAGCGCCGACAACGACGCCGAGAAGGAAGAGGAGGAGGGCTTTCATGGAGAAGGAAATGAGGAAAGAGACGACGTCGACGCCAAGGCCACCAACCGGAGGCTCAGGGGGAGACGGCGAGAAGAAATTCAAAGCATGGGTCTTTTGCCCTATCCTTGCAAACGAATGCTGAGCGACCTTTGCATCCGATCGGTCGCTCGGTATCCCGAGCTCCGATCCGAATCCGACCTTTGCGTCTCCGTGCCTCTGCGTAAAATTCCGGGAGCTTCAGGTTCCTGAATCGAACGAACCGGTCCTTTTCGGCATTTACCACAGAGGCACAAAGACACAAAGGTCGGAGGGAGGACGGCTTTTGCTTTGAAGGTGACTGGGGGTTGGTGCACGGTGGCGGCTTATGTCGAAAAAATCAGCGCTCGTTACGGGTGCCTCCCGGGGAATCGGCCGTGGCATTGCGATCGAACTCGCTAAGGCGGGCTACCGCGTGGCGATTAATTTTGCAGGCAATGCCGAGGCGGCGGCCGAGGCCCTCGCGCTCGTGCGGGCGGCGGGCGGCGACGGTTTCACGGTTCAGGGCGACGTGGCGGTGGCGGACGATCGCGTCCGGTTGGTGGCGGAGACCGTCAAGCACTTCGGGCGGATCGATCTGCTGGTGAACAATGCCGGCGTGGCACCCAAGGTGCGGTCCGATCTGCTGGACGCGGGCGAGGAGAGTTTCGATCGGTTGTTTGCGATCAATTTGAAAGGACCGTTTTTCCTCACGCAACTGGTGGCCAAGCAGTTTTTGATGCAGACGCCTGACGAAAACGGCTTCCGGGGCCGCATCGTTAATATCACGTCCATTTCCGCGTACACCGCCTCCATCAATCGCGGCGACTACTGCATGGTCAAAGCCGGACTCACGATGATGACGAAGCTGTTTGCCGACCGTTTGGCGAACGATGGAATCAACGTCTACGAAGTCCGCCCGGGCGTGATTGCCACCGATCTGACCTCGGGCGTGAAGGAAAAATACGACAAGCTGATCATCCACGACGAACGCGGGATCACTCCGATTCGCCGGTGGGGCACCCCGTTGGACGTCGGTCTGGCGGTGCGGGCGATTGCCGAGGATCGATTCCCGTTTTCGACCGGATCCGCTTTCGACGTCGATGGGGGTTTCGGCCTTCAACGTCTCTAATTCCATTTTGCGTCGGTCGGCGAAAAGCGACCGCGGCCTCTCCGGCCGAAGTCTTCCGCTCCTTCCCCGCGTATGTTCGCCCTCTGCCAAGCCGGTTTTGAAGATTTGCTCGTTTCCGAGCTGGCCGAGCGTGGCGAGGTCGCGACGGAGCATGGCCCGGGGTGGGCGTGGGTGAAAGCGGAGGCAGCGAGCGCGGGCGAGCCGGTCGTTCCGGCCGCACCCGAAGCGGTTCGGCGCTTCGACGATGTCGTTTTTGCGCACCTGATTTTTTCGCGTCCCCACGAGATTCGCGGCGACTCCGTAAACGCGCTCGCGCAGCGCCTGGCCGACGCTTTTTTCGAAAGCCTGCGCGGGGAACGCGTCGAGGGTCCCTGGCCCTGCGTGTTTCTCTGCCCGGCCGAGATCGTGGGTTTGGGACGGCGGGTGGCGGGCGTCGAAAAGGCGTTCCACGAACTTCTGCGCAAAAAACTCTCGCGCGTCGCGAAACTGGCGGTGTCGGACGTGCCGCGCGGGATTGGCCCGTCGCGGGGCTGGACGGTTTTCTTCACCGATTTCGGGCGGGCGTTCGCGGGACGGGAGCTATGGATCAACGGACAGCGGCGGATGGCCGACGACGAACGGGCGCCGTCGCGCAGTTATCTTAAAGTCGAGGAAGCCTATGTGGTGTTCGGACGCGAACCGCAGGTCGGCGAAACCGTCATCGACCTCGGCGCCGCGCCCGGCGGCTGGAGTTATAGCGCGGCCAAACGCGGCGCAAGTGTGGTCGCGCTCGACAACGGGCCCCTCAAAGGCGGCGCGCTCGATCATCC
>Ga0105048_10011813_pt1 | contig 13749 bp, 10 predicted proteins | sample MAT05_FD_78382 | JGI IMG/M metagenome (GOLD analysis project Ga0105048, IMG submission 78382) | Freshwater microbial communities from Lake Fryxell liftoff mats and glacier meltwater in Antarctica - MAT-05 | ecosystem: Environmental > Aquatic > Freshwater > Ice > Liftoff microbial mat | place...
CAAACGGACCACCAACTTGCTCTTTGCCGTGCAGATACCACAGGAGGCCGGTTTTGGCAACTTCAACGACAACATCGGTGAGATTAAGTTCTGGGGACACGAGTTTTCGGTTAACAGCCGCAATACCACCGGCAAACTGAAGTGGAGTACCAACGCCAACCTCTCGTTTAATCGCAATCAGGTAGTAGCACTGGCACCGGGTATCGACCGGGTTTATGGCAGCTTCCACATTACGCAGGTAGGGCAACCGTTCGGGCAGTTCTACGGAATGGTCAAAGAGGGCTTCTACATGAATGCTGATGAGTTGAAAAATTCGCCTATTATTCCGGGTCGCTCGGCGGTGGGTACCATCAAGCTCCGCGATGTGAATGCTGATGGTGTGGTTACCTTCGGGGGTGACCGCGACGACCGCGCTATTATTGGCAACCCCTTTCCGAAGTTTGTTTATGGCATTACGAACAACCTAAGCTACGGCAATTGGGACTTCTCGGTGGTAGGTTCCGGCTCACACGGTAATCAGTTGTGGGTACGTCACCTGTACAGCACAGCCAACCTCGACGGCGTGTTTAACATGGTAGAGGGCGTAAAAGACCGCTTTCGGGTCGCCCCTGATGGACGGGTAATTACGCCGGGCGCGGGTATGTATGGTGTAACCAATGGAGGGGGCAACTTCACCGGTATTGAGCGCGACTGGCCCAGCAGCCACTTTGTTGCCGATGCATCTTATTTCACTATCCGTAACATCACACTGGGTTATAACCTGGGTGCTATGAAGAAATTCTTCAAATCGGCCCGGGTGTATGCCTCTGTGCAACAGGTCTATGTCTTTACCAAGTATTGGGGCGGGCCAAACCCCGAAACCAGCGCACAGAGTAATGGTCAGGGCGATGGCGGTAACCTGAGCCCGGGGGTTGACCTGTCGAACTACCCAGTTCCGCGTACTTATACCCTCGGTGTTAACTTCAACTTTTAACCTATCGGCTCTGATGAAACTCAAACTTATAACTACTTGCCTGTTGGCTCTCTCGCTGACTGGCTGCGAAAAAGATTTCCTGACCGTTATTCCCGAAACGGCCCTTAGCTCAGCTACATTCTTTACGACACAGGCCGATTTTCAGCAGGCTGTCAATGCGGCCTACGTGCCACTACGCCCTATTTACAATCAGCGGGCGTGGGTGTTAGGGGAAATGCACTCCGACAATACGTACTACGCCCGTAATGTTCTGTTTGGGGCTGTTGACAACACCCAGAACATCGCCGACTTTGCCGTGCCGGTTGCCAACGGCGTTACGGCCAACAACAACGTCCTGCAACAGTTCCGGTTAGACTACCAGATTATTGCCCGCACGAATCAGATCCTGGCACTGATCGACAACGCGCAGTTCGACGCGGCCCCGAAAGGTAACCTCAAGGGGCAGGCTCTGTTTCTGCGGGCGTTTGCTTACTTTGAGTTGGCTCGGTATTTCGGGAAAGTGCCATTGCACCTGGTCCCGGTAGCGGGCCGCGAAGATGCCGCCTTGCCGCTGTCCACCGCCGATGAAGTATATGCTCAGATAATCAAAGACATATCGGAAGCCGCTAAACTGCTGCCCAAAAAAGCCACTCAGGATGCGGGACGCGCTACGTCGGGAGCCGCTAAGATGATGCTCGCCAATGTGTATATGATTCAGAAGAAATGGGCCGATGCCGAAACCCTGCTGCGCGACATAGTGACCAACGATACCTATCGGCTCTTGCCTGACTATAACGATGCGTTCACATTTACAAGTGCCAACAAAAACAACGCTGAATCGGTGTTTGAGGTGCAGTACCTCGAAGGAGCCGCCGGTCTTAACGGCAACCAAATTTACCAGTTTGTGCCAACGCCCATCACAGCGGCTGAGTTGGCCCCCATTACGGGTACGGTGAACCCGCAGCCACTGTCGGGCGAGAACAACAACATTCCAACGCCGGATATGATTGCGGCCTACGAACCCGGCGACCGGCGACTGGATATTTCTATTGGTTATGTGACACTAAGCCAAAGTCTGCGCGACAATAAGCGGTATCCGTACATCAAAAAATACGCCCGCCCCCACGCACAGCACCAGAACACGGGGCAAAACTGGCCGGTTTATCGGTACGCCGAGGTACTGCTGTTTCTGGCCGAGAGTCTCATTGAACAGGGCAAAACCGGTGAAGCCATTCCGTTCGTGAACCAGGTGCGGGCGCGGGCCGGGTTGCCCGCCATCACCGCTACGTCACAGGCAACTCTGCGAACAGCCATCTATCAGGAACGGCGCGTGGAGCTGGCGTTCGAGAATAAACGGTGGTTCGATCTGGTGCGTACAGGACGTGTGAACGAGGTGATTACAGCCTATGGTGCGCGTATCAAGGCCAATCCGCAGGCGTACTATTTTCCAGCCGGAGCTGTACCGCCACCCAATGCCTTCACCAATCTGGACATCTTTTATCCATTGCCGGCAGAAGAGTCTGCGTTGACTCCGTTCTTTTAAATAACATCCCTGATGGGTAGAAAGTGGGCTGCTGAACAGTAGAACAGGCCCCTTTCTGTCCTCTTGGTATCATTGATTACTTAGCTCAAAATTGGTATGATTTTTCAGAGAAAAGGAATGTCGCTGCTGCTGGCATTTGCTGGTATCGCACTCGTTGGCTCCGCCTGGATCAGTATGCAACAGACTGTTCCGGCCACCGACGGTAATCCCAAAGTCGATAAACTCAAGCTGCTGCCGGGTTTCAAAGCCGAACATCTCTACACGCCCACCGAACACGAGCAGGGGTCGTGGGTGTCAATGGCGTTCGACGACAAGGGGCGCCTGATCGTGTCGGATCAGTACGGGTTTTTGTACCGGCTTACGCTGCCGCCCGTAGGGGCTGGTTCGCAAACGCCGAAGGTCGAAAAACTCAACGTTCCGATGATGAGCGGCCAAACCACCGACCCCGCCAAAGTGGGTATGGGCTACGCACAGGGGTTGCTGTATGCCTTCAATAGCCTGTACGTGATGGTAAACAACCGCGAGAACAAAGACTTCCAGAAAGGCAGTGGTCTGTACCGGTTGCAGGATACCAACGGCGATGATGAATTTGATAAGATAACGCTGCTGAAATCCCTGAAAGGCGAAGGGGAACATGGCCCGCACAGTATTGTGATGGCACCCGATAAACAGTCGCTCTACGTCATTGCCGGTAACCATACCGACTTGCCCGAGATGGACGCTTACCGACTGCCCAAAACCTGGCAGGACGATAACCTTTATCCCAAGATTACCGACCCGCGCGGCCATGCCGCCACCCGCAATGCCCCCGGTGGCTGGATTGCCCACATTGACCCCGACGGCAAACGCTGGGAACTCGTCAGCGCGGGCTACCGGAACCCGTTTGATATTGCCTTCAACGAAAACGGCGATATGTTCACCTACGACTCCGATATGGAGTGGGACTTTGGCACGCCCTGGTACCGGCCTACGCGCATCTGCCACGCCACCAGCGGCAGCGAGTTTGGCTGGCGCACGGGCAACGGCAAGTGGCTCCCCGCCAACCCGGATAACCTGCCCCCGGTCCTGAACATCGGGCAGGGGTCGCCCACGAACGTGATGTACGGGCAAAACGCGAAGTTTCCGGCCAAATACCGGCAGTCGCTGTATGCGTTTGACTGGAGTTTCGGAATTATTTACTCGATTCATCTGAAGCCGAAAGGAGCGTCGTATGATGCCGTTCGGGAAGAGTTTTTGTCCGGTTCACCGCTTGCCCTGACCGACGGGGTTATTGGTCCCGATGGCGCCATGTACTTCATGACGGGTGGCCGCAAACTGGAGTCTGACCTGTACCGGGTCTATTACGCCGGGCCGGAGTCAACCGCGCCGGTAGCCGTTGCCCCGCTCACTAAAGAAAACCAGTTACGCCGGCAGTTAGAGCAGTTTCATTCGGGGCCAAACCCCGGTGCGCTGGCCGTAGCCTGGCCCAATCTGAACCACCCCGACCGCTTTGTACGCTATGCCGCCCGGATTGCCGTGGAGCATCAGCCCGTGAGCGGGTGGCAGGAACGCGCCCTGACCGAAACCGACCCCCAACGCGCCACGCAGGCCATAATTGCCCTGGCCCGGAGCAGCGACGTGAAAAAAGACGATGCCCGGCATGGAGATGCGGCCTTACGGGGAAAGATGATTGACGCGCTGGCAAAAATCAACTACGCCCAGCTTCCCGAATCGCAGCAGTTCGATTTGGCGCGGGCGTTTGAACTGATCCTGACGCGCACCGGGACGCCAGAAGGAGCAGAAAAGGCAAAAATTATCGCCTACCTGAACCCGCATTATCCGGCCAAAACTGCCGGACTGAACCGGGAACTGAGCCGCGTCCTGATTTCGCTGAATGCGCCCGGTGTCATCGAAAAAACGCTGACGCTGATGGCCATGAAAAATGAACCCGGCAGTAACGATCTTGGTCTCAATACCGCTACGGCATCGTCGGATTTGATTCTGCGTAACCCGCAGTACGGACTGGACATTGCCCGGATGCTGGCCAACGTGCCGCCCCTTCAGCAAACGTTTTACGCTACCATGCTCAGCCAGGCTAAAACGGGCTGGACACCCGCCCTGCGCGACCAGTATTTCGGCTGGTTCGCTACCGCCCTCAGTTACCAGGGTGGATTGAGCTACATCGGGTTCATTGACCGGGCGCGGAAACTGGCCCTTGTCAACGTACCTAAAGAGCAGGTTGCCAGATACGAGAAATTGTCGGGAGCAGATAAAATGAGTAAATCCGGCAACGATATCGCGTCGGATTATGCGCCCAAAGGTCCGGGTCGCTCCTGGAAAGTAGAAACCGCGCTGGCCGTGCTGGACAGTGGTATGGCTGATCCAAGCTTTGATACGGGGCAGAAAATTTATGCGGCTGTTTTGTGTGCGCGTTGCCACGCCATGGGCGGACAGGGGAGCGACATCGGCCCGAACCTGTCGCAACTGGGTACTCGCTTTTCTAACAAGGATATGCTCGAAGCCATTATTCACCCCGACAAAGCCATTTCTGACCAGTACGCTTCTACAATCTTCACCCTGAAAAACGGACAGTCGGTGCTGGGGAGGCTGGTGAACGAGGACAAAACCAGTTATTCAGTTTCGCAGAACCCATTCGCTGCCGACGAGCTGCGCAAAATTCCGAAGAAAGACGTGGTCTCCAGCAAACTTTCGACGGTCTCCATCATGCTGCCCGGTCTGATCAATAGCCTGAACCCAACCGAGCTGAAAGATTTGGTAGCCTACCTGAAAGCGGGTGGTAACCCCGAAAATTCGGTCTATAAAGGAACCGACAAAGGCGCGAAAGGAAGATAACGTTTCCTGTCATTCCGAGGAATGAGGAATCTCATTGTAGCGCAGATTCCAATCGACGCACGCAAGATTCCTCATTCTTCGGAATGACAAATTATGTGAAAGGACAAAAGCCCGCTCACGCACAATGAATAGACAAACCACCAAAACCGGGTTAGCCGTAACATTACTGTTTGCTGCACTCACAATTACCCAGTCCTGCGTCGCGCAGAAAAAAAATAAAGACGGTTTCAAATCCATCTTCGACGGGAAAACGCTCACCGGCTGGGAGGGCGACCCGACGTATTGGCGGGTTGATAACGGAAATCTGGTGGGTGAGATTACACCGGCTACGCTCCTAAAAACCAACTCATTCATCATCTGGAAAGGCGGGCAACCTGCTGATTTCGAGTTCAAAGGCGAGTTCCAGATTACCGAAGCCGGTAACTCCGGCATTAACTACCGCAGCGAGCAACTGCCCTCATCCGAGGTACCCTTCGCCCTGCGCGGCTACCAGGCCGATATTGACGGGAAGCGTACCTACACCGGGCAGAACTACGAAGAACGCAAACGGACTACATTGGCCTATCGCGGGCAGAAAACCGTTATTCCGTCTTACGGGGGGACTGATTCACCCGAAGCTGTCCGGGCCAATGTGAAAAAAAATGCCTGGAGTGCCATGCAGGTGGTCGGATCGCTGGGTAGTTCGGACTCGCTTAAAACGCTCATCAAACCCGAAGACTGGAACACATTCCGGTTAGTTATCCGGGGTAATCATCTTCAGCATTATATCAACGACGTGCTGATGAGCGACGTAACCGATAACGACACCGTAAATGGTAAAGCCAAAGGGTTACTCGGCGTTCAGGTACACGTTGGCCCACCCATGAAGGTGCAGTACCGGACGTTGATGTTGAAGGAATTGTAGTATGACCCCAAACCCCTGGCATAATAAAATCGGCAATCCGGCGCAGTTGGGCGGTATCGAAACGTCGGTGCTGGACAATGGTGCGGGGCGCGGTATGCGCATTGCCTGGATCAATACCGGCACCGGCCTTCGCTATAAAGTGGTGCTGGACCGGGGTATGGACATTGCCGATGCATTCTTCAATCAACATAGTCTGGCCTGGCTCAGTCATGGTGGATTCACGGCACCCCAGCCCATTTCGGACCGGGATATTGACTGGCTTCGCACGTTTGGAGGTGGACTGCTGACCACCTGTGGCCTGACGCACGTAGGTGGCCCCGAAGCGGACGAGTACGGCGAACGCGGTATACATGGCCGCATCAGCAACACGCCTGCCCAACTCGAATCCATCGTCCAGCCTGATCCCGTGATGGGTAAACTGGACTTCAGCATTACCGGACTCATGCGCGAAACGACCGTGTTCGGGCCGAATCTGGAACTGCGAAGAACCATTTCCGGCATCCTCGGTAACCCCACGCTTCGTATCTGCGACGAAATAACGAACCGGGCCAACACACCCGCGCCGTTGATGCTGCTGTACCATTTTAATTTCGGCTGGCCACTGGTTGATGAAGGAACGAAGCTCATCTGGCAGGGCGATACACAGGCTAAGCCGGGTGGTATCAACGCCAATACGTTCAACGAAACCAGCGACTTCAAAACCTGCCCGGTTCCAATAGATACCCACAGTGGTACGGGCGAAGCCGTTGCGTTCATCGACCCAACTGCCAGCGAAGCCGGCTGGTGCGAAGCCGGTCTGCACAACGAAAAACTTGGTCTGGGAGTGACTATGCGCTGGCGAAAAGAGCAACTACCCTGGCTCATTAACTGGCAGCACTGGGGCCGGGGTGAGTACGTAACGGGTATTGAACCCGCCACGCACCCGCCCATTGGCCAAACTGCCGCCCGCGCCAACAACACCCTGCTGTTTCTCCAACCCGGCGAACAGCGGATTTTTGAGTTAGAATTAAGTGTGAAGAAATAGTTTAGCCACAGAGATGCACCAGGACGCACGGAGATTCACCGGTACGCCGGCGCGGGAGAAAAAACGTTGTCAATTTCTAAAAAAAACCTCTGTGTACCTCTGTGCGTCTTAGTGCATCTCTGTGGCGAAAAATAAACCCTTAAGCAATGCAAACAGAAACCCAAACCCTTGCCCGTAAAGCCCTTGAACAGGGCGGTGGCATCCTCAGACTGACCCCCACCTGGGTACCCCGCTCATTTTGCGTGCCGGGCCGTCGTATTAAACTCCACCCCGATGATTATTACATCCTCGGGGGCGAACGGGGTGGCATTGACGAACGCTGGTTTTCCAGCACCACCCCCGCCAAAAACGGGCCACTCACCGGCGAAAATGAAGGACTCAGCCACATCGTTTTTAACGACAACGGACAGGAAATCCAGTTTTTGCTTACCGATGCGGTGGCCGAACTCCAGAGCGACCTCATTGGCGACCGGCTCTGGAACGAGTACCAAAACTGGCCTATGTACTCCAAGTTTTTCGACAACATGGGGCCGCTGCCGCACCACCTGCACCACAATGACGAACAGGCCGCGCTGACGGGTCAACTCGGCAAACCCGAAGCGTATTATTTCCCCCCGCAGGTCAATAATCACGGGGGTGATTTCCCATATACGTTCTTCGGTATTGCGCCCGGCACTACCAAAGAGCAGATTAAGGAATGCCTGATGAATTTCACGAAGGGCGACAACAAAATCACAAACTTCTCGGCAGCGTACCGGCTCGAACCCGGCACCGGCTGGGATGTGCCGCCCGGGTTGCTCCACGCGCCCGGTAGCCTGTGTACGTATGAGCCGCAGAAAGCGTCGGATATCTTTGCCATGTACCAGTCGCTGGTCAACGAAGCCATTATCCCAGAAGAACTGCTCTGGAACGGTACGCCCAAAGACCGCATCGGCGACTATGATTTGCTGATGGACGCCATTGACTGGGATCTCAATACCGATACGCATATGATGGAAAATCACTTCATGCGCCCCAAACCCGTGCATGACGAAGCCGAAATGGCCGACGCGGGCTACCGCGAGGTGTGGGTGTGCTATAAATCCCATGCCTACAGTGCCAAAGAGCTGACTGTACTGCCGGGACAGACTGTGACCATCACCGACAGCGCGGCCTACGGGCTGATTATGATGCAGGGGCACGGCACCATGAACGACTGGTCCATTGAAACGCCTTCCCTCATCCGTTACGGCCAGCTGACCAACGACGAGTTCTTCGTTAGCGAAAAAGCGGCCATGGCGGGCTTCACCATCAAAAACCCCTCCACCACCGACCCGATTGTGATGCTCAAACACTTCGGTCCGAACAACACTGATTTAACGGTATGAACAATTATCCTAAACTCCACAACGCCACCTGGCCCGGTATCGTCGGGAAAGGCCCCGATTCTGAGCCGGTTATTCCCTTTGATACCATGCTGGAAATGACCGCCAGCGCGGAGGTCAACGGCGTGAAATTCGATGGTGTCGATTTGGGTCTGCTTGGCCCGCACGTTGATATCGACATGAGCGACGACGACATCAAACGGCTTGCCGATAAGGTTTCTGGCTATGGGCTGGAAATTGGCTCGTTGGTTGCCCCCATATGGGGTGGTCCCGTGCTGGGCAGCGATGCTGACCGGGCTGTTTTTGTCGAGATGGTTCGCAAATCCTGCCACATCGGGCAGCGGCTGCGCGAACTCGGTATCCGGCCCAACGGTGTAATCCGAATTGACTCGGCCAGTTCGCCCGGTCAGTGGGACGCCGACCCGGCGGGCAGTACCCAACTCATTGCGAAGACTTTCCGCGAAGCGTGTGACGTGGCGGCTGAGTACGGCGAAAAGCTGGCCGCCGAAGGCGAAATCTGCTGGGGCGGGATGCACAGCTGGCGCACCATGGTCGATACGCTCGAAGCCGTTGAACGGCCCAATATGGGTTTCCAGGCCGACATGAGCCATACCCTGCTCTACACAATGGGCTATAACCGCGAACAGGACCGTATTCTACCCGCCGACTACGACTGGCAGGACCGCGCCGTACTGACCGACGCGCTGAAGCAGCTCACCGCTGCCCTGCGCCCCTGGACGATTGATTTTCACGTGGCCCAGAACGACGGTACGGTATTCGGCGCCGGCTCGCATGACAAAACCGGGCGGCACTGCCAGGCCCTGGACCCCAACGGCAAACTCGACGTGGCGAACGACGCCGGTTTCTGGCTCCGCGACGAGAACGGTACCCTCACCAAAGCGTTCCGCCATATCTGCTGGGATGGCTGCATGTTCCCCAATAACGTAATGAACAATTCCCAAACCTGGAACGACATCCTCGCCACCATGATACAGGTGCGGGAGAAGCACGGGTGGGTGGAATAAACTTTATATACATGAAAAAACCACTTAGAATTGGCCTGATTGGCACGGGGTTTATGGGCCGGACCCACTCGAACGGCTATAGCCAGGTGCCGCACTTTTTTCCTGAACTCCAGCACACACCCGTGTTGCAAACGGTTTGCTCACGCAACGCCGACAGCGTCCGCGCTTTTGCCGAACAGTGGGGGTATGCTTCCTCAGAAACCGACTGGCGTGCCGTGATTGCCCGTGATGACATTGACGCGGTTGACATCTGCACGCCCAACGACAGTCACGCCGAGATTGCCATTGCCGCTGCCGAAGCCGGTAAGATGATTCTGTGCGAAAAACCCCTCGCCCGTACCGTGGCCGAAGCGCAGCGGATGGTGGATGCGGTGGAGAAAGCGGGCGTGGCCAATACGGTTTATTATAACTACCGCCGTTTACCCGCCGTGACGCTGGCCAAAGAACTAATCGAGTCGGGGAAGCTGGGCCGGATTTTTCACTACCGCGCCAACTTTTTGCAGGATTGGACCATCAGTGCCGACGTACCGCAGGGTGGCACCGGCCTCTGGCGCATGGACGCCGAAGCCGCCGGGTCGGGCGTGACGGGCGATTTGCTGGCCCACTGCATTGACACCGCTATGTGGCTCAACGGGGCCATTGTGGATGTGTCGGCCATGACAGAGACGTTCGTGAAGGAACGGATGCACCAGCTAACCGGCAAAGTGGAGCCGGTGACTATTGACGATGCCTGTATTTTTCACTGCCACTTCGCCAACGGTTCGCTCGGCCTGTTTGAATCGACACGGTACGCACGGGGCCACAAGGCACTGTACACCTTCGAAATCAACGGCGAAAACGCGTCTATTCGCTGGGATTTGCACGATTTGAATCGGCTTGAATACTTCGACCACCGCGACGAAAGCATCGTGCGCGGCTGGCGGTCCATTCATGTTACCGACGGCGACCAGCCGTATATGGATAAATGGTGGGTGCCGGGGCTGGGTATTGGCTACGAACACAGTTTCGTGCATCAGATAGCCGATTTTCTGAAGAGTCTGGACGAAAACAAACCCTGCCATCCCACGTTTCAGGACGCCCTCCAAACCCAGAAAGTCTGCGAAGCCGTCATCGACTCGGCCAACTCGCGAAGCTGGAAAGATACGGGCGTGGGGAGTTTTGAGGGGTAAAAGCTTGCTTACCACCTTATTCCAATAGTTTTGTCATTTCGCACCGGCGAACCGGTCGGAATGACAAAAATCATATAAGTACAATTCTATGGCTATTGCAGAAGATGCATCCATCCCGCAAACCTCGCCCATTGGCTTCAACCTGCTGGCGTGGTCGGCGTCTATTTCGGACGCGATGCACCCCATTACCGAACGGCTCAAACAGATTGGGTACGATGGTATAGAATGCTTTATCGACGACCAGCCTGTCGCAAATTATCAACGATTTGGTCAGCACCTGGACCAGCTTGGCCTGAAACGCACGACCGTTATGGTAATGGGTCCCGACCAGAACCCGGCCAGCGAATCGCCGACGGTACGGGCGCGGGCAGTCGATTTTCTGAAAGAAGCCATCGACCGGGCGCATGGCATGGGCGCGACGGTCATCTGCGGACCTACGCACTCGGCCTTTGCTACGTTCAGCAAACAGGCCCCGCAAGCTCACGAGTACCAGCACAGTGCCGAAGTGCTGAATGCCGTGGGCGATTATGCCCAACAGGCCGGAATCGTCTTTGCCGTAGAAGCACTAAACCGCTTTGAGTGCTACCTGTGTAATACCATGACCCAGTTATCGCATCTGATTCGCCTGGCCGACCACCCCAACATCCGGGCCATGTTCGATACGCACCACGCTAACATCGAAGAGAAACATTTTCCCGACGCTATCCGAACCATTGCACCGGTGCTGGCCCACGTCCACATCAGCGAAAACGACCGGGGAACACCCGGCAGCGGCCACATTCCGTGGAATGATACGTTCAAAACCTTGGCCGAACTCGACTACCGGGGCTGGATGACCATCGAAGCCTTCACGCGTAACGACGTTGATTTTGCCAATTCCATCGGCGTCTGGCGCGAATACAACGACCCCTGGGACATTGCCGAGAATGGACTGGCGTTCATTAAAAGAATGAAGAGTGATGAATGAAAAACGAAGAACGGGCTGACGCGAATGGTATATGCGTCAGCCCGTTCTTCATTCATCACTCTTCACTTATAAAACCAACGCGGGCATCCAGAATACGGCGTCGCCGAGCCAGCGGTAGCGTTCATTTTTGATGAAGTAAGCCGGGTATTGCTGAATGACGTAGAGGACCAGGCTCATCAGGGCCAGCATAATGGCCGAACGTTCGGCAAAGCGGTCGTCCGTTACGAAGCACAGCACGAAGCCAGTTGCCAAAATGCCCAGCGTAAGCCAGCGTAAGGCCGTGTCGGCGCGGGCCATGCCCCAGGCCGTTACCACCGACGATTCGGGTCGGGCGGTGCTTTCGCGGTGTTCCATCATGTCGAACAAAATCAGGTTTTGCGAGACAATGCCGAGAAACATCAGGAATTCGGCTATTTCGATGCCGCTTATCTTTGGTCGCTGCACCCACACGCTGCCCCAGACACCCACCGAATATAACAGCGCGATCATCGGCTCTTTCAGCCGCAGCAGCGCGTTGCCCGTTGGCAGCCGATACACAGCCAGTACGTAGGCCGCGCAAATCCCCGCCAATGCAATCCCGAACTTTACCACGCTGGCCGGGAGAAAAAATACCAGCCCACCCGCCAGTAAAGCCGCCCCCGCTACCACCTGCCAGAGCAAAACCGAATGTTGCCGGTGAAACAGGTGCCGGGGCGTGGGTGGCTGCTCCGGTTTATGGACATCCAGCAGCCGGTCAATCGTGTAGATGATAAAAACCGACAGAGCCAGCACGATGGGTGTGGCCCAGTGAACCGGCTCAACATCAGACAGCCGCGCAGCCAGTCGGTTAGACAGCACAGCCCCCAGCACAACGGGAAAACTGAGGTAATAGGCGTTACGAACGGGGGTAAGCAATTCAGTGAACAGTAAGCAGTAAACAGTGTGGCTACAGCGCATCGAAAGCGTTGCAATCAGGCCGGACTTGTGGCGGTTAACCACGGATCAACGCGATTGAGAACCGCAACTGTATCACCAACCCGCAGTGTACCGGTTGCGTTTACATCCGTCAGCAATACATTTTGCCCGAAGAGGATTTTGTGTTTGTATTGGCGGTACGTTGTCAGGGTGCGCAGGGGTTCGGGGCCTCGCTCACCGGTGGCGGGGTCGATGGTGGTCAGCACACAGCGGGCGCAGGGTTTTACGCCGGAAAAATCCAGCTCGCCCACGCTGAACTGCTGCCAGCTATCTTCTTCGTAAGGCAGACTACCCTCCACCACAATGTTAGGCCTGAACCGTTCCATGCCGATTGGGTCGGGCAGCCGCTGGTTGAGGTCGTCCAGCGATGCCTGACCGATGAGCAGATACGGATAGCCATCGGCAAAACTTACGGCGTCGGTGGGGCGGGCATAGGCGGGATCAACGGTGCGGTGGGTCGCTTCGGGCATATAGACCAAGTGGCAGGGTTTGCCCAGCGCGTCGGAAAACCAGCGGTCGGCTTCGTCGCTAACCCGCACGGCAGGCACGTTTTCGCTGTCCCAGATGGAGACCGGCACCGGCATGAGCGTATCGACAACGGGCGTGAGCGGCAGAGTCAGGACATTAACGGGGTCGTTGCGGTGCCAGACGCGCAGGTGCCCATTGGCTTTGTCAATGGCCACGTCGATGAGGGCCATCTGGTGGTTGGTTCGCTGCGTGATGAAAATACCCCCGCCGTCGTGCGTGGGGCTGACGAGCATAAACCGCCGGTCGTGCTGGAATCCTTTCGGTTCCACAACCACGTTTGACACGGCAATACCGCCAAGCGACTTGATGGGATAGATGTACAGGGCGGAGATGGTCATGGTCAAAAAGAGAGTCGGGGTAATGGGCTGATGGTCTGGTCGGCAAAGTCGGCGGCTTCGTACTTGAATTGGGCGGCTATGGCAATCATGGCGGCATTGTCGGTACAGAACTCGAAGCGCGGAATATACACCGTCCAGCCCTGTTGCTC
>Ga0105048_10011815_pt1 | contig 13747 bp, 10 predicted proteins | sample MAT05_FD_78382 | JGI IMG/M metagenome (GOLD analysis project Ga0105048, IMG submission 78382) | Freshwater microbial communities from Lake Fryxell liftoff mats and glacier meltwater in Antarctica - MAT-05 | ecosystem: Environmental > Aquatic > Freshwater > Ice > Liftoff microbial mat | place...
CGTGACGTTGGCCGCGGCCGGATTGACGCCCGACACGCCGATCGCGCCGCTGGCCGCGCGCGGCGCGGGTCTCACCGTGACGTCGGGCACCATCGCCCGCGCCGATCCGGTCACGATGGTGGCCGGCCGCGACGATGTCTTGCTGGGCGGTCGCGTCGATGATGTGTCCGCAGCCGATGCGGAAGCTTTCATTGCGCTGCTGAATGCGCACTTTGCCAGTGACGGCCTCAACTTTGACGCAGCGCGACCCGATGCGTGGTTCGTGCAGTTCGACGACCTCGCCGTGCCGCAGACCACGCCGCTGGCGCAGGTGCACGGGGCGCTGCATGCGCATCAGCCACGGGGCGAACATGCCGCGCGCTGGAAGCGCTGGAACTCCGAGATGCAGATGCTGCTGCACGAGCATGCATTGAACGTGGCGCGGGAGCGCAACGGGCAGGTACCGGTGACCGGCGTATGGATTGCCGATGCAGGTCCCGCCGTGCCGTCGGCAGGCGGCACGATGCTCGACTGGTTTGCGCCAGGGGGGCGTGCCGGCGACGTGGCGCGGGGATTGGCGCTGGCACACGCGCGTATTGCGCCGTTGCCGCCCGGCACGTTGGCGCAATGGCCTGCCACTGGCAATGCGGTGGTGATCCTGTCCCCACTGCGTACGGCAGACGATCTGCAAGGTGTCGCCGACGCGTGGTTGTCGCCGGCACTGGCGGCTCTGGGTCGCGGCACCATCGCAGAACTGTCGATCGCCGCCGACGACCATCACGATGCCTTCGTCTGGACGCCGCGCGCGGCCCAATGGTGGGCGCGCTGGCGTGCCGCCTCGGCCGCGGCCTTCGTCCCGCCAAAAGTGCCGGAACGATGACCATCCGACCCATCGTTCGCCGCCCCTCCGGCGCCGCCACCGCCGCGCTGCAGACAGCCGGCCTCTCGCCGGTGCTGGCGCGAATCTACGCTGCACGCGGCATCACCTCGACCAGCGAACTCGATCATTCGTTCGCCGCGCTGCCGCCCTTCACGACGATGAAAGGCATCGATGCCGCAGCGCGGCGCCTTGCCGCTGCAATTGCCGCGCAACAACGCATCCTGATCGTCGCCGACTACGACGCGGATGGTGCCACCGCGTGTGCGGTCGGCATGCGCGGATTAGCCGCGCTGGGTGCGCTCGTTGACTTTATCGTCCCCAATCGTTTCGACTATGGCTATGGTCTCACGCCCGAGATCGTCGCGTTGGCGGCGCAGCGCCAGCCGCACCTTCTGGTGACCGTCGACAACGGCATCGCCAGTGTCGAAGGTGTGGCCGCCGCGCGCGCACTGCGCATCGATGTGCTGATCACCGATCACCACCTGCCCGGCGACACGCTGCCGGTGGATGCGATCATCGTCAATCCGAACCAGCCGGGCTGCACGTTCCCCAGCAAGCACATCGCGGGCGTGGGCGTGCTGTTCTACGTGCTGCTGGCGTTGCGGGCCCGGATGCGCGAGGACGGCGCGTTCGCCACGCGGCGCGAGCCCAACCTGGCCGAGCTGCTCGACCTCGTGGCGCTGGGCACGGTCGCCGACGTCGTCCGACTCGACCAGACCAACCGTGTGTTCGTCGAGCAGGGCCTCGCCCGCATCCGCGGTGGGCGGGCGCAACCGGGCGTGAATGCATTGTTCGACGCGGCGGGCCGCGATCCGCACCGCGCCACCGCGTTCGACTTGGGTTTCGTCGCCGGACCGCGGCTCAATGCGGCAGGACGGCTTGCCGACATGTCGCTCGGCATCCGCTGCCTGTTGGCACAGACCGAGGCCGATGCCGGACCGCTGGCGGGTGCGCTCGACAAGTTGAACCGCGAGCGCCGCGAAGTGGAAGCGGTGATGCAGGACGAGGCGCTGGCCGATCTCGACCAGCTGGTCGACGCTGGCGCGGCGGAACGCTGCACCGTTTGCCTGTTCCGCCCCGAGTGGCATCAAGGCGTGGTCGGGATCGTCGCTTCCAGGTTGAAAGACCGTTTGCATCGGCCCGCAATCGTATTCGCGCGCGGCACGAGCGGCGAATTGAAAGGATCGGGCCGCTCGATCGCCGGACTGCACCTTCGTGATGCACTTGATCTCGTCAGCAAGCGCGCACCCGGCGTGATCGCGCGCTTCGGCGGCCACGCGTTTGCGGCGGGGCTCTCCATCGAGGAGGCCGACCTGCCGCGGTTCATGGCGTCGTTCGAAGACGTGGTGCGCGAAGTGTTGGGCGGCGTGCCTCCGCCCGCCCATTGCGACAGCGACGGCGCGCTGGCGCCGGGCGAACTCACCTTCGCGCTGGCCGACGCCTTGCGCGAACGGGTCTGGGGCCAGGGCCTGCCCGCACCGGTGTTCGACGACGAATTCGAGGTGCTGGCGTCCCGGCTCGTTGGCGGCAAGCATCGGAAACTGACGCTGCAGCGGGCCGACGAGCGCTTCGAGGCCATGCTGTTCCAGCACCCGGAGGACCTGCCCGCCAGGATCCGGGCCGCGTTCCGGCCCGGGGTGAATGAATGGCAGGGACAGGCGACACTGCAACTGACCATCGAGCACTGGTTGCCGGCCTAATCCTTTGTTTTTAAGACGTTTGTTTTATGTTAGTGACTGCTGACCCGCATCGTCGCCCGCAGCGCAGCACCGGACTTGTGCATTGCACCATTTAGGGCTATAGTCGTTCGGTTTAGCCCGCGTCCAGCATTCCGGCGTGACGGCTACCTGCATCCCAAAGGACCCAGCATGCGTCTCGTCGGCAAAGTCTCGATCATCACCGGTGCCGCCCAGGGCATTGGCCGTGCCACCGCACTCAAGTTTGCCCGCGAAGGCGCCAAAGTCGCCGTGTGCGATATCAACGAGGTCGAAGTTGCCGCCACCGTCGAGATCATCGAAAGCGCCGGCGGCGAAGCCTTGGGCTTCCGCGTCGATGTCACGGACAAGGCAAGCATCGCGAAGATGGTCGAAGGCGTGATGGCCAAGTGGGGCCGTATCGATACGCTGGTGAACAACGCCGGCATCGTGCAGGACGCCCAGTTCAAGAAGATGAGCGAAGACCAGTTCGACCGCGTGATCGAGGTCAACCTGAAGGGTGTTTACAACTGCACCAAGGCGGTCGTGGACATCATGCTGGCGCAGAACTCGGGCTGCATCCTCAATGCGTCGTCGATCGTCGGCATCTACGGCAACTTCGGCCAGACCAATTACGCGGCCACCAAGTTTGCCGTGATCGGCATGGTCAAGACCTGGGCCCGCGAGCTGGGCAGCAAGGGCATCCGCGCCAATGCGATCTGTCCCGGCTACATCGAAACGCCCATTCTTTCTGCGATGCCGGCAAAAGTGCTGAAGATGATCGAGGACAAGGTCCCGATGGGTCGCTTGGGCCAACCCGAGGAAATTGCCAACACCTACGCGTGGCTGGCCTCGGACGAAGCGTCGTACATCAACGGCGCAGTGATCGAAGTTTCAGGCGGTGTGACGATCTAGGGCCTCTTAACTCTAGTTTCACGCCGGTTCCGCTACCACCAACGATCGACTTCCCCGCGCGTCGCCGCGCGCGGTAGCATTGGCATCCTTTTGGCCCTTCGGTCTGGATCCGCCATGGTCGTCCGCCTGTCCTTTTGCCTCGCCGCGTTCGCCGCAGTTACAGCGTTCGTCACCCCTGCCCCCGCATCGGCCCAGAAGTTCCAACCCGGCAGCCCCTACATCTGTCCAAACAACGACAGCACGGGCCTCGACTGCTACCTCGACGCCGTCACGCACCTCTACACGATGTGCCGCCACGTGAAGGGCATCGAGATCATCGAGTTCGGGCACGCGAAGGCGCAGGAAGGCGTCAATGGCGCCAAGAGCGACTACTGCGTGGAAAAGCAGAAGATCAACATCACGCGCCCGTACCAGGCAGCGCTGCGCGAAGCCACCCCGTGGCGCGAATCCATCGAAAGCCTGCAGACGCTGCAACAATTCTGGCTCGGTGCCATGGTCAGCCTGCGCTGGCAGGCCGGCGAGGCGCCTGACCTCTATGAAGATCGCGTCAACCGGATCTACGACGAGCTCTCCTACAAGATCGAAAGCGTTCGTCTCGGCCTCAACACCGCGCCCGACGGCAAAGGCGCGGTAGCCGCCGCGCCCAGGGGCAAGGCCGCGCCTGCGGCCAAGCCCAAGGCGAAACCGAACTGAGCGAACGCAGCGAACTGAGCCCACTCCGCCAACCGAGCGCGCGCGAATCGCCGGACATGGACGCCGGCGCGGCTGACACCGCGGTCGAAGCACCGACGGACCTCGCAACGTCGTTGCACGACGATGCGCTGGCGGCCATCTTCCGCGAGGGCGGCACGCTGTCGAAGGCGCTGCCGGGTTTTCGCTACCGGCCACAGCAGCTCGCGATGGCGCAGGCCATCGCGCAGGCCATCGACACGCGCGGTCAACTGGTGGCCGAAGCCGGTACCGGCACCGGCAAGACCTTCGCCTACCTGGTGCCCGCACTGATGTATGGCGGCAAGGTGATCGTCTCCACCGGCACCAAGACATTGCAGGACCAGCTCTTCGAACGCGACCTGCCGATGGTGCGTGACGCACTGGCGTTGCCGGTCACCGTCGCGCTGCTCAAAGGCCGCAGCAACTATGTCTGCCACCATCACCTCGAACGCGCGGCGCACGAAGATCGGCTGCCTTCACGCGACGACATTCGCCACCTGCCGAAGATCATCGCCTTCGCGCGCGCCAGCCAGCGCGGCGATCGCGCGGAACTTGCGGACGTGCCGGAGCACGCGTCGATCTGGCCGCTGGTCACGTCCACGCGCGACAATTGCCTCGGTCAGAATTGTGCGTACCACGGCGACTGCTTCGTGCTGAAGGCGCGCAAGGAGGCGCTGGAAGCCGATGTCGTCGTCGTCAACCACCATCTCTTCTTCGCCGACATCGTGCTGCGCGACGAAGGCGTGTCGGAACTGCTGCCGAACTGCAACACGGTGATTCTCGACGAAGCGCACCAGTTGCCGGACACCGCCACGCTGTTCTTCGGCGAGAGCGTCGGCGCAGGACAACTGGCCGAGCTTGCGCGCGACGCAGAGATTGCCGCGCGCACCACCGCGCGCGACGTGCCGGATCTGCCGCACGCAGCGGAGGAATTGGCACCTGTCGTGCGGAAGTTGCGACTGGCCGCTGGCGATGTGCCCGGCAAGATCGCGCGCGATGTGATGGCGTCGCGACCCGGCTTCGCCGAAGCACTGGATGACCTCGCTGCCGCGCTTGACCGGCTGGCGGCGGAGCTCGGTCACTTCGCGGAACGCGGCGAAGATCTCGCTGCTGTCGCGCGGCGCGCGGTGGCGGCATCGCGGCAGGTCGCGCGCTGGCGTGACGGTCGCTCCTCCGCCGACGAAGACGAAGACGGTCAGCCATCGCAGGAATGGATCCGCTGGATCGACATCACCGCCAACGGATTCCAGTTGCAGGCTTCGCCACTCTCGATCGCGCCGAACTTCAAGCGGCAGTTGGACAGTTCGGTGCGCGCGTGGATCTTCACGTCAGCGACGCTGGCGGTGGGCCGCGACTTCTCCCACTACACGGGACAGATGGGGCTCGAGCATGCGAAGACCGGCGCATGGGACAGTCCCTTCGACTATCCGACGCAAGGCTTGCTCTACGTGCCGCGCAACCTGCCCGCGCCCAACTCGATCGAGCACACGGATGCCGTCGTGGACGCTGCGCTGCCGCTGCTCGAAGCCAGCGGGGGCCGCGCATTCCTGCTGTTTACGTCGCTGCGCGCATTGACGCGCGCGCGGGAGCGCATCGCCGAGGCTTTCGCGCGCGACGGCCACGCGTTTCCGTTGCTGGTTCAGGGCGAAGGTTCGCGTTCGGAGCTGCTGGTACGCTTCCGCGAGCTGGGTAACGCCGTACTGCTGGGCAGCGCCAGTTTCTGGGAAGGCGTGGATGTGCCTGGCGACGCGCTGTCGCTGGTGGTCATCGACAAGCTGCCCTTCGCGCCCCCCGATGATCCGCTGCTGGCCGCGCGCCTCGACCGGCTGAAGGCCGATGGCGGCAATCCGTTCATGGCGTGGCAACTGCCGCAGGCGGCGATCAGCTTGAAGCAGGGTGCGGGGCGGTTGATCCGCACCGAAACGGACCGCGGCGTGCTGGCCATCTGCGACCCGCGCCTCACCGACAAGCCGTACGGCAAGCGCATCTGGCAAAGCCTGCCGCCGATGCGGCGCACCCGGGATGCCGAAGAAGCGGTGGCGTTCCTGCGGGAACTGCGCGCGGCAGCCGAAAGCGCAGTGCCGTAACGCCTTACGCCGGCATCAATCCCAGAACTGCCACCATGGCTTGGTGGCGAGGGTGCCGGTCGGCGTGACGCCGTAGCTGCGTTCTTCGCGCGCCACCTCACGCTCCCAGAAATTCCACCACGGCTTGTCGCCGCCGCCCACGACGTACTTGCTCTCCGGAAATGTCTTCGCGAGGATCAGCTTCGAGTCGACCGACAGTTGCTAGAGGCCGAGCTTCTGGTAGCTGTTCTTCATGATGTCGAGCGCCCGCTCGTTGGCGGCCGTTTGCGGAAAATTGACGAGGGACGCCTGCGCACGGTTGGCCGCGGCAAGGAACGCACCGCGCCGGTAGTAGTAGTTCGCGACATTCACTTCATACGTGGACATCGCGTTGTTGAGGTAGCGCATCCGCGCGATCGAATCCTGGTAATACTGGCTGTCCGGGAAGCGCGTCGTCAGCTCCTTGAATGCAACGAAGGACGCACGCATTTCCTTCGGATCGCGCTCCGCCAGGTCGAGCTCGTACACATAGCCCAGGAGGCCCTGGTCCTCGCGGAAGTGGACCAATCCCTTCAGGTAGTACGCATAGTCGACGTTCGGGTGATTGGGATACGTGCGGATGAAGCGCTCGGTGGCCGCGATGGCCGCGGCCTGCTCGTTGCCGCGCCAGTTGGCGTACGCGGACTCGAGGATGGCCTGCTGGGCGTAGCGACCATAGGGGAAGCGCGCCTCGAGCTGATCAAAGAGCTTGATGGCCCGTATATAATTGCCTTCCAGCATCGTGTCGTGCGCCGTCTTGTACAGGCGATCGGCCGACCAACCTGCCGTCTCCTCTTTGACCTCCGGCAGCAGACCGCAGCCAGCCACGAACATGGCGACAAAGGCGACGATGAATCCGGCGCGGAAAAATGATGGCATGGAAATGCTTCGTTTCATCGTGACAATCGCTTGCCTACCATTATAGCTGACCCCATGGCCACCATCGCCTCGCCGCCCGGGGCCACCGCGCCTACGCAGCATGCTTTCGTCGCGCCGGCCGGCGGTCCTGGGCAGCGGCTCGACCAGGCGCTGGCCACGCTACTGCCGCAGCACTCGCGCACCCGGCTCAAAGGGTGGATCGAGGCCGGGCAGGTCGTGGTAGACGGCAAGCCGATCCTGGAGCCCAAGTTTCGCATCCGCGGCGGCGAGACTATTGCGGTTGTCGAAGGCGCGCAGGCGGCGGCGCTGCCCGACCGGCCGGAAGACATTGCGATAAATGTCGTCTACGAAGATGCGTCTCTGCTGGTCATCGACAAGCCAGTGGGCCTCGTCGTGCATCCCGGCAGCGGCAACCACGCGGGCACGTTGCTCAATGCCTTGCTGCATCGGGTGCCCGAGCTGGCTTTGTTGCCGCGCGCCGGTATCGTGCACCGGCTGGACAAGGATACGAGCGGCCTGATGGTCGTGGCCCGGACCGACATCGCGCAGACCGATCTCGTGCGGCAGCTGGCCGCGCGGACCGTCAAGCGCGAATACCTGGCGGTGGTGCACGGCGATCTCGCGCGCGCCACCACGATCGATGCGCCGATCGGCCGGCACCCGGCTGTGCGCACGTCGATGGCCGTGGTCACCGCCGGCAAGCCCGCGCGCACGCATGTCGAGGTGGTCGAACGCTTCGGCGTGGCCACGCTGCTGCGCTGCCGACTCGAGACCGGACGCACGCACCAGATCCGTGTGCATCTCACCGCCATTGGCCATCCGTTGGTGGGCGATCCGACCTATCGTGCGACGCGCGGGCGTACGCCTCCGCTACCTGCGCAGGCCCTCCCCTTCGGCCGGCAGGCGCTGCATGCGCAACGACTGGGATTGGTGCATCCCGCCACCGGTGAAGCGATGGAGTGGTCCAGCGCGCCGCCGGCGGACCTGGCCGCACTGGTGGTCACGTTGCGCGACGCGCGTACGCCGCCAGTGGCGGCATGATGTTGCAGCGTCTCACGTGAGCGCCGATCTCGCCACGGCGTTGGCCGCGCAGCAACAGGACTGGATCGTGCCCGCATGGGAAGGGTCGCCGCGCGTGCGCGCATTCTTCACCACGCGTCACGGCGGCGTCTCCACCGGGGCGGAAAGCACATTCGACCTCGGCCCCGCGCGACCCGCACCGGGCCACGATCTTGCTTCGGTCAACGAGAACCGCCGGCGGCTGCGCGTATTCCTGCCCACGAATCCGGTCTGGATCCAGCAGGTGCACGGCGTCGAGGTGGCCGACATTGCAGCAGCGCCCGCGTCGCCACCGGTCGCGGATGCCGCCGTCACTCGTACCGCCGACGTCGTGCTCACCGTGCGCACCGCTGATTGCCTGCCCGTGTTGCTGTCCGATCGCGCCGGTACCGTGCTCGCGGTCGTGCACGCGGGATGGCGCGGCCTGGCCGCCGGCGTGCTCGAACAAACGCTTGCCGCGATGCAGGTGGACGCGCGCGATGTCGCCGCATGGATCGGCCCCGCCATCGGCCCCGAGGCCTTCGAAGTCGGCGCGGACGTCTGGGCTGCGTACTGCCACGACGACCTCACCGCAACGCAATACTTCCGGCCGGTACGCGAAGGCAAGTGGATGGCCGACCTGCCGGGCCTCGCGCAACAGCGGCTCACGCAAGCCGGCGTGACCTCCATCGGGGGCGGCATCTGGTGCACGCACAGCGACGCCTCGCGCTTCTTTTCGTATCGCCGCGATCCGCGGGCCGGGCGCATGGCGCTGGTGGCGTGGCTCGCGGGTTGAGCTGCAGGCGGGGCTGGAGCCGCGCTGCGACAATGCGTGCGTCCCCGCGCGAACGCCGCCAACCATTCACCCACGCTGCCCCGAAACTGCCATCCTGCGCTAGAATGCAACCTTGTTGCACTTGACGTTGTGACCTCGCGCAAGCGCCATGCATCCACGCTCCAACTGACGCACTCTTCCCGTGACCACCCTCGCCTACACGATCGCTGCGGCCATTGCCGGCGGTGTGCTGTCCACACTCGCCGCCGCCGCGACACTGGCGCTGAAGCGCAGCGCGATCTCGCGGCTCGTCTCGTTTGCCGTGGGCGCGCTGCTGGGCGCGGTGTTCATCGAGCTACTTCCGCACGCGCTGGAAACCGGCAGCCCCTCGCGCGTGATGGTCACGGTGCTGATCGGCCTGCTCGCTTTCTTCCTGCTTGAAAAAATGGTGCTGTGGCGCCACTCGCACGGCCATGAGGAGCACCGCGACGACGTCGAGGAGAGCGAGCACGACCACGCGCTGCACGGACACGCACACGACGATGGTGGCCGCTCAGGATCGATGATCCTGATCGGCACTAGCGTGCACAACTTCTGTGACGGTGTCGTAATCGCCGCCGCGTTCCTCGCCGACACGCGCCTCGGTATTGCCACGACCATCGCGATCGTCGCGCACGCGGTGCCGCAGCACGTGGGCGACTTCGCCGTGCTGATCCACTCCGGCTTCACGCGCGGTCGGGCGTTCGCGTTCAACATCGCCGCCGGCTTCGCCACCGTCGTCGGCGCGCTGGCGGGCTACTTTGCGCTCGCGCAATTGCAGAACGCTCTGCCGACCGTGCTGGCCGTGGCCGCGGCCAGCCTGCTGTACGTGGCGGTCGCCGATCTCATCCCCAGCCTGCACCGGCGGGCCGAGCCGCTCGAAACCGCGAAACAGATGGCGTTCATCGTGATGGGCGTAGCCGTGATCGGCGCCACCCACCTGTTTCTCGATCACTGACGCACCGCTGCGCCGTTGTGGGGCACGGCGCGGCGCCGCAACATTGAGGAAGACGCGCGGTCACGATACCATCGTGATCCCGCTGATCGCGTCTGCCACGCGGCGGGCATTTCGCGAAACCATCATGGCCCCACTGGACCCACTGGACCCGCAGGCCCAACTGGACCCGCAGGATTCGACGACCGCCGTCGCGGCGCTCAATGTCCGCGTCGCATCGCGTGTCGATGCGCTGCTGCGCGCGACGGTCGAGGCTTCGTCGGGACATGGCGTCCCGGAGGTCGTGACGCCGCAGCCAGGTGATCGAAGGTTCAACGCCCCGGCCTGGCGCGAGCAGCCCTACTTCGCGCTGTTGAAACAGTGGTACCTCCTCTACAGCGAATATTGCCGCGAGCTCGCGCGGCTGGCGCCCGTGCCTCCGGTCGACCGGCACCGCCTCGAATTCATCACGCGCCAGTATCTCGACGCCATCGCGCCGACCAATTTCCCCGCCACCAATCCGGATGTGCTCGCGAAAGCGATGGCCACCGAGGGTGCCAGCATCGTGCAGGGCCTGCGCAACCTGGCGGAAGACACCGAACGTGGCCGGATCACGATGTCCGACGAATCGGCCTTCGCCGTCGGCCGCAACCTGGCGATGACACCGGGGCAAGTCGTGTTCCGCAACGACCTGATCGAGCTGATCCAGTACGACGCGACAACGCCCACCGTGCACCGGCGGCCGCTGCTGATCGTGCCACCGTGCATCAACAAGTTCTACATCCTCGACCTGCAGCCCGGCAACTCCTTCGTCCGCCATGCGGTGGCGCAGGGCCACACGGTGTTCATGGTGTCGTGGCGCAACATTCCGGAGTCGCTCGGGCACTGCACGTGGGACGACTACATCGAGCAGGGCGTGATCACCGCGCTGCGCGTCACGCAGGATGTCGGCGACAGCAAGACAGTGAACGCGCTTGGCTTCTGCGTGGGCGGCACGTTGCTGGCCTCCGCTCTCGCGGTACTGGCCGCGCGCAAGGACACGAGTGTCGCCAGCGCCACGCTGCTGACGACGATGCTCGACTTCGCCGACCCCGGCGAGATCGGCGTATATGTGTCGAGCGATGCGCTTGCCGCACGCGAGCCGCAACTGATGGCCGGGCAGCGCGTGCATGGCAGCGAGCTGGCCAATGCCTTCGCCAGCCTGCGCGCCAACGACCTCGTGTGGAATTACGTGGTGAGCAACTACCTGAAGGGCGAGACGCCACCTGCCTTCGACCTCCTGTACTGGAACGGCGACTCCGCCAACCTGCCGGGGCCAATGTATGTCTACTACCTGCGCAACATGTATCTCGACAACCTGCTGTGCGAGCGCAATGCGCTGACGATGGCCGGCGCCCCGGTCGACCTGCAGCGTGTGAGCGTCCCCGCCTACGTCTATGCGTCGCGCGACGATCACATCGTGCCGTGGCGCGCGGCCTACCGCAGCACCAGCCTGCTGGGCGGCGATTGCACGTTCGTGCTGGGCGCGTCCGGCCACATCGCGGGCGTGGTGAATCCTCCCGTGCCGCAGAAGCGCAACTACTGGACCAACGACCTTCTGACCGACACCGCCGACGACTGGCTGGACCGGGCAGCGTCCGTGCCGGGCAGCTGGTGGCCGCACTGGGCGGCGTGGCTCGCCAGCCATGCCGGGCCGATGCATGCCGCGCCGGCGGCCCCGGGCAACGCGCGTTTTCCCGCTCTGGACGCGGCCCCGGGCAGCTACGTCCGGGCCGCAGCCTGACGGCCGCCCAATGCCTCGCGCGGCCGTCGCAAACCCCCGGCCCCGACGCTGCGCTAAGATGTTCTACTGCAATCCGCGCACCTCGCCGCGGACCTTCCCCGGGGGAGCATCACATGAGTGACATCGTCATCGTCGGCGCGCTGCGCACGGCCATCGGAAAATTCGGCGGCTCGCTGGCCAAGGTTGCGGCGCCCGAACTCGGCGCCACCGTCATCCGCGCGCTGCTCGCGCGCGCCAACGTCGCGCCCGAACTCGTGTCAGAAGTCATCCTGGGCCAGGTGTTGACTGCCGGCAGCGGCCAGAACGTCGCGCGGCAGGCGTTGCTGAAGGCCGGCATTCCCCATTCCGTGCCCGCGATGACGATCAACAAGGTCTGCGGCTCGGGCCTGAAGGCCGTCATGCTCGCGGCCCAGGCCGTGCGTTGTGGTGATGCCGACATCGTCGTGGCGGGCGGCCAGGAAAACATGAGTGTGTCGCCGCATGTCCTGCTGGGTTCGCGCGACGGCTTCCGCATGGGCGACGCCAAGCTCACGGACACGATGATCGTCGACGGCCTGTGGGATGTGTACAACCAATACCACATGGGCGTCACTGCCGAGAACGTCGCAAAGAAGTACGACATCGCGCGCGCGCAGCAGGACGAATTCGCCGTCGCCAGCCAGAACAAGGCCGAGGCCGCGCAGAAAGCCGGCAAGTTCGTCGACGAGATCGTGCCGGTGATGATTCCGCAGCGCAAGGGCGATCCCGTCGCGTTTGCCGCCGACGAGTTCATCAAGAACGGCACGACGCTGGAGAGCATCTCCGGGTTGAAGCCCGCGTTCGCGAAGGAAGGCTCCGTCACCGCCGCAAATGCATCGGGCCTGAACGACGGCGCGGCTGCGGTGCTGGTGATGACGGCCGAACGCGCCAAGGCGCTGGGGCTGACGCCGCTGGCCACGATCAAGGCCTATGCATCGTCGGGGGTCGATCCCGCCATCATGGGTATGGGGCCGGTTCCCGCGTCGCGCCGCTGCCTCGAAAAGGCCGGCTGGAAGGCCGCCGACCTCGACTTGATGGAAATCAACGAGGCCTTCGCCGCACAGGCCTGTGCGGTGAACAAGGAAATGGGCTGGGATACCAGCAAGATCAACGTCAACGGGGGCGCCATCGCACTGGGCCATCCGATCGGCGCGTCGGGTTGCCGCGTGCTGGTCACGCTGCTGCACGAGATGGGCCGCCGCGACGCGAAGAAGGGCCTCACGTCGCTGTGCATCGGTGGCGGCATGGGCGTCGCACTCGCGGTGGAGCGCGCGTAAGCAACACGCCAAGGTTTTCCTGCATTCGTAACACCACAATAAAACTCATGGAGGAGTACAACGATGGCCACTGACAAACATCGCGTCGCGCTGGTGACGGGCGGCATGGGAGGCCTCGGCGAGGCCATCTGTATCAAGCTTGCTGCGCTCGGCTACACCGTCGTCACCACGTATTCGCCCGGTAACACCAAAGCCACCGAATGGCTCGACGCCATGCAGAAGCAAGGGCTGTCGTTCAAGGCGTATCCGTGTGACGTGGCCGACTGGGAATCCGCAGCGGCCTGCGTGAAGAAGGTTGCAGCGGACGTCGGTCCCGTCGACGTGCTGGTCAATAACGCCGGCATCACCCGCGACATGACGTTCAAGAAGATGGACAAGGCCAACTGGGACGCGGTGATCAAGACCAACCTCGACTCGTGCTTCAACATGACGAAGCAGGTCTGCGACGGCATGGCCGATCGAGGCTGGGGCCGCATCATCAACATCTCGTCAGTCAACGGCCAGAAAGGCGCCTTCGGCCAGACGAACTACTCGGCGGCCAAGGCCGGCATGCACGGCTTCACCAAGGCGCTGGCACTCGAATATGCGCGCAAGGGTGTCACGTCCAACACGATCTCGCCGGGCTACATCGGCACGAAGATGGTGATGGCGATCCCGAAGGAAGTGCTGGACTCGAAGATCATCCCGCAGATCCCGATGGGGCGCTTGGGCAAGCCGGAG
>Ga0105048_10011816_pt1 | contig 13747 bp, 7 predicted proteins | sample MAT05_FD_78382 | JGI IMG/M metagenome (GOLD analysis project Ga0105048, IMG submission 78382) | Freshwater microbial communities from Lake Fryxell liftoff mats and glacier meltwater in Antarctica - MAT-05 | ecosystem: Environmental > Aquatic > Freshwater > Ice > Liftoff microbial mat | place...
ATCTCGAGAACGGTCCGCTCTATCGGGTTCGCGTGATCCGTCTGGCCGAGAGCGAACATCTGCTGACGTGGACGTTCCACCACATCATCATGGATGAGGCATCGCGCTCCATCCTGTTGCGTGATCTGTGGAAGGCTTACGACGACATTAAACTCGGCAACCGCCTGCCGCAGCCGGAACTCGCGGCCCGCTATCTCGACTTCACGCTCTGGCAGCGCGATCGGTTGACGCCCGAAGCGATTGACTACTGGAAGGAAAATCTACGCGGCACGCCGCCGCCATTGACGCCGCCGCACCCGAAGGCACGCCCGACGACGCGGACCGGCGCCGGCGTCACCACCTCGTTCGAGATTCCCCCACACCTGGCGGAGAAGATCGAAACGCTGAGCCGGCAGGCTGGCGTCACGCCGTTCATCGCCTATCTGGCCGCGTTCCAGACGCTCCTCTCCCGCTACACGGGTCAGACGGACGTTTGCATCGGTTGTCCCGTGTCGTCACGGCCGGGCGGCCCGGCTTCCGAGATCGTCGGCTGCTTTATCAACACACTGGTGCTGCGCACCAGTCTCGACAAGAATCCGACCTACAGCGAACTGCTCGGCCGAACACGCGATACGATGGCCGGGGCGTTCCAACATGTCGACGTTCCGTTCGAAAAACTGATCGAGGTCCTGAAGCCGGAACGCGTTCCCGGCGGCCATCCCCTCTATCAGACGATGTTCATCTACCAGAGCGAAGGCCTGCAGGGAACGACTGCGGACGGTCTCACCTGGAAGCTTGATCGCATGGAGCGAATCGGCTCGAAGTTCGATCTCTCGCTCATCATCGAAGACTTCCCCGGCCGAACGACCGCTTGCTTCGAGTACAGCACCGAACTCTACGATGCCGAGACGATTGCACGGTACACCTCGCACTTCCAGACACTTCTGGAAGGAATCGCGAACGCACCGGAGACGACGCTCGCCGACCTGCCAATTCTCCCGGCGGCCGAGCGACGGCATATCCAGGAAGACTTCAACCAGACTCGGATGGACTACCCGCGCCAGGCGTGCGTTCATCAACTGGTCGAAGCCCAGGTGGAAACGTCTCCCGACGCGATCGCCTGGCAACTTGATAACCAGACTCTCAGTTTCCGCGATCTGAATGAACGGGCCAACCGGCTCGCTCATCACCTGCGTTCGATGGGCGTCGGCCCTGACACGCTTGTCGGCATCTGCGTGCGTCGCTCGTTCGACATCCCGGTGGCAATGCTTGGCATTCTCAAGGCGGGCGGCGCCTATGTGCCGCTCGACCCTGACTTCCCCCCGGACCGCATCGCCTACTACGCGGCCGACAGCAGGATGCCGATTATCGTGACTCAGTCGAAGCTGGTCGATCAGCTTCCGAAAGAGGGCGTACGAACTGTTTGTCTCGATACCGACGCGGAGACGATCGCCCATCACCCGACGACGAATCTGGAGTGCGTCACCAAACCGGAACACCTCGTCTACATCCTGTATACCTCGGGATCGACGGGCAAACCGAACGGCGTGGCGATTCCGCATCGCGCGCTGGTGAACCTGCTGCTTTCCGTGCAGAAGGAACCGGGCCTGAAATCAACCGACACGATCCTGTCGCTGACGACGCTCTCGTTCGACATTCACACGGTGGAAACGTGGCTGCCGATGATCACGGGGGCGAAATCCGTGATCGTCCCGCGTGAGGCCGCCCTGGATGGGCATCGCCTCGGCGAGTTGCTGGAATCGTGCGATGCGACGGTGATGCAATCGACCCCCGCCACCTGGCGGTTGTTGATGACCGCGGGCTGGAAGGGCAAACCGAATCTGCGGGCGTTCAGCGGTGGCGAACCGCTGACGCATGAACTGATCCAGCAGATCACTTCACGCACCGCCATGCTCGAGAACATGTACGGCCCGACCGAGACGACCGTTTACTCGGTCATCCACCGTGTCTCGCCCGATGATCGGCTCATCCTCATCGGCAAGCCGGTGGCCAACACGCAGTGTTATATCCTTGATCCGCAGTCGCGCAAGCCGATGCCGCTCGGCTGTGTCGGCGAGATCTGGATCGCCGGCGATGGTCTCGCTCGCGGTTATCTGGGTCGCGAGGAACTCACCAAGGCACGCTTCATCCCCGACCCGTTCTCGACCGAGCCGGGCGCGCGGATGTACAAGACCGGCGACCTCGGCCGATACCTGACCGATGGCAGCATCGAGTGCCTCGGACGCGTCGATCATCAGGTCAAGATTCGCGGCTTCCGCATCGAACTAAACGAGATCGAACGCGTTCTCGAAGAGAATCCGGGCGTGGCTCAGGGCATCGTCATCGCCAAGAACGCCTCGTTCGCGGCCGTGCTGCATGCCTACTACCGCAGTGAGAGCCCAACGCCGCCGACCCCGGCCGACCTTCGCAAGTTCCTGCAAGGCCGTCTGCCGGATTACATGATCCCGGCCACGTTCACGAAGCTGGATGCCTTCCCGCAGACGCCGAACGGTAAGGTCGATCGCAAGGTTCTACCTGAACCGAGTGCCGAGGACGCGGCCCGACCGAGTGATCACGCCCAGCTTCCGCCGACGAACGACGCGGAACGCGGACTGCTCCCGATCTGGGAAGAGGTTCTGGGCATTCACCCGATCGGTGTGACGGACGATTTCCATGAACTCGGCGGTCACTCGCTGATGGCGGCCGTGCTGATGTCACGCATCGAATCGGCGTTGGGACACCGCATCCCGATCGAGGCATTGTTCGAACGCCCCACCATTCGTGGCCTGGCGGAGATCATCTCACGCAAGCTCGAACTGAGCGGCGGCGTGATAGTGCCGTTGCAGACCGGCGGCAAGCAGCCACCCTTGTTCCTCATCGCGGGGGCCGGCGGGCACGTCTTCGCCTTCCACAAGTTCGCCCGCTTGCTGGGGCCGGACTTCCCCGCCTACGGCATGAAGGCCGTGGGAGTCGACGGTTTAGAGCCGCCGCTCGATCGCATCGAGGAGATTGCCGCACGCTATGTGACGGAAATCACCGCGGCCTGCCCGAACGGGCCCTACGTCATCGGCGGTTACTCCGTCGGCGGGCGCATCGCTCTCGAGGTCGGCCTGCAACTTCAGAAACTCGGCCATGCCGTGCCGCGGCTGGTGATCTTCGACATGTTCGCCCCGGGAGCGCCGGTCCCGCAGCCATTCTTGAAACGTGTGATGATTCACCTGAAGAAATTCATCACTCTGCCCTGGAGAGAAAAGGGGCAGTACCTGAAGGATCGCTGGAAGAATGTGCAGAATCGCGTCCGCAACAAGATGAACATTTACGACGAAGAGGCGGACGGTTTCCCGGGCCTGGAGATGGTGCCGCAAAAGACGATACACGACGTGTGGAACGCTCTCTTGCGGGCGAACGATCGCTACTGGCCAAGCGGCAAGTATGAAGGCAAGGTCGCGGTAATGCGTTCGGATTGCACGCCCGGCTGGACCGAAACGATCCGTCCCGACCCGAACATGGGCTGGGATCAATGGTCGACGAAGGCCGTGCAGGTGGAACGCGTGAACGGCGAACACATGGAGTTGTTCAAGGACGAGCATCAGGAGAAACTGGCCGCGCTGGTGCGTCAGATCATTCTGGACGCCGCCGCGGAAGTTCCCAAACGCTAATAGTCTGGTGCCTTGTCCAAACTAAATTTTGGTGTAGCCGCATTCGCCAGAATGCGGGTTGACTCCAACGAGCCCGCGTTCTGGCGAACGCGGCTACGGTGCTCGTCGCTAAGTTTAGCCTGGACGGGGCACTAAAACTATGATGGCACAGACATTTCTGTCTGTGCCACCAAGAGTTGTTTTCAACGTTCTAATCACACCAACTGCAACGTGCCGCGGGTGACGCCGAGTTGGTTCAACGCTTGCAACTGCCGCCAGGTGCGTTGGCCGTCGTCGAGACCGGCCAGTACCCGGCCATATTGCTGAAGCAGCGGTCCGACTTCGGCGGCCGTCTCGCGCAAGAGATCGACGCGGAACCTTTTCAAACCCAGATCCAACATTCGCGGCAGGTACTCCGCCGCCGATTGAGCGACCGAGTTGAAGACCGTATTGCGGCAGCCGGCGTCGGCGACGACCGGGAATTCCGCTCCGACGCGATCCTTCAATTCGATACGGTGTCGATCGCACGGCCGGCCGCAATCGCGATGATCTTTCCCCTTCGAAAGAAATGCCGCGAACACGCAGTGTTCCATGTGAAACATCGGCATGTGCTGATGGATCACCGGTTCGTACCACTCGGGGTCGGAACGGCGGACGAGGGCTGCCAGTTGCTCCCAGTTCAAATCGTAACTTGGCACCAGGCGAGCGAAGCCTTCCTGCCGCAGCAGGTCAGCCGTGAGTTCGTTGGCGACGTTCAACGCGAAATCACCAATCAACTGTGCGGCAGGCAATTCCTGTCGGAAGTAATCAAGTGCCGCCAGATTGCGCACGAGCACCGCATCGGGCTGGGCGGTGAGCATCGGCCGCATGAAGCCCTCTTCGCCCGGCTTGAGGACACGCAGAGTCGCTAGCCCGATGGCAACGCCGGCATCACGCGCCTTGGCCACCGCATCGCGATAGCGTTTCGGGTCTTCGAAATCGACGTAGAGCATGTCGAGCGGCAACGACGGCGCGGCACGCAGCACCGCATCTACCTGCTCAAGCGTCCGCGCCAGGACCGTGAGTCGAGGCGAATTCTCCGACCCCGACGCGAAGCGAGGGAAGATGGCGGCGCGTAATGTTTCCACCGCATGGGCATCGGCGATCGGATAATCCGGTTCGCGAAGCTCCATCAACGAGGCCGTGGCTCGTCGCCGCAGGTCGTTCAGTACGCTCTTCGGAATCATCGCGTTGTCGGGAATCTCAATCACGACTTCGCCCAAATCAAACGGCGTATCGCCGAGCCGTCCGAGTTGATCCTTTAACGCACTGCGGTCGAGCGGTTGCTTGCGCGCGGCTTCCAGCGGCCCCGGCCATTCCGCGCGGGCCGTGTGATTGGAACCGCGTGCCTCCAGGGTCAATGTTCCTCCGATTGCGCCCGAAAGCGTGAACGATATGGGCGTTCGTTTCACGGATCGATCCTGCGAGTAGCTTTGTTCCAATCGCTTCCGCAAGGCCGGGTCATCGGTCTTCCAGACAGCACATCCGACAGGCACGCTGGCAAAGTCGATCGCGTCGGTCTCGAAATCGAGTTCAACGACCCGCGCGTTGTGTTGGCGAATTTGCCAGACGCGCCCGCCCGGCTCCTTCTCTTCCGGCGTACCCAGGTCGAAGACGACGCCGTCGCCTGCTTTGATCAGCGCCGCGTCGGCCTCGATCAGTTCGACGCGAACGCCGCGATTCGACGAGCCGAGCACGTGCCCGATGCAGACTCCCCGGCTTTTCGGGAACCGGCCTTGAACGAGCCGTTGGTGATCGTTCCCTTCGAGGAAGCCCGGCGTGAAGCCGCGCGAGAACGTCTGGGCCAGGTCGCGGGCATCGGACTTCGAAAGATGGAACTCGTTACCGGCCACGGCGGCATCGATCGCCCCACGATAGGTCTGCGTCGTGGCGGCTACATACGACGCTTGCTTGAGCCGGCCTTCAATCTTGAAGGAGACCACGCCCGCGGCGGTCAACTCGCCGATGAGATCATGGGCGGCGAGATCTTGCGGGCTCAACAGATAGGCCCGATCGCCCAGATCGACCGGCTTGCCGTCGGCCAGCATCTCGTAGGGCAACCGGCAAGCCTGGGCGCACTGGCCGCGATTAGCACTGCGGCCGCCGAGGGCTTCGCTTGTCAGGCACTGGCCCGAATAGGCGACGCACAAGGCCCCGTGAATGAAGACTTCAACCGGCATATCGGTCGCGGCCGTCACCTGGCGGATGTTGTCAAGCGATAGTTCCCGGGCGAGCACGACGCGTTCGACACCGAGCTTGCGCGCGAAGGCGATGCCGCGCGGCTCGGTCAACGTCATCTGCGTCGAAGCATGTACGGGAAACGTGGGAACCAGCCGTTTGATCAAACGGACAAGGCCCAGATCCTGCACGATGACGGCATCGGCCCCGGCGGCCGCGATCTCGAGCACGTAGGCCGCGACGTCGGATAGCTCATCCGAGAAGATCAAGGTGTTGAGCGTGACGAACGCCTTGACGTTCCGCTGATGCAGAAAGGCAATGATCTTCGGAAGTTCGTCCGGCGCGAAATTCGTCGCCCGATGCCGGGCGTTAAAACGGGGCAGGCCGAAGTAGACCGCATCCGCCCCGTTGGCCGCCGCGGCGCGCAAGGCTTCCCAGTCGCCTGCCGGGGCGAGAAGTTCAGGAACGCGGGTGTGATTGAGAGGGGTAGGGTGCATTCAGAGTATTCTACGACGAAGGGCGTGTGCCCGGCAGACGAGATCGAGAAGCGTTATCGAAACGGGGAGATGGGTGACTGAACGGCCGAGTGGCGAAAGTCATCCAATGGCTGCTATACTATTCATATGAGTACGATCAATTTGCAAGACCTTGAGCAAGATTCCGCGGCACTGCTGGATCGAGTCGAGGCGGGCGAGCACCTTGTCGTGCTTCGCGACGGGCGGCCTGTGGCGGAGTTGCGACCGGTCGTTCCGCATCGTACCGAACCCCGCCCATTCGGACTTTGCGCTGATGAGTTTGCCGTCCCTGATGACTTCGATTCCCCACTGCCAGACGAAATTCTTTAGGACTTCGAAGGGTTATGAAGCTATTGCTCGACACCCATGTATTCCTTTGGTACATCACCGCAAATCCGAAACTCCCGACGAAACATCGCACAGCCTTCAAGACTCTGGTAATGAAGTGTTTTTGAGTGTGGCCTCGGTCCGGGAAGCGGTGATCAAGTACCAACTCGACAAGCTGCCACTTCCCGCCCCGCTGGCTGAATACCTTCCGCAAAAACGGATTGCTCACGGAATCACAAGTCTTGCCGTTGACGAGGGCGCGATGAACCGTCTGGCGAGTCTTGAAGCGTTGCATCGCGACCCGTTCGATCGGTTGCTGGTGGCTCAGGCGCTTCAACACGGATTGACGATTGTGACAGTCGACAAGAACATTTCCGCTTATCCTGTACCGGTGCTTCCCCCCGCCTGACGATCGCGGTGCATACCAAAATCGCTAGTCCTCGAGGCTACCCCTACTTCCTCCGCTCCTCATTGCCCATAATAAGGGTATGAGCGCATTCACACCTCTCGTCGATTCGGCCGATCCTTCGTTGTTTGAATTCACCACGCGCACCGCGGGGCCGGTGGGGGCATTGCCTCTTACCGACGATCTGCTGCGGCATGCTCCGTCCGGCGACTTGTTCGGCTGGTCGCAGAACGTCGGCATGGGGTGGAACCCCGCGACGCTGGGGGCGAAGGAGTTCCTTATTCTTTCCACCCACGGCGGTTTGCGTGGTGAGAACGGTGAGCCGTTGGCGCTCGGCTACCACTCCGGGCATTGGGAAGTCGGCCTGCTCGTGAAGGCCGCGGCCGAGGAGTTCAAACGGCTCGGCTTCATCCCCTTCGCGGGGGCCTGCACCGACCCCTGCGACGGCCGGACGCAAGGCACCCCCGGCATGTTCGACAGCCTCCCTTACCGTAACGATGCCGCCATCGTGCTGCGCCGGCTGATGCGTTCGTTGCCGACGCGAGCGGGCATCCTCGGGATCGCCACTTGCGACAAAGGGCTGCCGGCCATGATGATGGCCTTGGCCGGGATGCGCGACCTGCCGACCGTTCTCGTCCCCGGCGGTGTGATGTTGGCGACCGAAGGGCACGAAGACACCGCCAAGGTGCAGACCATCGGCGCCCGCTACACGCATGGCGAGATCACGCTGGAGCAGGCAGCGGAAGAGGGCTGCCATTCGTGTGCCTCGCCCGGCGGCGGTTGCCAATTCCTCGGCACCGCGGCCACTTCACAACTGATCGGTGAGGCGCTCGGTCTTTCGCTGCCGCACTCGGCTCTCGCGCCATCGGGCCAGCCGATCTGGCTCGACATGGCCAAGCGCTCGGCCCGGGCGCTCGCGTCTCTTTCGGCACGAGGGTTGAAGACACGCGACATCTTGACCGAGAAAGCATTCCAGAACGCCATCAACGTTCACGCGGCCTTCGGCGGCAGCACTAATCTCTGCCTGCATGTCCCGGCCATCGCCTTCCATGCCGGGGTGCGCCGGCCGACGGTCGACGACTGGGCGTCCGCCAATCGCAAAATCTCCCGCATCGTCGACGCCCTGCCGAACGGTCCGGTTGGCCACCCCACCGTGCAGGTCTTCCTCGCCGGCGGCGCCCCCGAGGCGATGCTGCACCTCCGCGACGCGGGACTATTGCATCTCGATTGCCTGACCGTGACGGGCGAACCGCTGGGCAAGAACCTGGAATGGTGGGAGAAATCCGAACGACGGGCCAAGCTGCGCGAATACCTGAAGACGCGCGACCGTGTCGATGCCGACGACGTCATCATGAGCTTCGAAAAAGCGAAATCGCGCGGCCTCACGGCGGCGTTGACGTTCCCGCGCGGCAACCTCTGCCCCGAAGGTTCCGTCATCAAATCAACGTCCATTGATCCGTCGGTCGTCGATGCCGACGGCGTCTATCGCAAGGTCGGCCCGGCCAAGGTATTTATCACCGAGAAGGCAGCCGTGGCCGCGGTGAAGGGGATCGGTTCCGTGAAGGTGCAGGCGGGCGACGTGATCGTCCTTTGCTGTCGCGGGCCGATGGGCACGGGGATGGAAGAGACTTATCAGTTGACCTCTGCCCTCAAGCACCTGCCGTGGGGGAAACATGTGGCCGTGGTGACCGACGCGCGCTTCAGCGGCGTGTCGACGGGGGCCTGCATCGGCCACGTTTCGCCCGAAGCCCTGGCGGGTGGGCCGATCGGCAAACTGCGCGACGGCGACCTGATCCAGATCATCATCGACCGCAAGCAGTTGACGGGAAGCGTCGACCTGGTCGGCGAAGCGAACACGAAGTTCGCTGCCAACGAACCGGAGGCTACGACACGGGGAACGGAGATGTTGCAACAGCGAGCCCCTCGCCCCGATCTCGCGGCGGATGCGTTGTTGCCGGATGACACAAAACTCTGGGCGGTGCTTCAGAACGCCAGCGGCGGGGTGTGGGGCGGCTGCGTTTACGATCCCGAAGCGATCGCCAAGAGATTGGCGGCGAGTGTCTGAAGAGACCCCACGGCCGAGATACCGGCCCAGTCAGGATAAAACGATTTGACGGCAAGGCGATTCAGCAGGCCGGGCGCTTCCTGCTCTCGACTTCATCCCGCTGCCTGCTACCATGATGAGGAACCGAATTGGGCACCTCACACAAGGAGAGAGAACATGGGCAATCCCGCTGGCGTCCGCCAGAAGCAGAAAATCAAACGCCGCAAGAAGCAAGAGAAGCGCCTGGCGACCAAGAAGAAATAGCGACTCACCCGCCCTGCTTTTCCTCAGCGACAAGCGGGGCGATGTACTTCGTGTAGACGACGCCCGCGGATAAGCCGCCGACGATCAGCAAGATCTGAATGATGACCTTCCCCTTCGTGCCGAACATGTTGAACAGACTCAACACAATTTGAGCAGCCAATCCAAGACCAACGACACCGCCCGTGCCGATAATCGTCAGTGCGAAGTAAGGCCCGACACCCGGCATACGAGCCAGCCACCAGCAACAAACGTCAGCCACCTGCGCGATCAGAACGATCGGCGCCAAGCCCGCGCGCATCCAGAGCGGGTAGGACGAGAACGCGAAGACCAGCCCCGTGCAGGCCCAGAGCACCGAGAACGTCAAGAGATGGGCATGCGTCGATTGCGTCAGGTTTTCGACCGTAAGTTGCCGATCTTTGGGCGTCTTCTTGCGGATGGCAATTTTTTCGTCCTTCGCTATTTCCGGCGCCTGGGTCTTGTAGACCTCCGTGAACTTCGAGCCGCGCAGCTCTTCCGGCAGGGGGAACGCATCCTTCGTGTAATAGGTCTCCGGAGCGCCCGCTTCGAGCCAAGCGAGCAGGGCCTGGCGCTCGGTATTTCGCTCCGAGCGCAGGTCCGCTTCCGGCCTCATCTTGATCAACTCTTTCCAGCCAACTTCTTCATCCTTGATCATGTCGTTTGACTTAACGGTGAAGGCGCCGCCCATGCTGTCTTTGCTGATGCTGTCGTTGTCTTTGCTGATCATCTTGTGCAACTTGCCATTAGCGGGAACGTCTTCCAACAACTTCACGATGGCGGTAAACTTGTCCAATGGCACGTCATCTTTCTCAACTTCATGACAGCTACGCAACGAGCATTGATGATCGACTTGATCTTGGCGCCGGCCACCATCTTGGCTTCGGCCTTGGCGCCGTTCTCGGCTTTCACCTCTTCGGCGGGCGGTTTATTCCAGGGGGCACGCTGACCGGAGAATCGCTCGACGACATCTTCCGGAGTCGGGGCCAGGCTGCCTTTGCTGGCGTGCTTGAAGTGGAGTTGCATCAGAGCCCAGCTATAGCCGAGCCCCACCGAAATCAGGAAGGTGCTGACGACCAGCTTGGCGGGGAGTGGGAGGTCGCGGAGAGAGAATTGCGTTCCAGTCGTTTGCATAAATCAACCTCGAAGAGCCCGCCACAAGCGGGGAGCTAGAGCGAAAGCGCCACGGCATCAAGCACGCGCCGGCGGACGTCGTCCATTGGGCCGTCGATCGTCGCGCCGGACGCCAGCCGATGGCCGCCGCCGCGAAATTGTTCTGCGATTTTATCGACATCGATCCGTGAACGCGAGCGAAAGCTGACTTTCACAGCCTGGTTCTTCTGTTCGATGAACACCAGAGCGACTTCCACGCCCTCGACGCAGCGCGGGTAGTTGATCAAATCTTCCGTGTCGGGCGGCGTCGAACCGGTGTCGTCGTAATCCTTCAAGTAGATCTCGGTGTAGGCGACCTGGCCATCGGCCAGCGTTTTCAACCGTTCCAGCGCCCGGCCGGCGAGGCGCAACTTGCCGAGCGGATTCTGTTCGTAGAGCAAGTCGTACAGGGCATTCGGGTTGGCCCCGGCACGGGTCAATTCCTCGGCCAGCGCGAAGGTCTTCTCGGTCGTGTTCGAATGGCGGAACCAGCCGGTATCAGTTGCCAAGGCGAGAAAGAGAGCGTCCGCGATTTCCTTGGTGAGCGTCGCGCCCAGCGCCATGCTCGCTTCATAAACCAGCCGGCCCGCGGCCTCGGCCGAGGTGTCGACCAGGTGAATCCCGCCCAGATCGTCCTGGGTCCGATGATGATCGATGACCATCCGCGGAACATCCAGCGTCTTCAGGAAGTCGCCAAATTCGCCAATCTGGTTCCAGGTGCCGGTATCGACGACAATGACCGCATCAATATCGCGGAAGCCATCGCCCGGCGGCACGAAACGTTCCACCCGCGTGCCGTCCGGATCGAGGAAGCGGTAGCGCGGCGGCAGCGGCGAGGCGATCACGACCCGTACGGACTTCCCCTTCTGGCGCAGGGCCGCGGCCAGGGCAAGCTCCGAACCGAGGGCGTCGCCATCGGGCCGAACGTGTGTCATCACCAGAAAACGCTGATGGCGGCGAACTAATTCAAGCAAAGGCGACCAGTCCAGCGGCATGGGGAGGAAAACCTCAAGGGGTGAGAAAAAGAGATTATACCAGAGAGACGTGAATCAGCAAACCATGCCGCCGATTGATGCCGCAGAATGGCGTTCCGGCCGCCACTTTTGGAGGAAAGTGGCGCAGGCTCAACACGAATCGTTTACCGCAAGATCGAAGCTGTTCAATCCAACTGAAACTCCGGCAGCGATAGCACCAGGTGGCACACGCTCGTTGTGCGGTGCTCGGCCTTGCGTTGATCGCTCCAGAAGGCCGGGTAGTCTTGCTTCGCGGCTTGGGCGGCGTAGTCGGCGAGTTTCTTCTTCGTCTCGGGGACGACGTCGTTTTGCAGAAACAGGCCGAGGAAGAAATTCACCAGATCGGTGTCGCTCGTTTTATCATGGCGATTGGCCAGCAGGATCGGCAGCGGCGCGGAGTCGCGGTCGCCTTCCTTCTCTTTCTTGCGCGTCTCGCAGAGCGTCAGGGCGAGATTCTGCCGTGTCAGCAATGTCTGACCGTTGAGCCAGGTCTGTCCGCCGTCCCAGCCTTTGACATTCGGCGGGTTGAAGACGTTCTGGCCGAGCGTCTCGAGCGAACGGGCCAGGTTGGTGACGCCGATGCGGGCTTCGAGCCCGTGGACGATGCCGAGAACGTAATCGACCGGCCCCTTAATCCGCGAGCGGTACGCTTCTTTGGAAAATAAGATGTTCGAGCGCAGCATCGTCTCGACCAGCTTGCCGATGTCGTAATCCTTGCCAAATTTCTCGGCGAGCGGATCGATCAACTCGGGCGTCGGGTCGATCGTCTCGCTGACGAGATAGCGGAACAACTTGCGGGTGATGAAGCGCGGACAGGCCTTCTGTTCGAGGCAGAGGCGGACGACGTCGTCGCCCTTCCAGTTGCCCTTCTTCGCCAGGATCGTCTTCTCGGTGTTGTCGAACTGGGCGGCATTGTCGAAGAACTTGCCGTCCTTGATTTCCCAGCCTGTGAAGGCCCGGGCGGCCTCGCGGACGTCGGCTTCGCCATAATGACCGATGCCGAGTGCGAAGAGTTCCATCAATTCCCGGGCATAGTTCTCGTTCGGCATCCCCTTCTTGCTCTGCACGGTGTCGAGCCAGATCATCATGGCCGGGTCTTTCGACATCGCGGGCAGGAAGTCGTTGAACTTGCCGAGGGCGAAGCGGTACATGGTGTCATACTGGCCCATCATGTGGCCGACATTCAGGACCTTGGCGTTGCTGGTCGCGAAGTGGTTATGCCAGAAGAGCGTGATTTTCTCGCGCAGCGGATGCGGCGTGTAGAGCATCCGGTAAAGCCACCACTCGGAGGCCTGCTGGGCGTTGTTCACCTTGCGGATCGTCTGCCCCCAGCGCAGCGTCTCCTTCTCGAAGTCGTCGAGTCCCGGACCGCCCTTCAGGATCTTGTCGACAAGCATTTGCGGGCCGAGTTTGAGCCCCGCTTCCAACTCACCCGCGTCGGCTCCGAACGCGGCTCGGCGGTAGAGATGGCCGACCTTCGCGAGCGTCCAGGGGTTCTGGTCGCTCGGCTTGTACGGTGCCCAGGCGGTTTGCGGGTTGATGGCCATGATGGTTCCTCTTGAAGCGCTCGAGCGCTCCGCTCCGAAGGCTTCGCGTCGCGGCTTCACGTTGGATTATTTGTTGAACTTCCACTCGATGTCGAAGTGGAATTCGTTCTTGGAATAGTTCGTCTCGATCCGCCCTCGGCCGAGTGTGCGCAGGAACGTCAGCAGTTGTTCGACCTGCTTTTTCGCCTCCGCTTCTGGCACGGCCTGGGCGAGAATCGTCTGCGTCAGCAGTTGTTCGGGCGCGGCGTTCAAGAGGTCCGCAAGGCCCGTGGCGTGGAGGCGAGCCTGCATGTTGGCATCCGACTTGGCGGCGCCATTCTTCTTCTCGGCTTGCAGCAGGTCGATCAGTTCACGGCAGAATTCGCGGGTCGACGCGAACACCGCCTGATCGTTCACGACGGCATAGCAGGGGGTGAAGTTGAAGCGAAGCCCCTGCGGGTCATCGGGAAACTTGCCATCCTCGGGGAAACGGTAACCGAAGAACTTGATGCCCGCGTGAGTCTCCTCAAGCAATTGCACCGAGACCCGGGTCGACGCGAAGGCCAAGCCGCCGCGAATGAGCACTTCCATCGAACGAGCGAAGGCGGGGTCACGCATGGTCGTCACAAAGGCAAACGCGGGGATGCGCAC
>Ga0105048_10011818_pt1 | contig 13746 bp, 10 predicted proteins | sample MAT05_FD_78382 | JGI IMG/M metagenome (GOLD analysis project Ga0105048, IMG submission 78382) | Freshwater microbial communities from Lake Fryxell liftoff mats and glacier meltwater in Antarctica - MAT-05 | ecosystem: Environmental > Aquatic > Freshwater > Ice > Liftoff microbial mat | place...
AGCCGGGCGATCTCGGTGCTGGTGGTCGGGGCCGGACCCACCGCGGGGCCGCCCCCGACGCGGATGCCGCGATCCTCGAGGAGGGTCTCGAAGGTCTCGGCGGCCAGCAGCGGCGGGTCGCCCGGCAGGCGGGTGCCGTTGGTCTGCTCGGGCGAATCGGCGTAGCCCGTGACCCCGCGGTTGACGACCAGGGCGCTGAGCGACCCGACGGTGTCCTCGCGGCGGTAGCGGTCCGGCCAGGAGTCGACCTCGCGCTGGTCGTCGTACCGCGACTCGTCACCGACGATGTTGCCGGTGATCTCGGTGATGCCGGCGGCCTCGATGCGATCGGCGAGGACCGATGGTTCGTTGAACGGCTGCTCGGGGTACTCGAGGCCCAGGCGGTAGCCGGCGGTGTTGAGCATGCCGTCGCCGCCGCCGACCACCCAGAGATCGCCGCGGATGACCCCGTTGTCGGCCGGCGCAGCGGCGACCGCGGTGGTGACCAGGCGCTCGTCGGGCCCGGCCTCCTGCAGGATCGCGTAGCTGGTGAGGATCTTGTTCGTCGACGCCGGCTCGACCGGGAGGTCCTCGTTGCGGTCGTACACCGGGCGGCCCTGGAACGTGACGCTGAGGCAGCTGGTCTCGGGAGCCTGGTCCACGACGTCCTGCACCGCAGCGGCGAGCTCGGCATCGGCGATGCGCGACCGCAGGAGGTTGGGCAGCCGGCGGGCGGACAGGATCGGTGTGGACAGCATCTGGGTCACCGCGGCGGTGCCCGGAGGGGTTACCGCGGTGGGTTCCTGGGCCGTGGCGGGGATCACCGGAGCGACGAGCGCGACGACGACCGCGGCGACGGCGATCGAGGCGCGCGAGGACACAGAGCGGCGAGGGGGCATCCGGACCACCCTACGAAACGTCGGGCGCCGGGCGGTGGCAGCTGGCGCAGATCACGCGCGGCGCTGGCGCCAGCGGCTGTAGCGCCAGGTGTGGGCGAGGGCGTCGACGGCGCGGTTGGACGACGGGTAGCAGTACCGGCCGGCCTCGCGGACCGCCACCACGGACGCGTTGTCGGGCATGGCCACGGCGAGCTCGGTGGCCATGAGGATCGGCTTGTCGAGCTCGTCGATCAGCTCGGACGCGGTGACCGCGTAGCGCTGCTCCTGGCGCTCGTGGTACGCCACGATGCGCTCCAGGCCGTGGTCGGGGTAGAAGGGCCCCTCCCGTTCCATGCGGGCCGTGTTGCCCTGGATGCCCATGCCGAGGAAGATCACGGCGTTCACCGACTCGGACCGGGCAGCCGCGGCGAGCACTGCCGGGACCGTGTCCTTGGTCTCGCCACCGGCGAGGTCCACCGGGTTGTTGCGGCTCCACCGCGGTGGGAGGAGGGCGTCGAGGTCGGCGAGGAGGGCGTCGTCGAGGGTGGCCAGCTCGAGGTCGCTGGCCGAGATCGCATCGGCCGTGACGACACCCCAACCGCCGGCCGTGGTGACCACGATGACGTCCGGACCGGTCGGCAGCGGTTGGGTGGCGAAGGTCGCCGCCACCTCGTAGGCCTGCTCGATCGAGGTGGCCCGCACCGCGCCGGCCTGTCGGCACATGCCGTCGAACACGGCGTCGTCGGTCGCGAGGGAGCCGGTGTGGCTCGCCGCCGCCCGGGATCCGCCGGCGGTGGCGCCGCCCTTGACCAGCACGACGGGGATCTTGCGGCAGACCTCCCGGAGACGCTCGTAGAACCGGCGACCGTCGACCACGCCCTCCACGTACGCCAGGGCGACATCGGTCTCGGGGTCGTCCGCGAAGAACTCGAGGAAGTCGACGACGCCGACCTGGGCGGCGTTGCCCGCCGAGACGGCGCGGCTGACGCCGACCCCGGCGGCGTGGGCGTAGTTCATGAACGACGACACGAAGTTGCCCGACTGGCTGGCGATCCCGATGCGGCCGGCCGGTGGGTAGGGCGCCACGATCTGGGCGCACAGGTTGGCCGGGGTCGAGATGAGCCCCTGTCCGTTCGGGCCGACGATGAGCACGCCGAGCTCGTTGGCGAGGGCCACGAGGTCGTCCTGGGCCCGCTTGCCGTCGTCGCCCGCTTCGCCGTAGCCCGCCGACGCCAGGAAGGCGGCGCGGATGCCCTTGGCCGCCGCCTTGCGCAGCAGGTCGGGGTTCGATGATGCCGGGGTGCACACGAAGACGAGGTCGGCCGCGCCGTCGGGGACCTCGTCGATGTCGGCGAGGGTCTGCACCCCGAGGACCTCGACGCGGTCCCGGTTCGTGGCGAAGACCTGACCCTCGTAGCCCGACGCCAGGATGTTGTGCAGCGCCACGAAGCCGAACTTGCCCGGGTGCGACGACGCGCCCGCCACGACGACGCCGCGGGGATCGAACAGGGCCCGGAACTGCTCGGTGCGGTCGATGGTGTCGATGCGATCGGTCACGACCGGACCTCCACGAGCGCGTCGACGGCGATGGGACGGCCGTCGACGACGATGAGCGGGTTGAGGTCGGCCGAGGCGATCGACGGCTCGGACTCGGCGGCCCTCGAGAGGCCGAGGAGGATCTCGACCAGCGCGGCACGATCGACGGCCGGCTCGCCGCGGAACTCGCCCAGCAGCTTCTGGGTGGCGAGCTCGTCGATCATCTCCTCGGCGTCGATCGCCTCGATGGGCACCAGGCGGATGCTCACGTCGGCGACGGCCTCGGCCAGGATCCCACCGACGCCCAGCATGACCGTCATGCCGAACTGGGGGTCGTCGGCGAGCCCGGCGATGAGCTCGCGGCTGCCCTTGACCATCGGGGCCACCAGGACCTCGACGGGTCCGTCCGGGGGCGTCGCGGCGGCCAGCAGGTCGGCGGCGGCAGCCCGGACCTGTCCGGCGTCGGCGAGGTTCAGCCGCACCAGCCCTCGCTCGGTCTTGTGGGCGATGGCGTCGCCGCAGAGCTTGGCGACGACGGGGTAGCCGAGCGAGTCGGCGGCCGCCGCGGCGTCGTCGGGGGTGGCGGCGAGGCGCTCGTCGGCGAGCGGGACGCCGTAGCGGCCGAGCAGCTCCTTCGACGCGGATTCCGACAGCGTCGTACCTGGGGTGGTGGACATGGGCGCACCGTACAAGCCCGTCCGCGTGACCACCCAACGCCGGGGACCGACCCCCACGGCCCGCGGGCACCGGCCGGCTGCTCGTACCCGCGACACTGTCGGTGAGGTCCGAGGACGAGGGGGATGACGTGGGTGGTTGGGCGTACCGAGGGGTGATCGAGGGGTTCTACGGGCCACCGTGGAGCTGGGACGATCGGGCCGAGATCATGCGGTGGTGCCATGACCGGGGCATGACCGACTACCTCTACGCGCCCAAGGATGATCCCCTGCACCGCGAGCAGTGGCGCACGCCGTACCCGCGTGAGGTGCTCGACGGGTTCGAGCGCCTGATCGGCGAGGGGACGCTGCGGGTGGGTTTCGCCCTCTCCCCCGGGTTGTCGATGGACTACGGCGATGTCGCCGACCGCTCGGCGTTGGCGGCCAAGGTGGACCAGGTCGTCGCCGTGGGCATCGAGGTGATCTGCCTCGCGGTCGACGACATCGACGTGCGTCCGGGACTGGGCGAGGACCACGCCTCGGTCTGCACGTGGCTGGCGGACCACCTCGGCGAGCGGGCCCGGCTGCTGCTGGTGCCGACCGAGTACGCCGGGACGGGGTCGTCGCCCTACCTCGACGCGCTCGCTGCGGGGGTACCGACCGAGGTGCCGATCGGCTGGACCGGCCCGGCGGTGGTGTGCGACCAGATCACCCGGGCCGACGCCGAGGACCGGGCTGCGGCCCTGGGGGGCCGGGCCCCGTTCCTCTGGGACAACTACCCCGTCAACGACGCGCTGATGGCCGATCGGCTGTTCCTGGGACCGCTGCGCGGCCGCGCGCCGGACCTCGGCGAGGTGTGCTCGGGCTACGCGAGCAACCCGATGGTGCAGCCGTCCTCGTCGCGTCCGGCCCTGGCGTCGATCGCCGGGTACCTCGCCGGCGAGGACCCGCACGCGGCGTGGTCCGCGGCGGTCGACGACCTGCACGTACGGATCTTCGCCGAGGCGTGCGACGGTGCCCGTCCGAACGAGCTCGTGGACCGACTGCTGCTCGTCGACGGCCCGGGCGACCGGTCGGCCGCGCTGGCCGAGCTCTCGACCTGGTTGCGGGCTGCGTCGAAGGACCCCGTTGCCCTTCCGCCGGCCGAGGTCGAGCCGTGGGTCGACCAGATGCGGGCCGAGGCCCGCGTCGGTCGCGCGGCCCTTCGGTTGCTCGAGGCCGCTGCCCCGACGGCGGACGGGGGTGACCGGACCGGCGGGATCGATGCCCGGGTGGTCGACCCCGAGGCGGTCGTGGCCCAGGCGATGGCCGTGGCGGCCCTCTGGCCCGCCGCCCGCCGTGGCGTCCCGTCGGTGATGGGCCCGCGCTGCTCGTTCCGCCCGACGCTCGACCACCGATCCGACGGGAGCTGGCGGCTGCTCCCGGGGCTGTTCGACCTCGACGGCAACGCCATCGACCGGCTGGTGCGCCACGCCCTGGATGTGGCCACCGCCGACGCGCCGACGAGGTCGTAGGAGGCTGGGACGTGGTCAGGCGTCGGGCAGGAGCGCGGCGCGGAAGAAGATCCGGACGTTCTCGAGCCGCCGCTCGAGCATCTCGGGGTCGCGCGGGTCCCGCTCGAGCAGCTTCTCCATGAAGGAGAGGTCGCTGAAGTAGCTCATGAGGGCGCCGTAGCCGGTGAGCATGAGCTGCTCGGGGTCGAACTGGCGGAACGTCCCCGCGTCCATCTCGCGCTGGAAGTAGTTGCACGCCTGGTGGAACATCGGTCGGATGCCCTCGGCGAGGTCGATCCCGAGCTTGCTGTCGCGGCTCAGCAGCTCCCGGCGCAGGATGGCCACGAAGTTCGGGTTGTCGGTGAAGTACCAGAACGCGGTGGTGAGGATGTCGTCGACGTAGGACCACCCCCGGTCGGGCCGCTCCTGCTGGGAGGCCTCCATCACCCGCCCGACCCACTCGGCCAGTGCGGTGTTGAACACCTCCTGGTAGATGGCGTCCTTGGACGGGAAGTGGTGCAGCACGCTGGCCCGCTTGATCCCCACACCCGCGGCGATGTCGTTCAGCGAGGTGCCCTCGAACCCCTGCTCCGCGAAGAGGTGGCTGGCCTCGGCCAGGATCATCGCCCTCGTCGTCATCGGCTCCAGGTCCGCCACGCGCGCCAGCGTACCGATTGGGCCCTGCCGGGTCGCGATCCGACCAGGGTCGACCCGGTGGGCCCGGTGGGCCCGCACCGATCCGAGGCCCATCGACGGGCGGTAGGGTGCCTCGTCATGGACATCCTCGCCGCCCTGTTCATCGAGAGCATCGACATCCGCCAGGTACCCGGCCCGTCGACCCGGATCGACCTCACCGGCATCCAGTTCTCGGCCGTTGCCCCCTCGGCGCCGCCGTTCACGGTCGAACCCCACCTCGTCGTGATCGTCCACTGCCCGCCCGACGGGCGGCCCACCGCGGCGCTCGAGGTCCTCTACACCCGCGGCGGGGAGCAGATCGCCCGCAACGTGCAGCCGCTCGAGGTCGAGCCGGGCAAGTTCAACTACCGGCTGGTCCGGGCGGAGCTCGAGTTCGACGACTACGACGCCATCGAGGCCCACTGCCGCCTCGACATGGGACCGGTCACCGTCGTGCCCTACCGCATCCTCCCGCCCCCGGCGGACTGATCGGCCCCGGGTCGGTGCCGTTCGCCGCCGCGCTGTCCGAGCACCCGCTCGCGGCCCACGCCACCGGTGAGGTGGTGGGGCGCCTGCTCGAGGCCCTCGACGGGCCACCCGACGTCGCGGTGCTCGTCGTGTCGGGCGGCCACGTCCGCCAGTTCGCTCAGATCGCCGCCGCCGTCCGGTCCACGCTGGCACCCGGTGCGCTTGTCGGGGCCACGAGCATCGGCGTCCTCGCCGGAGACCGTGAGGTCACCGACCACGCCTCGATCGCCCTCTGGGCGGGGTCCGGAGTGGGCGCAACGGCCGTCCGCCTCGAGCCGGGTGCGGGGCCCGAGGGCCCGACGCTCGCCGGGCTCCCCGAGGACCCGCCGTCGAGCGCGTCCGTGCTCGTCCTCCTGGGCGGCGCCGCGTTCCCGATCGAGGACGCGCTGGCCGTGATCGCCGAGCGCTTCGGCGATCTGGACGTGGTCGGCGGGTTGGTCTCGGCCGGAGTCCGACCGGGCGACGACCAACTGGTGTGCGATGACCGCATCGTCACCACGGGTGCGGTCGGGGTGCTGCTCGACCCGCCTCGTCCGGTATCGATCGTGGTGTCCCCCGGCTGCCGGCCGATCGGCACGCCGCTGGTGGTCACCCGGGCCGAGGGAGCAACGATCTTCGAGCTCGCCGGCCGCCCGGTTCTCGACCGCCTCGACGAGGTCCTGCTGGCGCTCGACGAGCACGAGCAGGGCGTCGTCGCCGACGGACTGCATCTGGGACGGGTCATCGACGAGCACCGCGCCGAGTTCGGTCCCGGCGACTTCGTCATGCGCCCCGTCATCGACGTCGACCGCCCCGGACGGTCGATCGTGGTGGCCGAGCCCATCGAGGTCGGGGCCACGGTCCAGTTCCAGGTCCGTGACGCGGCCGCCGCGGACCAGGACCTGCGGGCCCGCCTCGCCGGGAAGGCCGGTGCCGGGGCGCTGGTCTTCGCCGGCAGCGGCCGCGGCATGCGCCTCTCCGGCGAGGCGGACCGAGACGCCGAGCTCATCAGCGTGGTGGTCGATCGAGGAGCGGCGGCCGGGGCGTTCTGCACGGCGGTGGTGGCCTCGTCGGGCTCTCCTGCGGTCGACGGCGCCTCGAGCGCGGTCGTCGTCCTGTTCCACGATCGTTGAGTCGCCGCTTGCCGTCGCCGGCCCGGATCCTGCGTGGATCGCCCGCCGGGGGCATCAGGACGCTCCACTAGGGTGAGTCGCCTGTCGCGCAGAGGAGAGCAAACGGTGAGCGAACCGGACCTGGAGCAACGGTGCATCGATGTCGTCCGCGGCTTCGCCATGGACGGACCCCAGAAGGCGAACTCGGGGCACCCGGGCACGGCGATGGCGCTGGCGCCGCTCGCGTACACGTTGTGGACGCGGATCATGCGGTACGACCCAACTGCGCCGGACTGGCCGAACCGCGACCGCTTCGTGCTGTCCGCGGGACACGCCTCGATCCTGCTCTACTCGATGCTCCACCTCACCGGGTACGACCTCACCAAGGAGGACCTCGAGGACTTTCGTCAGTGGGGCAGCAAGACCCCGGGTCACCCTGAGGTGCACCACACCGAGGGGGTCGAGGTCACCACCGGTCCCCTCGGCCAGGGCGTCGGCAACGCGGTCGGGATGGCGTTGGCCGAACACCACCTGCGCGCTCGCTTCGGCGAGCAACTCTTCAACCACCACACATTCGTGATCGCCGGCGACGGCTGCCTCATGGAGGGCGTCAGCCACGAGGCGGCGTCGCTCGCCGGTCACCTCGGGCTCGACAAGCTCGTGCTGATCTACGACGACAACCACATCACGATCGACGGCCCCACCGAGCTGGCGCTCAACGACGACGCCGGCGCTCGTTTCGAGTCCTACGGCTGGCACGTCGAGCGCGTCGGTGAGATCGCCAACGACGTGGACGCGCTCGAGGCCGCCATCCGGCGGGCCATGGCCGTCGAGGGCAAGCCGGCGATGATCATCCTGCGCAGCCACATCGGCTACCCCTCACCCAAGGTCACCGACACGGCCAAGGCCCACGGCGACCCGCTCGGCGCCACCGAGATCGCGATCACCAAGGGCATCCTCGGCATCCCCGACGAGCCGTTCTGGGAGCCCACCGACGTCGTCGACCGCTACCGACGGGCGGGCGAGCGAGGCCGCGCCGAGCGCGAGGCCTGGGACCAGCTCTACGCCAGCTGGCCGAACCACAAGGACGAGCTGGCGGCCTGCCTCGCCCAGCGGGGCCTGCCCGGATGGGAGGCGAAGCTCCCGGTCTGGGAGGCCGGCGGCGACAAGGTCGCCACCCGCAACGCCTCGAAGTCCTGCCTCGATGCGATCCTCGAGGTCGTACCGGGCCTCGTCGGCGGCGGCGCCGACCTCACCGGCAACACGGGCACGCTCATGCCGAGCGAGCAACCCTTCTCCAAGCTCGACCCCGCGGCCCGACAGATCCACTTCGGGGTGCGCGAGCACGGCATGGGTGCGGTCATGAACGGCATGGCCCACCACGGCGGCACCATCCCGATCGGTGGCACGTTCCTCGTCTTCAGCGACTACATGCGCGGAGCGGTCCGCCTCGCCGCCATGTCGGAGTCGAAGGTGATCTTCTCGTTCACCCACGATTCGGTCGGTCTCGGCGAGGACGGACCCACGCACCAGCCCATCGAGCACATCGCGTCCCTGCGGGCGATGCCCCAGCTGCGGGTCATCCGGCCGGCCGACGCCAACGAGACGGCCATGGCCTGGCGGGCGGCGATCGACGGCGAGGGCGCAACCGCGCTGATCCTCTCGCGCCAGAACCTCCCCATCCTCGAGGGCACCGGGGGCAACGAGGGCGTGCTCAAGGGCGCCTACGTCCTCCGGGACACGCCGGGCGAGAACCAGGTGATCCTCATCGGGACCGGGAGCGAGGTCGCCCTCGCGCTCGAGGCCGCCGAGGTGCTCCAGGCGGACGGCATCGGCACCCGAGTGGTCTCCATGCCGAGCTGGGACCTGTTCGAGGCCCAGGACGCCACCTACCGCGACGAGGTCCTGACCCCTGGGGTGCCCCGCGTGTCGATCGAGGCAGGCTCGACCTTCGGTTGGGCCCGCTGGGCCGATGCCTCGGTCGGCATCGACCGCTTCGGCGCCAGCGCACCCGGTGCGGTGGTGCTCGACGAGCTGGGGATCAACGTCGCCAACGTCGTGACCCACGTGCAGCAGGTGCTGAACCGGTCCTGAACCGTGTCTGAACCCAAGCCCCGCGGCGGACGCGGCGGGCACCGCGACCGGTCCCCGGACGCGGCAGACTGAGCGGACGACCCGCTCCGAGAGGTGAACGTGATGGGAAAGCTCCAGGCGCTGCACGACGACCAGGACCAGAGTCCGTGGCTCGACAACCTCAAGCGCGGTTGGATCCAGGATGGCGAGCTCGAGCGTTGGGTCGAGCGCGGCGTCCGGGGCATCACGTCGAACCCAACGATCTTCCAGAAGGCGATCGAGTCCGGCCACGAGTACGACGACGACTTCCAGCGGCTGCACCGCGCCGGCAGCTCGGTCGTCGACTCGTACTGGGACCTCGTCACCAACGACATCGGCAAGGCCCTGGCGATCCTGCGCCCGGTGTACGACGCCAGCGATGGCGTCGACGGCTACGTGTCGGTCGAGGTCGCTCCGCAGCTGGCCAACGACACCGATGGCACCATCGTCGCGGCCCGCCACCTCTCCGAGCTCATCGCCCAGCCGAACCTCTACGTGAAGATCCCCGGCACCGCCGAGGGCCTGCCGGCGATCCAGCAGATGATCGCCGAGAAGCGCAGCATCAACGTCACCCTCCTCTTCTCGCTCGAGCGCTACGCGGAGGTCATCGAGGCGTACCTCTCGGGCCTCGAGGCCGCCGAGGGCGATCTCTCGAGGGTGTCGTCGGTGGCGTCGTTCTTCGTGAGCCGGGTCGACACCGAGGTCGACCGCCGCCTGGAGGCCATCGGGACCGACGAGGCCCTCGCGCTCAAGGGCAAGGCGGCCGTCGCCAACGCCCAGCTCGCCTACGAGCTGTTCCTCGAGCGATTCAGCGGACCCCGCTGGGACGCGTTGGCCGCCAGGGGCGCCCGGGTGCAGCGCCCGCTCTGGGCCTCGACGTCGGTCAAGGACCCGTCGCTGCCCGACACGCTCTACGTGGACACGCTCATCGGCCCGCACACCGTCAACACCATGCCCGATGCCACCCTCGAGGCGTATGACGACCACGGCACGGTCGCCCGCACCGTCGACGCCGACCTCCCCTCGGCCCACGCGACCCTCGCCGCCCTCCGGGCGGTGGGTGTCGACCTCGACGACGTGACCATCCAGCTCGAGGCCGAGGGCGTGGCGTCGTTCTCCAAGTCCTTCGACGAGCTCCTCGGGTCGCTGTCGGCCAAGGCGCAGACCTTCGACGACTGATGCCCGCGCCCGCGCCGCCCGGCGGCCCGCTTCCCGAGGAAAGGCTGAGTCCCCATGCACGGATCGCTCGTCATCGTCGACGACGTCCCCGGTGAGTTCGCGGAGCGGGTCATCGAGACCTTCCACAGCCGTCCCGCCGACACGTTCTCGCTCGCCCTCTCCGGCGGGGAGACGGCTCGTCGCTGCTACGAGCGCCTGGCCGCCGACGGGGGGACCCAGATCGACTGGTGGAAGGTCGACGTCTACTGGGGTGACGAGCGCTGCGTCCCGCTCGACGACGAGGCATCCAACTACCGCCTCGGGCGCGAGGCGCTGCTCGACCGGGTCGGTGCCGCCAACGCCCACTTCCCGATGCGCTGCGAGGAGGGTCCCGACCCGTACCAGCTCCGCATCGGCGAGTTGGGCAAGTTCGACCTCGTCCACCTCGGTCTCGGCCCCGACGGCCACACCGCGTCGCTGTTCCCCGGGTCAGCGGCGCTGAACGCCGATCCCGGCCGTCTCGTCGTGATGAACGACGATCCCGTGGGGGACAACCCGCACCCTCGCATGACCCTCACCTACGGCGGCCTCGCCCGAGCGCGCCTGATCATCGTCACCGTCATGGGCGCCGACAAGCACGATGCGCTCCGTCGGGTCATCGAGGACGATGCGTCGGCCCCCGCGTCGAGGATCCACGGCGAGCGGGTCATCTGGCTGGCCGATCCCGCCGCCGCCGGCGACCTCCCTCACGGTTGACCCGTCCGGCGGGACCGACCCGGAGCGGGTTGACAGCCCGGTCCGGACATGGCCTCGGATCGGTGTGGCCCCGCGGTGCACAGATTCTCGTCGGATGCAAGATTCGCGGCGAGCAAGTGCGGGGAACCGCGCCGGTCGCCGCTAGGGTGCGCCTCCATGTCCGGACCATCGAGTGCCGCTCCGATCCCCGACGTCGAGGCGATCGCTGCGCTTGGGCTGCCCGACCTCCTGGCTCGGGCCCGATCGGTGCGCGACGGGTCCTTCGGCACCCGGGTGACCTACTCCCCCAAGGTCTTCATCCCGCTCACGATGCTCTGCCGGGACAAGTGCGGCTACTGCACCTTCGCCCAGCCGCCCGCGCGGCTCGATGCGCCGTACCTCACCGCGGACGAGGTGCTCCGCATCGCTCGGGCGGGCGCCCGCCAGGGCTGCCACGAGGCTCTGTTCACCCTCGGTGAGCGGCCCGAGGAGCGGTATCCGGTGGCGCGCCGGTGGCTCGACACCAACGGCTACGCCTCCACCATCGACTACCTCGCCGCCATGGCGAAGCTCGTGCTCGACGAGGTGGGCCTGCTCCCCCACGCCAACGCCGGCGCGCTGTACCTCGACGAGCTCGCCCTCCTGCGGGCGGTGTCGCCGTCGCAGGGGATGATGCTCGAGTCGCTCAACGCCGATCTCGTCGCCCACCGCGGCTCGCCCGACAAGGTCCCCCAGCGCCGCCTCGACACCCTCGACGCTGCGGGTGAGCTGGCGATCGCGTTCACCACCGGGATCCTGGTGGGCTTCGGCGAGTCCCGCCAGGACCGCATCGACGCGCTGGTGGCGATCGCCGAGTCCCATCGCCGCTCCGGCCACGTCCAGGAGGTGATCGTCCAGAACTTCCTCCCCAAGGACGGCACCTCGATGCACGGCGCGCCACCGTGCCCGCTCGACGAGTACCTCGATGCCATCGCCCTCGCCCGCCTGATCCTGCCGCCCGGCATCCACCTGCAGGCGCCACCGAACCTCTCCGACGACTTCGGCGTGCTCCTCGACGCCGGCATCGACGACTGGGGCGGCGTCTCCCCCGTCACCGCCGACCACGTGAACCCCGAACGGCCGTGGCCGGCGCTCGACCTGCTTCGCACCGTCACCGAGCGCGCCGGGTTCACGTTGGCGCCCCGGCTCACGATCTACCCCGAGTACGCCCTCGATCCCGGCACCTGGCTCGACGACGCGCTGCGGTTCCCAGTGCTCGACCGCATGGATGCCGAGGGCCTCGCCCGCGACGACCCCGGAGCGGTCTTCGTGCAGCGGCTGAAGCCACCCACGCCCGAGCAGGTCGACGACGGCATCGAGATCCTCCACGTCGGCCAGCGCAGCACCCAGTGGTACTCGGGCGGAACCGGTGCCGCTCCCCTCCTGGTCGGCGCCGGTGCGTCCGGTCCGACGGTGGCGACCTCGCTCACCATCGTCGCCGACACCCCGGCCCCTCGGGGTCCGGTGCACGAGGTCCTCGCCGGCGTCGCCCTCGGCCAGCAGGTGGGCCACGACGAGATCGTCACGCTCTTCGGCGCCCGTGGGCCCGAGCTGCGAGCGGTGTGCGAGGTCGCAGACGACCTGCGCCGCGCGACCGTGGGCGATGCCGTCACCTACGTGCGCAACCGCAACATCAACTACACCAACGTCTGCACGTTCAAGTGCAAGTTCTGCGGGTTCTCGAAGGGCCCGCTGTCGCTCAACCTCCGCGGCACGCCGTACCTGCTGACCCTCGAGGACATCGCGGGGCGGGTGCGCGAGGCCACCGAGATCGGCGCCACCGAGGTGTGCCTCCAGGGCGGCATCCATCCCAACTTCGACGGCGACTACTACATCGACGTCACCCGGGCCGTGAAGGACGCGGCACCGGAGATGCACGTGCACGGGTTCACCGCGCTCGAGGTCACCGAGGGCGCCAAACGCCTCGGCGAGCCGCTGGCCGACTACCTGCGCCGGCTCATGGATGCCGGCCTGCGCACGCTCCCCGGCACCGCGGCCGAGATCCTCGACGACGACATCCGCGCCGTCCTCTGCCCCGACAAGATCAACACCGAGGAGTGGCTCGAGGCCCACCGCACCGCCCACCAGGTCGGGCTCAACTCGAACATCACGATCATGTTCGGTTCGGTCGAGCAGCCCGAGCACTGGGCGCGCCACATCATCCGCACCCGCGACCTCCAGGCCGAGACGGGCGGGTTCACCGAGTTCGTGCCGCTGCCCTTCGTGCACATGGCCTCGCCGATCTACCTGCAGAAGAAGTCGCGCCGGGGACCCACGTTCCGGGAGGCGATGCTCATGCACGCCGTGCCAAGAATCGCGTACACCGGGCTGATCGACAACATCCAGGTGTCGTGGGTGAAGATGGGCAACGCCGGGGTGACCCAGGCCCTCCAGGCCGGTGTCAACGACCTCGGCGGCACGCTGATCGACGAGAACATCTCCCGGGCCGCCGGCGCGTCGCACGGGCAGATGATGGAGGAGCAGGACTTCCGGGCCCTGGTCGAACCGCTCGGGCGCACCCTCGAGCAGCGCACCACGCTCTACGGCCGGGTGGCGCTGGCATGACCCCCAAGAAGACCGCGACCGGTGATCTGCGGGCCCAGGACGTCCTGCCCGAGCTGCGCCAGATCTGCCTGTCGCTGCCGGAGACCAACGAGCGGCTGAGCCACGGCTCACCGACCTTCTTCATCCGCGACAAGAAGACGTTCGTCACCTTCGTCGACGACCACCACGGCGACGGCATCCTCGGCATCTGGTGCGCCGCGGCACCCGGGGTACAGGGCCAGTTGGTCGACGAGGAGCCCGAGCGCTTCTTCGTTCCGCCCTACGTCGGTCACCGCGGGTGGCTCGGGGTCCGGTTCGACCGCGA
>Ga0105048_10011819_pt1 | contig 13745 bp, 11 predicted proteins | sample MAT05_FD_78382 | JGI IMG/M metagenome (GOLD analysis project Ga0105048, IMG submission 78382) | Freshwater microbial communities from Lake Fryxell liftoff mats and glacier meltwater in Antarctica - MAT-05 | ecosystem: Environmental > Aquatic > Freshwater > Ice > Liftoff microbial mat | place...
AAACGGGGGAGGGGCGATGATTTAGCAAAGCGTTCCGGATCGAGTAGCCAGCCAGTCTGCGGACCACCGACGCGAGGTCGATGGAGCCGTGAAATTCGTTGTTTATGCTTAAGTCCACGCCACTGGCACGAGGCCAGTGGGGCTGTGACAACCAGTTTGGGGTCCATTTAGTTCCCAAACCTTCGGACCACTGGCACAGGGCCAGTGGGGCCGATGACCTGCCAGTGAGTTCATTGCTCACTATAAACCCTCGCTCCGGATTTGGCCATAATGCGACAAACTTTCGCGGCAGGACGCCGAGACTGCGATTCGACACGATCTGCTTCCGAGCGAACTTGCGCACACGATTCGTCGATGAACCAGAAAAACAGCAACTCAATCGGCCACCGAAATGGTGACCCAATCTTTTTTCGGATGCGCCGTCTGGATGGTGGTGGGATCAAAGGTATGATCCGTGCGTCGGCACTCCGTCAGAACAATTCTGCGATCGGGCTTCCGCCATCGACGACAAATCGCGGTCGGCCCTGGTGGTCGGTGTATTGCACGTCCTGTGGAACGCCGAAGTAACGAAAGATTGTGGCAGCAAGATCTGCGGGAGTCACGGGACGTTCTTTGATCGAACCGCCATCGGATTCAGTCGCTCCGATCACCTGACCATGTCGCAGACCACCACCCGCAAGGCACATCGACATGACGTCCTGCCAGTGATTACGTCCGTCGGTGCTTCCCTGAGTTCCCATGGTCGGACTTCTGCCAAACTCACCCATCGCAATCACCATCACCTTGTCCAGCAATCCTCGCTCTTCAAGATCGCTCACCAGGGTCGTGATCAAATGGTCAAACAACGGCAGCAGCGGCCCAAGTCCTTTCGAGATGCCTCCATACGGCGGAATGTTGTCGCCATGCGTATCCCAGGTTCCTGAAGCGCTGTGGTAACTCAGATCCAGTGTCACAAACGTCGTGCCGGCTTCAACCAGCCGCCGTGCAATCAACGCCTGTTGACACCACAAATGCTTGCCGTAACGCTCTCGGACGACCGGGTCTTCCTGTTTCAGATCGAAGGCCCTGCGAGCACGTTCACCCAGCAGCAGATCGACGGCCTGCTGCTGATATGAATTCAATGCCGCGAGAGATCCGTCCTGGTCAAGCCCGGCCTTCAACTGATCAAACTGCTGCAACAGACTGAGGCGTTCATGCAGGCGGGACTCGGACAGACCTTTTGGCATTTGAAACAGATCTCCACCGGTGATGCGTCCCGTGTCCACACCGACATCCGTATAAACCGGCAGCGTCGTGGCTTTGTCGCAGATGAACGGATCATATTGTTTGCCGAGATAGCCGGCGAATGCCAGGTGAGAACGTGATTTCATGAACGCCGCATAGGGCGGCATCGTGGGATCGTTTGCGCCGTGATGTTTGGCGACGACAGACGCCAGAGACGGATACTTGACGGCTTCCGGATTGACGCGAGGTTCGGCCGCGAGGTTGGCCGTCTGAAACACCGTGTTTGGTTCATGGTTGCTGTGCCGCGAATCGACCGATCGGATGATCGTAAACTTGTCGAGCATCGCGGCCTGCTTCGGCAGATGTTCACTGATGACCACACCAGGCAGTTTTGTCTGAGTGACACCAAACGGCCCGCGATTGATCCAGGGACGGTCGGGCTTGCTGTCCCATGTATCGATATGGCTTGGCCCGCCCGCCATCCACAACAGAATCACACTTTTCCCTGAGGGCAGCGAATCGCCTGACACTGATCCCTCTGCCCGAGCCTGGATCAGATCAGGCAGCGACAATCCTGCGATGCCCGCCATTCCGGCTTTCAGCATTGAGCGGCGCGTTTCCAGAAAAATGCCCTCGCGAGTCCGACCAAAGAAATTGCCGAACGAATGACCAGCATGTTGAGGCGCAGAGCAGCGATGTGTGGGGTGCGAGTTCAACGGCATGAAAACTCTCCGGTGGGATGGCGTCAAGTGCGAAAGCGATCCGGGAATGAAGTTGCACGGGCAATCGCCCCGCAAGACTTTGGTCCACTGTTGTGTGGCATGTTTCCGCTAATTTCTACTCTCGATCCAGTTCGAATGCCAATGGGAAACCATATCGGTACACTCTGGTCTCCCTGGAGCGGCACGCGGCAACATCGGTCGGCCCGCAATCCAGGCCAACACTCAGAAACCCCCGCCCCCAATGTTCGAACATGCCTTCAAAAACATGGGCAACGCGGGGCGGAACGGCGGCGAATACTACAGCCCCCGACCGCTGGTCCGAGCCAAGACATCATGGACGAGATCGCGGCGCTGGATGCTGAGAGTCCGGAAGTGTTGGGTACAATCAGGAAACTGCTATGACGAATCGCAATGAATCGCATGGGAATGATCGGAAGCATGGGAATGATGAAAATCATAAATCCCATAAATCCCATAAATCCCATCAACCAGATCAATCCAGCGATAGTCGTCGCCCCATCATTCCCCCGCGCGGCGACTATCAGACTCTGTTGTCATTCCAAAAAGCCGAGGTCGTTTACGACATCACCTTTCGTTTTGCCCATAAGTTTCTCTCCAGGGCCGATAGGACGATTGATCAAATGATTCAGTCGGCAAGATCGGGCAAGCAGAACATTCTGGAAGGCAGCAAAGCGGCGACAACTTCGAAGGAAACGGAAATCAAACTGACGAACGTTGGTCGCGCCAGTCTGGAAGAATTGCTGGCCGACTACCGTGATTATCTGCGAGTCCGTGACCTGTCACAGTGGCCGAAAGATTCCAAAGAAGCACTTTATGTTCGCGGCTTGGGAAGACAGACTCCGCAGAGCTTTGAAATTTACCGTGAATTTGTCGAAACCCGTCCCGCTGAGGTGATTGCCAACATTGCCATTTGCCTGATTCATCAGACGAACTATTTGCTGGATCAGCAGTTGAAGACTCTGGAAAAGGAATTCGTCGAACAAGGCGGCCTGCGTGAACGAATGACGAAAGCGCGGTTGAATTACCGCAATCAAAAGCCAAGAGACTGAACGATGACTGGCAACATAATTCCCATGCTTCCCATCAATCCCATGACGTTCCGACATCGATGGGAATTATGGGAGGCGTGGGATTTATGAAACTGCCACGACATCCACAGTCCCCTTGAATTGATCCCATCAATCCCATGCCTCCCATGACAAAGGAAAGTGTTTGTAGACCAAACCGCAAAGTCAAAGTCTAGCTGGCCGACGGGAAGAAACGCAACATCCAGCACATGATGGTCACATCATTCTGGCATCCCGGCGGAACCCCGATGTCTTCGAAGCAGTTCATGGAAATGCTGTACGGCAAACTGCCGGAGTTCTTCACGAATGAAGCCGAACTGCGTACCTTCTGGAGCGTCCCCGATACTCGCAAGAAACTGCTGGAAGGCCTGGCGGAAAAAGGCTTTGTTATCAATGCTCCGCTTCATTGCTGGGACAGAACGACTTGGTGTAGTGGAATTCGCCAGAATTCCCAATGTTTTGGTGTGCCGAGGAATTCTGGCGAATCCCACTACGGTCAAATCCCAGCATTGAAGCGGGGCATTGTTTGTTATTGGGGCGTGCAGACGACAGTTGCCGTTTCAATCACCGCCGGTTGTTTTGGCTTGTCATTCTGATCGGTAGGCAGGAGGCCGATCTTCTTGACGACTTCAAGGCTTGCATCATCGGCGGTCCTGCCGAAAACCGTATACTGTCGGTCAAGGGAGGCCTGGGTTCCCAGGCAAATGAAGAACTGGCCACCTGCTGAGTTCGGATCACTTGTACGAGCCATCGACAGCACGCCCGCGACATGCGGTGCCTGATTGAATTCGGCCTTGATCGTATAACCTGGCCCGCCGGTTCCGGTGCCGAGCGGACAACCACCCTGAATCATAAACCCTTTGATGACGCGATGAAATGTCACGCCGTTATAGTAACCGATCCGTGCCAGGCCAATCATGTTGGCACAATGGCCGGGAGCATCGTCCGGAAGCAGGTTCAGCAGAATGCGACCTTGATTCGTTTTAAGTTCGATTTGGTAATTATTCTTGTCGAAGTCGATGTCCTTGATCGCGGCTGTGACCTCAGGTTGGCGATTTTTGCTCATGTCGTCTCTCAAATCCTGTCATTGGTAACGTGTGGAAAATGTCCGAAACTGACTCAGACTGCCGAAGTGTCGGAAATTAAGACACAAACGCAAGCGTACCGCTGCATGAAGAATGAACAGGCGCAGTACAATCATTCGAATTCTTATACCTGACGAGGTTGAAAGTGATATGAACGCTTTGCTGAAAAAACTTCGCATCCAGTCAGTCAATGCCGGGGCTTGTTCCGGGGCAGGCTTGTGGGCATCAGGTACGGAACGACACACGTCCTGGTCACCATCCACCGGTGAAGCGATTGCCGATGTGATGCTGTCGGATGCCGATGATTACGATGCGGTCGTTGATCGAGCACAGAGCGCATTCCCGAAATGGCGCAGCGTGCCGGCACCGGTCCGCGGGCAGCTGATCCGCGATCTCGGCAATCGCCTGCGTGAGTTTTGCGAACCGCTCGGCGAACTGGTGTCGCTGGAAATGGGGAAAATTCGCGCTGAGGGAATTGGCGAAGTTCAGGAAATGATCGACGTCTGCGATTTCGCCACCGGGCTCTCCAGACAGCTTTGCGGCAGCACGATGCACTCCGAACGTCCCGGCCATCGGATGTACGAACAGTGGCATCCGCTCGGGCCGATCGGCATCATCAGTGCCTTCAATTTTCCGGTGGCCGTCTGGAGCTGGAATGCGGCGATTGCCGCAGTCTGCGGTGACACCATGATCTGGAAACCGTCACCAACCACTCCGCTCACCGCCATCGCCGTCCAGCATCTCTGCAATGATCTGATGTCCGATCATAAAATCGATGGACTCTTTAATCTGGCCATCGGAACAAATGAGAACGTCGCACAGAAAATGATCGAAGATCGTCGGTTGCCACTCATCAGTTTCACAGGTTCCTGCGAGGTCGGCAATCACGTCGCAGAGGTTGTCGGTCGCCGCATGGGCAGGACGTTGCTGGAATTGGGCGGCAACAATGCGATTATCGTCGAACCGGATGCAGATCTCGATCTGGCCATTCGCGGCATTCTGTTCGGAGCTGTCGGAACCGCCGGCCAACGTTGTACGACGACTCGGCGATTACTAGTGCATGAATCCGTGATCGAAGAGGTTCAGGCACGGCTGGTGAAGGCGTACGCACAAGTCCGAATCGGTGATCCGCTGGATCGCACGACGCTCATGGGGCCACTTGTCACGTCTCAATCGGTCGAAACCATGATAAAGGCAATTCAGCAGGCCGTCAGCGAAGGTGGTTCGATCGTCTGTGGCGGCCACGCATTGGGCGAGCAGCCAGGAAACTACGTACAGCCGACAATTATCCGGATGCCGAATCAAACGACTCAGGTGCGACGAGAGACATTCGCCCCGATCCTGTATCTGATGAGTTACCGCGATCTTGACCAGGCGATCTCAATGCAAAACGATGTGCCGCAGGGATTGTCGAGCGCCATCTTTACAACGAACCTTCTCACGGCTGAAAAATTCCTTTCCGCCGCAGGTTCCGACTGCGGCATTGCCAACGTGAATATCGGAACGAGCGGTGCAGAAATCGGCGGAGCATTCGGCGGTGAAAAAGCCACCGGCGGTGGACGGGAATCCGGTTCCGATTCCTGGAAAGCCTACATGCGTCGCCAGACGAACACCATCAACTGGTCAACATCCCTACCGCTGGCTCAGGGAATTCAGTTCGGCTGAATTGCCGGTTTTCATCGTCGGCGTGCTGCATCCTGCGATTCGTCAGAAACTTTGCCGTAACGGTGGCGACAGGGCGAGTCCTCGTTAACATTTCAGATGAACAGGTGTTCTGAGCTGACAATTTGAAATCTGGAGAAGACTCACGTGAGAAAATCGGTGGTGCTGGCGTATAGTGGTGGACTGGATACGTCGGTTCTGGTGGGATGGCTGCAGGACGAAGGATATGATGTTCATTGCCTATACGTGGACCTTGGTCAACCGTGTGAAGACCGGGCGGCGATCATGCAGAAGGCTCGTGACATTGGCGCGAAGTCTGCAGAGTTGGTCGATGTTCGCGAAGAATTGTGCAGTGAATTTGCATTCCCGGTGTTGCAGTGGCAGGCTCGGTATGAAAACATCTATCTGCTCGGCACCAGTATCGCGCGGCCTCTGATTGCAAAGGCATGCCTGCAGCGTGGTCGCGAAGTCAAGGCAGAAGCGTTTGTTCACGGAGCCACGGGTAAGGGGAACGATCAATGTCGATTCCAACTGGCTGCAGAAGCGTTGGAACCGGGAATCCACATCATCGCTCCGTGGCGAATCAAGAAGTTCCGGGACCAGTTTCCCGGTCGCACAGAGATGCTGGCCTACTGCGAGAAAAAGAACATCCCTGTGAAGGCGACGGCGAGAAAGCCATATTCCAGCGACGAAAACTGTCTGCACATCAGTTACGAAGCGGGTGACCTGGAAGACCCGACGGTGGATGGCCAGAGCGTCATCGACTTTGGTATGACCGTGTCTCCGCAGGATGCTCCGGACAAGGAAGAAAGCGTCACGATCGAATTTGAATCCGGCGTGCCCATCGCGGTCAACGGTAAGACGCTGAGTGCCGCGGCGCTGGTTGGGGAACTGAACACGATTGGCGGACGCAACGGCTGTGGTCGGATCGACATCGTGGAAAACCGCTTTGTCGGCATGAAAAGTCGCGGAGTCTACGAAGCGCCGGGCATGACGCTGCTGTATGCGGCGCATCAGGGTCTGGAACAATTGACGCTCGACCGCGATCTGACACATCTCCGGGATTCGTTGAGTCCACAAGTGGCGGAAATGGTTTACTATGGATTCTGGTACTGTGCGAAAATGGACGCCTTGATGGCGTTCATTCGCGAGACGCAGAAACCTGTCACTGGCAGCATCAAGTTGACACTGTATAAAGGCAACGTCCGGGTCAGCAGTCGCACGTCTCCGAACAGTTTGTACAAAGCAGATATTGCCAGCATGGAGAGCGGCGGTTCGTATGATCAGACGGACGCGGAAGGATTCCTGCGGATTATGGGGCTGCCGGTTCGCGTTCAGGGGAGCGTGCGGCCTCGGTCGTATTGAAAAGGCGAGCGGTAGGGCGTCAGCCCTCCGAGACCACGACGCATCGGATTTCTGTCACCAAATTCACTTGTTCCGAGAAGCAGAAATTTAGTTCGGGACCATGCATGGGATCGCATAACCAAAGGTCATATCTGGAATCACTCGTCATTCACCAGAACCCGGATTCCTGTATCGACGGAGTGAGCGAATCGAATTTGAACATTGAAATCTCCGTGATCTACCGGACTCAGTTTGCCAGCCACCACCAGTGTTTCCGCACAAACGACCACTTTACAGCGAAACGGCGACTGCGGACGCACGACGATTTCGATGCTGTGCAGAAGTATTTCCTTCGGTATTTCGTCAGATCTATCAACGTATCCCATCGTATCGATCCGCAGGAGATAATCGTCTCCGCGAATTGTCGCGGAATGCGAACAGAGTAGGGCAAGCACGAGCAGAATTGATCGGACCATGTTGGATTCCGTGTGAGTGACGTGGAGGGAGATGGATTCAGTAAATTACTGCTACTCGGCGCTGGATTGATGGTTGGGTAAATCCGCGTGCGACTTGTCTGCGGCGTTTGTCTCGCTGGCAATCGAATCACCGTCGAATTGCGTCTCGATCCACTCGCGGTCCGCGACCAACAGTTTTTTCTGCTGCATGCACCCGAATCCGTCCGATCAAAGGCTGGTCGTCAGTTCTGCAAGCTGTCAGCACGCACTCGGAGGGCTGACGCCCTGCCGCTCGCCCATTACTTCTCTGAGGGCGTCAAATTGATTCGTCGCAAAATGAAAAGAGCGAGCTTCCGGGGGAAAGCTCGCTCTTTTCGGGAGGGGGGAGAGGGGAGAGGTACTGTTCGTTGTGTCGATCAAGCTGCTTTGCGTTGTTCGCCGATGGTTCCGGCGATCATTCGTTTAATGTTTGAACCGGGGCCGCCACGAGGAGGGTAGCCGTACTCTCGGAGTTTTCCGGACAGAGTTCTCAGACCAATCTGCAGGATCTGAGCCGTCTTTTCACGGTTGCCGTTGCAACGGGCGAACGTGGATTCGATCAGCTTGCGTTCCATTTCGGCCAGTGTCATTCCGACGCATTCTGCACCATCATTGATCGCGTCGTTCTGTAGCCAGGGTCGCAGATCTTCGGGGCCGATCATTTCCGTCACATCAACCGTGCAGCAACGTTCAATCACGTTCTGAAGTTCACGCACGTTGCCCGGCCACGGATGACCTTCCAGGACCTGCACGGCTTCTCCACTGATCTGTCGTGGTGGACGACCTTCCTTCAGTGAGATCTGGCTGATGAAGTGTTCCACCAGCAGCGGGATGTCGTTGCCGCGCACTCGCAGCGGTGGCGATTGCAGTGTGATGCCGCTGAGGTGTTGCAGCAGATCGTCGCGGAACCGGCCTTCCATGGCCAGTCGATTCAGGTCACCGTGCGTGGCTGCGATGAACCGAATGTTCGGGCCTTCCAGACCACCATGGAGTACGGCGGTCGCTCGCTGTTCCAGCAGTTGAGCCAGTCGTTTCTGGAATGGCAAAGCCACCGTATCGACGTTGTCCAGCAGGATCGATCCGCCGTCGGCCATTTTCAGATAGCCGGGGAAACCATCCGGAGCATTGTCGCCGAAGAGTTGATGTTCCAGCGTTTCGACAGAATGCAGACTGCAGTCAATTCGCAGGAACGGCTTTGTTGACCGACGGCTGCAGCGATGCAGACCTTCGGCAATCAGCGTTGTTCCGCTGCCTGGTTCGCCGCGAACGAGGACCGTGCGGTCATCGTCGGCGGCGATGCGAATGGATTCTCGCAGAGATTGCATGGCCGGCGTGCTGCCAACCAGATCCATCAGGTTGCGGTTGAGCAACTGACGTCGCAGTTTTTCGTTTTCGCGGATCAGTTCGCCGCGTCGCAGAGCGTTGAGTAACGCCGCTCCAAAACGTGATGCTGAATAGGGGCGTTCAAGGACTTCGCATTCGAAAGTCGGCACCGTTTCACGACCCCAGCGGGAGTCTTCGCCGACAATGCAGATGACCTGAGCTGCTTTCGAATGATTTCGAATCGCAGCGTTGACCTCCTGAATCCGGGAGACTGTGTCAGCATCATCAATGATGCAGCAGCAGAATTCCTGTCGACTTAGATGAAACAACATCGCATCCGGGCTGTCCGTTTCACAGACCTGCATGCCACGCTTGCGGACATCGTCTGCAAGCAACTGACGTGCACCGGGACGCGGTGAAAAGACCAGCACAGTGCGTGTGGTCGATTCCGTTTCCGGCGGGGTGGATTTGGTTTCGGAAGGCGCGGCCTGAGTGGGCTGGGGGAACCGCAGGATCTGCGGCTCATGATGAGCGCCGTTTGGGAACTCGTTCATGATTTCCTCAATCTGGGAGCTGAGTGGAGAGTCAGAGGGGAGACGAGCGGAGGGACGAACAGTTCGTGAAATTGAGTCGTTCATCTTTTGATGAGATTCAAAAGGCGAACAATTCAATGGACGCGAACAGCTCTGACTTCCGGATGAGATTCCGGAAGGGGGAGAGAAGGGAGGAGAACAGAAGGGAGATTTTGGATTCAGGAATCGAATCCGGGTTGAGAGACGGAGTGATATCGCCGGTCGGGCTTTAGTGTCAACATGTGTTCTGAAGGATTCCGCACAAAACTTTGCGGCAATTCAAAGAAATCGCCGTAATGTCGCTTTTGATGAGTTCCTGGCGTCCCCAGGTCGGCACATTTTGCCGGACACAGATTGTGGCGGCAATCCCGGCAGTTTTCACTGTCGGCAGGATTCCTCTGCCCACTGCTCGCGATTCGTGGTGCTGCGGGATATCCTTCGCCTTTACTTCCGAACTAGTGATTTCGAGTCCCCCTGTGCCATTTCTGAGTCGTGAATTTGTCATCGAATCATCGTCGGCATTGATCAACGGACGGATTGATCGCTGTGTGCAGGAACTTGCCGGTGGATCTCGCTCGCACGTCACCGGTTTATTCGATCACGATTGTGTGTCGCTCAACGGACATGTCGAAACGAATCCCGGTCGCACTTTGAATTTTGGCGATCAGGTCCATGTGCGGTTCGAAGAGAATCGTCGTTATTCGCCGCGACGTCGCCCGCAGCAACAACAGCATCGTGGTTTCTCGATCGTGTTTGAGGATCGGCATATTGTGGTTGTGGAAAAATCGGCTGACTTGCTGACTGTCCCGACCGACGGACGCGAACCGCACACTCTGATATATCGCGTTAACGAGCACGTGAAGCATGAAGGCAGGGGCCGCGGAGCCTTTGTGGTACATCGTCTGGATCGTGGTGTGTCGGGCCTGCTGATGTTCGGCAAGACAAAAGAAGATGCCAGATTGATGCAGAATCAGTTTCGGCAACGCAAGCCCGAACGGCAGTATGATGCAATCGTTGCGGGAATTGTACGGCCGGACAGTGGTGAATTCCGCAGCTTCCTCGCGACCGGAAAAAACCTGACGCGATATTCCACAGATGACGAAGATGATGGCCAGCTTGCCGTGACTCATTACCAGGTCGTTGAACGACTGCCCGATACGACGCATGTGACCGTGCAGCTCGAGACTGGACGACGCAATCAGATCCGCGTGCATTTTGCTGAGGCGCAGCATCCGGTGCTGGGGGATAATCGCTACCGATCAGATCTTTGGAAAGAGATCCCGTGGGCTCACAAGCGTTTTGCGCTGCACGCTTCGACGCTGGGGTTTGCTCATCCGATTTCCGGTGAACCCATGCGGTTCAGTTCGCCGCTGCCGGCAGAAATGACGAACTTCATGAAGTTCAGCAAGCGACTCGACAAAGTCATCCAAAAGGATCTCCGCGTTCCTCGTTCGGACGCCGCAAAAGCCAAGGCGAAGGATCGGAAGAAGAAACGTCGTTGATGCTCTGTCGGGCTTTATCCTTCGCGCGGCCAGAAATGAGTGCGGCAAGCGGAGCGGCGTGAGCCCTCCGGTACCTCGTTTTTGTACCGGCAAGCTGACGCATGCCGCTCGCCAATTCTCTCACTCATGACCGCCTGGAGTATCAGAGACTGTTGTTTCGAACAATCTTTATCGCGTCACGGATGCGGATTCTTCGCCGATCAGTGCTTCGGTCACAGAATCGCTGGCGACACGCAATCGCAGACGCTGGTTGCCTTCGCGAGTACAGCGACCGTGAATCACAAATTGGACATCAGTCGCTGCATCGATCGTCGGGATCGATCGGAAGATCAGCACGCCGTGCTCCGCGATATGTTTCGTCGGACCTTCTGCATCGATAAATTCAAAACCGGCAGGCAATTCGCAGGACACGCCAACGTTGGCTGCCTCGCGAGTTCCCGTGTTCCGAACCTGGACTTCCCAACGGATTTCTTCACCGACGCGAAGTTCACGATGGTCAGCGACAATCTTCAAGTCGAGTGCGGCGGTGCCAATCACGTTTGACGTCAACTCGCAGGTCGTCACCTGGCCATGTTCTGAAATTACTCCGGCCTTATGAGCCACTTCGCCCGTTTCGTTGGCCTGCATGGTCACGATGAAGTTACTGGAATCATTCGGCTGCAACGTGCCCACGAACCATTCGACCGCGTTGTCGGTCTCAATAAACTTTCCGCCGCGATCAGCCGACACGAAAGTGGAGCCGTCAGGAATAATGTACTTTGCACGCACATTGGTCGATTGCACGTTGCCGCCATTGCTGACGGTCAATGTGTAGTCCTCTGAGCGTCCGGCGATTTGCTCCGGCGGGCCGGCGAGTGCGATGGCCAGCTGAGGTTCTGCGACAACGATTGCAGTTGTGGTCTGATCCGACAGTCCGCCATCCGCAAGGACGCGAACAGCCAGTTGCTGAACTCCGCCCTGCACTGCGGTGAGGCTCAGACGAGCCTGCCGCGATTCACCGGGATTGAGCGTACCGATTTCGATCGTGAGTAAACTGCCGTTACGATGTTCCAGACCTTCCGGAACTGCAGCCTGAATGACGACATTGTTCGCCAACCCGGTGCCTGGATTGCTGACACGCACGATGTAACCAACCTGCTGACCGATTTCGACGTTTTCCGGGCCGGAAACAGCCACGCCAATCATAGGTTCCTGGACTGAGAACTGGGACGACGATGTTCCGGTCAGACGAACATACGCATCCAGTCGCACATCACCTCGTGTTTGTGGAATGACTTTGAGCATCACGGAACGCGACTGACCTGGCTGCAATTCGCCAAACGTCCATGTCGGCAATTCAGAACCTTCGACGGCTGCGGGTCGTGCCTCGACAATTTCTACGTTCGCCGGAATCACGGCTTCCGCCATGACACTACGGATAATCGTCTGGCTGGTGTTTTTGACAACCAGTTCGACGTCACATTCCTGCCCCACGTTGAAACCACCGTGCTTGACCCATTGAACCGTCACACCAGGCGACTGAGGACCACTGTCCTCACTGGACATCGCCGAAGCAGGTATATCGGCATCTGATTCAACGCCAGGCGATGCTCCAGCCGATCGAGCGGAGTTTCCAGAAGCACTCGCCGCTCCAGGTCTGTGGAGCAGCGGTGCGGCGGCTTCAGCTGCAGAATCACTGCCGAAATCAAACGCCCGGGTGTCGTTCTGTTCTGCAGAATTTGCAGTGCCGAGAAATTCTTCAAATGGGTTTGCGGCATCGACCGGATTCGGCTCGGCAACGACACTCCTGGGCTTCCGTGCGGATGATGGCTCAGCGTCCGGGGAAAACGCGGCACCGCGAACGGCACCTGGGCGTCGTGTTTCAGATTCGTCTGGGGAAAAAGCAACGGTCAAAATCTGACCAGGCTCTGTTTTCGGAGTGGTCGTCAATTCAGGCTGAGTAGGTTCAGGCTGGACGACAGCGCTGACTGTGCTCGGAGCCTTGTCCTGGCGCGCGACTGAATGCGATTGTTCAACATCGACTCGTGTTGTCACCTTTTCCCGCATCGGAATTGTGGCGGGGGCATCAGGCTTGGCTGACATAGCGGTCGCAGTTGCTTCCGCGCTGGGCGAGAAATATGTCACCGAGGTTCTTTCCGGAGCTCTCGCGGCGGACTTTTCCACGCGTCTTGACGGACGATTCTGCTCTGCCGTTCGTTGTTGTTCGCGATTCCATTTGCCAAACGGTTCGTGCTGCTGAGCGACACCTGGCATGGTTCCAAAAACGGCAAAGCACAGAACTGTCAACAGGGATCGTCGAAGCGGCATGATTCATCTCCGGTAAGCGCAGGGCTCACGCAGTGGTTCGATGTGGAGTTGAGAATGGCTGATAAGACCTCCACTCATCAATTCTTCGACCGGATTGAAGTTGCAGCTTGAAGCAATTTGGTGACATGTAACGATTATGACGACTTTGACGATTAGAAGGACAACCGCACTTCAGCAGATGCTGCCGAAGGCGGTGGGCTTACCTTGGCACGCAGCAGGTGCTATTCGCAATGGCGTGGACTTAAGCTCTCCATCCGGCCCTGTGCCGGTGGAAGCAAGACTGATCAGCTACTACGACAAGCCCCTGCGCCCACGGCCCCTCCCCCGTTTTTGCTCGCCTTTGGCGAGCAAAAACGGGGGAGGGGCGATGATTTAGCAAAGCGTTCCGGATCGAGTAGCCAGCCAGTCTGCGGACCACCGAC
>Ga0105048_10011820_pt1 | contig 13744 bp, 11 predicted proteins | sample MAT05_FD_78382 | JGI IMG/M metagenome (GOLD analysis project Ga0105048, IMG submission 78382) | Freshwater microbial communities from Lake Fryxell liftoff mats and glacier meltwater in Antarctica - MAT-05 | ecosystem: Environmental > Aquatic > Freshwater > Ice > Liftoff microbial mat | place...
AGCGATTTGCCCGAACGACTCGCGGATCTTGGCCTTCGTCGCCGACGGACCCTGCTGCAAATAGGCCTTCGCGTCAGGCGTGCCCGAAACCAACTTGTGCGCCTCGTTGGCCAATCCATTGAATCGGGTTTCGTACTCCGCCTCGCCGCCCAAACCGGACACGGTGACATAGTAAGTGGTGCCCCACAGGTTGGCGCTCAAAATTAGCGCTAACGGCCATCTCAGACTACGGCTCATACCACGCCCCATTTTCGGCGCAGCATCCATTCAGTAGCGCGCATCGACAGAATCAAGAAAAACACGATCGGCAGATTCCACAAGTCCTTGGCCTCGCGCACGGTGATGCCGGCCTCCGAATAGGAAATGTCCTTGGCCAGTTTCGACGCCGTAGACGGCGAGTAATACACGCCGCCGGTTTGCGCCGATAACTTCTCGAGTAACTCCTTATTCTGCTCCGAGCCGAAGTTCTCGGCCACGCCGTCCTCGCGCCGGAAGTTGAATAAGTCCGAGCCCAATTCTTCGGTGCCACGCTTGGCGACGATCTCGGCGACATAGGCACCTGGCTTATCGGCGTCCCACGTAGCGGTATATTGGCCGGCCGACATGGGCTCTGGCCGCATATCGACTATCTCCGAACTGCCATCCGGCAATAAAACCCGCGCCTGTACCTGAGCGTCCGATACCGGCAGATAGGTCTTGTCCCGCACCTCGGCCCGAATCTGCACTTTGGTTTCGTCCGTCAGCACTTGTTTGGGCGTCGATGAGAGCACGCGCGGCGGCGACGATGTCACTAACCAACGGCAAAGCTGCTCCCAAAAGACCTCGTGAGTCTTATCTTCCAGCGGTTGCAACATTTGCCAGCGCCAAGTGCCCGCTGTCGCCAACACCGCCGATCTTCCGCGGCCATAATTCTGCGTAGCCAACAATGGCATGCGCTTTCCACCCACCAGAAACTCCGCGAGCACCACCGCGCCCGGTTTCGCTGCCCCAGTTTCCTGATAGTTCTCGATTTCCGGCAATTTCTTCCAGCGCTCGATATTCGCCTCTGGATTGTCGACTAAGCGAGTGATGAAACTATCCTGGCCACCGGTTGCCAATTCCACCTTAGCCCGATCCCGCTTAAAGGTATCGCGCCGGTCGCCGATCGACACCGGTAGAAGATCCAACAGGCCGGACCGGCCCCAGCCACCATCCGATAGTCCGTTCCGTCCACCCAGAAACAACAGCCCACCGCCCCGGCGATCGACAAACTGGCGAATTAGTTCCTGCTGCGCCGTCGTAAAGTAGCCAATTTCCACGCCTCCAATAATCAGCCCCTGATACTGGAATAAGTCCTCGGCCTTATCCGGGAAACCGTTTTCCAATTCCTTCGGCTCGGCCACGCCCTGCCGGTAAATCTTATTCTGCGTCGTGCGCAGCATGGAGGTGATCGAGACGGTCTTATCCTCCTCCAGTGCTCGTCGGATGAATTTATACTCCCACTTCGGCTCGCCCTCAATGTAGAGAATGCGCGGTTTCGTTGCTTCCACATTTACGAGCCGGGTAACTTGGTTATTTGCCCGATTCTCTTCGTTTTCGAGCGGTGCCACGCCGATCTGCAACGCCTTGGGCCCGGCCGGGCCGGCATTGAACAAGATGCTCTCGGTCTGTGGCTCACCATTGGCCTTCAGCACCATCGTCTGCTGGCCCAGGATCTTCGTTCCATCGCGCAAAGTCAGATTTACTTTGGTCTTCGTATAGCCCGTCTGGCGTAGCGTCACTTGCGCGGTAATCCGCGAATCGGCCAGAGCGCGCGCCGGTACGTCGACCGACATAATCTCCAAGTCGCGCTCGTACTTCTCGCGGCCCAGCCCCACGGTGTGCACCGGAATGCGCCGGCTGCGGACTTCTGACAGGGTCGGCAGGTCAATCCCGCCGGCATTGTCACCGCCATCGCTCAGCAGCACGATTGCCCCCAGCGGCACGCTCGCCGATTCCGCCGCCACGCTACGCAAGGCATCTGAAAGCCGTGTCGCGGTTTGCGTCGCTTGGATATCGTCTGTCTTGTCCAACCGCTCGAGCGACCGGCCCACCTTATACATCCGCACCTGGAATGTTTTTTTCAGTTGTTCCAGCAATCCGGCATTGAGAATCTCTTTGGCCGTCGCCGCGCGCGTTTTGCCGCCGCTTTCGTCGGCAATCGCCATGCTCTTTGAATCGTCCACCACCACGGCGACCACGTTTTGCTGGGGTTTCAGCGTCGCCACTAACAACGCCGGCTGCCACAGCAGGCCCAGCAATAACAACGCCATGCCCGCCTGCAAACCCCACAGCACCACGGATTGCCAGCCTTCGATGCGCACTTCGCCGTCCTTCCGGCTACGGAAATAGGGCCAAGCTAAGCCGCCCGCTACGGCGATCGCTAAGAGCGCCCAGGCCCAGATCGGCCAGCCACCGAGCAGCACAAACTGCCCTTTTTCATAAACCCGGGATGGATAGCTAAATAGAAACTCGAACAAAATAGTTATTCCTAGTGGGTCATCGAATACACAATGTAGTTGATGCCGATGCGGTAGGCGAGCGACGCATAATGCTCGGGATACCGCGGCATGTCGGCATGTTCCCAGGCGTCGCCGATGTCCATGTTGTGGCAAATACCCACCATCACGCGCCCTTTGTCGTCCAGCACGCCGCGCCACTTGCCCTCTACTCCGTCCTGCTCATAGGTTTGGCCGGAATAGAACATCACGATGCCGGGGATTTGAAAGCGCTCGTCGAGGTCATACATCACGTGGAAGATTGGCTCTTTGTTGGCCAGGTCCACCACTGGCCGATCTGGGAAGACGCGCGAAAGGGAGGCCGTGAAGATCTCCCATTCGATGGAGCCGTGGAAGTCGTCCACCATTAGGAAGCCGCCCTTCAACAAGTACTCACGCAGCTTGGCGGCCTGCTTTTCATTGAGGTCCCAGTGACCTACTTCGACGGCATAAATCCAGGGATGGTTGAAGATTTCATCGGAGTCGAGATCCACTACATCTTCCACCGAACGCACGTGCACCCTGGTCAACCGGCGAACACCCTGCATGAATTGCCGGTCGGCCTTCGGGTAATCGGTAGACCAACTGCCGCGCACGCCCCAATAGCCGCTTCCACCGCGAAACGAGGGGTAGCGCAGACGGGTAAAGGTAAACTCCGTCTTCTCACCGGCATCGGGGGGAGTGATGACGGGGCCGTCCTCATCATCGAAGCTCGGCCGGGTCCTTCGCTGGGCGTACGTCAGCGATATGACCACGAAGGCCAAAACGAGAGAGAAGATCCAAATTCGGGAGCGCATTTGCCTCACTTATCAGCCACCGGATATGCCTGAGAATATCACGGACTCCATAGCGATTAGACGGTGCCAGTTTCGAAAGGTTTCCCTTTGCCCCTGCCGCGGCTCAGTTAAGTTATGTTGTCGCTGATTCTAAAGCGGAACTTCCACCAGGGTGAGGATCTCCTGGATGATGCGCTTGGAGGTGTCGGCGCTCCGCCCCAACGCGCCGCGCGAATTCACGGTCACGCGATGCGCAAACACCGGCACCGCGAGGCGCTTCACATCATCCGGCAGCGCGTACTCGCGACCCTGCACCAATGCCAGCGCCTGGGTCGCGCGGAACAGCGCCTGCGCCCCCCGCGGGCTCACCCCTAAGGTCAACCCCTCGTGGCGGCGCGTTCGCTCGACAATCGCCAGAATGTAGTCAGCCAAGGCGTCGTCAATGGCCACCGATTCCACCTGCCGCTGTAGCCGTATCAATTCGCCGACGTCGAGCACTTGCCGCCCGCCGGAGGCTGCGCGCGCGGTGCCGCGCAGAATGGCCCGTTCGCTGGCCTTGTCCGGATAGCCGATTTCGAGTTTCATGAGGAAGCGGTCCAATTGGCTTTCGGGCAATGGATACGTGCCGTGGTGTTCGGCCGGGTTTTGCGTGGCGATCACCATAAACGGCGCCTCGAGCGGATAGGTCCGCGCGTCCACCGTCACCTGATGCTCGTTCATCGCCTCCAGCAACGCCGATTGCGTCTTCGGTGTCGCGCGGTTGATCTCATCGGCCAGGAGGAAATTGGTAAACACCGGTCCGGGCTTAAACTCAAACTCGGTCGCCTGCGGGCTGTAGATGGTGACGCCGATGATGTCGCTTGGCAGCATGTCGCTGGTGCATTGCAGGCGATGGAAGCCGCAATTCACGCCACGCGCCAGGGCCGAAGCCAACGTCGTTTTGCCCACGCCAGGCACGTCTTCAATCAAAAGATGGCCGCGCGCCAACAGGCAGACCAGCGATAGCCGCACCACTTCGTCTTTGCCGCGAATGGTCTCGCCGAGCGCGTCTTCGAGATCGCGCAGGCGATCGGGCGGCACGCGGTCCATCACTGGAGAATCCACCGTCCCGGCTGGCGAGTTGTGGGGCGCACTGTCCATGTTCTGCTCTTCTATAACGCCCCGATTTTACCATGCACCCTGGTTGACGCGTCCGGTAAATGCATGCAACACTTCAATAGGTAGTGAAGTAATGAAGGTGTTACCGGTCCGCAAAAACGATGCCCCCGCCTGCGGCCCCGGCGAACACCAGCGCCTCCATCCTCCCGTTCCGGCCTCCGCCGCCGCGCTCGAACGCGCGGTACGCATCTTCAAAGCTCTCGGTGACCCTCCCCGCCTCCGTCTGCTAACCGTCCTTGCGCAGGGCGAGCTCTGCGTTTCGGAGATCGCCGAAATCGACGACGATGGCCTCTCCACTGTCTCGCAGCGACTGAGGGTGTTGCGCGCCGCCGAACTCGTCAGCCGCCGGCGCGATGGTCAGCACATCCTCTACGGCCTCGCCGACGCGCACATTTCCGAATTAATTTCTAACGCGCTGGCCCATGCTAGCGAAGGGCTGCCCGCCCCTAAATCCACCAAATCCCCCAAAAAAGGAGCCAAATAACCCATGTCCTGCCAAACCCACCCCCAACACGACCATCAGCACGGTGAAGGCTGCGGTCACCTCGCCATCGCGCACGGCGGCCACGTCGACTTCCTGCACGATGGTCACCTCCATCAGGCCCACGATGGTCACTGGGACGAATGCGTGCTCGAAATCTCAGCCCAAAATCCGGCCGAATGCACGCCAACCCATCTTTGCGATGGCCACCATGCGGCCCACATGCACGGGCCCGATTGCGGCCACCCCGCCGTTCCGCATGGCGACCATATCGACTATTTGGTGAATGGGCACCTCCACCATCCCCATGCTGGTCATTGCGATAACCACGGCACCGTTACTCTACTTTAGGAATTGGAGCTATCCCGCTTGAAGCTGATGACGCGCAGTACCCGCCAACGCCGGGCCATCCGGTCGGTCTTTGAACGCCTGAATCGGCCGCTCGGCCCGCAGGACGTCCTTCAGGAAGTCGCCCAGGAAGTTGAGGGCGTGGGCATTGCCACCGTCTATCGAACCATCAATACGCTTTTCGAAGAAGGCGTGCTCGTGAAAGTGGATCTGCCCGGCGAATCGTCGCGCTACGAAGTGGCCGGTAAGGACCATCATCATCATTTCCGCTGCCAGCAATGCGAGCAGGTATTCGAACTCAATGGGTGCCTGAACGTCAAGTCGCTGGTGCCGCCTGGATTCCGCATGACCGGCCATGACATCGTCATCTTCGGCCAATGTGCCACTTGCCACAATTCCGCCGTCTAAGCGCCTAATGTTGGGATTTCTGGGCGAATCTTCCCACAGATAATACCCTAATGCCTTGTCGCAGATCTGGGTCGAGACGCATTTTTCCTATATGTCATTGAAACTAATAATCTTATCCCTGAACGGGGGCATCCACGCGCATCCCCAGGTTTCCGGCTAAGATATTGAAGATATTAGACTTAAGTTCAATTTCGACTTTCCTGAGTCATGCAGCCCCAGCGGCTGAGCCCGGTACCTCCAGGTCTGGCGCGTTGGCGCTTGTCTCCCCTATTCTGGATCAGCTTGCTGCGACCCTACGTCCCCGCTGATCTCGAGCCCCTCATCGATTGCTGGTATGACACTTGGCACCATACCTTCGCCCCTCGGCGTCATCCCCACCCCCGGTCCGCTTTTCGCGAACGCTTCCTGCGGCAATATGCTCAAGAGGCTGAAGTCTGGGTGGCCAGGGACCTCCGCGCCTTCCTCATTCTGTTCTCGTCCCAGCCAGAAACCTCCCTCACTGGCACTTCTAACTCGGCCGGCTGGATCGAACAGCTCTTCGTCGCTCCCCCGGCCCAGAATCACGGACTCGGCCGCGCCCTGATCGCGCTCGCCCGCTTCCGTTGCCCCCAGGGCCTTGCCCTCGATACCCCCGCCGAGAACCTGCCTGCCCGCCGCTTCTATTCCCGCCGTGGATTCGCCGCCCAGCAAATCGGCTTCGATGCCATCAATCAGCGGCTGGTACTTCGCTACGTTTGGCCCGCCCCCCGTACGTGACCGCGCAAAGCAACAGCACGCCCGCTAAACTCAGCGCCGCCCCCCACTGCACTGACCGGGGCTGATAGTGGAATACGACTTCGTGCTCTCCCGCCGGAACCACCACCGCCCGTGCCACCCCATAGGCCACCAGGAGCTCGGCCGGCTTGCTGTCCACCGTCACCCGCCAACCCGGATAGTAGGTGTCGCCTAATACCACCACGCCCGTGCAACCCATACGCGCCGCCACGGTAATCCGCGAGGGCTCCTCGTTCCGCATCCGTACCTGGTCTTCGTCACAGTTCGGGCCCGGGAAGGGAACCGTCGGCGCCGGGCCTGCCACCACCACCGCCTGCCGTACCTGCAATGCGGTCAAGCGCTGCACCGCTGTCTGCAACCCTTTCGGTTCTACGGGCAGGATGGTGTGCACTGTCCACACCCGAGGATGGCTCCCCGCGCGCCGGTAGACCCTCACTCCGGCCTTTCCGCTGAACACCAATTGCTGATCCGGTTCCTTCGGCTCGCCGCCCACCGTATGCGTGACGCCGAAAATCTCCCGGCCCGCCACTGAGTTGGGGTCCAAGTCCACCAGATTACTCGTCAAACTGGCCAGATAGCCTCCAAAGTGCGAAATCCCATGCCAATCGCCAAAGTTGTAGGGGATCGCCTTGTTGTCCACTTCCACCCGCACCGGTTCCTTCAGCCCCCGCAGATAAGCGGCGACATCGTCGTGCTCTCGCGTCGTTTCAAGAAACCGCCCGCCTCCCGGCCGGTTCGCGTTCGGGAAGTCGTAGCCGCTTAAGTTCGCCAGTTCCATGAGCGTCAGCCCGAGCACCCCGGCCGCCAAGTGGCGCGGTTTTAGCTCGCCCGTCCGGTGCCAGGCCAACAACCCCACCAGGAGAATGGCCGCCAACGCGGTCACCATCGGCCGTTCGTCGACAAAGGACTCCTTCCCCCGCACCTCACCGCCCACAAAGTACGTCACCAGCACTACCGCCACCAACCCCATCAGCACGCGGCGCACCTCCGGCAGCAGGTGCTCGCTTTGCCGCAACCTCTCCAGCCCTCCCGCCGCTAGCGCCGCGCAGGTAAAGCCAAACACTGCCATCGCCGTACCGGGTGACCGCGCCTTATCCACCAGCGGCGCCCAAGCGTACAGCACCCCATGCAGCAGGCTGTTCGGGCCCAGCGAAACCACTAGGCTCAGTACTCCCAACGCTCCCAGCCAGCGCATCCGCCCGTCCTTGCGCCAACTGCCCACCAACCCTATCAGCCCCAGGGTGAATGCCACCACACCGACAAACGGAGGGAAGCTCCGGCTCATCCCTGGAAAGACGATCCCCAGCAGCGAGATGGGAAAGAGCGAATAGAGCTCGTGCACATGGTAGGAGACCTTCGTTTTCCAATCAGCGGCCTCCGTCATCCCTACCCAGCGCCGGGCTAACGGTCCATACTCGGCGGCCGGCAGCGTCTGCAAGGCCGAAATCAGCCCCATCATCGAAATAAACAATAAGAATGAACGAAAATAAACTTGCCACTTTCGCCCCTCGCCGAAGCCGATCCACAGCCATGTGGCGAGTGCCGCGTAGGTGACGAAGGTCGGAATCTGGTGATGTCCGGCCAGCCAAGTGAAGCCCAGCCAGAACCCGGCCCACGCCGCATGCAGAATGGCACGCGCCGGCTCATCCCTTACTTTTAGTAAGTTGAGGAAAATCAACGGCATCCAGATCGCGCCGTTCACCATCTGGGGCCAATCGATGTTCCCGACTGCCGCCCCAAAGGCAAAAACGCAGCCCCCCAGCACCGCCGCCGCTCGTGACCTATATAAATAACGACAGAATAAGTAGCAGTTGAGTGCCGCCAGCCAGTGGTAAAAGACGAAATACCAGTGCAGAAAGCCTAATTTAAGCTTGCCGTCCCGCAACGGGGTTAAAAACAGTAGCCAATTCGGCGGATAGGCCACGCCCGGTTGCATCTGACCCACCAGCGGCTGACCACCCCATTGGTTCGGCTCCCAGGCCGGGAATCGCCCCGCATGCCACTCCCGGGCCTGATAGTTCCACCAAGGTAAAACCTGATTCGCCAGATCCGGCGAGTCAAGCCAAGTATATTGGTCCGTAGCGGTCAGCTTCCAGTAGAAAATGGAGACGAGAAGCAGTAGAAGCAATGGGCCAGCCAGCCTGCGAGCCAACTCGCCTGCGCGATTCAAACCAGCTTGGTGCTTTTCAGCCATATCCATGCTTGCTCATCTTAGCGCAACTGTCCTCGAATCTTCTAGTTAGCTTTTGGAGTCCGAATTGCAGCGTGGAGAGACCGGAAAGGACATCCTCGATGACTACCTCATTTCGCGTTAGCTTTGTTTCGTTCGCCCTCTGTTTCGCTCCTTTGGGCCTATTCGCCCAGCCCACGGGGCCTGATTCCAACGAAGCGCAGGACGTGCCAGGGCGCGGAGTCGTCCGCGTAAGTCTCATTAATGGGGATGTCACCGTGCGCCGTGGCGATTCGGGCGACGTGATTGCGGCCGCCGTTAACGCGCCCTTGGTCGCCTCCGACCGGGTCCTCACCGGAGTGGGCTCCCGCACCGAACTCCAGTTCGACGGTGCCAATCGCCTTCGCCTCGCCCCCAAATCGGACCTCCGCCTCACCGAGATCGAATACCGTCGTTATACGGTGGAACTCGGCCGCGGCACCCTCACCTGGCACGTCTCCCGCAATTCCGCCTCCGACATTGACATCAATACGCCCTCGGCCAGTGTTCGCCCGACCGAACCCGGCGACTATCGCATCACCGTGAACCCCGATGGCACCACCGAGGTGACCGCGCGCACCGGCGCGGCCGAGATCTCCTCCAGCCGGGGAGTGGAGCGCATCCGGCGCGGCCGCACGACCTTGGTGCGTGGCGATCGCTCCGACCCCGAACTCCAAACCCTCGCCGAAATCCGCGAAGACGACTGGGACCGTTTCAACCTCAGCCGCGACCGCGAACTTGACCGCTCGGGGAGCCGGCAGTACTTGGCCGACGACATCGTCGGCGCCGAAGAACTCGACCATAATGGCACTTGGATCAACTCTGCTCCTTATGGCCGCGTCTGGCAGCCCCGCGTCGCCGCCAACTGGTCGCCGTATAGCCAAGGTCGGTGGGTTTGGCTCGATTACTACGGCTGGAGTTGGGTCAGTTACGACCAATTCGGCTGGGCTCCCTTCCACTACGGCAGTTGGTTCTATCAGAATACGGGCTGGTGCTGGTATCCCGGCCCCCTCATTGGCCGCAACTGGTGGCGTCCGGCCATGGTGGCTTGGTTTGGTTTCGGCGGAGTGGGGGTTGGCGTCGGCTTCGGTAACCTCGGCTGGGTGCCGCTTGCCCCGTTTGAGCGCTTCCGCCCCTGGTACGGCCAGGGTTTTTACGGCAACCGCACCAATGTCTTCAACAATATCCGGGTGGTAAATAACTACAACATCGTCAACAATTACCGCAATGCCCGCGTCGATGGTGGCGCCCGGGCGGTCGAAGCGGGCCAGTTTGGCCGCGCCGGCGGCCGGTTCGATCGGGTGGGCGAAACGAACCTGCGCAGTGCCGGGCTGATGCAAGGTCAGTTGCCCGCCACGCCCGCCCGCGAAAGCCTCGCCTTCAATGATCGACGCGTGAACGATAGTGGCGTTCGCGGCGGCTACGACGGCGCCTTTTACAGCCGCCGCACGGTCGCGGCGGAAGAGCGCGTTCCTTTTGTGGAGCAACAGCGCGGCGTCGAGCGCGCCACGCGCGCCTTCAGCGGCGATTCTGGTATGCGCGGCGGCGGCGTCCGCGGTACTGACCTGCCCGGTAGCGCTCCGGCCCCAGATGGAGGCATGCGCGGCGCCCGTTCTGCTGACCCGCTGGCCCGTGATTCCGGCACCCGTGATTCTGGCACCCGGGATTCTGGCACCCGGGATTCTGGCGTTCGGGGCGACAATGCGGTGCGTGGCGACAGTGCCGTCCGTGGCGGGGGTGAGAATACAGGTTGGCGCCGACTGGGCGACCGCCCCACCGGTTCCGACGCTGTCCGTGGCCTTGATACGAGCGGTGTACGGGGTGGCGGAACTCGCGGCGAGGCTGGCGCTCCCCGCACCCCAACCGATGGCAATGGCTGGCGCCGTTTTGGCGAACCCGGCACCCGTGGCGCTGATGCGCCCGCGGCGGTCCCCGGCTCTAACTCTGGCGGTGCCAACTACGGCGGTGCCAACTACGGCGGTGCCAACTACGGCGGTGTGCGCGGCGATTCCGGCCAGTCGCTCGGCCGCGAGATCGATCCCGGTTCCCGGGGAAGCTCTTCCGATGGCAATGGCTGGCGGCGCTTCGGTTCGCCGGCCAACCCCGACGCGGGGGCCGTCCGCGGATCTGGTTCAGCGGGCGGCTACACTGACAACACTCGCGAGTATGGGCGCGGCGCCCGGTCCGGCGACAACGCCGCACCCTCGCCAGACCGGGGCTCCGGATTCGGCGGCAACCAGAGCGACGGCGTCCGCGGTTCCGGTTCGACGGGCGGCTTCTATCGCCAGTCGCCCAGTGTCGATTCCAATCAGGCGCCTGCCCGTAATTCTGATTCTGGATTCGGCTCCTACCGCGAGCGTTCGGGCGGTGCCGTCCGCTCCGACCCAATTCGCGTCAATCCGCCCGTCCTTCGCGACCGGTCCGACTCCGGCTGGCGCGCCGGGCGTGAGGGAAGTAGCCCGGCTCCCGATTCGGGTGGCTCTTTTGGAGGGAGCCGCGGCAGCCGCGCCCCCGACGGGGGAGGTCAGTATCGCTCCGTACCCGCGTACGGGGGCGGTGCCCCATCCAACGGAGGGGGCAGTGTGGGGGGCGGAGCCTATGGAGGCATGCGTGGCGGAGGGGGGGAGCACGGCGGCGGCAACGGCGGCGGGGGTATGCGGGGTGGGGACCGTTCCGCCCCAAGTGTAGGAAATTCGGGCGGTTCCCGGGGTTCCGATGCTGGCGGATCCCGCAGTGGCGGCGGTAGACGAGGGAACTAGTACGATTACTACCCGCTCTTGCGGGGAGGGTCACCACTTTTCTCCGGTAACCCTCTACCCTCGTTGGGTGAGTAAGGTTCATCCCCAACTTTTCATCTGGGTAACCTAGGTGTAACTCAGTGATTTTGAACGCTCTTTTTTTGATTTTATGCTTGCCACGCCTTCGGGAATTCGTTACACTCCATAACAGGGCGAGTCATCAAACGGATGGATCATTCGTTTTGGTACTTTCCTGGCTGAGCCGGAAGATCTCTCAAGTAAGAAGAGGCCCGGTGGGACGGATTTTCCGTTTCAGGCCATTCTGAGGTTAAAGATAAGATCGAGTTCGGCCGATGACTTGGGCTGGACGCCACTTTGGTTCGTTAGGTCCTTTTGAGGAGGAATAGGTCTCACATGAAATTTTTCAACACAAAAGCGGTAATGCTCGCGATGGGTCTTTCGACCGTTGCTTTCGCTACCCCGCTCGCTCCGCTCAGCTCGGGCAATACGAGCTTTCTTGTCAATGACACGTCGCGGATTAACGGCGCCAACGGTGCCGCTGCCGGTGGCAATTCCGCCAACGCCGGCCAGCTCTACAGCTTGACCGCCTTCGGTTTCCAGGTATACGACGTCGCTGACGCCGTGCACGACAGTGGCGCGTTGCTCGGCAACAATACCGGCACTTTTACGTCGAACTACATCGGTGGGCTCGGCACTTCGGTGCCTGGAGCCAACTTCACCACCACCAGTGCAGTTAACAGCCTCGGCACCATCACCACTTCCGGTGTCTTCTTCGGCAACATCGCTTGGACCAAGACCTATCGCTTCATCTCCGCCGACGTCATCGAGGAAGTCTTCACCGTGCGGAACAATAGCTCCGCCGCCGTCGCTAACTTCCGTGGCTTTACCGCCTACGATCCTGACCTCTATTCTTCCGGTCCGACCGCTACCGTCGCCTCCGTCAATAGCGTGGGCTTGATTGGTTCCTACAACTATGCGTTATCTACTTTCGCGGGCTTGAATGTCGTCTTGGCGTCGCAAACTCTTGGCGTGTCGGTCGGCGTTTTGGCTAACAACTTCGTAAACGCCGATTGCATTGTTGCTCTCGCCGGTGGCCCCAACGGCTCCTGCGGTGGTGGTGCGGGCAATTCAACTGGTCTCGGCGTGAGCAGCGCTGCTGCTGACCGGGCTCTCGCTTATGTCTTCAACATAAACTCCCTCGGCGCGGGCGCGAGTCAAAGCTTCACGGTCTACCAGCTCTTCGGTAACAATTCGTTCAATCTGGGCAATGCCTTGGCGGCCCTCCCGGGCGGCTCTGTTGTCGACCCCAACGTCGTTCCCGAGCCCGGCTCGTTGCTCCTGATGGGTTCGGCTTGTGTGGCCCTCGGTCTGTTCGCTCGTCGCCGCGCCAAGTCCAACTCCTAGTCTGGTTGTCATCTCCTTTAAACGGCCTGAGCTCTAAAGCTCGGGCCGTTTTATTGCTGTGCTGAGCATGTTCGACAGCTTGAAGGTGAAAGTCCTTTTCACAATCGGACGAAACGGACCAAAATCTGCGTCCCGACCACCGATCCTGCCCCTGCCCCCCCTGCCCCCACCGCCATCGAATGGTGCCCAACCGTCACCGTCCAATCCGAAGAGCCCGAGGCGGGCCAGAACTTCTTCGTCGCCGGCTTTACTTTGAAGACCACTCTCGACAATAAGCCTGGCGGCCACTTTGACGCCTATGATCCCGTCACCGGCCGAAAGAAGTGGATCTACGAATTTCAATACCCACTCCTCCCCTAATTCCTGACCACGCCGGCGACCTCATCTTGATCGGCGACCCTGCAACTTCCTCGCCCTCGGCGCCGAAACCGGGAAGAAGCTCTTGAGATTCCCCACGGGTAGTGGCCACCGCAGCTCCTCCGGCAGTTATTCCGTCAACGGCCGCCGGTTCGTCGCCACGGCCCTATGGCTGGGGCTCAGCCGTCTCTGGGCTCATGGGCTCACACTCGGACCCGAAGCCGGGCAATTCCGCAACGGCTCAACCCTCTTCGTCCTCGCCCTACCTCAAAAGGAACCGATGAGGCGATCTGGTTGCTCCTCCCCTGGCAACTTGCACCCACCGTCTAGCAAGGCCACGAGCTATTCGTCCCTCGATCTTACTGACAATCGCCCCTGCGCCGCCCCCTCCAAATCGACGAAATCGCGTCCCGCGCGCCCTCCGCTTGGAGACATCCGGCGCCCAATCCGGAAGATTGGGCGAAGATTCGAGCGTGGCTCATGCTACCTTTGAGATAAAGGTATCTATTTCCAAGAACATGGCCGATAAAAAGTTGCAAGTCATCCCCCTCGGC
>Ga0105048_10011821_pt1 | contig 13743 bp, 6 predicted proteins | sample MAT05_FD_78382 | JGI IMG/M metagenome (GOLD analysis project Ga0105048, IMG submission 78382) | Freshwater microbial communities from Lake Fryxell liftoff mats and glacier meltwater in Antarctica - MAT-05 | ecosystem: Environmental > Aquatic > Freshwater > Ice > Liftoff microbial mat | place...
GACGACGAAGGACGGCAAAGCCGTCGCGGAAGCGACGAGCACCTGGGGCGCCGGCGGCGGCCCCGCCATCGTCAAGGGACCGGCGGCGGCCGCGTGGGACACGCCCGTTCGCGGCTACCAAACCGAACTCGAACACTTCGCGTTCTGCGTCCGCAAGTGGGACAAGGCGATCGGCTGGGCAAAGAAGGACGGCAAGTTCGTTCAAGAAGTGCCCCGCTGCCACGGCGAAGTTGCCATGGCCGACGCGATCCTCGCCCTGACTGCAAACATGGCGATGGACAAGAAAACCCGCATCGAGTTCGACCCGAAATGGTTCGATCCGGAATCGGCCGAGGTGCCGGAGACGAAGTACGGGAAGGCGGGGGTGGTGTAGTTTAGTTGGAGTCGTGCAACGATGGAAGCTACAGAACAGCTCGCGAGATCCATCGACGACGCGAGTGTAGCAAGTGAGGGTTTAACGTACCTCTTCCGCGGTGATGACGATTACCGCGGCGGTCCCGTGGGCCGAGCATTCGGAATCGAGGCGGATGCAGCAGCCATCCAGAGCTTCGCCGATCACGTCCTCCGCAAGGAATCGAGGTTGAGTAGCCGGTTCACTTCCTTCTCGGAGGAAGTCTCGATTGCACGGAAGTTCACCAAGGCGACCGATAACCGACTCTTGCACAAAGCGAACCGAAAGACATTGGAAGCGCTGCAATCGTCCGGCATTATTAAACTCTGGCACCCCGAACAGATCTATCACGCGATGCTGTCGAGCCCGAGAAAGATTGCCAAACAAGCAGGCGATGTGCTAGCCGCGATGGTTAAGAACTGCGAGATTCTCATCGAGGGGCAAATTCCCAGCGGCGTGATGGAACGCGTTCATTGAACGAAGGGGATGATTGATATGGCAACGGAACTCGTTACCTCGATCGTGGCCTCGGGAAATACCAACAACCCGTGCCTCGTGGTACTTCGTCAAAAGGGCTACGACCTGTGGCTGGAGCCCGGGCAGCAGGGTTCGCTGTGGTGTGCGAGTAAAGACGATCATAACTTTTCGGCGTACTCGGGGCCGGAGTTGCTCGGGTTGGTCGCGTTGTGGGAAAATCTCGGAGACGAGTGGAACCAGCAATCTCCGGCTATTTACGATGAGTTGCTGGATCAAATTGAAGAATAGCCAAGTCGAGCATTTAGGAACTCGTGAAATCAACCCATCAACCGAGCCGCGACCGTGAGGGAGCGGAGGGTAACACGCTTTCTTACGGTCGCGGCTCGGATAGACATTACTTCCCTTCCGTCTTCATCTCAACCGCCCTCAGATTCCGAAACAGAATATCCGTCGTCTTGTCGTGCCCCTGGATCGACAGGTGACCCGCCGCGGTCCGCAGTCCTTTGCGCGGGTTGTCGTCCGCCTTGCGGTCATCCACCCAGTCCACGGCTTGGTAGCCGTTGACCCACGTTGAGATGTGGGGGCCGCGGGCGATCACGGTCATGGTGAACCATTCGTTGTCGTTCGCCATCACCTTGCGAGCGGGCACGCGGCGGTAGATCGCGCCGGTGCCGAAGTCCGCGGGTTTGGTGCGGTCGTCGTTCAGGTACAAGTTCTGTATCTGCGCTTCGTAGCCGTTCTGGTATTCGTTGGGAATGCAGCGGAAGAAGATGCCGCTGTTGAGCGCTTTGCCGTTGGTCTTGCACTCGAATTGCAAAACGAAGTCCGCGAACTGCTTCTCGGTGAACAGGTCGCCCGGACCGTTGGCGACGCGGAGTTCGCCGGCCTTAGTCACTTCGAAAGTCGAGAGTTCTCGCTTCGGGTCGGCCTTGTTCAGCTTCCAGCCGGACAGGTCTTTGCCGTTGAAGAGGGGCTCCAATTTCGATGGACGGAAGGCAATTTGAGAAAAGCGAACCGGTTCCTTTGCGGGTATCTTGATGACCAGTTTTTTGGCGCCTGCGTCGATGACTGTCACAGTGGAATATCCATTCTTCAGGGCGACTGAGAAGCCGTCATAGTCTCCATCGTTCCCGAACCGCGGACCGTTGCTTCCTTTCGGTATCGCGCCCAGGCCGTTGTACTTGGACATCACTTCACCGGGAGGTAAGGGTGCAATCGACGTGATTTTCGTTTCCTTTTCGCCGCCGACGATCCATTCGCCATTCTCGATTTTGGATTCCCCTTCGACCTTCCAACCGAACGTCGTTTCCCCATCGAAAAGCGAAATCCACCCTTCGGCGATCTCCTTCTCCGTGAGTGGTTTCGCTTTCTTCTCCTCCGCCAAGGAAAAGTTTGCGAGCAGTACGAACGAAACGGCGGCGAGCGCGAGACGAAGTACCTTCGGCATCGTTGAATCCTCGGAGAGTGGCAAATCCGCGACCGCGAGTTTACACTGTTCGAGACGTTCCATCCACTGCGGGGCGAGCATGGCAGCCGAAGTCGATCCGCCCACCCCGCCAATGGGCCACGCCTCGGACCGCTGGACCCGCTGGATTCCCTGGCTCGGCCTCGCCGCCTGGGCGGGGGGCGCAATTGGCCTCTGGTACATCGGCAAGTCTTACTCGCTGACGACCGGCGACTTCGTCTTGCTCGGCTGCGGCTGGATCCTCGTCCTCGCGCTGGTCGCGCACAACGCCGTCCGCAACATGTTCGGCCCGGTCTTCATGTACGAGGTCATCCGCCTCGGCCGCAAGCGGACCACGTTCGTGATGCGGTTGCTCTACGTCCTCGCGATCATGGCCTTGCTCGGCATCCTGTACCTTTCGTGGCTCGAAAGCGTGGGGTACTTCGCCAACACCGGGCAAAAAATCCCCTTCCAGCGGATGTCCCAGTTCGCGAATACGTTCTTCTACACGTTCCTCGGCGTGCAGTTCGGCGTCCTGGTCGTGCTCACGCCCGCCTACGTGGCCGGGACCGTCGCGGACGAGAAAGAGCGCAAAACTCTCGAATTCCTGCTCGCAACGGACCTCAAGAACCGCGAGATCATCTTCGGCAAGCTCGCGGCCCGCGTGACGAACCTGCTCATGTTCGTGCTCGCCGGCTTACCCGTCGTCGCGTTCATGCAACTCTTCGGCGGGATCGACCCCGAGCAACTCCTCGCCGGGATTTTGGCTACTGTCATCACCGTGCTCGGCATCTCCGCGGTGAGTATCTACTTCTCCACGATTTCGCGAAAACCCCGCGATGCGATCGCCATGACCTACATGGTCATTGCGGTTTACGTGGTCGTCTCGTTCGTGCTCGGTTGGTACTTGATCTATTTGCAAATCATGACCGGCCGAGGTGGATCGACCCCGATCATCATCTTCGATTACGAACTTTGCGATGATCTCGACGTCATCAATGCGGTCAAGGTCCTCACCGACTGGTTCGCGGCGGGCAACCCGGGCTACGTCCTCGTCGAATCGCAAAACCCAATGACCGGCAAAGGACTGAGCTCGGATTCGATGGGCACCATGCTCTTCCGCTACTCGATCTTCTGGGGCCTGCTCTCGACCCTGCTCGTCGGCTATTCCGTCGCCCGGCTGCGCACCATCGCCCTCGACCAGGGGCCGGGCGGCTCGTTACCCAAACGGGCGAAGAGTATGGACCGCCGGGTTCGATATCGCCCCGCCCTCGGCGACGATCCGATGATCTGGAAAGAAGTCTTCGTGGACGGCGGCGTCCGCGGGGGGTGCGCGGGGGCAGTCATTTCCCTCGTCGTTCTCGCCCTGGTTTTCTGCGTTCCCGTCATCATTTTTTACAACACGTTGATCGATCCCCCGTCCTACGGCGGCTACCGCAACTTCGGCGAACGCTGGGAGGATTTCGTCGAAGGGATGAACGTCTGGTGCCGCGTTGCGACGGGCATCCTCGGCTTCTTGCTCATGATCGGGGCGGCCGTGCGCGGGGCCGGCACCGTCAGCGGCGAACGCGACCGCGATACCTGGATCAGCCTGATCTCCACGCCCCTTTCCGCCTGGGAAATGCTCCGCGGCAAGTGGCTCGGCACAATCCTCGGACTCCGGCGAGCCTTCGCAGTCCTCATCCTCATTTGGGTCGTCTCCCTCCTCATCGGTGCGGTCGATCCGCCCATGATGCTCGCCACCGTCATTTGCACCGTCGTGTACGTTTGCTCGTTCGCCTGGATCGGCATCTACTGCTCCATCACCGCACGCACCACGCTCATCGCCACGGTGCGGGCGCTTCTGATTTCCGTCTTCATGGCGGGCGGGTTCTGGGTCGTCATCGGCCTTTGCTGCATGGTCCCCATCGGCATGATGTTCCGTGGCCCGGGGGACGACTGGATCGGCGACATCGGCCAGATCCTGCTCGGTTGGACTCCGCCGTTCGTGATGGGCTGGATGCCGCTACTGAACTATGAACGCAGCGACATGGAGCCGTTCGCGATGGCGTCGTACAACGGCCGCATGGAGGGCATCGGCCCGTTTTCTCCTGTTTTGGGGGTGATCGGCTGGGCCGGCATCGGATTCGTCTTCGCCGTCCTCTCTTGGGAAGCGTTCCAGAGGGCGAGCAACCGTTCCACGGATAAGCTCGGTCCTCAACTTCCTCGCCCCCGCAGAAGTCCCGAAAGTTCCTCAAAGCCCGCACTCTTGCCAGTTGCAAAGCCGAGGCGACCACCCCCCAAGGTCGTTCGAGAGGATGAAATCGTGATCGTCCCCGACGACGAACCGAAGCCCGAATCGAGCTGAAAGTCCACTCGACTCGCACCTTTCCTTCACGACCACAAAAAGAACCCTTCGCACTCCGGCACGGCGCGAAACTTTCCTGCCGGAGAGAAACCACTTATCCGAATCTGCCAAACCCTTGGGAACCATTCGTTCGATAATCCCGTCGTTGCTCAACAGTGTGAACTACACTTCCGCCAGGCTCCTGAGTCCGCGCTGAACGCGAGACGCAAGGGGATAAGTCCGTCCCATCGTTTTGTCGGATCGTCGATCAGCCCTCTTCCGGTGGCGATATGAACTGGTTGCGAGAACCCGAAACCGAACCGCTCCCGGGCTACGTGCTCATCTCCCCGCTCGGCACGGGCGGGTTCGGCGAAGTTTGGAAGTGCGAAGCTCCCGGCGGGATCCACAAGGCGATCAAGTTCGTCTACGGCAACCTCGACTCTTTGGACGGCGAAGCGGTCAAGGCCGAGCAGGAGTTCAAGGCCCTCGAACGGGTCAAGTCCGTCCGCCATCCGTTCGTCCTGTCCATGGAGCGGATCGACGTCGTCTCGGGCGAACTGCTCATCGTCATGGAACTGGCGGACAAGAGCCTCCACGACCTGATGCTGGAATACCAGCAAGCGGGCCGTCCCGGCATCCCGCGGGATTTGCTCCTCGGCTTCCTCGCGGACACGGCCGAAGGGCTCGATCACATGATCGAGAAGCACAACCTCCAGCACTTGGACGTTAAGCCGAAAAACCTCTTCTTGATTGCGGACCGCGTGAAGGTCGCGGATTTCGGGCTCGTCAAGCACCTCGAACGCCAGAGCGCTTCCGGCATCATGGGCGGGATAACGCCCGTGTACGCTGCTCCGGAAACCTTTGCGAACAAGATTTCGAAGCACTCGGACCAATACTCGCTGGCGATCGTGTATGCGGAACTCCTGACCGGCGTGCGGCCTTTCAACGGGAAGAACATCCGACAACTCGCGATGCAGCACATGGCCGAAGCGCCGGACCTCCGCCTCGTTCCCGAGGCGGACCGGGCCGCGCTCCTCCGAGCCCTTTCGAAAAACCCGGACGACCGCTGGCCATCGTGTGTAGCTTTAATCCGCGCGCTCGGTGCCGGTTCCCTCCGCGGCGACGTGACCCTCGGCAACGCGGGCAACGTCGAAACGCCCGGTCCGGTCCTCCACCGCACTTCGACGGAAGCGCAAATCGACCTCGATGTCACGCTCCCGGCCACTGTGCTGCCGGTGAAGCAGCGCCGCACGCCGCCTCCGGTCACGGGCAAAACGCTCACGCGGTTTCCGGAAATCCCCCTCTCGAACCACCACACGCTGAGCACGTCGATCAGCTTCCGCCCCGAAGAAGGCGTGCTCCGGCCCGCGATCCTCATCGGCGTCGGCAGCTTTGGACGGCGGGCGCTGCAGCAGCTCCGCTGTCGCCTCCTCGACCGCGTCGGCGAACTCGCGCAGGTGCCCTGCTACCGGTTCATCTACCTGGACGCCGATCCAGAATCGGCGAGGAAAGCCGTGCAAGGGCCCGCGGATGCGGCCCTGCTCCCGGAGCACACCTTCGCCGCCCCGCTCCAGGCCGTCACCGGATACCGCCGCCGACAACTCGATCAAATCCTCGAGTGGCTGCCCCGCGAGAAGCTCTATTCCATTCCGCGGTCGCTCAAGGTCGATGGCTCGCGGGCGCTCGGCCGGCTCGCGTTCGCGGACCACTACCTGCGCTTCACGACCCGGATGCGGCACGAAATTCAGGTCGCCACGCACCCCGAAGCCCTGCGGCAGTCATCGGACCAAACGGGCTTGCAGATACGGGCAAAAAGCCCCAGCGTCTACGTCTTCGCCAGCGCCAGCGGCGGCACGAGCGGCATGCTCATGGATGTCGGCCACGCCGTGCGGAGAGCCCTCGAGCGGCTCAACGTGGCCGAAGCCCCGATCACCGCATTCGTCTTCACCGGTGCCCCGGACGACCCGTCGAGCCCGCCGGAAGAACTCGCCAACGTCTTCGCCACGCTCACCGAGTTGAACCACTACGCGGACCCGGACGTGACCTTCTCCGCGCAGTACGGCGGCCCCGAAGGCCCGCAGATCGAAGCGAAGGGGCTCCCCTTCTCCGCCACGTACTTGCTGCCGATGGCGAATCGCTCGGCCGAGGCGTTCCGCGATTGCGTATCGCACCTCGCCGGCTACGTCAGCCACGACCTCACCACGCCGCTCGGCACGGGGTTGGAGAAAATCCGCGCGAAGCAACCTCCCGCCGGCCGGACGCCGTTCCGCGGGTTCGGCACCTTCGGCGTCTGGTATCCCCGCGGACTCCTGCTGCGATCTGCGGCCCGGCAACTGTGCGTGCGGTACCTGAAAACCTGGACCCAGGATGCGGCGTATTCCGCTTCTCCCGAAGCGGAGCAAACGCAGCGGATCGTCCTGGGCGATTCTCGCCTCACGCCGGACGAAATCCAGCAATTCATCGCTTCCGAATCGTTCCAAACTGCGGACGGCCACCCGGTCGTTCGCGTGAACGACTGGCTCGCGGCGCTGCCCAGCCAAGCGGATTCCGCAGCGTCGCGGTCGGACCCGACCGGCTGGGCCGTCGCCACCTGGGACCAAGCCCGCGACCGGATTGGCCTCGAACCGACGAGCGACATCGACAGCCCGTTCCGCCGCGGGCGATTGAGCCGGCTGCTCGACCGCGGGATCGGCCGCGTTTTGGAAGCCTGGCAGAACGAACTCGCCGAGTTGCTGCGACCGCTCGAAGAACTCTCCGGTCCCCGCATCGCCGCGTCCGAAGCCGTCGTCCGCCAGTTGGCCGACGCGTGCCGGGCGGCCGCGCTCACGCTCGACAAGCAACTCAACGGCCTCGTCGATTCCCGCGGTCGCCACAAGGCCGAGGTCCAGGCCGCCCTCGATCAGTGTCAATCCGCTTCCGGTGCAGGAACTTTCAGCCTCTTTGGGAACCGCCACGGCCGAACCCTGCGCAACTTCGTGCAAAAGGTGCGAGGGTTCGTGGAGGTTCGGATCCGCGAAGACCTCGTCACCGCCGCGAGCCTCTTCTACCGCCGCTTGCAGGTGTGGTTCGAGGAAAAGCTCCGCGACCTGGCGTTCGCCCGAGACCGATTGTCGGCCCTCGCCGCCGTCATGGAAACGCACGTTCAGTTGCCCGGAAGCACCGTCACTCCGGGCGAAGCGGTGCCCGGCGAAGGGGTGGAAGAAGCGCTGCAATCGACCTTGCAGGGGTCGAACACGATCCGCATCGTGCTGCCCTACGGCGAAGACCACCTGGACGCCTCGGCCGCGGAGATGCTCGGCCTCTTTCCGGAGCCCGAACGAGTCCGCCTCGAACTGATCCTGACGCGGCTCGTCGTCGAACCCCGCGGCGGGCTGACGGGAGCGAGCCGCGGTTCGAGCGACCTGCTTCGGCACCTCGCGGCACCCATGATCGAGCAGGCGACCGCATTCCTCACCAACATGCTGCCGAGCGAAGATGTCACGGCCGTGGAACTCGATGCCGCGGGCGGCGTCCCCGGCGAACTCGCCAAGCGGATCACCAGTTACATCCGCGCCGCTGCCCCGCTTGCGAGCGGGCCGTCCGAAGAAGAGCGGACCTACGTGATGGTGCCGGACACCGCGGCGGGCGAGCAGTACGCGGAAGAAGTGCGGCGAGCCGTGCCGGGTGCAACCACGGTCCCCGTTCGCGGCTACGGGGCCGACTTACTGTTCTGCCGCGAGCAAGGCTGCCTGCGAACTGCCGATTTGTTCCGGATGCTCGAACCGTGCTGGGAGGCCTACCACGTCGCCGCGGCCAACGCCGAAGCGAACCCGCACTCGCGGTTCGACGTGACGGGGTGGTTGCCTTTGGTGGAGTAAAGAAAGCCCACGGACGGCCGTCCGTGGGCTTAGTCGAGATCATCACGCCCCGCCGAACGCCAACCCCGGCCGCGGTGCCACGACCGGTTTGGGCTCCGCCACCTTCTCCATCCGCGGCGGCGGTTCCGGATCGGGGATCGGGTCTTTCCGCAAATCCGCAATCGGCACGCCCTGCAAAACCTTTTCGACATCGTCGCGGTCGATTTCTTCGTGCATGAGCAGCGCATCGGCGATGCGATCCAAATCGACTCGGTGCTTGCGCAGTAAACCTTCCGCCCGCACGAGGGCTTCGTTGACGATCCGCTGAATCTCCTCGTCGATGATCTGCGCCGTGCCTTCGCTGAAGTCCCGGCCTTCGTGGAGTTCCTTGCCCAGGAAGGTGTGCTCTTCGCTGAAGCGGAAGTGGACCGGCCCCAAGCGGTCGCTCATGCCGAACTGGGTGACCATGAGTCGGGCGAGCCGCGTGGCTTGCTTGATGTCCATGGCCGCGCCGGACATCGATTCGCCGAAGACGATTCGATCCGCCGCCCGCCCGCCCATCGCCGCCACGAGGCGGGCCTTGAATTCGCTCTCGGACGAGTCGATGCGGTCCTCGTCCGGGGCGTACATCGTTACTCCGCCGGATCGACCGCGAGGGATGATACTCACGCGGGTGAGCGGGTCGGCCTTCGGTTCCAGGCACGAGCAGAGAGCGTGCCCGGCTTCGTGGTACGCGGTCCGCCGCTTCTCCTCGTCGCCGAACTTTTCCTCGCGCTTGAGCCCCAGAATCACCCGATCCGCAGCGGCTTCGAAGTCCTTCTGTTCGAGCGAGTTCTTCCCCTCGCGCGTGGCCACGAGCGCCGCTTCGTTGCAGAGGTTCCGCAAGTCCGCCCCGCTCATGCCGATCATCCGCCGGGCGACCTTCTCCAAATCGACCGCATCCGAAAGGGGCTTGTTCCGCGTGTGCACCTTGAGGATCGCGAGCCGGCCCTGCCAGGTGGGCCGATCCACGGTGACGTGGCGATCGAACCGCCCCGGCCGCAGCAACGCCGCGTCGAGCACGTCCGGCCGGTTGGTCGCGGCGAGCACGATCACCGTTTCGCTCGCCTGGAAGCCGTCCATCTCGCTCAGGATTTGATTGAGCGTCTGCTCGCGCTCGTCCGACCCACCGCCGACGCCGGCCCCGCGCATCCGGCCCACGGCATCGATCTCGTCGATGAACATGACGCAGGGCGAGCTTTCCTTGGCCGTCTTGAACAGGTCGCGGACGCGGCTCGCGCCCACGCCGACGAACATCTGGATGAACTCGGATCCGTTGATGCTGTAGAACGGGACGTTCGCTTCCCCCGCGACGGCCTTGGCGAGCAGGGTCTTGCCCGTACCCGGCGGACCGACGAGGAGCACGCCCTTGGGGACTTGAGCCCCGAGCCGCGTAAACTTGTCCGGGTGCTTGAGGAACTCCACGATCTCGGAGAGTTCTCGCTTCGCCGCTTCCATGCCCGCCACGTCGTCGAACGTCGTGCGGCTGCGGCTCGTCTCGTACCGCTTCGCGGGGCTGCGGATGTAGTTGCTGAGGAACCCGCCGCCGGACGATTCGCGGAGCCGTGGCAGGATGAACAGCACGAAGAACGCCGCGATGATTGCCAGTGGCAGCAAGACGGTGACGATGATGGGGCCGAGGAACTGGAACGGTTCGTCCTGCGGGTCGATAACCAGTTCCTCGGTCGCGTCTTGCGGGTCGAGCTTCTTCCGCTCGGCCCGGTTGGCTTTGTCCTTCTCTTCGAGGTACCGGACGAGTTCGTTCTGGTTGTCCGACAGGGGCAGCTTGACGGAGAACTTGCCACCGGTGAGTTTGAGCGATTGCACGACTTCAGCGTTCGGGTCGCGGACCTCGACGACGGCACGGTCCTTGCCGTACAGTGTTACCTTCTTGATTTGACCCGCATCGGCGACGCGCTTGAACTCCGTGAACGTGACCGTCCGCGTGGTGTCCATCACGAGCAAGATTAGTCCGACGACCAAGATGAGCCCGAGGGCGATCCAACTCCCGGGGACCAGGGGGTTCGATCGCCGGGTCGCGGCCGGTTTTGCGGCCGGTTTCGGGGCGGGTTCATCGGCGGGCATTCTGCGTCCTGTCGTGGGCGAGGACGGGCGAAGAGGAACACCTCGGCATTATAGCGCGACGGCGATGATGCGTACCGCTCACGCGGGTGGAGTCTCCGCGGGCGGAGATTGCGGCGGCGCTTCGGATGGCTGCGGTGCAGGGACCAATTCGGGCGGTTTGACCGCGGCCGGCGGTTCTTGCGGGGTCGTGAACAGGGCCGCCAACTGGGCGAACGAGTAGACCGGTTCCTTACCCGCCTTCTGGTCGGCGCTCACTTTCACGACCTTGGTTTTCTGCTTCTTGACCGGCGTCGGTTCGGCGGGAGCGGCTTCCACGGGTCGCACCGGCGGCGCTTCGGTTTTGGGCGCGCTCCGCCAACCCGGAGCGCCGGGGCCTTGGGGCCGCCGGGCAGGGCCGCTCGGCCGCGGGCCGAACTGACGGGGCGGCGGTCGATCGCCGGCCGGTTGAGCCCCGTCGGGTCGCGGCTGGAACCCCGGACGCGGCCCTTGCGGCGGGCGGTCTTGGCGCTGCTGAGGGGGACGGTCCCCCTGCCCTTGCGGCGGGCGGTCCTGTCGTTGTTGCGGAGGCCGATCCCCCTGCGGCGGACGGTCCTGACGCTGCTGGGGCGGGCGTTCGCCTTGCGGCGGTCGGTCCTCGCGCATCGGCCGTTCGCCCTGCGGTGGCCGGCCTTGAGCTCGGCGTTCTTGACCCGGTTGAATCATGCTCAGCGAAACCCGCTTCCGCTCCGCGTCCACGGCCATCACCCACACGCTCACCACGTCGCCCACGGCGATCACGTCGTAGGGGCTCTTGATGTAGCGGTTGGCCATCTGGCTGATGTGGACGAGCCCGCTGTCCTTCAAGCCCACGTCCACGAACGCGCCGAAGTCGACGACGTTGAGCACCTCGCCCTTCAGTTCCATGCCGGCCACGAGATCTTCGAGCTTGATGATCCCCTTGCGGAAGATCGGCTCCGGGTGGTCTTCCCGCGGGTCGCGGCCCGGACGAGCCAAGGCATGGAACGTGTCGATCAGCGTCGGCAAACCGACGTCGTGCTTGGCGGCGATTTCGTCCGCGTTGACCTCGTTGAGCTTCGCCCGCAGGGCGACGAGCTTCTGCTTGTCGCGTAGGTCGGCGGGTTCGAAGCCGAGTTCCTGGAGAATCGTGCGGACCAGCGGATAGCTCTCGGGGTGGACCGCCGTATTGTCCAGCGGGTCGTCGCCGTCTGGGATCTTGAGGAACCCCGCGGCCTGGGTGAAGCGGATGTCCCCGAGGTGCGAAACGCTGCGGAGTTGCTCGCGGGTCTTGAACGGGCCGTTCGCCTTGCGGTATTCCACGACCTCGCGGGCGGTCAGTTGGTTCAACCCCGAGACGTGCCGGAGCAGCGGCACGCTGGCCGTGTTGAGGTCCACGCCGACGCCGTTGACGCACGACTCGATCACGCTTTCGACGGACTGCTTGAGGTACTTCGCACGGACGTCGTGCTGGTAAAGCCCGACGCCGATGTGCTGGGGATCGACTTTGACGAGTTCCGAGAGCGGGTCTTGCAGTCGACGGCCGATGGAGATGGTGCCCCGCGTCGTGGCGTCGAGGTTCGGAAATTCTTCCTTCGCAATCGGGCTCGCGGAGTAATCGCTGGCCCCGGCCTCGTTGACGATCACGTAGGCGAGGTCGACCGGGGCATCCGGTAAGCCGGTGAGGTCCACGACCGGGGCCGGGGGAGAATGCGCAACGACCGGCTTCGCCGCGGGCGTCGGCATCGACGTGGTCTCGGCGGCCGGGTGCATCCCGCTCGTGATTTCTGCGGTACTTCCTTCCGCCAAACCGGGGAGCACGAGGGTCGTCTCGGCGCCCATTCCGGGCACGGTCGAAACGGTAAAGGCTTCGATGGATGTCGGCTCGCTCGGGGCGGGCTCACTCGGCGCTTCGACCGGCATCGTCGCGGTCGCCGTGCTCGTGCTCACCGCTTCGATCGGCGATGTCGCCGGGGCCGGGTTCAAGCGCCGCTGTTCAAAGTCCGCGATCAGGTCCGCGACGACTTGTTCGGTCTCGCGGCAGGCGGTGCCGTTGCCGATGGCGACCACGGAGGTCTGGTACTTGCGGATCAGCTGCTCGAGTTTCCGCTTCGCCTCGGCCGTCTTCTTCTGCGGTTGGTGCGGGTAGATGACCGCTTCTTCGATCAGCACGCCGGTCTCGTCCAGCACGGCGAGCTTGCAGCCGGTCCGCTGGCCGGGGTCGATGGCGAGGACTTTCTTGCCGCCCAGCGGAGGCCGCATCAGCAGGCTGCGCAAGTTCCGGCTGAAGATGTCCACCGCGTGGTCCTGCGAGAATTCCGTGAGTTCCCGGCGGATTTCGCGCTCTAAGCTCGGCAGCACGAGCCGCGTGAGTGCGTCTTCGACCGCCGGGAAAATGAAGTCGCGGTGCGGATGGTCCGAGAGCGTCAGGTTCGAGAGGACGATGTCCCGCACGCGGGCGTCGTCCCATTCGAGGCGGACGCGCAGGATCTGTTCGCGCTCGCCGCGGTTGATCGCGAGCACGCGGTGCGGCGGAATCTGGCGGGCATGTTCCTTGAATTGGAAGTAGTCGCGGTACTCCGCCCCCTTCCCGTCCGGGACCGTTTCGACCTTCGTCGCGGCGAGCAGGACCGTGTCCCACAAGAACGCGCGCAGCGGCCCGCGGACTTCGGCGAGCTCGGCGACGATCTCGGCGATGATGTACCGAACGCCCTTGCGCACGTCGTCTTCGTCGTGGAGTTGCTTCCAGGGGTCCACGATGCCGGGGATCACCTCGGCGAGGTTCTCCACGGCCGGATCGCGTGTCCAGATCGCGAGCGCGAGCGGTTCCAACCCCTTCTCGCGAGCTTCGGAGGCGAGCGTCTTCTTCTTCGGCTTGAACGGCAGGTACAAGTCGTCGAGCCGCTTCGGGTGCTCGGCTGCAAAGATCGCTTCCACCAGGTCGTCGTTCAACCGGCCCTGATTGGCGATGCTGCGCAGGATCGTCTGCTTCTTCGCCGCGATGTCGCGGAGTTGGCCGACCCTATCCTGGATCCGGCGAATCTGCACTTCGTCCAAACCGCCCGTGCGCTCCTTGCGGTACCGCGTCATGAACGGGACCGTGTTCCCCTCATCCAACAAGGTGACGACGGCCTCCACTTGCGCTTTGCGA
>Ga0105048_10011824_pt1 | contig 13741 bp, 7 predicted proteins | sample MAT05_FD_78382 | JGI IMG/M metagenome (GOLD analysis project Ga0105048, IMG submission 78382) | Freshwater microbial communities from Lake Fryxell liftoff mats and glacier meltwater in Antarctica - MAT-05 | ecosystem: Environmental > Aquatic > Freshwater > Ice > Liftoff microbial mat | place...
AATGCAGCCTTTTTTAGTGTAAGTACGGGCAGGTCACCGCACCTTTTGGTAGTTAGGTGCAGACCTCCCTACCTGTTGCTAACATCACTAAAGCATTGAAATAAAAAAAAATGTTATCCTGTTAAAATAAAAAAAATGTGAGTCAAAAGCATTAGTTCTTAAACAAGCAGGGAGTTTATTTATCAGTTGCATAGAGCTTTGCAGTTGATTATATACTAAATGATAAATGCTTAATGGGTTCTGGTATTTTAGTGTGAATTGTGATTGCAGGTTGTAGTTACGCAGGGAAATATATGGGTGGGCATGCAGCTACTTAGAGCAGCTTTTTAGCTACAAGTTCTACCGGCAAAAATGGTTCAGCAACAACTCTTGCTCTCGAGGTATAGATTCCGGCCCAAATTTCCCGAAGGTCTTTAAAAATAATCTTCTTTGCATAAGGCTGCGAAGGAATGTGAAGGAATGTCATTCTTAAAAAATATCAAAGAGAATTAAAGATGAATTCGTTCCTTTATGAATTGCAATAAATTAATCCTATAAATCAGAACGTTCTCAAAATTATTTTATGCTTTTTTCTACAATAAACATAATCCGAAAAACAATTCTTTTTTTCGGATTAATCTGCCTATATCCATGTTCTTTTGCACAGGTGTCATTTACTTCCGGTGAATTGAAAATGAGCCTCAATAAGCAAGGTGCTCTTACAGAATTATCCAATTTATCAACAGGTAAAAACTATCTCTCCGTTGATACCATCTCTCCACTTATTACATTGGTTAGCGATAATATCCGGTACCAGCCAAGTGCCATGATAAATGACAAGGCTCAGAAAAAAATTATACTTGAATTTAAAGAGGCTGGTGTAACTATCGATGTTCGGGTAACAAGTAAAAGTACGCATCTGGTTCTGGAAATTAATAAAGCTGTACCCGAGCGTAAAATCGATGCTATTATTTGGGGGCCATACTCTAACAAAATTGGTAACACTATCGGCGAGATCATTGGTGTAGTAAGGGATGGCGAAGTATCCCTTGGCATACAGGTTTTAAATATCAAAACACTTGGTGGTGATTATCCTACTCCGGAAGGCAGCACCTGGGCAAGGGGTATTACGGCAGTAGCATCAAAATGGGGAAGCAAACTACAGGCCTACTCCATTAACCGGGCCCGAGATCGCTTTGTAGATGCATGGGGTGGTATTTATAAAAACATGCCAGTAAAAGCAATTAAAGGTGAAACAGTTGTAGGAAGTAAGATTGCAGTTTTTTCATGCAAAGAGTCTTTAACCTTCCACCGGCTGGAGCAAATTGAGATCGCCGAAAAACTTCCGCATCCAACCATTAACGGAGTTTGGTTTAAAAAGTCAAAGTTGTATGGCAAATCCTATATGATATCCTCCTATGGGGAAAATGACATTGATGAAATGATTGGGTACACCAAACGTGCCGGACTGGTATCCCTGTATCATGAAGGACCTTTTAAAAGCTGGGGTAATTTTGTGCTAAATCCAGCTCAATTTCCAAATGGTAAAGCTGGTTTAAAAAACTGTGTAACCAAAGCACATGCAGCAGGTTTGTACCTGGGAATGCATACGCTTACCAATTTTATTAATACGGATGATCCTTACGTATCACCTGTACCTGACGATCGGCTTAGTTTTACAGGCACTTCCACCTTAAACAATAGCATTGATGTTGATCAAAATACCATAGAAGTTAAATTACCTGAGTATTTTAATGATGAAAAAGGGAATAACCTGCATACCGTAAAAATTGGATCAGAGTTGGTCCGTTATAAATCCGTGAGCAATACTGCCCCGTATTTGTTACTGGATTGCCAGCGTGGTGCATTTGGCACTAACAAATCTGCACACCAGGCAGGGGAACAGGTAGTAAAACTTTTTGATCATCCATACAATGTTTTCTTGCCAAATTTGAATATGCAACGGGAAGTTGCGAAAAACATTACTAATCTGATGAATGAGACGGGTGTAGATCATCTTGATCTGGACGGGCATGAAGGTGCACTGGCATCCGGTCAGGGCGACTATGCACTTGAGCTCTTTGCCAAAGATGTGTATGACCAGGTAAAACACGATTTTATGATAGGCACCAGTTTAAGTAAAACTTTCTACTGGCATATAGGATCATACTATAATTGGGGTGAGCCTTGGTACGGTGGATTTAAAGAAAGTATGCAACAATACAGGATAGATAACCAGGGTTTATTTGACCGGAATTATATGCCACACATGCTGGGCTGGTACCTTCTTGCAGAGAGCACAACTTTGCCGGAAATGGAATGGATGCTGGCTAGAGCTGCCGGATACAATGCAGGATTTGCAATGGTTGCAAGGCCTGCTGCATTGAGAAAAAACCTGCTTTCAAACCAATTGCTTGATGCTATCAGGGAATGGGAAAACGCACGCAATGGCAATGCCTTCAGTAAAGCGCAACAAGAGCAGTTAAAGAACCCAAAAAATGAATTCCACCTGGAAAAGAGGGATGAAGGTAAATGGACGCTGCATCAGTACGCCCTTTCGCCCGTTTTTACGAGAGAAAAATTTGAACGTCAACCTGGAGAACCAACGCATACCACCTGGAATTTTCAGCAACAATGGAAAGAGCAGTCTTTACAATTCAGGATGCAAATTTCAGGCGATAAGGGTAGTGTGAAAAATATTAAAATGCAAATTGATAATTACAGAGAGTTTTTATTACCCATTGAATTAGCTGCAGGTGAAAGTATGGTTGTTGATGGTACAGAAACGATTCGGCTGTACGATAAAAATGGTAAGCCAAAAGGATTATTCAAACTACAGACTAAACCTCCCATCCTTTCTTCCGGACTGCATGTAATGCTGATAGATTCTGATTTTACCGGAGATGAAAATCCTATAATTGAAGTTCAGTTTAAAGGACTTTCTGATAGTGAGTACATTCAGTTAAACTGATTTAGTTCAATTGGGGATATTCTAGCTCTTGTAGGCGAAGGAACATCGTATGTACCTAATTACCCAATAAAGCGCAGGAATGAGCGCAGCAGGTTCCTATGCTGGCGCTTAATAAGGCTTAACGCAACTGCTTGTTTTTACCTGCTTCGATGGAGTAACATATATTTATTCCGACACACCAATACGAAGGGTATCTTTACAACTGTTAGTAGTTTAGCCGACAAGCCCCAATGTAAAATCACTCAAAAAAAAACGTAAAAGTTCCGGGGCATTTGGCGTAAGTTTTTTGGCTAAACGCTATACTGCTGCACCATGGCTGAGGTGGTTTAGTAATATTTATACGTTTAACAGGCTTGAAAATATAGTTTTAAGAATTAAAAAGATGTAACTTTTTTAGGTTTGTTGATGTACTATAAAAACAAAATACTTTTACTGGTATTATACTAAATGTAAAGATTGTGAATAGGTATCATTTGTACGATTTGTTAAATTGAGTAAAAAAACAAACCACTAAACATTTTGGCACTCAGCCTACATGCCCTCAAAATATAATTACCCAAAATAAAATACAAAATCCCAAGTCATCAAGGCTTTTTGCTAATCACTATTCTGTTACATCGGTTATTACGCTATTGAATGTAAAGTATTGACCACAATAGCTTTTGCTGTGGTGGCAGCTATATCCATACTCCAACATTGGTTAGTTTATTTTTCCTACACATTTTAGGGAGATAATCTACCGCATGTAGTGTTCGGTGGTCATTGGTTACGGAGAAAGGTTTACCGCCATCAGCAAGCATATCTTAAACGAATATTGCAAAGTTTGCTTAATAAAAAACCGGCAATAAGTGCCGGTTTTTTATTAAGTATATTACGTGATTATAACTTGCTAAACTTCTTTATTATCAAATCGTTTTGTAATTTTATTTTAATAATGTAGCTACCGGCAGCTAATCCATCTGTATTAAGTGATAAAGTATTATTTCCTGTATTGATAATAGCTGTTTTAGTAAGTAATAATTTACCATTGCCATCTAAAATATTCAAAACTGCTCTGTCATTAACATCAGTATTTATCAAAATATTCATAGTACTTCTTACCGGTATTGGGTAAATTGAAATATCGGCGGTCCCTTCATTTCTCACGCTTTTTATTGGGCTATATTGAATTTTTCCATCAATATCTGTAATCAGAATCCTGTAATAGTTTTGGCCTTTTTTAGGTGCTTGATGCGTAAAGGAATAGTTCACCTGATGATTGCTATTTCCATTGGCAGCTACTAAACCAATTGCGATAAAATTGGTGCCATCTGTGCTATGTTCTACTGTAAAATTTCGGGTGTTTATTTCCTGGCTGGTACTCCAGTTAATTTTATTGATCCTATTATTTCTTTGTGCAGTAAAATTTAATAAGCTTACTGGTAATGGCGCTTGTGGTGCTTTAAAAAGTACAGCCAACGGGGATTCAAAAAGCGATCCACCGCTTGCATTTACACGATATGATATGCCTTTTGTACCAGTAGAATTTTCTATGCCAGCAGTGCAGAAATTAGTGATATCTGTTGCCACAGGTATTGTACTTTCAGCCTCATTGTATTGAATTAATATATCTCCATTTATTTTTAAAATAATCTGAAAGGTTATATAATCTGACACTGATCCAATACGGTGAGCATGAAAGAAAGTAATTACAAACTGTGTAGCATCACCTCCATAATAAGTATGCGCATCCGGATAGGTTGCAGTAGTTACATCAAGGTTTGTTAATGCACCTGCAATATAATTTTCTAATCCACCTGCGGTTGGGATAGCAGCAGGCGTATGCTGGTTGCTTTTAGTAACTGCAGTTGCATCGCTAAAACTTATCCATCCATTAGAACCAATCCAAAACTGGTTGTAATTATTTAGAAAATATTTGAATGAAAAATTTAACGGAATGGGGGTGGCAAGTACGCTGTCATCACCATTAGTAGCCCAGTTTATTTCATTGGTTGTTTGTGTAACCCAGCTATAGGTAGGTTTTATAGGTGATGGCGTGGCGCAAACGGTAGAGTTTGCAAAGGAATATCCCCCACTGTTAGCAACTGAATCTGAATAACTAAAATTACCGGTTGTAAATCTATTAAATATTGTATCATTATTGGGGGTAATATCTGTTGCAAGGCTTGTAAATACAATTGCAGTATCCACACCAGTAATAGCCCCTGTAAATGGAGCGAAATATAATCTTTTTGTTTCGCCTGCGTTTAAGCTTATCGGTTTAGTATCAGAATAAACATTGGCTCCGGCTTGCCTGATATTGTACGTTACATTAAAAGCTGTAGTTTGATTATTACTTCCAAAATTTGAAATAGCTGCTTGCGGTACAATACCACAATTATCTATACTGGTAGCCGCTACCGGATCTTTTATAGAAGATACTCCAACATCATTAGCTACTGTAAGCCTTGGCTCTATCATAAACCTAAAGGTATTGTTGGATGCAAAATCTGCCCATGTTCCAGTACCACTTGGTTGTGCAAAAAAGAAAGTACCCGGCCTTGCCGGATTTTCTGATTCATAAGAAAACTGAACACTTGAAGTACCCAATTGCCTTACCCCTACATAAAAGGTATCTGTAACCGGTATTGCAGGGCTAACAGGCAAAGTGAAAATTCCCAAAGTGGTTGTTTGCACATCCGATTCCCATAATAATGTACCAGGTAATCCAGTGCCGGATTTATCCCAAATACCAATTTTAAAAGGTTGACCGCTTCCTCCAAACCTTACACCAGCCTGGTTTACGCTCGTTGGACTGCTGGTAGTAAATTTTGCCACAAAATCAACTGTGTTGCCTGTTACACCCACCGATCCTGTTGGAATATTGCTATAAGCATAATTGTATGCGTTGGTAGTAATTTCCTGTGGTACAGATAAGGTATTATCTCCCGGAAAATCATCAGCAGGCATAGATACATTTATAGTGTTGCTGCCAATATTTACCGGTGTAAATGCATCAAAAGAAACCACAGTACTGGCCCCCGGTAATAGACTGGTAATGTTTTGAACATTATTAAAAGTATTTGCTCCGGTTATAGCTAAAGTAACAGGAATGTTGGATAAAGTATTATTGCCATTATTAATGATATTAGCACTAATAATATGAGGTGTTGCAAATGGAATTGGTAATTTACCCAACGTGTAAATTTGTGTTAACCTGCCATCAGTTGGATAGATATGCCTGAGCTGTAGCCTTGGTCGTAAACCTGAATTAAGTGTTAAAATTGTTGTACCCGAAACTGGGAGTGTGCTGCTGTTTATTCTTCTGCTAGTTGCAGCCGCAGGATCGGTATCGTTACCTCTTGCTGCGTTAAAGCTTGTTAAAGGATGTATAGTATTATTTAACCGTTCTATCAAAAGCTCTAAGTTATTGCCTGCTGTTCGGGTAAAGCTTGTAGTTAAATCTACTCCAACCCAGCCCGTAGCATTAAAATTTACTGCCCCACTATAAACTAGTGTGTAGCCTGTTGTGTTGTAAATGCCCGCTGCCAATGTTGTTGTAGCTGCGGGAACTTCTTTTAAGTAAATATTAAAATTATTTACCAAAGGAATACTGCTTATAATGAATACACTAAAATCAATATGATTGATGGCAGTTGCAGCAGTGGTAAAATTTGTTGCACCAATTTCGGTTGCTGTATAAATAGCTTCACTCACATGATAATTACTATTACCAACTACAATACCCACCGATTGAGCTGGGTTAGCTACCACCTGAACCGTTTGGGAAAAAGTAGTGGAACTAAATAACAAAAAAGAAAGGCTAATCCAAATGAAAGAAAAAGGGAGTAATGTTTTTTTCATCGTAGTATGTTTTTTTGTAGTAATGTACCAAAATTTATAAATAAATTACATTTAATGTAAATATAGTTAACCTTTAACAGTTTTTATCATTTAAAACAGGTTTAATAAGGATGCTATCTATTAAAAAAATCTAATGTCTATCCGCAATTGAGTGCAACTTTATAAAATAAATAACTTTCATTAAAAATTGTGTCTCGTGGCCTCATCCCACCCCTTCTCCAAAGGAGAAGGAACTCGAAGATTGGAGCGGAAAATCTTTAGTATGGAGTTTTTTTTTTTGCACCTCTTTGCGGATAGTCGTTAAAAATCTATCTTATCAATAAAATTAGATTTTCGGTAAACTTGGTGGAAATGCCTTTTAGTAAGGTAGCTGTTATTTAATTTAGAGCGGTATTGGTAAGCATCGAGTCAAAAAACTAAGAACTCAAAATCACCAATTCTAATAAATAATCCGAAGAACCATAAAATTTGCCCATCTCGAAAAACAAACTATTTATGGCTGCTTATCTTTCGTGAAAATTAAGCCTGCATTTTGCAGTTGAAAATCTATTACGGCTTTCAACTGTTGCACAGCTAAGTATTTTAAAACATTTTTTTGCCATCAAAATAGTTCAATACTTTTTCTATCAAAAAACAAGCTTAAACATCTATCTGTTTTTCAGGCGAAAACTTTAGTACGTTTTCAACTGTATAATCTGGGTTAACAAAGCAAATCAATTTATGGATACTATTTATACAAACAAACTGATACAAGAAACCAGTCCGTATTTATTACAACATGCTCATAATCCGGTAAATTGGTATCCATGGGGCAGCGAGGCATTGGAAAGAGCCAGAAAAGAAAATAAAGTTATTTTAGTTAGTATAGGATACTCAGCCTGCCATTGGTGCCATGTAATGGAAAGAGAAAGTTTTGAAAATGAACAGACAGCACTAGTAATGAACGAACATTTTATCAATATAAAAATAGATAGGGAAGAGCGGCCAGATCTTGATCATATTTATATGGATGCAGTACAGGCCATTACGGGTAGCGGGGGCTGGCCACTTAATGTTTTTCTTACACCTGATGCAAAACCTTTTTATGGTGGTACCTACTTTCCTCCTGTAAATGCATTTAACAGAACCTCCTGGATAGAAGTGCTAACAGGAATTGATAAAGCCTGGAAGGAGAGAAGCCATGAAATTATATCACAAGCAGAAAATTTGACAGCACATATAGGCAAAGCTGGAAATTTCATATACGATTCAATAAAGCTGGAAGGTATAGCTCAAAAAGATTTTTTTAAATGGCAAATGGCAGATGAAATGTTTAATGCTGTTATGAAAACAGCAGATTCTGAGTGGGGAGGATTTGGAAAAGCTCCTAAATTTCCACAAACCTTTACAATTACTTTTCTGTTAAATTATTATTATCATACAAAAAACGAGCAGTCATTACAACAGGCCATTCTTTCCATCAATAAAATGCTGCAAGGTGGTATTTATGATCATTTAGCAGGTGGAATGGCAAGATATAGTACAGATAATGAATGGCTTGCACCACATTTTGAAAAAATGTTGTACGATAATGCTTTGCTTATTGACGTATTATGCGATGCATACCAAATTACCAGGTTAGACTCTTTTAAAAAAGCCATTGAAAAAACAATTGCCTTTGTTACCAATGAGTTACGAGATACTTCAGGTGGTTTTTTTGCTGCATTAGATGCTGATAGCGAAGGTGTTGAGGGTAAATACTATGTTTGGCAAAAAGAGGAGATCAACCAATTACTCGGCGAAAATGCAGCGTTGTTTTGCGAATTTTTCGACGTTTCGGTTGCAGGAAATTGGGAACATACCAATATTTTACGAATTATGCAACCTGTAGAAGAGTTTGCAGCAGCCAATAAAATTGAAATAGTTGCACTTGAGACTAAAATGAATCTATGCCTGTCTATCCTGTTAAATCATCGGTCAAAAAGGATAAAACCTGCCCTTGATGACAAAATTATCCTGGGTTGGAATGCATTAATGCTTAAATCCATTGCAAAGGCATCTATAATTTTACAAAATGATTCTTATACTAAGTTGGCAATTGAAAATTTTAATTTTATAGAAGGTAATTTTATCATAAATACAAATAATGGCGAAATGCACCATACCTGGAAAACCGGCCAGGCAAAATATCCTGCATTTTTAGATGATTATGCTAATTATATTGATGCATGCTTAAAATTGTACGAAGCAACATATAACACACTCTATTTAACAAAAGCAAGTTTACTGTGTAATTATGTTTGCAATAATTTTAGTGATGAAGAAGCGGTATTTTTTTATTTTACTCAAGAAGCACAACAAGACATAATTGTACGAAAAAAGGAAATGTACGATGGTGCTATTCCATCAGGAAATGCCGTAATGGCGGGTAATCTTTTAAAATTATCCGTAATATTCGGCAATCAGCAATGGAGAAGCAGGTTTGATAAAATGCTGGTAGCGGTTTCGGATACTGCCATTAAATATCCTGGTTCTTTTGGCATTTGGGCATCATTATTAATGCATCATCAAAAAGGATTAAATGAAATTGCGGTAGTGGGAACAGGGGCTTTGGCAGTTGCCACGAAAATTCAGGTAAATTTTTTTATCCCCAATAAAATAATAATGGCCACCAATAATGAATTTGAAAATTTTGCTATGTTAGAGGGTAAAACAAGCACAAAAACTACACTTATACATTTGTGTAAAAATTATGTGTGTTTTCCTCCTTATACCGAAGGGGATTTTTTTGAAGAAATAAATGCGTTTTAGTAGTTTTATATAAATGTAAGGCACAATATTTTCTGTTCAAAGTCGTTTTTTGCAAAGTGCTATGTTATAATTATGAAAATTTTTTACAATAACTTTTTGTAAAAGTTTGTAATTCAAAATAATCATTACATTTGCTAATACCCTCAAAGTATAAAACAATGAAAAACAAAACAAGTTTTTTTATAGCGTCTGTTGCTATGTTCTCTTTATTTGGTTGCGGCAAAGGCAACAAAGGCAGTAGTTTACCAGCAGACGGGCAATTGCATGGCGTAGCGCCGGCAGCAAAATGGGTATTGCCAAAACCCCCTGGTATGGTGTATATTCCATCCGGCACTTTTCACATGGGACCAAGTGATGAGGATGTTAATTACGCTTATACAGCACGAAATAAGCAAGTATCTATTAGTGGTTTTTGGATGGATGCTACAGAGATAACTAATAACGAATACCGTCAGTTTACAAATTGGGTGAGAGATTCTATTGCTGCCAAAGAATTAGGTTACATTAAGGTAGATAAAACCAGTGGTAATGATTTAATCGATTGGAAAAAGGCTAGTGTAATCAAATGGGCAGATAAAGCCACACTTGAGAAGATAGATAAATTGATATTTACTCCCGATAACCGTATTTTTAATAAGAAAGAGCTTGACCCAAGCAAGTTAGTTTTTCATTCAGAAACTTTTGACTACAAGGAGGCTGCAAGAAGAGAAAATGCAAGTGCCCAGCGCTCAAAATTTATTGTTAAAAAAGATATTCCTGTCTATCCTGATTCATTGTGCTGGGTAAGAGATTTTTCATATTCGTACAATGAGCCAATGGCAAAAAAATACTATAGTCATCCGGCATTTGGTAACTATCCTGTTGTAGGTGTTACATGGAAGCAGGCTACAGCTTTTTGTGAATGGCGTACACATTATTTAAATGCTTTTTTAGATTCTAAGAAAAGAGCTACTGAATCCGATTTTCGCTTACCCAATGAGGCGCAATGGGAATATGCAGCCCGTGGCGGTCGCTCACAATCATCCTATCCCTGGGGTGGTCCTTATTTAAGAAATAAAAAAGGTTGTTTATTGGCAAACTTTAAACCCGGGCGTGGTAACTATCCTGAAGATGGTGGTTTTTATACAGTAAGGGCAGATGCTTATTGGCCAAATGATTTTGGACTATATAACATGGCTGGTAATGTTGCAGAATGGACATCTTCACTATATTATGAAGGTGGTTATAGCTTTCAGCATGATATGAATCCGGATATTCGTTGGAATGTTAAAGAATCTGATCCTCCAAGAATGAAGCGCAAGGTTACACGTGGTGGAAGTTGGAAAGATGTTGGATATTTTTTACAGACAAGTACTCGTAATTACGAATACCAGGATACCTCAAAATCATACATCGGCTTTCGTTGCGTAATTGATTTGCCACCATCAATGAAACGTGGTAAGTAAATTTTTCCCATAACTATTTAATTAAACTGCTAATAACCCCTCCTTTACTATCTTTTAAGGGAAAGGGTTATTAGTTTCTACTAATTCTTTATACATTAAATCCCCTTTCCAAAAATTAAATTTTCTAAATCATGGCCGCTAAAAAAAAAAGAACCTTTTTAACCCTAATTGATGTTTTAGTAAGTGCTGGTGCAGCAGTAATCATTTTCGCCGCCTGGGCCAAAATTACTCACCAGTCTTATGCTAATACATTGCTTACTATTGGTATGTGGACAGAAACAGCAATTTTTTTAGTATATGCTATTATTGAGTGGGTAAAGCCAAAATCGCATGACGAAGATGAAGTACATGTTACCGCACCCGTAGGAAACCCTGCTTTAAACGCAATGGACAAAATGATGCAGGAAGCTGGAATAAACCAAACTAATTTAAAAAAATTAGGTGAAAGTTTTACTGGATTGAGCACCACTGTTGGTGGGCTTAAAGACATATCTGAAGTAGTGAAAACAACAGGAGATTTTGGTGCTAAAACAAAAGAAGCAACTGCTGCTATAGGTTCTATGGCTATAGCTTTTAATAACAGTGCAAGCACTATGACGTCTTTTAACAATGCCTCTGAAAGTGCAAAAGGTTTTCATGAGCAAGTACAGGTATTAACCAAAAACTTAGGCTCATTAAACACAATTTATGAATTAGAGTTAAAAGAAAGTAATAACCACCTGAAGGCCTTAAATGGGTTTTATGGTAAATTGGCTGAAGCTAGTCAATCTATGATGAACAGCGTAGAAGATGCAAACAAAGCCAAGGAGCAAATAGGTATATTGGCTAGTAATTTAGGTAAATTGAATTCAGTTTATGGCAACATGTTAACTGCAATGCAGAGCAAATAGTTTTTCTAATTAACTTAAAGGTTACTGGATACAAGCCTTTATTAATGAAAATATCCCAAACAAAATTATAAAATTATATAAATTTAAAATATTATGGCTTTACCCAAAGAGCCCCGACAAAAGATGATCAACATTATGTACTTAGTGTTGACAGCCATCCTTGCCCTGAATGTGTCTGCTGAAATATTGAATGCCTTTAAAGTGGTTGACTCTAGTTTACAAAAGTCGAACGCTTCAATTGAAGAGTCTAATAAAACAATTTTTAAATCACTTGAGCAAAAAATGGCCAAGCCCGAAACAGCCGAACAAGCTAATTACTGGGCTCCAAAAGCCAAGAAGGCGCAAGAGTTATCAAAAGTATTATACGACAAAATAGAACAGTTTAAAGATAGTTTGAAAAGGGCGTCGGGTTACGATCCGGCAAACGGATCAACAACTTACAAGGAAGATGATTTAGAAGCAGCAACCCGTTTGTTTATAGTAAATGGAAAAGGACCTCAATTGTTGGCAGACCTTACAAAATTCAAGGCAGATTTGTTAGCAATAGACCCTGAAGTAGCAAAAGAATTTGCCACCAAATTACCGATTGATCTTTCTATACCTCCATCTACAACAGGAAGTAATAATAGCTGGGAGTACAATTACTTCAATATGACACCAACTGTAGCTGCGGTTACCATTTTAAGCAAATTTGAAAATGATGTAAAAAATGCTGAAAATCAAATTGTAACTTATTGTCATAGTAAAATTGGTGCGGTAGAGGTTATATATAATAAATCAGTAGCATTGGTTAGTCAGTCTTCTGATTATTTAATGCCAGGACAAAAAATTAAAGTTAAAGCCGGTGTTGGTATTTTTAGTTCTGCTGCTGCACCTAGAATTACAATAGGGGGTCAATCTTTTGCAGCAACTCAGGGATATGCTGAAACTGAAATGGATGCAGGTGGCGCAGGTGTTCATAGTTTGCCTGTAACAATCGTTTACAAAGGTCAGGATGGTAAAGATGTAACTGTACAGGATAAAGTTGAATATACGGTAGGTGTGCCAGGTGGAGCAGCAATTATGCTCGATAAAATGAATGTTTTTTATATTGGGGTCGATAATCCGATTACCATTTCTTCAGGTTCTGGTTGGGATAAAACGACGGTAACGCCAACAGGCTGTACCATTACAGGTAGCGGCTCCAATCGGGTTGTAAAGGTTTCATCTATTGGTACGGCTAAAATTTCTGTATCGGCTGATGGAAAAACAAGCAATTTTGATTTTAGGATTAAAAGAATACCTGATCCAATTATTAAAGTTGGTTTAAGCGGTGGTGGCAGATTACAAGCCGTAAACTTTAGAAGCCAGGGTTTTGTACGTGCAGATTTAGAAGGGTTTGATTTTGATGCTAAGTTTGCAGTAACAGGTGCAACAGTATATTTTAATATTCCAGGCGATAGAAATGTTAAACAATCAGCACTTACAAGCGGAAACTTATCTCCTGCCAAACAGTACATGGATTTATTAGTGCCAGGTTCTACAGTTACTTTTGATAATATAAAAGTTGTAGGTCCTGATGGGGTTACAAGAACAATACAGAATCCTCCAGGCTTTTCATTATTCTAGTTATAAACAAGTTTACTTATGAAACATACTCTTTTAAAGTTTTTTTTGTTGCTACCTTTTTTATTTGTTTTCAGTAATATAGCTGATGCTCAAAAAAAGCGTACTTCAACTAAGCGTAGCAATACTACTACCCGTAAAACAACTAAGGGTAAAACTAAAGCTACCATTAGTCCGGTGCAGGTAGATTCTTTGGCACTTGCTAAAGTAGTTGTTGC
>Ga0105048_10011825_pt1 | contig 13741 bp, 11 predicted proteins | sample MAT05_FD_78382 | JGI IMG/M metagenome (GOLD analysis project Ga0105048, IMG submission 78382) | Freshwater microbial communities from Lake Fryxell liftoff mats and glacier meltwater in Antarctica - MAT-05 | ecosystem: Environmental > Aquatic > Freshwater > Ice > Liftoff microbial mat | place...
ACGCTCTTGGGGAGTAAACATGGTGATGGCTACCGGCATATGTTGAATATCAATACTCGCAAGAGAATAGTAGGCGAGAGTGTGTTGGAGAAAATTAGCATCATCCCGTTGGGGATAGTCATCCCGGCAGTGCGCTCCTCGGCTTTCTTGACGTTGGAGGGCAGAAGTAAGAATCATCTCTCCGACTAACATAAGGTTTTTTGACTCCCACGCCTCGATTAGTTCTGTATTCCAATCTGCCCCTTTGTCATCTAAATAAATTTGCGAGTATTGTTGTTGCAAACTTTGGAGCTTGGTTAAACCTGTTTGCATTAATTCCGCTGTCCGAAATACACCACAATATTCCGTGAGGGTATCTTGATATTGCTGGCGCAGGTGATTAATTCTCACAGTTCCCGCTTGATTTAATAGATGTTCAATTTCTGCCTGAGCTTGTTGGAGATAATACTGCTCATCAATACTAGGAAGTTTGCGGTTTTGGACAAATTGAACGATCGCTCGTCCTGTCCTTCTGCCAAAAACCACACATTCTAACAAAGAATTACTGCCCAAACGATTGGCTCCATGCACCGAAACACAGGCACATTCTCCCGCTGCAAAGAAACCATCAATAAAACCCTCCGCCCCATTTCTCACCTGCCCTTCGGTATTAACAGGAATTCCCCCCATAGAATAATGCACCGTCGGGCGCACCGGCATAGGTTGAGTCACCGCATCAATTCCTAATAACCGATGGGCTTCTTCCCAACAAAAAGGAACTCGACTCATGATCTTTTCTTTCCCCATGTGCCGCAAGTCTAGATAAACAAAAGGCCCGCCGGGAGTTCCATCCAGATTACTACCTCGTCCTGCCATCACTTCCTTGGCGATCGCCCTAGAGGTAATATCTCTCGGAGCTAATTCCATACGGCTGGGGGCGTAGTGGGTCATAAGTCTTTCCCCATCATTATTAATTAGATAAGCCCCTTCCCCCCGCACAGCTTCTGAGATCAGGACTCCCACTGGATATAAACCCGTAGGATGGAACTGGACAAACTCCATATCTTCTAGGGGGATGCCGGCGATCGCACTCATCGCCAACCCATCTCCCGTAGAAGCATAATCGTTAGAAGTAGTATTAAACGCCCGACCATAACCTCCAGTAGCAAACATCACTGCCTTTGCCCGGACTACCTGCAAAGTCCCGTCTAAAAGGTGATACATCACTACCCCTTTTGCCTGACCATCTTCTAGGATTAGCCGCAACACGTACCATTCTTCGTAGATCTGGACTCCAAAGCGGCGGAGGTTATTAACTAATTCGTGCAAAATAGCATGACCGGTTTTATCCGCAGCATAGCAAGTACGATTATGGGAATGTCCACCAAAAGCTCGTTGCGCGATCCGACCATCAGGCAAGCGAGAAAATAATACCCCTAAATGCTCTAGATCAATCACTACTTCCGGGGCTTCTTTGGTCAGAATTTCCACGGCATCTTGATCGGCAAGATAATCAGAACCCTTAACCGTATCAAAGGCGTGGGCTTCCCAACTATCTGAACTATCAACATTTTTTAGGGTAGCGGCCATTCCGCCTTGGGCGGCTACGGAGTGCGATCGAATAGGGTGAGTTTTGGCAACTAGGGCGATCTGCAAACTAGGATCAAGACGGGCAATTTCTAGGGCTGCACGACATCCCGCCAACCCACCACCAACAATCAGGACATCGTGTTCTAACATTTTTTCTTGTTTTTAAAATTGGTATTAACTTAAGCGTAAAACTCTCTTCCCCAGAGGTTGAACAGGTCTGGCATCCACACCAACGGTAGCAATAAACTGATCAATTTGTTGTGCGGAAGCCTCAATAGGCTGGGCTAAAACAACCCAATCTACAACTTCAGAGCAAGGTGGCGTAGTTAAAGAACCGTGATAACGATAGAAATGGGTTATTTCTGAAGGTAGCAATTGCAATGCATTGATGGAAACTTCAGCTATGGTAGCTTCTGGCATTTCTTGTTGGGGCATATTCTGCCAGATAGATTTGAGAGCCTGATTTTCTGTGCCTTTTTTAATAAAAACACCCAAAACTGCTAGGTTGCCAGTCTGATTATTTTTGTGAACTAAGTGCATTTCCATAGCAAATTTTCGTTGGTTAAGAGTATGTTCGCTAGGGTCATGAAAATGGAATTGCAGGAGTTCAAACTCTTGGTTATCAAAGCTGATCGTACTACCGGGTGCGTAGTTAATTTGCACAGTATGACCATTATGCAAAATCTTAAGAGGAGAGTCTTGATAGCTGATTTCTAGTTCGCCTAACTCTGCTTTTACAGGATCACTGAGATTGATAGGAGATTGCCCTACTCCAACAGAGCAAACTCGATATTCGGTAGATAATTTGCCCCAACGTTCGGGTGCTTCAGCACCGATATATCCCCAGTGAGATTTGTTTCCGGAAATTTCGGCAGCTTTAGCAACGGCGGGGAGGATGGCTTCTAGGGTACAAAGAGTACCAATCATGAAAGAGTATTTTAATACTGTGCGTCTATCCATAGAAGTTGCTCAATTACTTTATAAATAATAATTATATGCCTGATAAATATAATCCCACAATCTCAATAAATTAACGATCGCGGCGATCGCCAAAATTAAAATATGGACTAAAACTACATAAATTTAAGATTTTCATGATACTTTGTATATAATACAAAACCTATCCATCTTGATATAGCCATGACGCAGCAAAGTACCTTAGCACTGGTAAAGCAGGGAGATGTTCAGGCCATTAATTCGGTAATAAACTACCTTCTTAAAAAGAAAAAAATTAAGGCGGGAGCAAGCCTTAAAGATAATTGTCTTTTTTTAGTTTTAGAATCAGATATACCTTTAGAAAAAGATATAACGATACATCTAGTACGAGAAATGCTGTACAAGTTAGCGATCGCCAATATCAAAGAAGCTAAAATTGAAAGTAGATTAGAAAATTCTTCTAAGGCAAGTTGGGTAGGAACGATCGATCTAAAATCTGTAGCAAAATCTTCGGCTAAAGAAAACTCACAGAAAAGTGCGATCGTACCCCCGACACCCCAACCGTCAAATCCCTTACCAACCCAGTTATCAACATCACCAGAAAATCAAAATAACAACAAATCAGAGAATCAAGAAACAACACCCGCAACTACTCCTGAAAAATTTGCTTGGTCGCCTTGGTTCCCTTATCCTAGTTCTTGGCTCAGAACTTTGGACTTAATTATTTGGTTTGCTATTATTGTCCGAATTACTTCTTACTGGGCAACATTAGTTGGTGTTGGTATGGCAGTAATATCAGATAATCCCATGATGCTATTTCATGCCTTTGGTTTATCTTTAGTAACTTCAGTCATTATCTTTGCCTACATCAATCATATTTTATTTGGCAGAAAAGCCGATGGATCGCACCAATGGTTTCCTAGCCCTAGAAGTTGGTGGGAAGGAATCTATGCTCCCATTATAACTATTATCTCTTTCATGATAGTTACGATTATCATCGTTCCCTTTATACCTATACGAAACTGCAATTCTTATGCACCAGAATCTCTAAGATATTGTATGAGATATTTAAGGAGCTATGATTATAGGGTTTTAGAAGCAGTAGTTGCTATAGGTTTAATAATTTGGATTTTTAGCATTGCGTACTTATATCAAATAGAATTTTTGATTAGGAAGAATTTTTCTGTTCAGAAGTTTATTAAATTTCTATTGATCGCGATCGCAGGGTTTTCGCTGGTTATTTTATCTTCTTTCACTATTAGAAATGCCCCTCTGATGCAAGAGTTATTACAAAGTGCTATAAAAGAAAATAGTAATAAGTTAAGTGTAGTCTCTCCTTCCCCATCTGCGACTATAACAGCAAGTCCCCCACTACAAATAGATCCTTTTGTGCAAGCAACTGAAAATGCTATAAAAGCCTCAAAATTAGTTCAAGTTGCCAAGACTAAACTTGAGTGGCAAGAAGTAGCTGGATATTGGGAAAATGCCATAACCTTCATGCAAGTTGTTCCCGTATCTCATCCTAAATATCAAATTGCCCAGCAAAAAGACAAGGAATATCAAAGCAATTTAGATTACGCCAAACTAGGAGGCAGTCGAGCTATAAATTAAATTTTTAATACCTTTCAATACTGTGACTTGAATGACCGATAGTAAAAAGTTGCATGAAACTTTACTCCTTAAACTACTGCATTTTCATTAACAATTAATTTTTGATTAGTAGCATCAAGGGTGGCGATCGCCCCCAAGGGAATCACCGCATTTTCTTCCACATGACCAAAACTGAAGTTATACACCGTGGGTTTTCCTAAGGGTTCCAAGTGTTGCCTTAATACTTCTTCTACAGTAAAAGATTTGTAAGGATCGGCTTTGATGCACTCACAGGGATTAGCGGGGGTGGGTTGGGGGTTAGGAGCGCAGGTTTCTGGGATACAACTAATAAAGGGGCCGAGGGCAAAACCTGCTGCTGCTTGTAGTTTCCCCATAATTGAAAGTTGAGTTAACATGCGATCGACCCGCCAAGGAATTTCGCCAATATCTTCTAGAAATAAAATTTTTCCTGTAGTATCTGGTTCAAAAGCTGTGCCAATTAAATTCACCACCAAAGATAAGTTGCCACCAATTAATTCCCCCGTGGCACTTCCCCCCACAAAAGTAGTTAGAGGATGTCCACGTTTTGCCAAGGATTCTGTCGGTTTCGCTACTTCTCCAAGAGTATTAGGATTCATAATTGCCCGTTGAAAATGAGAGATGGCGTAATCTCCAATTCCGGTTAAACCACTGGAACCATGAAAGGTAATTAAGCCAGTTTGGGTATGAATTCCTAATAATAAAGCCGTAATATCACTATGCCCAATAATTACCTTGGGGTTGTTACGAATTAATTCATAATCTAATAAAGGGAGAATACGACTGCAACCAAATCCCCCCATAAAGGTAGCGATCCCTTTGATATCCGATCGCCCAAACATTTCGTTAATATCATCAGCTCTTTGTTGATCTGTGCCGGCTAAATAACCATACTGGGCTGCCAAATTTTTCCCGAAAACTACCTTAAATCCGTAGCGTTCCATATTCTTTTTGGCGGTGATAATTTCCTCCGGTTCAGCGTAGGCAGCAGGGGCAACTAGGGCGATCGTATCTCCCGATTTCAAGGCTGGAGGTTTAATTATGGGGCGGGAGTTAGTAGCCGATTGGGCAGATTGATTATTACTCTGACTGGCACTAAGAGCGATATCACTCCGGGAGGCTAACGCCAACGCCCCTGCTACGCCACCTACTCCTCCTAAAAACTGCCGCCGCGAACTGGGATTAAACATCTAAGATTTCCTTTAATTATTCATTGCTAAACAAAGCTGACGGAAATCATCGCCTCTAGCTTCAAAATTGGGATACTGATCAAAACTGGCACAAGCAGGAGAAAGAAGGACTACTTTTGCCTGTTGTTGGGGGGCAATAATAGCGGCTCGGTGAACTGCCTGCTCCATAGTTTCAACAATTTCATAACTAGTATAGTTAACTTGCTCTAGCTTCTGAGCAAATTCTGGGGCAGCTTTGCCAATCAACAGAACAGTAGCAACTTTACTAGTAGTTTCTTTAACTTCTAAATATTCACCAAAAGCTAATACATTGCCAATTTTACTGGTAATTAGTTGGAGCCAAGCACTAGCATCCCCTTGTTTTGCTTCTCCCCCAGCGATCAGGATCGCCGGAGCTGCCACCGAGGCTAATCCTACGATCGCCGCATCGTAGTTAGTGGCTTTACTATCATTAACGAAATCTATACCCTGCCAAGTGGTGATGTGTTCGAGGCGGTGGGGAACTCCGGGGAAGTTGGCAACGCCTTGGGCGATCGCTTCAGGATCAATTCCTACCAATTTCGCAGCTAGAACAGCCATGAGCAAATTCTGTTGGTTATGCTCTCCACTCATACGCAGGGCTTTAGCTTGGACAATTCGGGTATTTTGGGCATAAACCCAACCATTCTCTAGATAGCAACCTTGGTCAGGATCGCCTAAAAGATTGTGTTTACCCTTGATACTTGTCCAATAGATATTTTTTTCCCTAGCGACTCCAGAAGTCACTCCTAGATTGTGGAGGTAAGGATCGTCTCCATTCAGAATTTGTAGTTGGGATGCTTGGAGGAGTTTAGATTTGATTTGAGCGTAGTTTTCTAGGGTTTTGTGGCGCTCTAGATGGTCAGGGGTAAAGGTTGTCCAGATACCAATTTTGGGGGTAATAGTTTGGGAAGATTCAATCTGGTAGCTACTCAACTCCGCAATTACCCAATTTAGGCTTTTTGATGAAGTCTGCTGTTCTAGAGCCAGTTCACAGGCGGCGTAACCAATATTTCCACAGGCGGGAGCTTGCAACCCGGCACTCTGGAAAATAGCTGCCGTTAAAGCTGTAGTTGTGGTTTTGCCATTAGTTCCGGTAATGCCAACCCAAGGAGTAGATTGAAGCTGCTGCCAGGCCAGTTCCATCTCGCCCAGAGTTTTGATCCCTAGATTTCGGGCTTGGGTTAACAAGGGAATATCCCACGGTACACCGGGACTGACGACAATTAAATCTGGTAAATTGGCTGGATTATCTAAATTTGGGGTGTGGTTGAGAAGGACAGAGATGTTTTCTGTGGCTAACTCTTGCAGTTGTTGTTGCAAACTAGGAGAAGTGTTGCGATCGCAGATTTGTACCCGCCAACCCTGTTGCTGTAGTAACTTCGCCGCCGCAATTCCCGATTTTCCTAAGCCAATTACAAACGCCTGAGACATAAATCAAACAATAGTAGATGATTACAAAATTTCTTCCTATACCCTATAAAAACGCACAGAAATGGACGCAAAGCCACAGACATGGGCGCAAAGCCTTGCGCCCCTACTCAGATTTGGAGGACTGTTTGGAGTCTTGCCTTGAGACGGTGGGGATCGCCGCGATCGACAATTCTGCCCTGCTCCAGCAAAAAAGCTCCATCACAATAATCCAACTCCTCTAGGCGGTGAGTTACCCAGAGAGCAGTAATTCCTCTAGTTTTCACCAAATTCTGCACTTGGGAAACTAGTTCAATCTGGGTATCAGGATCCAAAAGGGCAGTGGGTTCATCAAGGATCAGGACTGGGCAATTCCGGGCGATCGCCCCAGCTATGGCGATCCGTTGTTTTTGTCCTCCACTCAAGGCGTAGATAGGACGGCGCACCAAAGCAAAAAGACTCACAGCCCGAAGAGCTTCTTCCACTCGTTGCTTAACTTCCCGATGAGAGAGGTTTTCTGCCACCAAACCAAAGGCAACATCCGCCCCTACTGTCGGCATCACCAGTTGATGGTCAGGGTTCTGAAATACAAAGCCCACGGGTTGTTGGATTTCCATTTTGCCCGATTGCAGAGGGATCAAACCCGCCAGAAGTTTCAATAGCGTAGATTTTCCACTACCATTTGCCCCCAAAAGCATCCAGAACTCACCCCTGGGGACATCAAAACCACAGGAAGACAGAATCAATTGTTCGCCCTCTGACCAACTGAAACATAAATCTCGGACACTAATCGCCGGAGTAATCATGGGGTCTTACTCAGCGGCAGTTACAAAAAATCCCGGTGGCTTACCACCAGAGGCAGCGGAGCTAGATTTCTGGGAAATTTGCACCCCACTAATTTGGTTAATGAGAATGCCAATTTTCTTTTCAGGCTGGCGATCGCAGGTGAGTTCCAAAATTTCATTACTCTCCGATCGCATAGCAGCGATAATTTTCTGGTAGAGAGCTTCCGCATCTTCTACGTTTTTACGTTGCACGGAAAGGGATACGGGATTAGTCTTAAGAGTGAGGTCAATGGTAAACATACAGTCAATATTTAGCTCTTTTTACGCTCTATTTAGCTTTGCCTTGTGATCATAACTTATATTCGGTATTGCTACAGCAGGTTTTTGCTGGGTAATATTCAAAAATCTCCTAGCCGCTAGCATGATTGGAATATCACTTAAGTAGTTTCTAGCTAGGATAAACCTTCTTGGACTCTCCATAAACTAGTATAAATTCCCTTCAAGGCGATCAATTCTTCATGGGTTCCCCGCTCGGCAACCTTGCCGGATTCCATCACATAAATGCAATCAGCATTTCTAATAGTAGATAGGCGGTGGGCGATCGCAATTGTGGTGCGGTTTTTGGTAATTTTTTCTAGGGATTTTTGGATCGCGGCTTCGGTTTCATTGTCTACCGCAGATGTTGCTTCATCCAGAATTAATATAGGAGGATTCTTGAGAATAGCGCGGGCGATCGCGATCCTTTGACGTTGTCCTCCCGATAATTTCTGACCTCTTTCCCCAACAATTGTGTCGTAACCGTAAGGCAATTGATTGATAAATTCGTGGGCTTCAGCTACTTGGGCAGCAGCGATGATTTCTGTAGGCGTAGCATCAAAAGTTCCGTAGCTAATATTATCAGCTACAGTGCCATGAAATAGAAACACATCTTGACTAACTAAGCCGATACTTTGTCGGAGATTTTGTAGTTTAATTTTCCGAATATCTACTCCATCAAGGGTAATTGTACCTTCACTAATTTCGTACAACCGGAGAAATAATTTAACTAAAGTACTCTTGCCAGAACCTGTAGAACCTACGATCGCGGTAGTTTTTCCGGCGGGGATATCTAAGGATAAATTAGTCATGATGGGCGATCGATCTTGATAGCTAAAATCAATATTTCTAACTAGTATTTCTCCTTTGACTTGGCTAGGAATAAGCTCTAGATTTCCAGAATAAATAGTAATGGGAGTATCTAAAAGGTTCATGACTCGATTTGTCGAAGCCATGGCTCTTTGGTATTGATCTAGGGTGTCTCCGAGACGAGTGAGGGGCCATAGTAATCTTTGGATGAGAAACACCATCACACTATAGTTTCCTACGGATAAACGACCTTCGATCGCTGCCATTCCTCCTAACAATAAAGTTGCGGTAAAACCTAAAAGAATTAAGATTCTAATTAAAGGAATAAAAGCAGCACTGTACCTAATAGCCCGGCGGTTACTAGTCCGGTACGCCTCACTATCTGCCCGGACTCGCTCTAGTTCATAAGCCTCGGAGGTGAAACTTTTAATAGTAGTAATTCCCCCCAAATTATTAGCAAGGCGACTATTAATAAAACCAGCTTTTTCTCGCACTTCGGTATAGCGGGGAGCAAGGAACTTTTGAAAAGCGATGGATCCCCAAAGAATGAAGGGCATAGGCAGCATAGATAGCCAAGCTACATCGGGAGCTAAAAAGAAAAAGGCACTGCCAATAATTAATACTGTAGTCACCACTTGAATAACTTCATTTGCTCCAGAATCCAGAAATCTTTCGAGTTGATTAATGTCATCGTTGATGATCGACATCAAAGTTCCAGTGCTACGTTCTTCAAAGTAGGCTAATTCTAATTCTTGTAGATGACTATAGGCATCAATCCGCAGATCGTGTTCAATAGTTTGCGATAAATTGCGCCATAAACAGGCGTAGGCGTACTCAAAAGCCGACTCTAAACTCCAGATCAGCATCGATAGCAGGGAGATGAATAAAAACTGTTGCCAGAGGTCTTTAATCCCCATCTGGGCAATAATAGAATCTTGTTTTTTGATAATAATATCTACAGCTACCCCAATCAAAGCTGGGGGGGCAAGATCAAAGACTTTATTGAGAATTGAAGCTGCGATCGCCAACCAAATTTCTTTTTTGTAGCGACCCCCATAGTTGATGAGACGAGCTAAGGGAGATTGAGATTTATCTGCTTTAGTTTTCAAGGCTGATTCCGGGAGGGTAAATAGTAGATTATTTAGTTACTACCTATTTTATCCCACACCTAGCAGATAAACTCTTTAGCGAAAGTGGCGATCGAACCTCTGGTCACGATGGTGCTTTTTTCTTTGGTTACAAGCAGAACACAAGACTTGGAGATTACTTAAATCATTGCTGCCTCCCAAGGCAAGAGAAATAATATGATCAATCTGGAGTTGGGTTTTGTCACAGCTACCGCAGCTCTGACATTGGTAATTATTTCTTTCTAAAATATATTTTCTAACTTCAGTCGAGAGATGAATTCGAGGAGTTTTAGCCATAGGTTATAAATACAGCGTAGCTTGCTTAGATAAAATTCAGGGTTTTTTGGAGAACCGTGCAGAACGTAGCTCTCCAAAAAATCTTTGTACTCCACTCAGTTACAAGGTGTTGTGATTCTATGAAGCAGATGTATCTACTAAGTTTACAACTTCTACTAAGGGTAATTGATAGCGATCGACCTGCATTTCTTGGAGGCAACTATTGATCGATCGCACGGAATTATTATAAGCATGAATTTGGGCTTGGAGTTCTATTTGTTGACGTTGAGTTTTTGTCAACTGCTCTTCAGCTTCTTTTTCTAAAGTTGATTCTAGATGGGTTCTAGCCTTAGTGTACTGCTGCAAGATTGTTTCGTGATAACTAGCCGCTGCTGCCAACAAATTAGTTTTCAATATTTGGTTAATAGCTTGCCGGAAAGTTTTGTGAATTGTAGTACTCACCTTAGCTTCAAAATCTAGCTTCAACAATTGGCGAATAGCTGGTTCCGCTTCTACCATACTATCGCTATCATAACCCGAAGAAGTTTGGTTCAGAACTTGGCGAAATTGATAGATAGAGAAAGTACCTTCATCATAAAATCTAGAGCTTTCTCGGACATATTTATCACATTCTGTAGTAGCTATTTGTTGCATGGCTAATTGAACAGTAGTTTCTAAGCTGGCAATGGTTTTTTCTAGCTCTACATCATTACCCACTAACCGACATAATTCTCGATAATAATCTTGATGCAGAATGCGATCGATCAACAGTGCAAAAACATTACTAATAATTTGCCGAGTCTCAATGACTAAGAAATCTTCGAGAGAATTAGCTAGGTAGTAAAACGCCTCTACTAAGATTGCCAAAAGAGGGGCAGTAGAATTACGAGGATGAGATTTTACTGCATTACTATAAGCATCTTCTATGGAAAAAGTATTTAGTAATTCATCCATTTTTGCTACTACTTTAACCTGCATCTTCCGAAAGTCTTCTTCAAAGAGCGGGGATTTATTGGTAACAAGATCATTTACTTCTTGACTAAGATGTTCATAAAGATTATCTCCCAATCTAACCAGATCCCCATTCAACTCTTCTAAGCGTTTTGATTTGATCCCTTCGATCGCTTGGGGTTGGCTCATTAGTTCTCGATTTTGTTGAGAATAGAGTTGACCTAGGGCTACACAAATAGGTTGTAAATCATTTGCCAAATTCTCAAATAATTGGGGGCGTTTTTCTGTAGAAAGGTAGTAGGCGATCGCCTTGCGAAATTCTTGAATACTACTATCATGAATCAACTGATCGATTAAGGGCTGACCATACTCTTTAAGAATTCGCACATAGTTTTCATTGGGAGTTTCATAATTATGAACTGAAATACGAAATTTATCGGTGGGCAATTTACCAGAACTAGAGCAGTAGTCATTAAACTCTCGGACAAACTGAGGAGCTTCTTCTTGGCTTCCATTGTTCTTCATACTGTCAGCAAAAACACTATCGATCCCGAAGCGATCGCTCTCAGTAGTTCCTGAAATTTGACTACCATAAAACCCCAGCAAAGCACTGGTCTTAAAAACCCGTTTACTATCCCGGAATTGAGTGGCAATCAAATCATCAAGTCGCTGCCGTAATTCTCCGTTGTACCAAGTTTCATCTACCCGATTAAAAACATAAAAAACGCGATCGCGTATTCCCAAATTACCTCGCATTCTCTCCATCAATTCTGTTTCTTCCGTAGTCATATCCCCTTCAGAAGCTGGTTTTAAGACGGCAATTACAGCAGAAGTATCTGGGTGTTCAATTTTACGATAGGTCAATTCTGCATCCCGCTTAACTGGGGCATCAATACCCGGAGTATCCACCAAAACATTGCCATCTTTTAGTAAATCATGACAACAGTAGTATTCAATCTTCTTGAGAACCGCACTATTAACTCCTCTTCGGGCATAACTAGCAGCTTCCTTGAGGTTGGTAAAGTTAAATTGCTCCATGGAATAAACAGCATTCTTAATAGAATTAATCCGTTCTCGGTTCGCTGCAAATCCTGTTAGGAGCAAGCTTAACGCCTTAGCTTCTTTGGCTCTTTGCGATCGCCCTTCTCCACCTTCTTCTACTAAGATTTGCTCACAGGCTGTAACTATTTTATCTACTACAGTTGGATCATTAGGATTACCAAGGGAACCCAATTGGAGGCGATCGCACAATATCTGTCCCTCTTCCCGAATTTCTGTCTCGCTCAAAAATGTCAATACTACTCGCTCTTCGCTAGGCTCTGCGTAGGCAATATAACATTCTGTTCCTGTAGCATGACCTTCAGCACTGTAGAGCAATTCTCGCCCTAGCAAGGCATTAATAAGCATGGATTTCCCGGCACTAAAGGCTCCCGCAAACACGATCTCAAAAGTTGGAGAAATAACTTTTCGTAAGGATGTTTGCACCGAGGGGATATCCTGAGTACGGAGGGATGGTTGCTGTTTCCAGAGTTCAAGAAGTGTTCCTACATTGGAAGATAAGTCATTGCACTGAAGAGGGAGACTAGAAGGTGTACTCATGGTATCCTATGACATAAAGGGTTAGGGTAATGTAACCTATTATTACATATCTTAGGGAGGTAATATGAAGTTAAAAACCTAAAAAATGAGGGGTACGCTATCCAAAGAACTAATAAAGATTCCCACAGGAAGGTTTTAGGAGGCGATCGCAACTCAAAAACGATGAAGCAACAGCAACAACTTGGATAAATCAACAACTTGAAACTTTGGGGGTAGAACTGCCATGATAATTACCGCGATCGAGCTACCCATGGAAAAGATTACTGAGTTTTGCGATCGCTGGCAAATCATCGAGTTTGCCCTATTTGGTTCCGTCCTGCGCGATGACTTTCGCCCCGACAGCGATATTGACGTGATGGTACAATTTCACCCAGAGGCTCATCCCACTCTCTTTGACTTAACTTATATGGAAGACGAACTAAAAATAATCTTTCAGCGAGATGTCGATTTAGTGACTCGCAAAGGCATCGAAACCAGCCGCAATTATCTCCGTAGAAAAGCAATTCTCTCCTCTGCCCAGGTGATTTATGGAACGCGATCTTCAATCTCTGCTTGATATGTTGCAGTCTGCCCAGATTGTGATGAATTACATTGCTGGGCGATCGCAAAACGAATTAGCTACCGATCTACAATTTCAAGATGCGATGATCCGCAGACTTTTGATCATTGGCGAAGCTTCAAACCGAGTTTCTGAAACCACTCGAAAAACCTTAACTACTATTCCTTGGATTGCAATGAACGGCATGAGAAATCGCCTTGTTCATGAGTATGATGAGATCGATCTTGATGTGGTGTGGGATACCTCACTCAATAGCCTACCCATTTTAATTTTAGAACTAAAGAAAGTCATACCTCCTGATGTATAGCAAAGACATTACTAAAACAGAAGTTGCTACCCATCCTCACCTGTGGCAAAATTGAGAGTATCCGTAATTTCCCCAGAACTTTTCTGAACCTTCCCGTAAGGAATCCCCGTTCTAAAGAACGGAGCTTTTAGGACTTTCCGGCTCTAACGAGCGGGTCAAGACTAGAAGCTGACCTTACCAGACTAAGTACCTTGCGTACTACGTTCAGAGCAAGCGTTAAAGTTCTTACCTTGGGATCGCGCTAGTCCCAAGCTCTAAAA
>Ga0105048_10011826_pt1 | contig 13740 bp, 12 predicted proteins | sample MAT05_FD_78382 | JGI IMG/M metagenome (GOLD analysis project Ga0105048, IMG submission 78382) | Freshwater microbial communities from Lake Fryxell liftoff mats and glacier meltwater in Antarctica - MAT-05 | ecosystem: Environmental > Aquatic > Freshwater > Ice > Liftoff microbial mat | place...
ACCATGCGGGTCGCCATCGGGCGATCCGTCGACGCCGCCGGTTGCGCCACGGCACCAACGCCGACGGCGAGTTCTGGCTGACGTTCAACCACACCGCCGATGTCGGGGCGCAGGTCCTGGCCGCCCTGCGCCCCATCCAAGACCGCATCTTCGCCCGGGCCCGCAATCGCGGCGAACGCGAATCCACCGAGGCCTACGCCGCCGACGCCCTGGTCGTTGCGGCAGAACAGCAGGGCCTGTTGGGCCTGCTGCCGAAGCCAGTGCCAATCGACCAGCTCTTGAAGCTTGCTCGAACCGCTCGACGGAGCTCCCTCATTCTGGTGGTCGAAGACGATGCGGCACTGAGTGAGAACCTGGCCGAGTTGTTGAGAATGAAGGGCCTCTGTGTCGCCGTCGCCCGCGACGTCGACTCGGTCGAACGCATGGTGAGCGAGCTGCGGCCATCGCTCGCACTGGTCGACCTCAAAGTCATGGGCGGTGACCCTGGCGCTGCATTGGCGACGATCGTTGCGAAGCTTCCAAAGTTGCCAGTCATCGTGATGTCGGCTTTTCACGACCTCCACGCGCTGGCCGACAGTCGGCCCTTCGTCGAGAAACCGTTCGACACCGCTGCGTTGCTGGCAGCCATCGAGGGGCTGGTGGCAGCTGGCTCCAGAGGCCCCGCTTGACTCAGGGCAACGTTCTGTTGGTCGAAGACAATGCGGCACTGATCGAGAACCTCACCGAGATTTTGGAGGCCCGCGGGTACTCGGTGCGCAGTAGCTCGACGGTTCAAGCGGCGATGAAAGCCGCGCACCAATGGGTCGACGTGGCGCTGGTCGATTTCAAGTTGCCAGAGGGCGACGGCACCGAGCTCGCGGCCAGGCTCAAGACCGAAGTGCTCGGGTGCGAGGTCATTCTTCTGACGGGGTTCGCTTCGATTGAATCGGCCGCGGCGGCGGTTCGGGCTGGTGTGTACGCCTATCTCATCAAGCCGTGTGCGACCGAAGAGATGCTGCGAACCGTCGGCCATGCGCTCAAACAGGTTCAGAGCCATGCAGAGAAACGTGAGCTGGCTCGAAGGGCCCAGGCCGCGGAGCGGCTTGCCTCGGTTGGTACCCTGACCGCAGGGCTGTCACATGAAATTCGAAACCCGCTCAATGCGGCATCGCTCCAGCTCGAAGTGCTCGAACGACGATTGAAGAAGCTCGACTCGGCGCTGCAGACCCCCTTGCTCGAGCCGCTGACGCTGGTTCGCGACGAGATTCGAAGGCTTGACCACGTGCTCCAAGATTTTCTGGAGTTCGCCCGGCCCAGTCGGGTGAACCCTCGCGCGCTGACGGTCTCGGCGTTGCTTAAGAAGGTGACTGATCTCTTGCGCACCGACGCCGATCACCGCGGCCTCTCGCTGGAGTTAGATTGCCCAAGCGAGCTGGTGGCGTTGGGCGATGAAGGGCAGCTCGCCCAGGTATTCATGAACTTGTGCCTCAACGCGCTCGATGCATCTCCGCCGAACGGGAAGATTCATGTCAGAGCCGAGGCGGGGCCTCACGAAGTGCTGGTTCACGTCGACGATGAAGGCTCTGGCATCGCGCTCGATGCCAGAGAGCGAATCTTCGAGCCGTTCTTCACGACGAAGCCCACCGGCTCTGGCCTGGGGCTGCCGATTACGAACGCCATCATCACGCAGCACGGGGGCAGCATCACCGTCGCGCAGAGCCCCGAACGAGGCGCGCGATTCACGGTGAAGTTACCGGCTCCCTGAACAGTCGCATCGAAGTCATCAGCTCTCGGCCTCGTCGCGATCTACGGGCGGCACCTCGCCGCCATACTCCTTGAGCCGGTACTGAATCTTTCGAACGCTGATCTTGAGCATTTCAGCGGCTCGTGCGGTCGAACCGCCAACCATCTCCAACGTGCGGAGAATGGCCTCGCGCTCGATGTCGAACAGACTCGCGCCAGGCGCAAAGCCCGTGCTCGCGGTTGAAACAGGTCGAGGCCCGCGTAAAGCGGGAGGCAGGTCGTCAGTCGTGAGGTGCTGCCCATCAGCCAGCACGACGGCTCGCTCGATGATGTTGCCCAGCTCGCGCACGTTGCCGGGCCAATCGTGCGCGAGGAGTGTCGCCATCATGCCCGGCGCCATACCGGTGATCTGCTTGCCGTGCTCCGCGGCGTACTTCTCGATGAAGTGCGCGATGAGGGCCGGCACGTCTGCCTTGCGGTTGCGAAGCGGGGGCAGGGTGACCGCCACGACGTTGAGACGGTAGAACAAGTCTTCTCGAAATCGCCCGGCCTTGACCTCGGCCTCGAGGTTTCGATTCGTGGCCGCGACGATGCGAACATCGACCTTGATTGTCTGGGTGCCGCCGACCCGTTCGAGCTCATGTTGTTGTAGAACGCGCAGCAGCTTCACCTGCATCGCCGGCGTGATTTCGCCGACCTCATCGAGAAACAACGTGCCGCCGTCAGCGAGCTCGAATCGGCCTTCACGGCGACCCACCGCGCCGGTGAAGCTGCCCTTCTCGTGGCCGAAGAGCTCACTCTCGAGCAGGCTCTCTGAGAGGGCGGCGCAGTTGACCTTGACGAAGTGCTTGCCCCGCCGAGGCGACTCTTCGTGAATTGCCTGCGCGACGAGCTCTTTACCCGTGCCCGATTCGCCCAGAATCAGCACCGTTGCTTTGGTGGGAGCGGCGCGCTTGATGATCTCGAACACCGCCTGGATCTCAGGGCTGTCGCCGACGATGTTGGCGAACCGGTAGTTCTTTTGAACCCGGGCTCTGAGCACCTCGGTCTCGTTGCGAAGGCTGCGCTTCTCGAGCGCCTTTTCGAGCACGACCAAGACCGCGTTCACGTCGAGCGGCTTGACGAGGTAGGTCTCGGCACCCGCCCGCATCGCCTCGACTGCCGTTTCGATGCTGGCAAACGCGGTCATCATCACGAAGGTCGAGGCCGTTCGCTCGGCGATGGCTTGTTTGAGCAGCGAGAGCCCGTCGATGCCTGGCATTCTCAGGTCGCACAGCACGATGTGGGGGTCGAAGGTCGCGAGTGCTGCAAGGCCCGCTTTGCCATCATGAGCCTCCGCAACGATGAACCCCTCCTCGGTCAAGATGCTGCGCAACGCAGCTCGGGCGTTTGGCTCATCATCGATGATGAGGATTCGATTTTCGGCTCTCCTGGGGCTCAAGGCGTGCAAACTCTGCGCGGCCAAGACTCCCGGCGCAACGTTTGCGTCGCCAGTCGCGGGAAGACGGTTCATTGCTTCGGCCCGTGCATTGCCCGTTCCACTACTTCAGGCGCGTGAAACGGCGCACGCTTTCGGTCCCACTCCAGCATCACGAAGCGAACGAAAATCAGCTAAGCGCCTGAGATGAGCGAATCAGCGACGACCCAAGTACGTAGTGGCAAAGTCGAGAACTACGGCCTGTGGGGCGTGCAGGTGCTTGTGGCGCTGGCCTTCTTCGCCACAGGCCTCCTGAAAATCATCAAGGCGCCCGAAGAGCTCGCTGTCGCGCAGGCCTGGGTATCGCACTTCGCTCCGTGGATGGTTCGCGCTATCGGCGGGCTCGAAGTGCTCGGCGCCATTGGTCTCGTGGTGCCGTCAGCGTCGCGGATCATGCCGCGACTGACCGTTTTTGCGGCGATCGGCTTGGCCGTCTTGATGATCGGCGCCGGTGCCACCCATGTGATGATCGGTGAGCCGGTGCTGGCTACCGCGCCTGCAGTTCTCACCGTGCTGTGCGGGCTCATCGCCTGGGGTCGGTCGCGCGGCGCCGTTATCGCTCCGAAGACCGCGTCGTAAGGCCGATTCAGCGCGCACTATTTGCGCACCACACACCACCACTCAAGTGGGTCTATTTGGCACGCATTGTGATGAGGCGCGATGCATCGGAGGAGGCTCATGTCACTCATTGTTTGTGGAACGGATTTCTCTCGGTGGTCTGCTGCGCCGTTTACCACTACTTCAGCTTTGGCCTTGCGATCAGGGCAGGAGCTCCTGCTGGTTCACCTGGTCGGGTTCGAGCCAGGTTGGAACGACGCTATTCGTCAGTCTGCGTTCGAAGAAGCTCAAGCCAGGCTCGCCGCAGTCAAATCTCGAGCCGCCCCAAAGCCAGTGCTTCACACGCACGTCGCGTTCGGAAACTCCACCTCACTCCTGGAGCTCGCAGAGGCACGGCACGCTTCATTGATTGTGGTCGGCTCGCCAGGGCATTCACTCGAGCTTCTGGTCAACGAGAATGGTGCTTCCGAGGTATTGGCCGCTCAAAGCTCGGTGCCAGTGCTGGTTGTTCGCGAAGGCGACGCACTTCGAACCTGGTCTGCTGGGGGCGGGTTGCGCGTACTGGTCGGCGTTGACGAGACGCTCTCCAGCGATTCGGCGGTGCGCTGGGTCGAACGTCTTCGGGAGTTGGCGCCAGTCGATGTGGTGCTTGGGCACGTCTACTACCCGGACGAAGCCTTCGATCACTATGGTCTTGGTCGCTCATTCAAAATGTTTAGCGCCAACCCCAGCGCTGAATCGCTCATTGAACGAGATCTCCGACAACGAGTGCCGCAGCTTCGGGGAGGCGGCGATCTCTTGTATCGCGTTCGCCTTGGAGTTGGTCGCCTGGGAGATCACCTCGTCGCGCTCGCTGAAGCTGAGAATTGCTCGATGATTGTCGTCGGCAAACACAGCCGGAAGGGCTTTGGTCGCCTCACGAGCGTCTCAGCGGCCACCTTGCATGTTTCGCGAACTGCCGTTGCGGTTATTCCGCCTGATGGTTCTTCAACAGCAAAGCGAAAGCCGACCCTGAACCGCGTGCTCATCACCACCGACTTCTCTGAGCGCGGAAATGCCGCAGTTCCTTGGGGCTATTCCCTCGTCGCTCCCGGTGGAGAGGTCACTCTGGTCTATGTGGCATCGTCCGATGAGTCTTCGGAGAGCCTGGCGTCGCTGCCCGAGGGAGCGGAGCAAAGAAAGCTGGCGGCTCAATTGCGGGCTATCGGTCTTTCAAATGGGGTCGGCCATTCACAAGTCGTCACCCGAACCGAAGTGCTGCGCGGGAATGACATCGCCAAGTCAATCAATCGCGCTGCTGCACGACTCGGGGTCGATGCCATTGTGATGTCGTCGCACGGTCGAACCGGCGTCAAAAGAGCGGTGCTCGGCTCAGTGGCCGAAGAAGTTCTTCGCGGAAGCGACCGACCGGTCTTCATGGTTCGCGGCGAAGAGTGAGTCATGCGTGACGAACAGTTCGATGCATTGTGGGGCGAACCCGCGGCCAGGTCGACTGCGCGATTTTCGGTCTCGCAGGTCGACGGCTTGTGCGAGCCCGCTCGGCGATACCTGCGGCACGCCGTATCACCGGGCGCGTCGATCGCAACGGCGGTGCGCTTGCGAATGCATGGTGAAATCAAGCAGAAGTCGAGCTGGCACTCCTTCGAAGCTGATCAAGTGATTCGCTCGGGGCGTGGCTTCGTATGGCGCGCGCGAACGAAGATGAAGGGGTTCGCGGTGACAGGGTCTGATCGATGGGTAGATGGTGTAGGGGCTATGCGGTGGAAGCTGCTCGGCCTGATCCCGGTCGTCACAGCCACGGGCGCAGATATCTCACGGGCCGCCCTCGGGAGGGTGCAAGTCGAGTTGGTGTGGTTGCCAACATCGCTGTTGGCTCCTGATGTGAGGTGGGCGTCGACTGACACTTCACATGTCGGAGTCGATCTCAACTTTGCGGACGCTCCAGGCCATTTAGACCTATCGGTTGGCGCTGACGGGCGCCTGCGAACGGCGAGCATCAGTCGATGGGGCAACCCAGAATGGTCGAAGAAGAACCACACTGCGTTCCGAACGCACCCTTTCGGAGCCATCGTCTCGGCCGAGAAGACTTTTGAAGGAATCACCATTCCGACGGAGATGCGAGTCGGCTGGTATTTCGGTACCGAACGCTTCGAGACTGAAGGCGAATTTTTTCGAGTCACCGTCGACAACGCCGAGTTTCGATGATCTCGGCGGTACGGCTGGTGTACCGAATGAGGGCGTCACGCGTCACGTACCCTTCCTGCCAAACGTTCACCGGGTCTGGAAATGACCAAGAAGGCGCTGCCCCAGACCGAAATTCGAGCTTAGCATCGCTGCCTCAATGGCCTTCGCGACGCTTCAGAAGCTCTCGTTGGCCCTTCAGCAGCGATTCCGCCGTCAAACCCTGCACCGCAAGCGCGAGATGGACCTGATCATGGTCGATCGCGAGCAGGTGCTTCAGTACAACAAGAACGGCGCCGATGGCGGCCTGGCGGTCTTGTACGAGCTCATCGTCAACACGCTGCTCAAGGTCGCTCCGGCCTCGGGCAAAGCACTCGACATCGCGTGCGGGCCGGCCCAGCTGATGCTTCGGTGTGCGCAAGCGATGCCCGAGATGCACTTCACCGGGCTCGATCTGTCCCCACGCATGCTGCAGTTCGGAGCCGACAACAAGGCGCTCTTCGGAGTCACCAACGCCGACTTTGTGTCAGGCAGCATGTACGAGTTGAATGCGCTCGGCCGCACGTTTGACCTCATCACCTGGTCAGATGCGATGCACCACTGCGACAACGAAGAGAACGTACTTCGGGTGCTGAATCAAATACCCACGCTGCTCAACCCCGGAGGGTGTTTCATGATCTTCGACTTCATTCGCCCGAAGACCGGCCGGGTCGCGCTGGGGCTGGCGAACCTCTACGCCCGCGAATACGGCGACTGGATTTTTCAGGACAACCTCGACTCGTACAAGGCCGCGTTCACCTACGACGAGACGGAGGAGATTCTGGCTGCGTCTGAGTTGAAAGACTGGCGGCACATTCAGCCGGTCGTCGGGAATGCGTTTCAATTCATCATCGTGTCCCCGACGCGGAGAGCTCGACCGAGGCAAGTGCACACGCTCAAGTACGCCTGGCAGAAGGTCGACTACCAATTTCTCAATCTGATCTTCGCGGGGCGTCTGTGAGCCCTGACGAGCTCCACGCGATCATGGCGGTCGCCGTTCAGGCCATCTCGACATGCAACACCCAGCCATGGCGGGTTCGTCTTCGCGATGGCGTGCTCAGCGTGTTCATGATCAGAACGAAAAACTTCTTTCTCAAGCTCGAAGGCAACACCTGGCTCGAACTCGGCACATTTCTCGAGAACCTCTCAGTGGGCGCGGCCTCGAAGGGGTATCGAGCGGACGTCGCCCTCTTCGAGACCAGCGGTGTCGAGGAACCGGCAGCGAGAGTAACCTTCGTCAAAGAAGCGGTGCCGGCGGTGAACATCGATGCGGTGATGCGACGGTGCACCAACCGCGGCCGCTACAGTGCCGAGCCTTTGAGCGCCGAAGTGCAGCAGTCCATCCTCGCTGCGAACGACGATTCACCGAACGTCGACGTGAGCATTCTGACGCGGTCGAAGAAGGATACGTGTCTGCGTATTCTTCACGACCTCGAGCGGCTGAGCATGGGTAATTGGTTGTTGGTGCGCGAAGTCATGCCGTACGTGCGCACCGATCTGGCTGACATCGAAGCGCACCGCGATCGCCTCGATATACGCACGTTGGAACTCGGCCCGTTCGCGGTCAGACTCGCGGCTCTGTCGAAGCGGTACCCCACCTTCTTCGGGTGGTTCATCGCCTTCTTCTCGCTCTTCGTGGCGGGGCAGGTGCAGCGCCGGCTGGCTAGGACGTGGGCCGAGAGCGGCGCGCTCTTGGTATTTTCGATTCGTGATCGAAGTCAACACAGCTACGTCAGCCTCGGGCGCGTGGTACAGCGAATACTCAATTCACTGACTGCGCAGAACGTGCAGACATTCACCGTCGTCAATGGCCTATACCTGTTCGAATTACTCAAAGAGAATCTCGAAATATATTCAAATAGCGACCAACGAGCCCTGCTGCGCTACCAGTATGAGCTGCAGTCATTTCTAGGCTTCGGCGACCGGCGACTCGCGCTCTTTGTCCGCGCCGGGTATGGCGAAGCTCCGGCAGTTCGAGCCCGGCGAAGGCCGGTGAAGTCGTTCTTCATTGACGACCTGGGCAACGAGGTTCGGGTCTAGGGAGTTTGCTCAGCGGATAAATCAACGCGATCGCGTGTTTCGAAGTATTCCCATTCTACGGTGTGAGGTCCTATGCTGGAACAATTCTTAAAACAAAATGAAGACCAGATATTAAAGAAAACAGAAGATAAATCCCGCGAGTTGGCAGGAGATCATCCGACATCGGATCGTCTCAAAGCAGGTTTGCCGATTTTTTATGGACAAATTATCTCGATTGTCCGACACGCAAATAATCCTTCTACTCCTCCCCCTAAAGACATCGAGAAAATCGCTGATGCCGCCGATCGCAATGACGAGCCCGCCATGGCAGAAGCGGCCGGTCAGCCCGAAGAAGCTGACCTTGCGAAGTCGGCAGGGCTTCACGGCGTTGAACTCCGGAAATTAGGGTATTCACTTTCGCATGTGGTCCATGCTTACGGGGCTATGTGTCAGGCCATTACCGAAACCGCCTCCGAGAAAGAATTCCCGATTGCTGCCGCCGAGTTTCATACGCTGAATCGTTGCCTGGACGTCGCCATTGCCGGCGCGGTTACGGAGTTTCAAGCTCATAGCGATTCTCAGGAGAATAAGGACCCCGTCAATACTGAAATGCGAAATGCGCTGAACAGCGCAATCGTGGCTTTTCAATCGATCAAAAGAGGGATCGTGGGTGTCGGCGGAACCACGGGTCAGGTCCTCGAGAATAGCTTGAAGAAGATGGATAAGCTGCTGACTCCATGAGACTGGCCGTGGTGCCGCGCGGGTGGGAATGATGCTGCTCCTGCTGTCGATGACATCGACTTCCACCTGGCGATGCCGTCGTCAGGGCGCAGTTGGTAGCCGCTGGTGGTCTTCTCGCCCACGGTCACCGCGACGTCGTCGAGCTCCGACACCGGCAGATGACGGCATTGGTCTCTGGCTGAAGCTGAAGGTCCCAATTCGGAGTCCACCGGGCGCTGTACGTCAGGTAGGTGAGGGTGATGTCGACTTTACGCACCTCGGCACCGGTGGCTTCGACGCGAATCGAAAAGAGGTCAGTCGCGTCACGCAGCGGCGGCAGCTCGAACGGTTGCGTGCCGGTGACGTTCACTTGAGCACTTGAGCGGTGCGAACGACGCGGGCCTGACTGCTGAAGACGGTCACCTGCGTGATGGGCGCATCGAGAGCGAAGCCAGCATTGAAACCCCTTCGGTTCAAAAGCGCAGAGCCGGGGTTCTACTCTTCACGACTGGCCGCCGATTGCCTACGAAAGCGGTCAGCTCAGGTTCTCGGGGTCGATTCCGTCGGCCGCGAGCCGCTCGGCAGGCGCGAGGTCTGCCACCGTGCCTTTGGGGTGCTGATACCAACCCGAGCCATCTTCCTCCTCTGGCCGCGCGCGCACCTTGAGCACCGTGAACATGCCACCCATGTCGATCGACGCGAACGGCCCCTTACCGCCCATCATGGGAATGGAGTTCGCCGGCATTCGCATTCGCATGCTCCCCATCGCGCCCATGCCGTCGTGACCCATCGTCATGTAGCCGGGCACCAGCGCCTGCACGCGGCGATCGATCTTCTGTGCGTCTGCTCCGATCATCACCGGGAAGCCGTGGCCCATCTGATTCATCACGTGATGCGTCATGTGGCAGTGCATCGCCCAGTCGCCGGGCTCTCTGGTGACGAACTCGAACACGCGCACCGAGCCCACCGGCACCAGGAACGTCGTCTCGGGGTGGCGGGCAGACTGTGGAACTTCACCACCATCGGTCCACGTCAGCTCGGCGCTGAGCCCATGCAGGTGAATGGGGTGGTGATCCATCGGCGACAAGTTGCCGATGCGAATGCGCACCCGTTCTCCGAGGCCCATCACCAGCGGAGCGGTGGCAGGGAACGCCTTCGAGTTGAATGTGAGAACGTTGAAGTCGCTCATCGCGTTCGGATCAGGCCGCGCCGCGCCGGGGTGAATGAGCCACTCATGCGCCATCAACACGAAGTCACGAGCGACACGGGGGCCACGCGGCGCCTTCGGGTGCACGACGATCATTCCGTTCATGCCCAGCGCCATCTGGGTCATCTCGTCGAAGTGCGGGTGGTACATGAACGTGCCCGCGTCCTTGAACGTGAACTCGTAGAGAAACGTCTCGCCTGGCTCAATCGGCTTCTGCGTGAGGCCGGAAACACCGTCCATCCCATTGGGCAGAATGACGCCGTGCCAGTGCACCGTCGTCGCTTCAGGCAGTCGATTGGTGACGTAGAGGCGAACCCGGTCACCCTGCGTCACTTCGATCGTCGGGCCGGGCGTCGAGCCGTTGTAGCCCCACGCCTTGATCTTCAAGCCGGGCGCGAGCTCGTGATCGAACTCGTGCGCGATCAGATGGCCGACCTTCACGCCGCCCACGAGCTTCATCGGCAGCGTGCTCCCATTCGGAGTCACCACCGCCTTCTGCCCGCCCGGTGCAACCACCACGCCTGGCGTGGCGACCGCCTTCGCCAGCGCGTCTCGAGCGGCGAGCGCGCCACCCGTGAGCACTCCCAGTTGCATCAGTTCGCGACGATTCATCAGTGTCCTCCCGAAGACTCGACGGCCATCGATGAGCTGCCGGGAATCGCGCCGAGGACCAGCGGCGACGAACGACCGGCCAGAAGCAGATTCAGCGACGCGCGCGCACGCCAGGCATCGAGCGTGGCGTCGACTTGTGAGATCGCCGCTTCAGTCACTGCGCGCTGAGCCGCGAGCACCTGAAACACGCCCAGTTGCATCGCGTTGTACTGGAGCAGCGTCTGCGCGAGTGCCTGCTGCCGCGCTGGAACGAGCCGCTCGGAATAGTGGCGAGCACGCCGCGTGGCAGACTCGACCCGGTTCATCGTCATGCGCAGCGCTGACCGCACCTGCAGCGCTTGGCCTTCCGCGCGGGCTCTGAGCCCGTCGTACTCACTCTGCGCGGCGAGCCTCTTGCCCTGAGCGCGATCGAACACGGGGAGACCGACCGTCACGTGTGCACCCAGCTCCCAGAGGTTGCCGTCGCGCTCACCGTGAAACCCCGCAGCCAAATGCGGGAGCCACGACTCGGTTTTTGCCACGCCGACCTTGCGGCTCGCTGCTTCGGCGCGGCTCAAGAGCTCGGAAAGCTCCAGGCTCGCGCTCAGTGCTTTCGCTTCACTTGCTTCGCCCGCAACGAGCTCCTTCGGCGCGGGGAGAGGGCCCGCGAACGTCCACGCTGTGCGCGCGCCTGAGAGCCCGAGCTTCCGAGTCAAGGCCTCGCGCCCGTCAAGGAGCGCGTTCTCGGCTTCAGCGACCTGCACGCGCGCCAGCTCCACCGCGGCGAGCTCGTCGGCGAGGTTGAGCGCGGGCAGATTTCCCACGTTCGAGAGCTCGAGCGCGGTCTCATACGACGCCTGCTGCGAGGCGAACGCGCGCATTCGCAGCTCGAGCTTCTGCTGCAGCGCCTGCGCCTCGTAGAAGGCGACGCGCGTCGACCAGGTGAGGTCGAGCAGTGCTCCCGCCGCTCTCCAACGCTCCGCGTCGAGCTTCGCCTCGGCCACCCCTGCGCGCAGTGGCGCGAGGAACGTGTTCGAGAGATTGAGCTCGAGCCCGATGTCAATCTGCGTCGGCTGTGCACCTCCGGGGTCGCGCACCTCGAGTTCGAACTCGGGGTTCGGCACCAACCCCGCTTGAACCAGCTCACCTCGCGCGATGCCCACCTCGGCCAGTGCAGCGCGCGCTTGGCGGTTGTTGAGCAGCGCCACCCTCACGGCGGCGTCAGCGGTGAGCGGCTGGGCGAGCAACTGGTCCACCTCTTCGGGAGTGGCCTCGGCGACATCGAAGCCGGGGAGCGCGAACTTCTCGAGCCCGGCGCGCGCCGAGACCGTGTCCTCGATCGTCGACAGGTCTTTCGAGAGCGACGTGGTGGCACAGCCTGAAGCGAGCAGCGAGATCAACACCAGGCGGGTCATCATTTGGCTCCGGGGTTCTTGGCGAGGAAGTTCCGGCGGCACGATGTGGAACAAAACCAGTGCTGCTTGCCCTCGAGGGTCAGCGAGCCACCTGCGGCCGTCTTCGGGTCGATCGTCATCTTGCACATCGGGTCGATCACCTTCGCGTCTGGTGGCGCTGCTTCATCGTGATGTTGGTGCGGCACTGGTTTCTGCTCAACCGGCTTCGGTTCGACGCGCTTCGTTTCAACCGGCTTCGGCGCGGGCTCCGGTTCGGGCTCTGGTGCGACGTCGGAGCACGCGACCGGCGCCGACGGCAGCCCGCAGTTCAGCGCGACGAGCGGATCGGCTGGCGTGAGCGTCGTGCCGGCAGGAGCCCGCTTCGCCTCGGGCTCCAAAGGGTCCAGCGCGGAGCCAGTCTGGGGGCTGTTGTGAAGCGAAGGACCCGCGCATGCGGGCAGGAGGATGAGGAGCAGAAGGCGTCGAGACATGGCGTTACCTCTTCAAAAAGGCGCTGATGGCTGGGAGACGCGGCACCCTCACCAGGCTTTACACCAGTGTCGGCGTTTTCGCGCTGCAGGTGCAGTCGAGGCAGCCGTGCTCGGCGCGGCTCCCGCAGCACGCCTTGACCCTGCTTCTTGAGCGCTTCGCGAGCGCGATGCACCCGTACCGCGGCGTTGTCGGGTGTTCTCCCGTTCGCCTCCGCGAATTCTGCCAGCGTCGGCGCTTCGACCTCGAGCGACGAGAGGGCCGCGGCGTACTCCGGCTTGAGCGTTCCGGTTCCGGCGAGCTGGCCGATGCACTGACAGATCGCGTTGCGGGTGGCCGGCGACGGCTTGTGTTCATCGCCGAGATCCTTCGCCAGCCGGTCGAGAGCCGCGGCCGAAGCGCCGAAGCGCCGCTGCGGCGCGCCCGGTCAATCAGGGCGTTGCGGAGCACCTGATAGAACCAGGCCATCGCGGTCTCGGGCTCGACCAGCTGCTCCGACGACGTCATCGCTGGGAGCGATGGTCACCTACGCCGCCGTGGCAACGGGCTCCGCGCCGCGGATCTGGTCGTTGACCTCCGCTCCGATGGGCGCCCAAGTGCAGGCCTCGAGCGGACGAGTGACCTGACTTGCGACGGTACCCGGGCCTATCGCTATTCAGGCCGAGCACCGCAAGTCGAGGGCACCGGTCCGTTGACGTTCCCCATTGCACCCGTCGCCGGAGCTTCGATACCTCAAGCGGTGAGCTGACCTGAACGCCGACCCGCGCGCAGAAGGGCCAGCATGCGCTCGAGCTCATCGTAGAGAACCCGGCTGGCGCCGCACGGCAGAGCTTCGCGCGGGTCGTCGACTGCCCCGACGCCCCGCGGCTCAACGCCGGCTGTACGTCGCAGCAACGTCGCCTGACCAACGCAAGCAAGGCCAACACCAGTGAGGTAGGCGGAGCGATCGACGAGTGATCAGTCCGGGGAGCGGGGGAGGGTGAAGAAGAACGACGAGCCCTTGCCGACGATGCTCTCGACCCAGATTCGGCCCTGGTGCGCCTCGACGATCTCTTTGGCGATCGCCAGACCCAGACCCGTGCCCGAGACCGACGTCACGCGCGGGGCGCGCCAGAAGCGGTCGAACAACATCGGCAGTTGCTCCTGAGGAATGCCGGGGCCCTCGTCGCGGACGCTGAAGGTGCAGACAGGGCCAGCCGCTTCGACACGCAAGGTGACGGTGCCACCTTCGGGGCTGAACTTGATCGCGTTGCCGATGAGGTTGTCGAGCACCTGGATCACGCGATCGTGGTCGCACCGTACGCGAGCCTTCGTCAGCTCTTCGATGAGCAGCTCGGCCGGTC
>Ga0105048_10011829_pt1 | contig 13735 bp, 7 predicted proteins | sample MAT05_FD_78382 | JGI IMG/M metagenome (GOLD analysis project Ga0105048, IMG submission 78382) | Freshwater microbial communities from Lake Fryxell liftoff mats and glacier meltwater in Antarctica - MAT-05 | ecosystem: Environmental > Aquatic > Freshwater > Ice > Liftoff microbial mat | place...
CGTAGACTTCGATCAGAGCCACGCCCGTGCCGCCATCGGCGCCGGCTGCATGAACCGTATAGGCTCCTGGCGCCAGGGTGATGAGCAGGGCGGAATCCTTGCTCTGAGCTTCCAGCTGAAATGCGCCGACCTGGTTAGTGGCTGCGCGCACCCACTCCGCATCCGCAGAGGCCTGCCAATTGTCGTTACTGGCAATCATCTGCGTTCCGCTAGAAAGGCTCAACTTGGGATCGGCGAGGACCGCCGACAATCCGAGGTGCACCAATCCTGGTCCCACTGCCCGCAATAAAACCTTTTTCGGCGCGTTGCCGGTAACGACGAAGCCTGCAATCAGGGCGCCCGAACCAGACTGAACTTCCCCGCGCGTGGAAATGTTTACAAGCGTGGGCGCCTTCCCGCCGGAATTTTCACTGGCGTCATAAACTTCCGCGAGAACCGGGCCGGTGATGCCAGCGCCGCTTCCTGTTATCTGCATGCTATAGGCGCCAGCCGCCAGTGTCCTGACCAATGCGGCATCCTTGCTGCCTGCTGTGAGCGGGAAGGCTCCTACCTGGACGCCGAGCGTCGCCACGAGCTCGGGTTCGGCGCCGATACCCCAGTCGTCATTGCTGGCAATGAGTTCGCCGTTGCGAAACAGACGCAGCGTCGGGTTGTCCAGCGCGGTGGGCAGACCCAATGCTTTGAGCGAAGGACCCACGGCCCGCAACAGCACCGTCCGGGGCACTGTGCCTTCGAGAATGAAGCCGGCGATCACGGTCTTTTCTCCCGTACCGGCGATGGCTCGGGACGAAACATTCACCAGGCGGTCCGTGCGCGCGACCGTGGCCTTCAAGCCGGCAAATCGGCTGCCTCCGTTTCCGATATCGCTTTGTGCAGCGACAAGCTCCCCCGTCACTTCGAGCGCACCGGTCACGGTCTGCCCGTCGCTCAAGTTCATCTGTATCACGCCATCGGTGGTGACCGTTCCCCATGCCGCCGTCGTCGACGCGGCGGTTCTCATCACGACCATGCTTGCACCCCGCGCGCTGACGATCCAACTCGAACTTCCGCTGGCAGCATTTAATAATGGCGCGTCATAATAGCCCGCGTAACGCTCAGTCGGACCGGTCGCCGGCTCGAGGGCGGCGGAAAAACCCACGCCGCTATTTTCGAACAAACCGATGAGAGTTCCGTTCACGATCCTCCCGCTGAAGACGTAGTCGCTTTCCGCCTTTGCTCCCGGGCTCTCCGCCGCACTCAGCCTGCTCGCCCCGTCCGGTAGCGCCGTGCGAAAGGTTCCGTTGGCATCGAGTATGAGATTGGCCAGGAAGCCCGGCCCACCTAGCTTGACACATCCGAGGAGGACGCCGCGAGCGTGATGAAATTCCACAGCGAACCGTCCTTCCGCGCCCAACAATCCAAAATATGCATGGCTTTCGTCGCCCGCCGGTAGCCCGTTTACGACGAGGGTTGCGATCTGGCTCGTCACAACTCCGCCCGAGTTGCTGACCGTGACGGAATAGTTGCCCGCTTCAGCCGGACCCACCGACGAAAGGACCAAGCTGCTGCCCATCGCGCCAGCCACCGCCACGTCGTTAAATTTCCACTGGTAAGTCGGCGCGGGCGTGCCATTCGCAATCACCCTGAAAGTCGCGCTTGTCCCGGCGTCGGCCGTAACGTTGCTCGGTTGCTGCAAGATGAGCGGCGGCGCGGCGGCGATCGTCAGGGTGCCGGTGGCCGAGCCTTGGTAATTCGCTTCGGTCACGGTCGCCATCACGGTATAGCTGCCGACTGCCGAAGGAGCGGTCGCCGAGCCGTTGTAGGTGACCCTCGCGCTTAGGCCGGAGGGTGTAGTCGCAAACGTGACGTTTTTCGCCGTCCCATCTGCAATCTGCGCGAGATTGCCAAAAGTGAGGATGGCCGAGGCCTGGGCGACCGCAAACGCGCGATCAATTGCGGCGGCCGCGCTGTAATTGCTATCCCCGTCTTGCGAGCCCCGCACCACGACGGTGCCGGCGCCGGTGATGGTAACGGTGGTCCCGGATATCGTGGCAAGCCCGCTGACGACACTGAAACTCACGGGCAAAGCAGAGTCCGCGGTCGCGGAAAGGGCAAACGCAGGATTCCCGAACGTCTTTGTTCCCAGCGGCGCAAAGGCGATCGTCTGGCTCGCCTTCGCCACATTGAAAGAGTGGTCCACGTTCGGCGCGGCGGCATAGTGGGTGTTACCCGCTTGAGCGGCGCGGACCACGACGGTACCGGCACCCGTCACGGTGACGGTCGAGTCCGCGACCAAGGCCGGGCCGCTGACCAGGCTAAAGTCCACCGGCAGTCCGGAACTAGCAGTGGCGCTGATCACGAAAGACGCTGCGCCGAACATCCTCCCACCTAAGGAACCGAAAGTAATAGTCTGGTTCGCCGGGCTCACCACAAACGATTGCTCAACCGGCGTCGCCGCGTTGTAATTGCCATTACCCGCGCGCGCGGCGCGAACCACCACCGTCCCGGCGCCCGTGAGCGTCACGGTGTTGCCCAAAAGTGTCGCCGGACCGCTGACAATACTGAGCGTGACACCCAGGCCCGAACTCGCGGTGGCGTTGATCGCGAAGGGCGCTGCGCCGAACGTTATCCCGTTTAAGGTGCCGAAGGAAATAGTCTGGTTCGCCGGGCTCACGACAAACGATTGTTCGACTGGCGTCGCCGCGCTGTAATTGCCATTTCCCGCCTGCGCGGCGCGAACCACCACCGTCCCAGCGCCGGTGAGCGTCACGGTGTTTCCCGAAAGTGTCGCCGGGCCGCTGACAACACTGAACCCGACACCCAAGCCCGAATTCGCGGTGGCGTTGATCGCGAAGGGCGCTGCGCCGAACGTTATCCCATTTAAGGTGCCGAAAGAAATACTCTGGTTTGCCGGGCTCACGACAAACGATTGGTCGACTGGCGTCGCCGCGCTGTAATTGCCATTACCCGCCTGCGCGGCGCTCACCACCACCGTCCCGACGCCGGTGAGCGTCACGGTGTTGCCCGAAAGTGTCGCCGGGCCGCTGACAATACCGAGCGTGACACCCAGGCCCGAACTCGCGGTGGCGTTGATCGCGAAGGGCGCTGCGCCGAACGTTATCCCACTTAAGGTGCCGAAGGAAATAGTCTGGTTCGCCGGGCTCACGACAAACGATTGGTCGACTGGCGTCGCCGCGCCGTAGTTGCCATTTCCCGCCTGCGCGGCGCGAACCACCACCGTCCCAGCGCCGGTGAGCGTCACGGTATTTCCCGAAAGTGTCGCCGGGCCGCTGACAACACTGAACCCGACTCCCAAGCCCGAACTCGCGGTGGCGTTGATCGCAAACGGCGCTGCGCCGAACGTTATCCCACTTAAGGTGCCGAAGGAAATAGTCTGGTTTGCCGGGCTCACGACAAAGGATTGGTCGACTGGCGTTGCCGCGCTGTAGTTGCCATTACCCACCTGCGCGGCGCGAACGACCACCGTCCCAGCGCCGGTGAGCGTCACGGTGTTTCCCAAGATGGACGCCGGGCCGCTGACAATACTGAACGCGACGCCCAAGCCCGAACTCGCGAACGCGCTGATTGAGAAAGGCGCTGCGCCCAACGTCGTCCCACTTAAGGAGCCGAAAGAAATAGTCTGGCTCGCCGGACTCACGACAAACGATCGGTCGACCGGCAACGCTGCGTTGTAACTGCCATTACCCGCCTGCACGGCGCGAACCACCACCGTCCCGGCGCTGGTGAGCGTCACGATGTTGCCCGAAAGGATCGCCGGACCGCTGACAATACTGAGCGCGACACCCAAGCCCGAACTCGCGGTGGCGCCGATCGCGAACGCCGCTGCACCCAACGTCTTGTTCGCAAGAGTGCCGAACGTGATTGTCTGGCCTAATCCCGCGATGACGATGGTGAAGGCCTGGGTGGCGGCGGGTGACGCGCCATTGCTCGCGCTGACGACACCGCTGAATGTTCCGCCCGCCGAAGGCGTGCCGCTCATCAAACCGCTCGTAGCGTTGAGCGTCACCCCCGTGGGCAGCGCGCCGCTGGTAAGGGCAAACGTCGGTGCCGGCGTCCCGCTGGCCGTAAGCGTGTGGCTGTAGGCCACCAGGTACGTGCCACCCGCCGGCGCCGAACTCGTGAACAGGGGGGGCGTGGCGATGACATTTGTCAGGGCAAAGTTGGCCGCAAACGACGTCACGCTCGCGACCACAGTGTACGTTCCGCCGGTGCCGTTGGCGGTGAAGGCGGGCGCGGCCGCAATGCCGGAGCTATTGGTGAGCACATTAACGCTGATAACACCGCCTGCGAACGTCCCGGAAGCTCCGCTCGCCGGGGCCGTAAAAGTCACGCCCACGCCTTGGACCGGATTGCCGGAGCCGCCGCTGGCTAAGACGCTCAACGCCGTCGAGAACGCCGTGTTCGCGAAGGTATTCTGCGACGTGCCCGATTGCACGGCAAGGGCAGCCACCGACGAAAGGGAGGTGTTTAACCGGACCGACACGGTGTTAAGGGAAGACCCATTCGCGCTCACCACATCCAACTTGCCGTCATTGTTGAAATCGCCAATGCCCATGGATCGTTGGTTCGTGCCCGAGCTCAACGCAAACGACGTTGCCGCTTGAAAGGTGCCATCGCCATTTCCGAGCAGGATGGAAGTGGTGCCGGCAGATTGATTTGATACTGCGAGGTCAAGTTTGCCGTCCCCGTCGAGATCTCCGATCACCACTGTTCGGGGCCCGGTTCCGGTCGCATAACCGGTCCGCGCCTGGAAGGTGCCATCTCCGTTTCCCAGAAAAATCGAAACGGTGTTGGTGCCGAAACTGGCCACCGCTAGGTCGAGCTTGCCGTCATTATTCAGATCTCTCACCGCAACCGAGAATGGATTAAGCCCCGCGGCCAAATTGGTCGCCGCTTGGAAGGTGCCATCGCCGTTGCCTCGAAGAAGTGAAATCGTGCTCGAGCTCGAAGAGAAATTGCACGTCGCCAGATCGAGCTTTCCGTCGGCATTAAAATCACCGACCGCGATGGCTCGAGGATCGTTTTGAACGGCGAAATTGGCCACGGTCTGAAAAGTGCCATCGCCATTGCCCAATCGGATCGAAACGGTGTTGCTGAACTGGTTTACCGCGGCGACATCAAGTTTCCCATCACCGTTAAAATCGCCGATCGTCACGGCAAACGTGCCCGATCCCATTGTATAATCAACCTTGGTCAAAAAAGTACCATCGCCGTTGCCGAGAAGAATCGAAACTGTGCCTGCGCCGTTGTTGGCGGTGACGACGTCAAGCTTTCCGTCGCCGTTAAAGTCTCCAACCATGATGCCTTGGGGCGCGCTTCCTGCTGAAGTACCAATTGCCGATGGAAAGGTGCCCGCGCCATTGCCGAGCAAAATCGAAACCGTGCTGCTGCCTGAGTTCGTTACCGCCACATCGAGGTTGCCGTCCGCGTTAAAATCGGCGAGCGCGATCCAGTAGGGATTGGAGCCGACTGGATAGGAGACCACGGGTGCGAAAGTCACGGCTGCCTGCGCACTCCACCCGCAGCACAAAACAATCCACACGCCAATGCAGCGCCACCCGCTTGACGCAGCGGGCCGAGCTAAATCGTGGCAATCGAATGTGCGGGAAACCGTCTCGATTAATTTATTCATGGTGGTGATTCGGCTACGGATCATCTCTAATCCGTTGCCCCTGAGGGCATCGGCACTTAGCGCCAATAGGAGCGAGGCCGTGAACGATTCACAGGACTTTTACGTCAGACCCTCATTTCTGTGCTGCACGTACGTTGCAAACTGCAAACTCGAAGAATCACCGTCGACAGCAGACGGGGCGCCTCCACTCCTTTGGCGAGAATCGACCGAAAGAAGTCGCACCGCACTTTTCTCACCGTATTTCAAATCTGTATACCTCCGTCCGCCGCAATCGTGTGTTCGACGCCATTCTTTTGCCGGCGGATCGAGGGAAAAGTCTCACGCGAAGCCGCGAAGGCCGCGAAGAAGGGGAATCCAAAAACGATCATTCGGCGTTGAGCTGGATGCGACCGCCCGCAGATCCAATCGTCCAGATCCCTCCATCAACGAATGCCAAGTCATCCCTTCGCGGCTTCGCGCATTCGCATGAAACCCGTCCCAATTCCGACACGATGGGGTCCCATACTTCAGACCTTTTTGTTCGCTGATTTCGCAGATTCTCGCAGATTTCAGAGATTATTTTCCTCACCCAAATTCCTTAGAAAGCCCTCCGAAATCTGCGTATATCGGCGTCAACTGCGGACCCCTCAAGCCGACATCGGCTTCCGGTCCCTTTCCTTCGATCGACCTTCGCGCTTCGCGTGAGACCATTCCGGCTTCCGGCCCCGCTCGCACCCGAACCTTCAGACCGTGTATCCACAGATTTCGCCGATTTCAGAAACAATTTTCCGATCCGATCCCTCCGACCATCTGCGGAAATCGGCGTCATCTGCGGATCCATTTGCCTTGAAGATCGGTTGCTCGGAATGATCTGAAACATCTGAGCCGCTAGGGCGATGATCGCAACGCGGATTCCGGACTTCCTTTTTAATCTCAGTTCTGGCAGGGATGACGTTTCTCGGAAACCCCACCATGAAGTTATCCTCCCTCGTCAGATCCCTGCTTCCAGGCATCTTTCTTTTCGGCTACTGCATCGGCACGGGCAGCGTCACGGCGATGGCCAAGGCCGGGGCCGAGTTCGGCATGGGTTTGCTCTGGACCGTGCTGCTCTCCTGCCTGATCACCTACTTCCTAATCGATCTTTACGGCAAGTTCACCCTGGTGACCGGCGAGACCGCGCTGGCAGCGTTTCGCCGGCACCTGCATCCGGCCGTTGGCGTGTTTTTCATCGTCGCCCTCACGGTCAACGTCAGCGGGAGCGTCATCGGCGTGATGGGCATCCTCGCCGATGTCTGCCATGTAGCGTCGCTCCGCGTGCTCTCGGGCGGCATCCCGCGCCTGGTATTTGCCCTTGGTTTTATCGCTTTGGTCTACGCGCTCTTTCTCGCCGGACGAACCCGGGTGTTTGAACGCACCATGGCGATTCTCGTGGCGGTGATGTCGGTGTGCTTTCTCCTCAACCTCTTCGTCACCGCGCCTGCCTGGTCGGACATCGCGCAGGGTCTGGTTCCCCAACTGCCGCGTGTCGAAAGCGGTCGAAACTCCTTTCTCGTGATTGCCTCGATGGTCGGCACGACGGTTTTTTCCGGTCTTTTCATCCTCCGAGGGTCCTTCATCAAAGAAGCGGGTTGGACGCTTGCCGACCTCGGGATGCAGCGGCGCGACGCCGCGTTTTCGGCCGGTATGATGTTCATCGTCAGCGCCTCCATCATGGCCGCGGCCGCCGGTACTCTCCATGCCAAGGGCGTGCCCATGGAGAACGTCGCGCAGATGCTGGAACTGCTCGAACCGCTCGCGGGAACGTTTGCAACGGTGCTCTTCACCGTCGGAGTGATCGCCGCCGGCTTGTCGTCACAGTTTCCCAATGTCGCGCTACTTCCCTGGCTTCTGAACGATTATCACCAGCGCGGATCGGAGGTGCGTCGTCTGGACTACCGACTCTACGTGCTTGGTATCTCGCTCCTCGGCCTGATCGTACCGATCTTCAACGCACGGCCCATCCTCGTCATGACCGCATCGCAAGCCTTCGGCGCCCTGATCCTGCCCGCGACGACCCTGTGTCTGCTCATCCTTGGCAATCGGCGGAAATTGATGGGGCCGCACAAATTTTCACTCATGATCAACCTCCTGCTGATCGCCGTTCTCATTTTCGCCCTGACCATGAGCTATTTCAGTTTATCGGGATTGATCGGCGCCGCGCGCGGGTAAGGTTATTCGTCGCCGGTGAAAAGGGAGTCGGATGCTCGGATTAAATCGCCGGCCTTTCGGTCTTCAGCGAGGACCAATCGCGTTGGCGTAGCTTAACGCGGCGCAGCGCCGAATCCGGTTCGGAACACCGCGAGAAAATCTCCATCGGAGCGTCCCACGGACCGCGATCCCGTCACCCGGTCGCGGTCGTTTCTCAGCGATCGATCGTTCTCAGCCAACCGACTTAACCTTCGGCCCCAGAGCTGCGTGCGAGTTGGCTCCACGACCTCTCGCACACTGGCAGAATCGGCAGAAGCGGTAGGCTTTTCCTGTTGTGGTCGGTGCTGATCGCGACGCACAAACGCTCCGCAGAAAACGACGGCAGCACCTAATATTCCCGAGAGCTACCGAGGCGACGCCGTCGGCCACCACTCGGTGACCGACATGATCGAGTTGGGAGTTCTGGCTTTAGCCAGTTCCGCCGGGATTGGTTGGCGATGTCGTTTTTCGGAACGGCCTGAAGGCCGGACTCCGAGCCAGGAGGCGGATGGCGAGGCGGGGCACGACAGGTGCGTCGCTCTCGATCGGGCCGAGTGGATCGGACTGAAGGGCGGCCCGACCATCCACCTCAACGGTATCATTCACGGCATTACACGCGCCAGCCGCTAGATCGTGGTCGCCGAGATCGCGGCGCTTCCGGCCGCGTTGCTCAAACGATGAACGGGGTGCGGGGTTCGGTCTTCTGGGGCTCGGCATAAAGTCCAAGACGTCTCGATTCTCGCCATGAGGCGATCGAAACCCGACGTCTTCCACGATCTTTTCCCTGCCATCGACAGAAACGTCTCACGCGAAGACGCGAAGGCGCGAAGGAGGATCGATCGAAGCGGGATCGGGATCGATCTCGACAGGGGCTATCCGCAGATTACGCCGATTTTCGCAGATGTTCGGAAGGACCGGAGGATTTCGATCGGAAAATCGGTCTGGAATCTGCGTAATCTGCGGATAACAACGTCTGACGGTTTGGGTATGACCCCGGCAACTTCTTTGGTGCTAGGTCTAGTCGAACAACGCTTCAAGTGCGTGCAGATGGGCGTCGTCGTGCTCGATCGCTACGCCGTGCTCCCAAGCGCAGGCCGCGATCACCAAATCGGCGCTCGGGGTGGTCAGGCCATTTGCGCGGCTTCGTTGTGCGAGGAGGCGTGCTTTCGACCAGACGGCGTCGGACGTCGGCAATCGATCCAGCGCGCCTTCGAAATCGGCAAGCATGCGTTTCTCAGCTTGACCACGGGCACCGTTCCAGAGCTCGATCCGGACCATATCGCACCAGAGGGCTTCCCCGTTTTTCAGCAAGGTTTCAACCCGCGCCCTGACGATCGGGTCACCATCGAGCCGCAGGGCTTCTATCCAACTGGAAGAATCGACGAGCGTCATGCTTTAGCTGACCGGCCGCATCTTTTTCAGATCTTCGCGGTTCATAAAGTCCTTGAACGTTCCCAGCTTCTTGGCCAAGCGCGCCAAACGCTGACGCTTGTTGAAATCGGCTACAGCGCGAGCGATGGCTTCGGTTTTAGTCTTGGCTCCCGTGTTCATCATCGCTTCTTCCAGTTCATTTTCTGGAATATCGATGGTCGTTTTCATGCTTCCGTTTATGTCTGAATTGGAATCTTTATCAAGGACAAATGGAAGTCGGGAACCGGGGACGGCACGGTTCTCGCCGAAACCGCCACTTCGTGTGTGCGCTGCTATCGGCGGGTCCCCGGAGCCGATCGGCGTACCGGCCTTCTCCAGATCCAGCCCGGATGTCCCTATACGCTTAGGCGGCCGATGCATCGAACGGGACCGTCTCGTAAAGTTCCCGCAAGGCGATAAACGAAGTCTCGGCCCGAGACGGATTACTGGCTCTGGTTACTCCGATCCAGAGTTCGGTGGCGATCACGACGCTTCGTTTCCAGGATTCGACAAAGCTTGGGCCTCCAGTGTTTAAACCATCTTCAATCGCCCGGACGGCCTGAAGGCCGGACTCCGAGCTCGGGCGGCTTGATCTGCGGCGGATCGATGCTCGGGGGACGATCGCGTTGCGGGAGGGGCAGTCGTGAGGAAAAGTCGGACGGGAAGGGTCGGGTAAAACGAGACGCATCCGGGGTGGCACGCATCGCCAGCCGGGGCGGCGCGCTCACCGTTCAATCATGTTGGCGGCGTTCGTCGGATATTCGGCGATGACCTGCGCGATGAGACCGCGGCAGTGCTCGGTGAGCTCGGCCACGGAACGCGAGTCGTGGTAGACCCGCAGCAAAATCGGCACTAAAACGTGCCCGAGGTTCGTGTGCAGCATCTCGTCGCGTATGTCGTAGCCTTCGTAGAGCGCCGACACCTCGTCGCCATTCTTCTCGAAGAGCTCCACGGCGGCGGAGAACGCAGGCGTGGGATGCATGGGATGAGGTATTTAATGAACAACGACGGCGAGACCTACCCCGACCGTTCAGGCAACTTCCTTTTCACCGACGACCAACCCGCCGAGCTTCGTGCGATCGGGCGCCGGTTCGAAGAGGCTGACGACCGTGCCGACGGCAAAGACCACGATCATGGAGAAAAACCCGTACCAAAGGCTCGCCACGTCGGTGCCACGCCAGAAGTAAATCGCCGAAGCAAAACCGCAGATCATGCCGATTAGCGCCCCGCGGGCCGTGACCCGTCGGACGAGCATGCCCAGCAGGAACGTGCCAACGAGGCTGCCGCCGAAGAGATTCCCGATCAGGATGCTCGCCTCCAGAATGTTGCCGAACCGACCGCCGAAGCAGGCCAGCCCGGTCGTCAGCGTGCCAATCACCACCGTGCACCAACGGCCCGCCGAGACGCCCGGCACGCTCTTCCTCAGCCGAGGCCAGAAGTCCGAAAGCACGACAGTCGCCATTGAGTTCAATACCGAGCTGATCGTCGACATCGCCGCCGCCAGGATCGCCGCCACGAGCAGGCCGCGCGCGCCGCTCGGCAGTTCCTCGATGATGAACTTTGGGAAAACCCCGTTCGGCCCCACCGTCTCGCCCACTAGTTTTTCCGGATGCGTGTGGTAAAAGGCGAACAGCGCCACCCCGATGCCGAAGATCGATAGGCCCACCAATGCCGCGGCGATCATCGAGCTGACCATCGCGATGTTCGACTGGCGGACGTTGGACGTCGTCAGGTACCGCTGCACCTCCGCCTGGTCCACGCCGAACTGGCTGATGGTGAAAACCGTGCCGCCCAACAGCCCCGCCCAAAAGGTGTAGGGCTGGGTCAGGCTGAAGGAAAAATTAAAGAAGCTCAGGCGGCCGTTCTCATCCGCGATCCTGATCACCTCCGACGAGCCGCCCGGGACCTGCCTGCAGATCAGCCAGAGCACCAGCGCGATGGTGCCGAGGTAGATGGCCAGCTGCATCGTGTCGGTCCAGATCACGGCCTTGATTCCGCCCACCATGGTGTAAAGCGCGGTGATGCCGCCGACGAGGATGACGATCCAGACGATCGAGATTCCGCTCATGCGGGCCAGGACGATCGCCGGCGCATAAATGCAGATTGCCAGGTAACTGGCCTTCAGCAGGAGAAACAATCCACTCGCGAGCAACCGCACCCGTACGTCGAACCGCCGCTCCAGGTACTCGTAGATCGAGTAGAGCTGCAGCCGGAAGAACATCGGCAAAATGATCCCGCAGATGATGCCCAGCACGAGCGGCATCGCCAGGCGATACTGCAGGAACTGCAGGTTGCCCGAGAAAGCGACGCCTGGCCCGCCGAGGAAGGACGCCGCACTGGCGATCGTCGCCACCCCGGAAAACGCCGCCGCGTACCACGGGATGTTGTTATCGCCCATGAAGTAGTCCTTCAGGGATTTCTGCCGGCCGGCGAAAAGCGCAGCGATACCGCAGACGACGACCATGTAGACCGTTAGAATGAGATAATCCAAGCCGCTCATCGCGAAGACTCCTTCTTTCGGTTTGCCAAAGCCACGCGATGCACCTGCGCCGTGCGCAGGCTCGGGGAATACTCGCCGCCCGCCACCATCCAGCCGCCGTCGCACTCCGCTAGGGCCGTCCCCACGGCGCCGATCGGCATCGCCCCGGCGTCGACGTGCCAGACATCTCGGCGGCCGTCGTAGATCATGATGCGGTCAGGTATCCGGTATTTGGCCCCGAGTTCCGCCATGCGCTCCAAGCTGTGGCCGTCGGACCCGCCCATCACCGCCAAGCGATGTATGTCGAGCCGGAGGCAGGTCGCCAGCAAGGCCCGGTGGGGCATCGCGGCGAGATGCGTCCACTGGCGCGCAACCGGGTCGTAGGCGTAGGCATCCGTCAGATAATCGTCCTGGCGGGCCGGACCCGTGGTCTTGATCCGCCCGCCGGCCAGCACGAGCTGTTCGCGTCCGCCAATCTGCAGCACCGCAAGCACCGCGCCAAACCTCGCCGGTCCCGGCCAGGTTGGCGGCGCCTCCCAGGCAGTCTGCTCCGGTCGCGCCAGCGCTTCCGCGAGGTCGAGGCTCAAAAACTGCGCCTGTCCCTCCCCACGGTTTTCACCACCGGCCACATAAATCCGACCTTGCCAGTAAACCGCCGCGGGAGTGGCCGACGGCTCCGGTAGCCCGGGCAATTTTTTGAGCGGCGCAAGCGCCCCGTTCTTCCAGGAAAGCAGAAACACCTCGGCCACCGCACCCGCGGCGCCCGCCCCGCCCAGACCCACGACGCCGTGTTCCGTGGTGACGGAGGCCCCCTCGGCCAGCGCCACCGGCAGGGCATTTTCGAGCACCCTCCAGTCTCCCGCGGCCCCGGCCGCGACCGGGCGGACGTAGACGACGCGCGCGAACGTCTTCACGCCGCCCTGCGCGCGAGGCACCGGGAAATTAGAACCGCCAGCCAGCAGGAGCTGGCCATCGCTCACGCCCGCATACATACCTTTGAGGCCGACAGGATCGGGCAAATCGGGCCAGCGCTCCCACGTCAGGGCGGAAGCAAAGGCGGTAGTGGCCAGGGGGGATACAGTCATGAGAAGCAGAAAAACGCGGAGGCCAGGCGGCCGGAACATCGGACGGCGACTGCCCGGTCGAACGGTGACAACAGGGGACATCATCGGGGTAAAAGGTGGATCGGTGAAGGTACCGCTATGGCCAGACCGGCGGACTGGCCAGAGTGGCGATCGGAAAACGCCTGCCGTCGGGATAAATTTCTTCCTCCTGTCCGGTGTGGCGTACGCTACAGCGCAGGCTGAGGATTACTTTCGCACCAACTCGCCCTCCGTCACGTGATAGGCGCGGATAAACGGGGCGGTCCCCTTGCCGACCGCACCCCACGAGAAGCTGTCCAGGTCGCCGCCCGTCGTATAGTCGACGATGACAATCTTCCCATCGGGCAGTTGCGTCCAAGAACTGTAGCCGCAATCCCCCGAATACGAATAATCCAGCACCACGGTCCGGTCGCGCCGGAACTGGTCGGGATAGCCCAGCTTCGGGCTCCAACTCCAGTCGATCGAGTAATCCTGCGCATTGTCGACCTTGACGGATACGCTGCGCCAGTGGCTGACGGCGCGATTCTGCGAATAGGGCTCGGTGCGCGCGGACGCGGAACCGGTCGTGCCGTTCATGGCCCGGTTACCGAAACGTACCAGCCGGACCCAAATGTCGTCGATTCGGGCGTTAAGCATTTCCTTGCCGTCCGCAAAGATCCGGATCGTGCCCTTTTCGCGCAGGATTCGGTAGTCGTGCCAGCCGGTCGTATCGAACTTGAACCCGGTCTCTGGCCTGTCGCCGAGGTACACACGGTCCGGCGCAAACTGCACCCAGCAGCCCGCGCTAATCGCCACACCGTTCTTCTCGGTTTCGTCGACCTTCAGCGTCGCTTCGATCTCGACGCGCGACTGGTCGTCCTGCGCGGGATAAAGGTTGAACTCCACCGCGCCGCGCTGGCCGTTGGC
>Ga0105048_10011832_pt1 | contig 13733 bp, 10 predicted proteins | sample MAT05_FD_78382 | JGI IMG/M metagenome (GOLD analysis project Ga0105048, IMG submission 78382) | Freshwater microbial communities from Lake Fryxell liftoff mats and glacier meltwater in Antarctica - MAT-05 | ecosystem: Environmental > Aquatic > Freshwater > Ice > Liftoff microbial mat | place...
AAGGAGACTCGCTACCGGTTTCTGGAGGAGTACGACCCGTACGTCGCGAAGGGTAAGGGCGTGCAGTTCTATCACTCCGTGGCGAAGGACGACAAGGCGTTCATCTGGTTCAGCCCGTACATCGCGCCGCCGGAGGTGCCGGACAAGGATTACCCGCTCTGGCTCGACACCGGCCGCGTGTTGGAACACTGGCACTCGGGCACGATGACCCGTCGCGTCCCGCAACTGAAGCGAGCCATGCCGGCCGCCTACGCCGAGATCAGTCGCGACGACGCCACCCAACTCGGCATCCGAACCGGCGACAAGGTGCGACTGGAAACCCGCCGTGGGTCGCTCGAACTGACGGCGTGGATTGATGGCCGCGGTAAGTGCCCGAAGGGTCACGTGTTCGTCCCGTTCTTCGACGAGACGAAGCTCATCAACTGGCTAACCCTGGACGCACACTGTCCGTTCAGCAAGCAGCCCGATTACAAGAAGTGCGCCGTGCGAGTCTCGCGGGTCGCTGGTCCGGGAGGCGTACCATGAGCACGGACGCTACCCCACCGGACCCACCACGAACAGCCGATGGCATGCTCCCGACCTGGTTGCGGCAGGATGCAGCGCTGGTCGGAGCGATCAGCGTCGGCATCGCGTTGTTCGGCTTCCTCAGCGGCATTCGCGAGCCGAAAGCAACCGTGCGGCCGACGCCCACACCGGCAGCGAACCCCGGTCCGATTCCTGCCGCCGTGGCGTACTCGGAATTGGCGGACGCAACACTCCGACCGAATGCGAACTGGCAGCAGTCGCTATCGCAGTTGAAGTTCGACAAGCCGGGCATCTTCGGCGCGGTCGTGCGCACCGAGGAGATGAAACTCGTCGCCCTCGCTGACCGGGCGAAAAATCGAGCCTACGATGGTGCCCCGCCGACGATCCCGCATCCGGTCGAAGCACAGTCCGCGGCTTCGTGCCTGGCGTGTCACGGTGAAGGGCTGAAGGTAGGGGATCGCCTCGCATCGAGGATCAGTCACGCCCAGTTGACGAACTGCACCCAGTGCCACGTCGAGCAGAACCCCGTTGGTTCGCCGTTCGGGGCCGAGACGCCCGAGAACTCATTCGTCGGCGTGTATCGCCCCGGCCCCGGTCAGCGAGCATCGCCCGGCGCACCGCCAACCGTTCCGCACCACACCTGGATGCGGGAGAACTGTACGAGTTGTCACGGACTCGTGACCCGCCCCGGCACTCGCACCACGCACCCCTGGCTGACGAGTTGCACCCAGTGCCACGCCCTCTCGGCTGCACTGGATCAGGTGGACTTCCTGCGAGGCCGACCATGAACGAACCGACATTCGCGGAAGGCCCGCCCGTGCCGCTGATGGTCGAGGGGCTGATCGACGCAACGATGCTGCGGCAACTCTTCACCGATCTGGCAACCGCAGCCACCGTGACCGACGTACGGGAGAAGGGCGACCCTCGGGGTTATGCTCTGCCAACCGAGTTAACGCCGGAACTCGTCCGGGATCGCTTGTTGAGCGGGGTCACTCGCGCCGTACAAGTGCGTTACCGGTACGACACCTACGAGTGGACCGACACAATTCTGGGGATGCCAACAGGCTACCGCGTCATCCGCTGCCGACACGATGCGTAAGCTTCTCGTTGGAAGGAACGCGAAGGATTCGAGATTCCAGGGATCACGGGCCGGCCTCGAGCAGCGGGTCCTGGCCCGCTCCTCTATGCCTGGGTTGCGGCTTATGTGCCCTCCCTGCAACCCGAAGATGCGGGCTTGCGATTATGGCTGAACCTCGGAATTGATCTGACTCTGGTGATCAGTTTGTTCGTCCTCGGGGGCGATTTCGGGGACAAACTGCGTGCGCTATTCGTTCACAAAGCCCGAGCAGTGTTTCCGCCTTCGGCACCGGATACACGAGCCTCACCGCACCGAACGTCGTGATCGTGTCGATTCTCACACGATTCCCGTGATCGGTTCTCAGAGGTGGCCGAAGTACACTGGCCGGTTGCTCGACGTGTACACCGGCTTTGAGCGGGCGATGCCGAGCTTCTCGTAGATGGTGCTGGCGTAATCCTCGGGCGTGTACCCACGCGACGAGTCGACGCTCAGTCAGACGAGAGTGCCATTTCGATTGCCGCATTGCCGATGCCGTGAACCGTGGCCGCTACGTCCGGTGATAAACCGAAAAGCGCACCGATACCCTGGAAAGCCTGCTCACCGGGGCTCAGTCCAAACCGAACCAAGTTGAGAACACTGTTGACGGATTTCGCAATCTCACAGTCCCGCGAGTTGAGAGTCAGCGTCGCCGAACTTGTCGATTTTCACACCCATGTTGTCGAGAATCGACAGGTACAGCCCGCACAGTTTGCGCTCTGCGTCCGGCTTTGCGAGATAGTCCAGCACGCGCCCCGTTTTCATCGTGCCACCCAGTCCGCCAACGGTGAGCAGCGGCAGTTTGGTGGAATCGTGGCGGCTCCCGGACCACATATTCGACAGGAACAGCAAGCACGAATTGTCCAGAACCGTTCCATCGCCCTCCTTCATCGCATCAAGGCGAGTGGCGAGGTATGCGAGTTGGCTGACGTAGTAGCGAGAAACGCGTTCGTAACCATCGCCGAGGTCTTCGTGCGATGCGGCGTGGTGCGTCGCTTTCACGTTCAGGAACGGGTAGAACATGCCCGAGATGTCTCGGCACAGCAGCAGTGTTGCAATGCGGGTCTTATCCGTCTGGAAGCCAATGGCGATGATGTCGCACATCAGCTTCATGTGTTCGCGAATGTCTTCTGGCAACCCGTTGTCGGGTCGTTTCATCGTCAGCGCCATCGGCCCTTTCGGGTCGGCCGCTTCCTTCGTAGCGCGAGTGGCGGCAACTCGCTTCTCGATCTCGCGAACGCTGGCGAGGTACTCTTCGAGTTTCGCCTTGTCCTCGGCGCTGATGTCACGCTTGAGACCGTCGGCGTCTTCCTTCACGCGGTCGAGAATACTCTGGTTCCGCTTACTGCCTCGATTGTCGAAGAGGTTGTCGAACGCCAGCGACGGATACACTTCCATCGGCACCGGCGACGTGGCGTTCTGCCACGAGATGTGCGAGCTGTACGCCATCGAGAAGTTCGTCTCGTGGTAGCCCGTGATCGGCTGTTCGCATCCCAGCACCATGCTCGGTTGAACCGTGTCCTGCCCGAGCTTGTTCGCGAGAACCTGGTCGACGCTGATACCGCCCTTCAGCTCCGCCCCCTTCTGGAGCGCCGCACCCGAGAGAACATTGCCGGTTTGCCCCGGGTGAATGCCGACGCCCGTGGCGTTCTTGTTGAACAGCCCGTTGATGAGATTCATCTTGGTCTTCAGGACCGCGAGCGGTTCCAGGCTCTTGCTGAGTTCCATGTCCGCACCGGCACCCTTGGCCCACCAGTGCTTGCCGTTGATGCCGCAACCCATGAACAGCGCCGCGAATCGCTTCGGGCACGCGACGGGCGAACCCGCAACCACCGGAGCGTTCCCCCACACCGGGACCGATTCCAACCACGGAAGGGCCATCGTGACGCCGACACCGCGAAGGAACGTGCGGCGGGAATGTTGGGCGTTCATGGTTGCACTCGCTTGTTCAAAAATTGCGGGCTGGTCACGATCGTCTCAATCAACGTGCCGAAGCGGTAACCGTTCGCGGCCAACTTCGTTCGCATCTCGCCAATCAGCACATCGTCCGACAACAGGAGACTGCGGCCCAGAGCATAGGCTAACATTTTGCGGCACAGATTGTCGATGAATTCCGCCTGACGACGCTCGCGAAGATACGTCTTCAGGCCGTCCAATCCGTTGCCGTCAACGCCGCCGGGGAATGTCGCCTTCGTCTCGACGGGGCGTCCGCCGAGATCCTTCGTTCGCAATTCGCCGATCGGCCCGAAGCCCTCGAACGCGACGCCGATCGCATCGAACTTGTTGTGGCAGCCGGCACAGCTCTTGTTCTCGCGGTGCTTCGCCAGCACTTCGCGGAGGGTGCGTTCGCCGAGCTTCGCTTCGTCGGCGGGCAACTCCGGCACATCCGACGGCGGTGTGGGAATGTGTTCGCCGAGCAATCGCCGCACCACCCAGTAACCGCGCTTCACGGGGCTGGTTCGCAAGCCAGGCGAGTTCCGGGTGAGGAATACCGCCATCGGCAGCAACCCGCCGCGACCATACTTGTCGGCGTCGTCGATCTGCACCCAGGTGTCGGGGCCAAGTTTCGGCTCGGGCATCCCGTAATGTCGAGCCAGCACCGGATTCACGAATGTGCGCTTCGCGTTCAGGAAGTCGAGCACGGAGCGATCCTCGCGCACGACATCACTGAAGAAGCGAATCGGTTCCTCGAACATCGCTTGCCGAAGGTCGTTGTCGAACGTCTTGAACCGCGTGCGATCCACGGCGTTGTGTTCCTCGAAGCGCCGGAAGTCGAGGTAGTTGCCACCGAACTCGGTCGCCAGTCCACGGGCTTTCGGGTCGCGCAACATTCGCCGAACCTGTGCGGTCAGTACCTCTGGCTTGTGCAGTTCGCCCGTTGTCGCGTACTTCAATAACTCCGCATCGGGTGCACTCGACCACAGGAAGTAACTCAGTCGGCTTGCGAGTGCGATGTCCGAAAGTGGCCGCACGGTCTCGTTCGCTCCCTTCCGATCCGAAACGCGGTCCACACGGTAACAGAAGTGCGGCGACATCAGCGTGCCGACCAACGTGTCGCGAACTGCTTCCTCGTGCGTGAGTCCGTCGGCATCGCGGAGGCGTCTGTAGAACGCCGCAACGCCGTCGCGTTCCGCTTTCGTGAGTGGCCGACGGTACGCACGTTCCGTGAAGTCTTGCAGTGCCCGTACGTGGCTCGGTTCCGCGGCCTTGCGGCCTTCCTCGACTTGGCGTATCTGCAACGAAATTGTGACGAAATACTCCTTGATGGCACCGAGACCAACCTCGCTCACGCCCTTCGCCTTGGCCTTTCCAAGATACACCTCCGACAACTTCGCGATCTTCGCAACGGAGGTCACGTCCTTGTCTTCGGAGCGGGCGAACTCGAACTCTGGCCCACGCATGTATTCGGAATCGGTTCGCTCGAACCAGATGAAACTCGTGTATTGCCGCATCGGTGCCCCGGTCACGAAATCGAACTCGCGCCATAGACCGTCGAGTTCTCGCTGTTCGGTGGCGTCGAGCATCAGCTCGCGGAGTGGAACGTCGTCGCGAAAGTAGCCCGTCATGCTGTGAAAGCCCGCACTCAGGAGCCGACCGCCGAGATTCTTCTCGCCCTTGGGATCGAGGTAAACGCGAGCACGTTCCGAGATGAAGAACGCATCGGGGAAGGTGCGGCAGAACCTCTCGAATGTTGCCTCGTACTTCTCGGCCGGGGCCTTCTCAGCGGGAATAGTCATCGCCTTCGCGGCCGGCGAACCAGCGGGCAGGCCGCTGTCCTTGAGTTCAAGAGCGCCGCCGCGGTACTTCATTCGGTTCGCAACGAACTGTCGATTCTTCCACAGCACGAAGCACTGGGAACCATTGTGAACGGGCGGCGACGACAGGTTCTTCACATCGGGCACCAACTTCGTGCGTAGCGCCACGACGAAGTCTCGCATCGTCTCGCACTCGGCCGGCAGAGCCTCGGGGTTCTTCGCATCCGGCCGCGGCAGCTCCTTCCACATCGCTTGAATCGCCGCAATCGGGCCGGATTCGTCTGCTACTTCCGTGAGCGTGGTCCAAATCGTCGCGAGGTACTTGGGGCTGATCCGCCATTCCGCAGCAATCTCGGATAGCGTCGCCGTTGGCTTGCCCAGTGCGGCGCGGTGCTTGTACTGCCACGCCGCACAGAAGTAGTCGGCGTAATCGGTTCGCTGCTTCTTGTAGAACGCAATGATGCGGTTCACGCAATACTTGTCGCGGTCGGTATCGGTGACGACTGGATGGGGCGAGAACGCGATGCCGTCGGGCTTCATCACGAGGTGATCGGCCACGAACCGCCCCGCCTCGAGATACTTCTTGAGAAGCGCCGGTGACATCGTGAGCGATTCCGCCGAGTTGTCGAAACCGGCCTCGTTCGCGGGATCGACGGGGAATTCACGCGTCGGTCGGAGGTCAACGCCCGTCAGATCGCGGATGGTGTTGTCGTACTCGGCGTTGTTCAGCCGACGTGGAAGCATGGAACCGGGATCGCCGGCACTGCGTTCCGCCTCGTGATTCCGGAATGCCGTGATCCAGTCGATGATCTGCTTTCGCAGCTCGGCGGTTGGCTGCTTCGACTTCTCGGGCGGCATCGTGCCGTCCTTGAGTTGTTCGAGGATCGCCGCCCACTGACGATGGTTCTTCGCGACCGATCCCACAGTCGGATATACGCTCAAATCCACGTCACCCTTCGGTTTATCCTTCCCGTGGCATTTCGAGCAATGCTCTTGAAGGAACGGGAGTACCGTATCGCGGAACTGGCGTTCGAGACGTTCCGTACGCGCATTCGCTTTGGCGACCGGCTGCGAAATAGGAGCAGGTTCGCTGGCACTGCCGCGAAACGTGACCGGTATAACGAGAAGGCCGAGAAGGGTTAGCGTTCTGCGCATGGTTATTTGAGGTTGGGCAATTGCGGTTGGCGGGTAACATAAGGATACCGAACTTCGCCCACAAATCGAAATGCGAAGGAAGAAGTTCGATCAGGATCCCGAACTCGTAAAAGGCTCGTCGCCGATGTTCCCGGGCAAGGGCGGGGCCACATCAAGGACTTCTCGACGTGGCTCGCGGGTGGCAGCGTGAAGGCTGGGATCGGTGACCGTGCGACTGATGAACTGGCTATGCCTCGGTCGAAAACGTGGTTCGTGAACGCAATCTGCACGCCACGATCCTGCATCTTCTTGGCATCGACCACATGAAGTTCAGCGTGGAAGTATCAGGGGCTCGACATGCGGCTCACGGGCGTCGAGCCTTCGAGAGTGGTGAAGGACATTCTCAGGTGACGGCCCGGCGCGACAGTACGCGGTTCGATGCCCGACCCGGCTCTCTTCCTCCTTGCCGCTGTTTGGGCCACCTCGTTTGAAGTGAGGAGTCGCCGATGACGCTCTGGAAACACGGGCTCGCAGTGATCATGTTCGTGGCTTCGGTCGCTGTCGCTACCGGCGACGAACCAACCGCGAAACCAAAATCGCCGGCCGAGTTGGCCACGAACGCGAAGCAAACGCTGGCGCAGATCGAAGGTGATTTGAAGCTCCCAGGGCTGAAGGAGCCCGTTGAGATTTTTCGCGATCGCTGGGGCGTGGCACACATCTACGCGAAGAACACCCCCGACCTGTTCTTCGCTCAGGGCTTTGTCGCGGCACAGGATCGTCTCTTCCAGATCGACGTGTGGCGACGGCAGGGCACCGGCGAAATGGCCGAGGTGTTCGGCCCCGAGTACGCGGAAGCCGACCGCTTTGCCCGGCTGATGAAGTATCGCGGCGATTTGGATGCCGAGTGGACCAGCTACTCGCCCGATGCGAAGGAGATCGCCACCGCTTTCGTCGCAGGCATCAACGCAGCGATTGACGCATTCGGAGACAAGCCGCCGGTCGAGTTCCAGATTCTCGGCACGCGGCCGAAGATGTGGAAGCCCGAGGATGTGCTGGGCCGTATGTCGGGCATCTACATGTCGCAGAACTTCCGCAACGAGATTCAGCGGGCGCGGCTGGTGGCTGCAGTCGGCATCGAGAAAGCCCGCTGGCTGGCTCCAGTCGATCCGCCGCGAGAATACACGTCTGCACTCAGCGACGACGAACTAAGGGCCATCGACGGCCGCGTTCTCGCCGGGTACGACGCTGCAATGAAAACCCTGTCGTTCAAGCCCGCGAAGACCGAGAGCAACAACTGGGTCGTGAGCGGGGATCGCTCCGCGTCGGGCAAGCCGCTGCTCGCCAGCGATCCGCACCGGGCCACCGCGTTGCCCTCACTACGGTATCTCGTTCACTTGCACGCGCCGGGCTGGAACGTCATCGGCAGCGGTGAACCTGCACTTCCCGGTGTTGCCATCGGGCACAACGACAAGGTCGCATGGGGATTCACCATCGTCGGCACCGATCAAGCCGATTTCTATGTCGAAGAGGTGAATCCCGAGAACACCACCGAGTACAAGGTTGGTGATCGTTGGACGCCGATGACCGTCGTTCGCGAAACGATTGCGGTGAAGGCCGAGAAGGAACGCACGGTCGAGTTGCGATACACGCGGCACGGGCCGGTGCTGTTCCAGGACGAGAAACGTCACCGGGCATATTCGCTCAAGTGGGTCGGCAGCGAACCCGGCGGCGCAGCTTACCTCGCGTCGCTGTCGGTGGGTCGAGCCAGTAACAAGGAAGAGTTCATCACGGCGATGGGTCGGTGGAAGGTCCCCGGACTGAACTTCGTCTACGCAGATGTGGACGGGAACATCGGATGGATCGCGGCCGCTCGTACACCCATTCGCCTGAAGCACGACGGACTGCTTCCCGTGCCCGGTAACGGCGGCTTCGAGTGGTCGGGTAACCTTGCCATCGCGGACTTGCCGCAGAGTTTCAACCCAAAGACGGGTTGGCTGGCGACCGCGAACCACAACATCGTTCCCGAGGGATACCCGCACCGAATCGGTCACGAGTTCGCCCCGCCGTACCGGTTCCAGCGCATCCGCGATATGCTCGCCACGAAAGAGAAATGGGGACTCGGCGACTTCCGCGCGATCCAGCACGACGACGGTTCCATTCCGGGGTTGGCTCTCGCTAAGTTGCTGAAGGGATTGGTTCTCAAGGATGCAAGCCTGGATCCATTCGCAAAACTGATGACGGATTGGGACGGTCGGCTCTCGGTGGACGCGAAGGCAGGACCGCTGTACGCACTCTGGTTGCGAGAGCTTCAGCCCGCGTTCTACGCTTTGCAAGTCCCGAAGGAGCTGAGTTCGGCGCTCGCCTCGCTCAACGGGTTGCCGACGATGCTGGCCGCACTGGAGAGCGCCGACCCACGATGGTTCGGCACCGATCCGAAAGCCGCCCGCGATAAGTTGCTTCGGGAGACTTTCACCCGTGCCGTGGAGTACCTGAAGAAACTCCCCGCCGTGCAGCAGGGTCGTTGGGGTGCCCTGCACACGATTACGTTCCGTCACCCGCTGGCAGTACTCGACCCGGTGATGGCAAAAGCGTTCGAGGTGGGACCGTTCGAGCGAGCCGGGGACGCGAACACATCGAACAACGCGCGGTACGACGAGAACTTCCAGCAGATCCACGGCGCAACGTATCGACACCTGATCGACCTCGCGGACTGGGATCGCACGCTCGCGACCAGTGCGCCGGGGCAGTCGGGGCAACCGGGCAGCCCACATTACGCGGATCTCGCTCCGTTGTGGGCAAAGGGCGAATACTTCCCGCTCGTGTACACCCGGCCGAAGGTCGAGACCGCGACGCAACACCGCCTGACACTCCGCCCTCATTGAGTTGTTGGCCCGATGCTGACCGATCGGTATGCGACCCCTTGGTTGTTCAGTGCAGAGAGTTCGTTGTTCACGGGGTTCCCTCCCCAGGCGGCAGCGAATCCGAGATCGCTTCTGCGGTCACTTTTCGCAGCGTAACGGTGATTACCCAGAGGACTTTACTCGACGTAGCAAAAGGATGGCAATGATCAGGACAACCAAACCGCCAAGGCCATAGAGCCACACTGGTATTGCCGGTTTGAGGGCATTCTCCTCTGGGACAGAAACTGGCATTGTGGCAACCGGTGCCGCCGAGGCAGTCCGCATCCATTCACCCGGTTGCTGGACGACAAGGACAGGTAAATTGTTGATTTGATCCCACCCACGAGCCGATTCTAAACTAATGGTTGTCGCTACGGGAGGACCAGCCAGCATCTCGAACTCCGCTACCAACAGCACGCCCGAACCCTTCACTTCTTCGTTGGAAACCAACGCAACCCGAGCGCGACCAGGTTGGACGACATTCGATTCGACGAGAGCCGAGGACAACACCGGGCCATTCTCAATGCCCTTGAACCGCAAGAGAGCGGGATCGAAAACGAGTTCAAGTTGCAACGCACCAATGTTGACGGCCGAGTTGAAGCGAATCGGCACCTTGGCGATGCTTCCTGCTTCAGCGGACCCGTGTGCGATGGTGAGTTCCAACCGCATCGACTGTGCTGTCGCGGGCGTCGTTGCAAACACGAGCATCCATGTGGCGACGAACACCCAACACGAGACCTTTTGCACTTGGCTGCCCCCGCGATTGAGTTTGGCAATTCCCGTTGTTACTTGCCAACTGCCTTCATGAGAATCAAGCGAGCGTCGTTCGAGGTCACGCTGCCGTCCTTGTCCATGTCGAGGTTCTTGTCCTCGGTAACCAACTTGACCGACATTTTGAGGGCACATAATGCATCGCTGGCAGTAATGACGCCATCGCCGTCGCAGTCACCGAGAACCTTGCCTCCTTCACCGACAATAATGACTTCGCCGTCAATCGTTTCGGCTGTCATCGCTTTCCCATCAACTCCATTTGCCGTGGGCACTGCAACTTTTAGGACCGTTCGTTCACCTGGTTTTCCAACCGCTTTGAATGAGATGTGGGCTAGAATCCCGGAATCGGCCAGAGGCTTTGATCCGGCAATGCCGACACGCGCAATCCCTGCTTCGGTGGCATTCGACTCGAAGAGTGAGGTGCCCAGCACATTGCCACGCAGCGGTTTCCCTTCGGCCGTGGCGATCGTAGTTGAATAGCCGATGGTCGCGTTCAGATTCGCGACCCCACTTGGATTTAACAAGTAGACCGGCACCTGTACTAACTCACCCGGCTTGGCCCGGCGAACCCCGGCCTGAACAGTGAACTTGTTTGTATTTACAGGTTCATTAACAACTGGAGGCAGCTTGGTGGGATCGGTCGGATTCTCGGGTATTGTCTTTGTGCTATCAATCGGCGGGATCTTGATGGTATCCTTCGGAGGCGGGCCATCAACCCACTTGTAGTTATAGTAGTAGACCCTCCAGTAGATATTCGCTGCATAGACCCCCACTCGCAGGCTGATCCATTCGCCGGGAACCCCAGGTCGTTTTGCCACGTTCTGATATCGACCCACTTTGCCAATGTAATCGACGGCATGTTCTGGAAGGAACACCCCCTCCGATTTGCGAATTCCGAGGTTGGTCAGAGCATAGCTCCACTCCCCATCGAACCCCTTCTTAAATGTCACTCCATCGTTTTCCAGGAAGCTGTTGGGGTAAAATCGACTTACTGCTCGATATTGGGGTGCCAATTCATAATCCGCAAAGTCAGCGGATAGTTCACCTCGACCGGGATCTCGTGGCGTGCTCGGTCCACCACGATATGCGAGACGTAACGTGACCAAGTCGCCTGGCACGATCGCACCGGGTGGGTCCGTCCACGTCCAGTCCGTTTCGACCTTCCAAATTACTTTGCCCTTCTGATCCACCCCACTGGCTATCGAGTGGAGATCCCCGCGTTTCCCAGCGATCGAGCCTGGATAAGCCGGATGTCGATCTTTCTCCGGCATGGATTTCTCGGTCACATCCACAAACGCGTAGTAACCCGTTGGCTTCTTGGCTTCTTGGCTGGAACCGGACGAGCCGAAGAGAAAGAGCACGAGAGCCGCTGACGCAATGAAATCAGGTCGAAGCAGAAGTGACTTCATGGTAGTGCACCCTTGATTGTGAATCGGACGCGAAGCACTTCACCCGCAGCATCCTGCAATTCCAGCGAGCATCCAGACGAGGAGAGTGCGAAATGCAAAATCAATGCCGTTCGGGAACCATCGATACCGATTGGGCGAACAGGGTCGTACCAGGCTGAACGGACGTTGGGCTTGTGATTGGAGTATTTCTCTGTTTTTCTTGGGAAAAGTGTTTCGCTTTTGGGCAGGAGGCTCCGTTCCGACCAATCGAGGCACCCTCGCGTCAGCGATTCGCGGGCACTGCGGCTTCTGACCAAGCGGTTGAGTGTGCGGTTCGTCCGCAGTTAGGCGAGCGAAGTGTGCGGTGTGGGTGAAGAATGGCACGAGGGAGACATCAGCGCTAGCAGTGCTCGGGCGTGAAACCTCGCCGTATCGGGCCGTCTGACAAATTCCGCAGCTTGTCAGTTCACCCCGGTTCTCCCCTCGGACGGAGCGGCACTTGCTCTCACCGTAACACCACAGCACCACAGCGAAGAACCGGGGTTGGACACCAGCCCGTGATCGAGTGGTAATCGTAGGTGTGACGCCCGAACCCTTCTCCCGCAGGCCGGATCGCTCGTCGCAACGCCATCCGTGCGGCGGTCGCCCGCGTCGGCAGTCTCTCACCTTTCAATTCCATCACGGTCCTCGCCAGCGTTTTCCGTTTCCAGCAGTGCGCGTCAAAAGGGTCAACATCGTTCTCCGGCTCCCAAGCCGAACGAAGATGACGACATGACTGAGGCACTTTCAAATACCGCACGCTGCGGTATTTGCCAACCGTCTCGCGAAACCGAAGAGCTGATTGATCTGTACGTCGAACTGGTCACGCAGTTTTGGCCGACATGGCAGCGAACTCCTCGTCAGACAGCACCATCCTTGCGGCGGCAGCGTTCTCCTCCAGGTGCGTCAGCGAAGTCGTGCCAGGGATAACGATGATGTTTTGTGATCGTCGGAGCAGCCAGGCCAGCGCACCACGCGTGCCTCCGAGCGGAGCTTCGGGTGCGAAAGGCTTTGCCGCGAGCGGCCCCCAGGGCAAATAGGCGATTCCGTGCGCGGCACAGTAATCAACAACCGGATCGTCGGCTCGCTCGAGCAGGTTGTAGCGGTTCTGCACGGACGCAATCGGCACGATGCTTCGGGCTTCCTCAATCTGCGCAACCGTGACGTTCGACAGGCCGACGTGCCGCACCTTCCCTTCGAGGCGCAGTTCTGCGATTGTGCCCACACTGTCGGCGAACGGCACGTTCGGGTCGGGCCGGTGAAGTTGGTAGAGGTCGAGGCGTTGGACACGAAGCAGACGCAGGCTTTCTTCGCAGCGTCGGCGGAGGTTCTCGGGGCGGCCATCCGGGAAGACTTTGTCTGCTGCCGTCTTTTCAACGCCTCCCTTCGTCGAGATCACGACTCCGGCCGGGTAGGGAGTGAGTGCGTCACCGATCAGTTCTTCGTTGCAAGACGGCCCGTAGGCGTGAGCGGTGTCGATGAAATTGACGCCCAACTCGACGGCGCGGCGTAACAGACGCTTGCCGGCTTCCCAATCGGGGTAGCGACCGAAGTTGCCCGGCTGAGCGCACAGACGCATCGCGCCGTAGCCGACGCGGTTCACAGGCAAATCGCCGCCAAGAAGGAAGGTCAGGCTCATTCCATCTCCATTCCCGCGTCGGCCACTTGCGGGTGTACGCATCGGGTTCGTCTGGGTCGGCCGATCCGGAGTTTCGTCTTACAACTGGCCGCTCAATTGCGTCCCGAAACGACGCCACTTTTCGCACCAGTGTCGTGAACGATTGCTGTGATGCAACTTCGAGTCGACGCTCAGAAGTCAGCAGCCCTCGTTCGCGGAAACTCGTTCTCCACAACTCGCTGTCGTGGTACTCTCCACACAATTCTTGTGATGCCCAGCAGAGATAATGTGGAGATTCGCGATGAAACGCGCACGCCGTTTGTCCTGTGCTTTGGTTCTCACGCTCGGGGTCGGAGGCTTCGGCGCAGACTGGCGACAATTCCGCGGACCCGGCGGGCTCGGCATCAGCGACGAGAAGGGCGTGCCAACGGAATGGTCAGCTGAGAAGAACCTCGCGTGGTCAGTCAAACTTCCCGGTGCGGGCACGTC